>Ga0207433_10000785_pt1 | contig 71436 bp, 60 predicted proteins | sample YelNatPaOPGAMG01_FD_187559 | JGI IMG/M metagenome (GOLD analysis project Ga0207433, IMG submission 187559) | Hot spring thermophilic microbial communities from Obsidian Pool, Yellowstone National Park, USA - OP-RAMG-01 (SPAdes) (version 3) | ecosystem: Environmental > Aquatic > Thermal springs...
GCTCCGGGATGCGCTGGTCCCAAGCAGGCGCTGAGGCGATGCTCAACCTCCGCGCATCACTGCTGAGCAATCCCGACATCAATCTCGCGCGATACGCAGGGCCTTACCTTCAATAAGGGATGCACCCCGATCCAATCCGCTTGCACGGAAGCCGACGATATGATAAAATGTCGTTTGCGTCTGTGTGAGTTTCAGGAGGTCCTTTCAGATATGTCCAATATATGCGATGTCTGCGGCAAGGGTCCGCAGTTCGGTCAGAATATCCGTCACGTCCACTCCGGGTCGTGGGCCCTGCGCGCTCCGCGAACGAAGCGCCGCTGGCTGCCCAACCTGCAGACCGTTCGGGCCAACGCCAACGGCACAACCAAGAAAATGCGCGTCTGCGCGAAGTGCCTCAAGGCCGGCAAGGTAGCCCGGGCTGTCTAGCCTGCCCATACATTTTATCAGATGCTTCACCAAAAAGGGAGAACCGCAGGCTCTCCCTTTTTGGATGTTAGAGGCTGAGAGTCCGGAAATGGAGGCTGAGGCAGATTGAGGGTCTACATTCTTGCCGATATGGAAGGCGTGGGAGGGGTTGTGACCCAATCCCAGACGTTCTCGGGTGAGTCCGGCTACGAACAAGCGAGGGAATGGCTAACGCTCGACGTGAACGCGGCCGTTCAGGGAGCGATCGAGGGCGGCGCAACAGAGATTCTGGTCCTGGACAGTCATGGCGCGAACACAAACCGCAATCTCCGCTGGGACCTGCTCCACGAGGGCGCGAAATACATTCAGGGCTCGCCGCGCAAGGATTACGTGCATCTGATCGACGAATCATTCGACGCCCTGCTTCAGGTCGGCATGCACGCGATGGCGGGAACGCCCGGCGCGGTGCTCGAACACACGATGTCGAGCGCGGCCTGGGTGGAAATGCGCGTCAACGGCAAGCCCATGGGAGAGATCGGCCTTATCGCGGCGGTGGCAGGAGTTTTCGGTGTGCCGTTCGTAATGGTCAGCGGCGACGACAAGGCCTGCGCCGAGGCTCAAGGAATCTGTCCTGACGTTGAGTGCGCGATCGTAAAAGACGGCATATCGCGCCAGGCCGCCGTTCTCAAGCCTCCGCAGGAAGTCCACAATCTGATCCGTGACAGGGCCTGCGCCGGAGTTCAGAATGCCAAGAGCATCGAGCCGTTCACCGTGGACTCGCCCACCGAGATCGAGGTCAGATACTTCCGCAACGACGTCTACGAGGGCATCCGCGAGCGCGACGGGGTGCGCAAGCTCCCGCCTCAGACCGCAGTCTATTCCGGAAAGACGATCATCGAGGCCTGGCGGCGGATATGGGGCGGCTGAGCCCAGGACGTGATATAATCGTTGCCGTGGGCTCCTGAGCCCGCGCGGAGGCTAACTTGGACGCTGTTCTGCACCACATAACCCAGTGGATCACCGCCAACATCACCCACTTGGGCTACTCCGGCATCGTCATCATGATGGGCATCGAGAGCGCGTGTATCCCTCTGCCCAGCGAGGTCATAATGCCGTTTGGCGGCTATATGGTCTACAAGGATCCGGCGCAGTACAGCATATGGTGGATGGGCGTTGCGGGAGCGCTCGGGTGCGTGTGGGGATCGATGGTCGCGTATTGGGCGGGCAAGTTCGGCGGCAGGCCGTTTGTCGAGAAGTACGGCAGGTACATACTCGTCCGTCATAGAGACCTCGACAAGGCCGACATGTGGTTCAAGAAGCATGGCGAGGCAGCGATCTTCTTCTCCAGGCTGATGCCTGTGGTGCGAACGTTCATCTCGTTCCCGGCGGGCATCTCCCGGATGCATTTCGGGCGGTTCATCGTCTACACATTCGTGGGCTCACTGCCGTGGTGCCTCGGGCTTGCTTGGGTAGGAAAGGCGCTGGGGAATCAGTGGGACACACGACTGAAGGCCTATTTCCACAAAGCCGACGTCGCGATTGTTGCCGTGCTGCTCGCGCTGTTTGCCCTGTACATCTACCACCACGTCAAGAGCGCGAATGAGTAGCTAGCCTGCGGATAAACTCGGCGCAGAGCGCAGGAGGCGTCTCCAGGGCGATCTGCGAGCGTGACGCCAGCGGACTCGGGGTCTGGCTCTCGCGATCGCTTCGCGACGCCTCTCGCGACATCCTTCGGATGCGCTGTCGGCCGAGGGCTGTCGCCCGAGGGGAGACCCCTCCTACACCACTTCTTCCGCCGGCTGCTAGGCGGAGTTCCCCAGTCTCTCGATTTCTTCTTCGGTAAGAGCGGAGTTGAACGCGTCCCAGCCCTGTTTGCTCCAGATCTCGATCTTGTCGGTGAGTCCGACGAACCAGACATCGTCGCCGGGCTTGATGCCTGCGTGATCCAAGAGCATCTGAGGGATGGCCACACGGCCCTGCTTGTCGGGAACGCACTCGCAGGCCGCGCCGAGGAAGTATCGCTCCAGCTTAATTCCGCTGACATCGAGGAACGACTTCGGCGCCAGCCTCCGCTGCACCTCCGGCCAAGCGCTTTGGGCGAACACCCACAGACAGCCGTGCAAGCCGCGCGTGATCACGAACGATGACCCCAGCTTGTTTCGGAACCTGGCCGGGATCACCGTTCTGCCCTTGATATCCACCGAGTGTTCGTACGCGCCTGAGAACATAGTTCAGAGTTGAAGACTCAAAGTCGAAAGTCCAAGCTCCTCGCTACCGGCTGATCTTGAAACGAATCGGCTGCTTGCAGGAGCGCTGCCTGGTCAGTTGCGCGCGCTCGATCCCACGTATTCGCTTCTTGTCGGAAGCCAGGAGGGTCCGAACGAACTCCTTGTTGGATGTCGCGGTCGCGGACGCCGCGCAGCTCGCGCAGTAGCTGCGGCTCAGCCGCACCTGCCCGTCCTCATCGAAGAGATTCACGACCACGCTCGGAAACGGCTCCGTCCGGCCACAGATGCTGCACTGCGGCACGGGCAGGAGCTTGCTGGAAGTGTCGGCGCAGAGCTCGGTTACGATCCTGTAGATGATCTCGTCGAAGGACCGCTGCGTCACCACGAAACTGTAGTGGCCCTTCAGCATCAACGCTATCTCATCGAGCAGTGATGAGTCCGCGTCGCACATCTGCACCACGTAGCTCACGAGCTTGCCCATGCTCAGTTGCAAAACCTGCACGCGGTTCTGCAGATCGCCAAAGAGCTTGGCGATTTGGCGCGCCTCCTCGGAGTCGCGCGTCTCCACCAGGTAGACTGCTCGCAGCCCTTCGGGCTGCTGATCGACACTGACTTCGCTGAAAGGACCCCCATCCACCGTCATTTCTGGTGCTCCCTAGTTGCATATTGCCCTATTCTACCACTATCTACCACATAATACCCCAGCATTATAGTCAAACAAACCCGACGGGTCAAGTGAACCCGAGCGGTGGACGACCCGAGCGGTCGTTTTTTGCGTAGTGTGCGCGGGTAACAGATACAAAGAGCGCCGGTACGGCGCGAGGTAAGTCGGGATGCGGAGGCGGGTTGAGATGCGTGCGACAATAGGGCTTTTTTTGATCGGAGTGCTGCTTGCTCCGGCCGCCGGCCAGGCGTGGGCGGCATCCGCGACCATACCAACGATTGTGTGGGAGCAAAAGGACCTGTGCACCACCGCGAAGGCGATCCAGGTCACAGGATACACCAAGACGCTGCAGGAACCGTGTCCATACACGATCTTCGCCCCCGTGGACTGCGCGTGGGTGAACATGTGCAAGACTACAACCGGGGATCTGTTGGACCCGTGCAACAAGAGCGTGCTGACCGCGATCCTGCTGCATCATATCGTGCGGGGCGCCTACACGCTCTGCGACCTGCAGAACTCGAGATGCTGCCCGATGGTGCTCAAGACGCTGGATGGTGGCACGATCACCGTCAGAGTCGAGGACTCGGGGATCTATATTGATGGGGCAAAGCTTCTGGGCGAGGGAATCTCGGCGAGCAATGGTACGGTCTTTGAGACAGACAAAGTGCTCATCCCGCCGGGAGTCAGGTGCAGGTAGGCGAGACCGAACCTGAGCAGGCAGGCCCGGCGAACCTCCGCCGGGCCATTTTGCGTCGTTCTGAGCACGGTCCGGCGAGGAGTTGCACTCCAGAGATCAGGTTTGAGCAACCCGCGCTCCACTACGCCAGACGAAATATCGCGGGCCTGCGCATCCAGCGCCTATAGTACCATGCGCCGCCGAGGAGCGCGACTGCCGCGGCGGCTAACGCACACAGCCGTTTCATGTTTCGACCTCGTCCCCGTACCGGGACACCGCGTATTCCGTGCCCAAGAGCTCCCCCGCCGATTCGATTAGGTCGTACTCGTTTTCGTACACCCTGTGCGGGAGATCCTCGAGAACGTCGAGCACGTCATCGGGGAACTGCTGCTCATTGGCCATCTGCAGCATTTCCTGCCTCGTGCACGGATAGTCTATCATCTCTGCATAAGCGGCGACTCTGGCTATGTCGGTGTGTCTTCCTATCATTGGGGATCACTTCCTATGATTGCGTCTACATTGCGTTTTACCCCAAACTGCACATATTATGAACGCGACAGTCATACACCTAAGCCCTGTAAGGGGAAAGGCTCCATCCAGGGGCGGACGGGGCCTTTCGGCTGGTGGATAGCCACATCCGGGCCGTCGCAGCCTCTTCTGGACGCGCTGAGTGAAGCGAATAGCTACATAGCCCGCCTGCAACGATTGGATGAGATGACACCGCCGGAGCCTATAGACCGCGCGAGCATCGAATCGTACAGGCAGACGCTGCGGTCGGCCGCGGACGACCCAGACGATCCGGCACGCCGCAATCTGCTGAAGGGTCTCGTCGTGAGGGTGATCGTGAATGGCGAGCGGAAGACTATCGAGGGTGAAATGGCCGATCCACGCTCAATTGCGTACATACAGGTGGCGGCGCCAAGGGGAGTTGAACCCCTCTCCCGGCCTTGAAAGAGCCGTGTGCTAACCGATGCACCATGGCGCCGCGCTGGATAGATTATACCAGACAACGCACGCCATCGGCAACCTTACGCCTCACAGTCTAGTGGACTATTCCACAGCTTCGCCCATATCGATCGACGCGGGCGGGGGTTCGTCACCGCTGCGACGTCGGGTGAACCGCCTGCGAAGCGCGCTCCACAGGTAATCCATCTCATCGACCTTCATCAGCCGAAGAAGCGCGAAATACGCCGCCCCGCCCAGGACAAGGGCGATGAGCACGGTCAGCAGCGAGCCCATGCGGCCCTCGACGCGCGCTGCCGGGCGCCTCGCAATCAGTCCCGGATACTCGGACTCGAGAACGCGCCGATTGTCGCGAACCAGGTTGCGGCTCGTCACCGCGAACTCCGAAGCAGACCCCAGAGCGAACGCGCGTGCCATCGAGCCCTTCTTCAGAAGCTCGTTGATGTCGTGCATCAGCGCCTCGGGCATGCCGGAGGCAGACTTGCTCAGCCTCGCGAACTCAGCCAGCTTTCCGCGCGCCTGGGGCGAAAGATGCGACACGATGTACCTCGACATCTTCTCGCAGGGAGGAGCGTCGGTGTCCGATTTCTTTGCCAGGCTTGCCGGATCGGCCAGTTCTATCGCCAGCCTCCGCACGTCAGAGATGTCGCCTCCGCTCAAGTTCTTGGGGTCGGGATCTCCGCCGACGGCGTTGGGACAAATCATGCTGCCCAGCACGCGTTGGCCCCAGGTCGGACTGCCCTGCCTGATCGTATCCAGGTAGGTCGATTCGAGGAGCTGTCTGTTCGTTTTTCTAAGATCGGCGCCAGACGGCTCCTTGTCGATCATGCGACGCAGGTCGGCGGAGATGACGATACGCCTGAACCGCGATTCGTCATACAAGGACCGATCGTCGAGAAGCCGATTCATCTCACCAAGCAGCATCGCGCGAACAGCCGGCGCCATACGCGCGGCTTCGCACTCGTCCGAAATCATCTTGCGGGTCTGGTCGCTCACCCCGCCGTAAAGGTAACGAGATATGGGGCTGTGGTCCTGCTGGAGCCGCACCGCGAACGCCGCCGGATTTCTGAAGTCCCCGTCCTGAAGCTGCCACGAACCCACGGCCCGCGACATGCCCAGTCGGACGCCGAAGCACACGACGCCCATCACGGCCGCAGCCGCAAGCGAGAAACCCACCGTTCGCACGATCTTGCCGCCCTCCAGACCGTGAAGCCGCTTGCGCAGGAACCAGGTCATGCCGAGGAAATGGATCGCGATGCCTATCGTAGTCGCAAGCGCGATGCCCGACGCGCCCATCGACCTTACGAGCACCAGGTTCAGCGGGATGAACACGACAGTCGAGACGGTGCCGATCAGCACGGGGGTGATCGTGTCCTGCATTGCAAAGAAACCCGGCGCGACGATTCTCTGACCCGCCCACGCGAATATGCCGACCGAGTACCATATCAGCAGGATCGCCACAGGCGCGACACTCGACGGCTTGAACTCGCCGCCCATATACAGCGTCCTCACCAGCGGATCCGCCATCACGATCAGGAACACCGTCGCCGGGATGCTCTCGACCATGATTGCTCGAAGGCCGTAAGAGACTCCGCTTCGCATATCATCGAACGCGTTCTTGGCAGCGTAGGCCGCGAGCATCGGTAGGATCGCCGTACCAGCCGCCTGCGCGAATATGCCCAGAGGAACCTGCATTAGTCTGTTCGCGAAATTCAGATCGGCCGGGGTCGCCGCGGATACGAAACTGGCAAACCATCTGTTGATGATGACATCGATCTGAGGCAGCCCGAGCCCGAAAATGACCGGCAGGGCAAGCTTGGCCACCCTCACTACGCCCGGGTGCTTCAGATTCAGGCTGAAGTGAAACTCATACCCCATCTTCCGCATCCAATAATAGGCGTAGGCTATGTTTCCCGCGAACGCGCCGATCAGGGTCCCGATGGCAAGGCCCCGTATGCCAAACCACCGCGATAGCACAACGGCGCCGAAGATGATCCCGATGTTGTAGATCACGGGCGCGGCCGCGGTCGCGCGGAACTCCTGACGCGACTGCAGCGTTGCCATCATCAGCCCACCGATGAAGAAGAATACCTGGCAGGGCAGGATGATTCGGGTGAGGACCATCGTGAGCGGAACCAGCTCGGGATGCTGTGTTACAAAACCCGGGACGGCAAGAATGCTGACCAGAGGCTTGGCGAATATCCAGAACAGAATGACGGCGCTTGTGAGCACCAGCCCCATGAAGCAGAAGATAATGCTGTAGATCTGCCATGCCTCGTGCTGTTTCTCTGTTTCAAAGCGCTTGGTAAATTCGGGAATGAACGCACTCGAGAGCGCTCCAGCGGAGAGCAGGAAGAACAGGAGATCCGGGAGGTTGAATGCGGCATAGTAGGCGCTGACCATGCCCGTGGAGCCGAACATGTGGGCGATCAGCGTTTCCCGAACGAGCCCCAGGAGCCGACTGGCCAGTACTGCCACCAGCATCAGCCCAGCGGCGCGTTTGAAGTTCTTGTGCGATGTCATATTGACCCTAGTATAAGAACCTGTTTGTGCCTGCGTCAACAAGCTTGGCACAAATAGTGCACCTGAGCTATGTGGAAGTGTCGTTCTCCTAATGGGAACAAGTTGGGATATGTGCGTTTGCCCGCCGGTCGCTTTCCGGCGGGCGCTTCTTTTGCCCAGGTTTCCTATGGAGGATACGCACGAACGAGGCTGGCCGTTCCCGCGATTGGGGAGGGTGGTTCTACGTAAGGGTGGTCTTTTGGGATCTGGACTTCCTCTGTCTGAGATACTGCCAAAACTCCCTGCCCTCTCGCAGTCGCCGACGGCGTTCGTGGGAATCTCTCATCATCTTCCGGCCAATGCGATAGACCACGCGCGGGCGCAAATAGAACCGCCTGTAGAACTTGTCGACGCGCGCGGTGATCTCCTCGGCACTCAGGCCAGGGTAATGGACCACGCACTCCTGAATCCCATTCGGGTTGAGCAGATCGTCGGGCGACAGCCAGCCGTTCTCGACCGCCTGATGATAGAAGTGGGTGCCGGGATATGGCGCGGCAATCGACACCTGGATCATGTCGGGATCGACCTCGCAGGCGAACCGCATAGTCTCCTCGATCGTCTCCCGAGTCTCACCCGGCAGCCCGAGTATGAAACAGCCATGCACGTCGATGCCGAGGTCCCTGCAGTCGCGCGTGAACCGGCGGGCCATGTCCGTCGTGACGCCTTTGCGGACATTGCGCAGGATCGCATCCGAACCGGACTCGTAGCCCACCACGAGTATCCTCAGCCCGCATTCCTTGAGCACCTTGAGCGTGTCATACGGCACGTCCGCTGCTACGTTGGCAGCCCAGGTAATGCCAAGCGATCTGAGCCGGCGGGCGATCTCCTCCGCACGGGGCAGGTTGGCGGTGAACGTGTCGTCGTTGATGAAGAACTCCTTGACCTGCGGGAAGTAGTCCTTGGCAAGAGCAAACTCGCGGCACACCGACTCCGCGCTACGCATCCTCAGGCGCCGGCTCGATACAGTCTGCGGCCACAGACAGAAGGTGCACTGGTGCGTGCACCCGCGGGTCGTGTACAGCGAAAGATAGGGGTGCAGCAAGTAGCCCAGGTAGTAGTTCTCAATGGTGAGGTCGCGCTTGTAGACGTCGAGCACGGAAGGAAGGGAGTCGAGATCGGTGATGAAATCTGCATCGGGGTTGTGCCGGATGCAGTCGCCATCGCGATAGCTTAAACCCGCAATGTTCGACACTGGGATTCCAGCAGCGACATCGCGCACGGAGTAGTCGAACTCGCGGCGCGCCACAAAGTCCACCGAATGCGCCATTCGAAGCGACTCGTCGGGCAGCACTGTCACGTGCGGCCCGACAAAGCCGATAAGCAACCCCGGGTTCGCCTTCTTCATAAGGTCGGCAATGCGCGAGTCGTTTGCAAACGACGGGGTTGATGTGTAGATGATGGCGAGTTCGAAGTCGGCGCCGATGCGCGCGACGTCGTCAACGCTCAGATCGTCGGGCGGCGCGTCCACGAGCCTGCTGTTAGGGACCTGCGCGGCCGCCTGCGCGAGCCAGTCCGGGTACCAAAACGAGCGTATCTCCCGCCGCGCCTGGTAACGGGCGCCGGCGCCGCCGTCAAATCCCTCGAACGATGGAGGATTGAGAAACAGAGTCTTCATAGGTGGTTTCTTCCCAACGCCTGTGTGCCTGCAAACGGGCGGCGGGGTCTTTGTTTGTGTTGGCTCGAATCGCGGGTACTAGAAGGCATGCAGCCAGGAGGTCCAACATGAAAGGAAACGACACGGTTATTGCACACCTGAACGATCGCCTTGCAGAGGAATTGACAGCCATCAACCAGTATATGGTCCACGCCGAGATGTGCGAGAACTGGAAATACGCTCGCCTCCACGAGATGATCGAGAAACGCGCCATTGTGGAAATGAAGCACGCCGAGACGCTGATCGAGCGCATTCTCTATCTGGATGGTCAGCCGATAGTAAGCAACCTTAACCAGATCAAGATCGGCTCCAAGGTCGAAGACATGCACCGCAGCGACCTCAATCTCGAGATCGGGGCAATCACCGGCTACAACGAGAGTATCAAGGTCGCGCGTGAGGTCGGAGACGACGGCACCGCGAAGATACTGGAGTCAATCCTTCGCGACGAAGAAGGCCATGTGGATGAGCTCGAGGCTCAGTTCAACCAGATCGAACAGACCGGGGTCGAGAACTACCTCGCCGAGCAGATCTACTGATCGGGTGTAATGGTCTGACGGTGCGATGGTTTGATGGTTTGGGAGCCGGTTAGCTCCGCCATCAAACCATCGCACCATCAAGCCATACCCGCGCTCTACTCTCGACTCTCCACTTTCCACTTTCCTCTTTGAACCACGCCTTGCCCCATCAAGTATAATGGTTGGCAGACCTCAATCGGGAGCAAGGCCGTGCCATTTACGGACGAACAACTGATGCTGCGGCTCAAGGCCGGCGACAAGCAGGCGTTCAACGCGCTCGTGGAGCGTTACCGCGATCGGATGGTATCGTACGCCTGCCGAATGGTCGGAAGCGCGGAACTCGCGCAGGACGTAGCTCAGGAAACGTTTGTGAGGGTCTACAAGAGTGCCGGCACGTTCCACGACGATGGCCGGTTCAGCCCGTGGCTCTACAAGATCGCAAGCAATGTGTGCCTTTCAGAGAAGGCCAGGCGGGCCAAAGAGGCTCTCAACGTGGACTATGACACGCTGGAGGACACACACGACTCCGGCGAGTTTGTTGAGGATCAGGTCCTGGCGATGCTCACGTCCGAGCGGCTGAGCCGCGGGATATCGAAGCTGACCGCGCAGCACAGGACAGTCCTCGTCATGCACGTGTATCAGGGACTGACCTACGTGGAGGTCGGCGAGGCTCTCGGCATACCGACCGGAACGGTCAAGTCCCGGCTGTTCTATGCAATACGCAAACTGCGCGATGTATTGGAAGAGAAAGGGGCGACAAACGATGAACAGGCCCAGTAAGATGACATGCGAACGCGTCCAGGAGGACGCCATCGCCCTTCTTGGAGTCGAACTGACCGACAGTGACGAGAAGACGGTGTATGCGCATCTCTCGGAGTGCCCGCACTGCCGGGAGGAGTTCCGCCGCGACCGCAAAGCCTGGCAGGCGATCAGCACGTGCCCGGTTGTGACGGCGGACGCGAGCTTCGACAGAATGCTCCTGCTCAGACTCTCGCTCGAGGAGCACGAGCCAAAGCCCGAGCAGGTGGACCGCGTCCTGCCTGCGCTGGAATCGGATGACACTGCTCAGGATACCCGCTACGACCTTTCGCGACTCGCGTCCGTGTTCGCAAGCGCGATGCCGCAGTAGATCCAGCTTCGTCATCCTGAACTCGATTCAGGATCCAGGTTTGGATGCTGAATCAAGTTCAGCGTGACGTGGAGGTAGAGATATGACCAAGACAACGAGCAAAGCCTTGCCGTTGATGCCTTTGCGAGATATGGCCCCGCAACCGGGGACCACACTGCCTATGTTCGTCGGGCGCGACGTGTCCAAGAGCGCAGTGCGGGCCGCAGCGGCCGCCAAGTCGTCGATCATACTGGTCTCCCAGAAGTCGATTGCGGTTGAGAACCCTCGTCCGGAGGACCTGTATGGCGTTGGCGTTCTCGGCGAACTCAATCAGGTGCTGGAGCATCCGGACGGCACCATGCGAATCGTCGTCACCAGCAAGTCCCGGGGATACCTCCACGGGATCAGCACCGGCGAAGGGCACTTCTGCGCAGAATTCGAGGAGATCAGGGCGGAACCCGCGTCGGCCGAGACCGCGAAGGCGGCAAAGGGCGCGGTCAAGAGCTTCGCGGCCTACTGCAAGGCGAAGGAAGACGATATGCTCGCGGAGTCGAGGCGTCTCACGGCCCGCCTGACCGAACTCCAGAGCCAGATTCAGGCGCTGCGCGCGGCGAACGAGTCGGTTGGCAACCTCAGCGACCCTGTCAGACTGGCCGACCTTATCCCCGGCTGCATCCATACCCAGGTGCAGCCGGAGAAGCTTTCGGACCCGGATGTCGTCAAGGCGCTCGACTCGCGAATCCGCGCGAAGCAGTCTATCCTGTCCGAGCCCGATCCGGCAAAGCGGCTCCAGCTTCTGCGCAAGTTCGTCGAGGAGCAGACGAAGTGATGCCGTCGAAGGAGGCGATGCTAGACTCGCTGCCCGTACACGACGGCGACCTGTGCTTCCGCCAATGGACTGATGATGGCGCCAGAATCATCCTGCGCGAAGATCACCTAGATGAAGAGCCGCTGGTGGGCAAGGACATGAGCCTGCCGGAATACGACCAATGCGTCCGCACGTGCGTATCGAGAACGGCGTCCCGCAGATTCGGTTCTGGTGGATGGAGCTTCGCACAGGAACTGGCGCATGGGACGGATAAGCTTCTTTGTAGCTGACTCGCAGGAGGACACTCGATGAGCCCATTTGCTGAAGCACTCAAGTCCGGCAGGATTCTCATATTCGATGGCGCGACGGGCACCCAGCTCGCCGCCCGCTGCGGGACAAACGGCCCGCTCACGAATCTCGAACACCCCGAGGCGGTGAAATCCGTCCACGCGGACTACAAGGCCGCTGGCGCGAACGTTGTGCTTGCCAATACCCTCACGGCCAATCGCCTTTCTCTCGAGCATGCGGGGCTCGTGGACAAGTTCGAGGCGTTCAATCGGATCGGGGTGAAGCTATGCCGCGAGGCCGTCGGCGACGACTGCTACGTCGCAGGCGATATGACCACCACTGGCCAGTTTATGGAACCGCTCGGCGACTTCACCGAACAGCAGTTCCTGGACAATGCGGCCGAGCAGGCTAAGCTGCTGAAGGACGCTGGTGTCGATCTCATACTCATCGAAACCATGACCGACGTCCGAGAGACCGCCGTAGCTGTCCGTGCCGCGAAGCAGGCTGCCGGATTGCCTGTCGTTGCGAGCATATCGTTCGACCCGGTCGCGGATGGCTTCCGCACGATGATGGGCGACACCCCCGAGCGCGCCGTCCAGGAGCTTACAGCCGCCGGCGCGGATGCGATCGGCACGAACTGTGGTACGATCGGCCCGTTCGAGGCGAGCCAGGTGATTGCAGCCATGCGATCCGAGACCGACCTCGCGCTCATCGCAATGCCGAACGCAGGCAAACCCGAGCTGAGCGCTGGCGAGGTCGTCTTCAGGCTATCACCCGAGGACTTCGCCGCCGGCGTCCTGAAGTGCATCGAGGCAGGCGCGACACTCGCCGGCGGGTGCTGTGGCACAACGCCGGCGCATATCAAGGCACTGGCGCGGGCAGTAGGGAGCAGGGCATAGTGACACGACCTCTCCGCCTCGGCGTATCCGGCAGCTCGTTTATCTGGGTGATGCCGCAGGAGCTGTTGGCTGGCGCCTATCGAGCATCTGTTGCGGGTACACTCGTCAAATTCGACGACCATCTGAACGATCTCATGGTCGAGTTCATGCGCGATATGATGCACGCGCTGAACACGCTCGACATAGCGGCATTCGAGTGCTACCACTCGCTTGCCTGGGACCGAGATCGCATTCTGGACGTGGCGCTGGAAAACCCGAACGTCGAGTTCTGGTCCGCGCATGCTCCGTACGGCCTCCACTGCGACCCCTCGTCGCCCGTCGAGGCCGCGAGAGAGGGGGCCGTCGCAGGGTTTATTGACACGGTCGAGGTGGCGGCCAGACTGGGCGCGAGGATCGTGATCACCCACCCCGGCATCGACTACGAATGCGACTTGCCGCGCGAAACGCGCATTCGCTGGGTGGTCGATGTGCTGCGCCGGGCAGCCGACACGGCCGGCGAACGAGGTATCAGCCTTGCAGTTGAGCCGCTTCCCAAGAGGGAAATCGGCAGCACCCTGGACGAGCTGCTGGATGTCGTCGACACGGTGAATAGGCCCAACGTCGGCGTCAACTTCGACGTCAACCATCTCTATCCGCCCGAGGCCATCCCGGGCATGATCCGCAAGGTCGGCTCGCGACTCCTCAGCGTCCACGTGTCGGACCAGGACGGCATCGAGCGTCACTGGCTGCCATTTCAGGGCACGATGGACTGGGCCGAAGTGCTAAGAGCGCTGACAGACATCGGCTACACCGGCCCGCTGATCTACGAAGCCCACATCCACGATGTGAGCAACTGCGAGGAAGCGGGTAGGATCATAGTGAACAACTATCAGCGCCTGATCCGGCTCGCGCCGACGTAACCCATGGACAAGGCCGCAAACGCAGACCTTTGCGAATCGCTGTTGAGCTCGAAACGAGCGCTGTTCGTAGGCGCGCACCCTGATGACATCGAGTTCCGCGCTGGCGGGCTCGTTTACGTCATGTGCAAGCGCGGCGTGGAGGTCATCTATGCTATCGCGACGCGTGGGGGCAAACGGCTTCGTTGGCCGCTGAACCGCTGGCTCGAACGCATCCGCACACGCCACCAGATGAACGCCGCGCGCGTCCTCGGCGGAGCCGAAGTGGTCCTCTTCGACTACCCCGATGGCTCTCTTCCCCTGTTCACTGAAGCGTTCACAGGCGACCTGGGATCGCTGATCGACGAGCGCAAGCCGGATGTGGTGCTGTGCTGGGACCCGGAGTTCGTTTCGCACCCCCACCCCGACCACAAGGCCGCGGCCGACGCGACGCATAGCGCGTGCTTCGACAAGCTGAACATGCTCACGGTCTGCTTCTACGGTGCTCCGAAGCCGAACCTGTGGGTGGCGCTAGATGAGGAGGCGGTCCGCGCCAAGGTAAGATCGATCCGGGCGCACGCCACCGAAGCGCCGTGGCCCTACTTCGACCTGACGGGCAAGAAGTGGCTGCTATCGTGGATGATGCGCGATGGCGCTGAGATCGGCAGCGATTACGCGGAGTCGTTCAGAATCACTCCACAACATCCAGCATCGTCGCCTTGAGCGTGTCGCCCACCCACTCGCCCTTGACCTCGACCTTGTCGCCCTTCTTGAGCTCGCTGAAGCGGCGCGTCGAACCCTGGCGCGTGACCGACGCGTCCGCGGCGTCGACTTTGGTATCCTTCATTCCCGCATCGATGGACAGCTCGAGCTTGCCGTAGTCGATCTCGACAATCCGACCGGTAAGCGAGTTCGGACGAGGAGCCTCCGGCGCCGGTGGATTGGGAGCCGGGGCCGGCTCCGCCACGGCGGGCGGCTCAGCTGCAGGAGGCGGCTCAGGCGCTGTCGACGCGAGCTCCGGGACCGGTTCCGGCGCGAGCTTGTCGCCTAGCTCTATGCGCTCAGCAACGAGTGTGCTGCCTGACCACACGCCTGTCGCGCGAATCCTGTCTCCTTTGACAAGATCGTGTACGCTGCCCGCATGGCCGCTGACAATAACGTCGGCGTCCTTGGGGACATCGACTTTGCGCTCGCCATACTTCGTGCCGACGGCGAGGCTCCGATCGAACATGGAGGCGGGGCAACTGATGGTGCCGTCAATAGTGTCTTCTCTGTCGCTGGACTGCGGACCACTGCGAGGCTTGTAGCCTTTGCCATCGGGGTATGCCCCTCTCGCCTCGGGATTCGCTGAGACGCTGACCTGCACGCGCTCGGCCACGATCCGGCCCTCGCGGTCCACAGTGCCAATCACATTGATGTCGTCGCCCTCGTTGACCTCGCCGATGTCCGTCACATAGATGTATCGCCTGATAACGGACCCAGCCTTGATGAGCACGACGTAGCTGCCTAGTTTCGTCCGTATGTCGATCTCACCGAAGCGGGCATCGACCCGCGTAACGTAGCCTTTTGTCTCGACGTGGTCGCCGGGCCGATATCCCTGAGAGGCCCTGTCGTTGTAGCTGCCTGACTCATCCAGAACGGTGACGGTCGCGGCAAGAATGGTCCTCGCGGATAGCTGCTCCCCCAGCACCTCGATCTTGGCGTTGTCTTTGAGGTCGCGTATTGTGACGAATTTGCCACCTTTGAGCTGCACAGCCGCGCGGTCGGCAAGAATCGTGTAGGTAGTGCCCTGATCTACGATGTCGAATACCTCGGCACTGCGGTCGATGTTGCTGGCCGCGCCTGTCGCGCGAAAATCACCCGGGCGCGAGTAGTCGGCGTTAGGCTTGTAGGCCTGCTCACCGGACACGAGCGCGGGCGTCATCGCTGCCAGAAGAGCGACAAGGCCGAGGCTGATATAGCGGGGTCTCATTTCAGCCGCCTCTCTTTCCGATCTTACGTATATAGTACACTAAGACGAGTCGATGGCAAAGAAGTTGCCAATCAGACCCGCTCTTCATTACGCAACAGCGACGTCGGCCGCCAGAAGTCTGGCCGAGCGTGTGCTGTGGTATAATATGCCGAACGTCCTCCAGGAGTCAACGTATGTATGCAGCGATCATAGCCGGCGGATCGGGAACCCGACTCTGGCCGAAATCCAGACAGAACAAACCCAAGCAATTTCAGAGCCTCTACAGCGACAGCACGATGCTTCAGGATACAGTCGCTCGCCTGGAGCCACTGGTGCCGCGCGAGAACATTTTCGTCATAGCAAACCAGTCGCACGAGATGATAATCGGTGAGCAGCTTCCCTGGCTGCCGGACGGCAACTTCGTGGGTGAGCCGATGGGCAAGGACACGGCGCCGGCCGTTGGCGTGATCGCCACGATCATACATCACAGGGACCCCGACGCGGTCATTCTGGTCAGCCCCGCAGATCACGTGATCCTCAAGCAGAAGGCGTTTCTGCGCATTCTCGAGGTCGCGGAGCAGGTGGCGTCGAAGGCCAGCAACGTGGTCACGATAGGCATCAAGCCCACCGCCCCCGAGACCGGCTATGGCTACATCCAGATGTCCGAAAACCACGAGCACATGGACGACATCGAGGTGCACGAGGTCATCAGCTTCAAGGAAAAGCCCGACCTCAAGACCGCCGAGGAGTATGTTTCGAGTTGGAACTACGTCTGGAACAGCGGCATGTTCATCTGGAGCGCGAAAACCATCCTCGACCTCTTCAAGGAGCACGCGCCGGACATCTACAAGCTGCTCATGCGCTACGACAGCGTTATCGGCACGCCCGAGGAATCCAAGGTGTTCGAACAGATCTACGACGCATTCCCGCGCATATCCGTGGACTACGCGATCCTGGAGCATGCCAAGAGCATCTTCGTGATCCCAGCGTCCATTGGCTGGAGCGATCTGGGCAACTGGGGCTCGCTGCGCGAGGTCAAAGAGCCGGATGAGCACGGCAACGTTATCGTGGGTGAGCACATTGGGCTGGACACCCACAGCTGCATCATCCATGCCGATCACGATCGGGTCATAGCGACCGTCGGCGTAGACGACCTCATCATTGTAGACGCAGGCGACGCGGTGCTCGTGCTGCCGGCCAGCAGATCTCAGGAGATCAAGCAACTCCTGGAAAAGGTCAAGAAGGAAGGCAAGACGGCCTACCTGTGATATGCTGGCGGTCACCCAAAACCTCGTAACCGAGTGGTCTTTCTCGTCGGCGCGCGATTACGCCGATCCGTTCAATGCCGTCGAACTCGACGTGGCCTTCACCGACGGCGATGGCCGTGAGATCCGCGTGCCTGCATTCTGGGCCGGTGGCGGCGTCTGGCGCGTGCGATTCGCATTGCCCGGGTCCTCGTTCTGGAATCCTGAATCAAACAGTGCTATAATTCGCACGTTGAAATCAGGTGAGAGAGGACGAACAACTTGGCCAACAGAAAGATCGGAGTCACCGAGACATCGCTTGCCATGCCGTTTGATCAAATGCTTCCCCTCGCGAAGGATCTGGGCATCACCGGCATACAGATATGGGGCGTGGGCGGAATCCACGACGCCATGACGCTGACCTCCGACGACCGCAAGAGGCTTCTGGATCAGATCAAGTCCTACGATATGGAGATATCGGCGTTGTGCGCGGAAGTAGGCGGATTTGCCCACCCGGAGACCGTCGAAGCCAATCTTCGGAAGGCAAAGGCCGTGATCGACATGGCAGTGGATATGGACGTTACGGTCGTATCGGGTCACGTGGGAGTCATCGCCGAAGATCCCAATGATCCCGGCCGGGTCTGCATGGCTGAAGCCATGACCGAGTTCGGCAGGTATGCCGAGGATCGAGGCAAGGTCTACGCAAGCGAGACGGGCCCGGAATCGATCGAGCTCATGCGCGAGTTCATCGACGCGCTGCCGAACAAGGCCATCAAGCTCAACTACGACCCGGCGAACCTCGTGATGAACGGCTTCAACCCCGTCAAAGGGGTGCAGGTCGGCGCCGATCTGATCGTGCATACGCACGTCAAGGACGGTGTTAGATACCCTGACGGCCGCTGCGACGAGGTGCCGGTAGGCAAGGGGCAGGTTCCGTTCGCTGAGTACTTTGCCGCTCTTGATGCCGTCGGCTACAAGGGCTACTTCACGATCGAGCGAGAGGTCGGCGACAACCGTCTCGCTGATGTCGAGTCCGCAATCGAGGTCATTAGAGCGCTGTGAGTCATCACAACCACCGCAGCAGGCAATCCAGAACCGAGCCCAGGCTGCCCGGCGTAGCTCCGTCGGACGCACTCCACGAGGACTACGCCGCGCTTGCCGCCAAGACGATCCTGCGCTGCACCGCGGAAGTCGAGGAACTCGTGCTCATGCAGTCGATTGAGGGGCATGCGCACGAGGGTCACGGCCTGTTCCATGGCCGAAGGTATCCCAACACAACGCCCGACGACGTTGCGCGCGCTCTCCGCCTCAATCCCTATGATGTCAAGGAAGAGCGCCAGCTCTTGATCGACGAAGTGCGCGAGTTCGCGGAGCGAGCCGTCGCCGGAGAACAGCTCCGTTTCGCCGTGAACACCGAAGGTGAGCCGTTGATGCGATGCGGCGCTCTGCGCTGTGTGGAGATCGATGCCGTTGGCGTGATGAAAGGGCTCTACACCGGCGGCCTGCGGGATGGCGCCGAAGTGCGCCGACTAGCGAACGAGCGATACGGCGTCGAGATTGGCTACGGTGAATGCCACCTGGTCAATCAGGAGGTGCTCCACAGGCTGGGCCTTGACGGGTTTGAGCTCGCTCGCAAAGGTCACGAGAACGACCTGCGGCGATTCGAGAGCGCGGGCCTTTTCGCCAGGAACGGCGATCAGCACATTGCGTATATGTATGTCCGCTACAAAGAGGGCCCGGGAGCTTCCGACGACGCGGCGATTGTGATGGCGGGCAAGCTTTGGGGGCTATCGGCGGCAGTCGGATGCTTCCTTGCAGATGCGGTAGATACGCTGGAGAAGTACGTCCCGGAGTATAGCGACCAAGACTCTGAGATAGCGGAGTTGGTGCGGGAGAAGTCGGGGCTGGCCATCGACGACGCAGTCGATCTGGCATACCTGTGCGCGATCCCCGAAGAGATGGAAGGCAGGCTGCCGGACGACTCGCTGCGGCACATGCTTCAGATCGACCGCAAGCTGGATCAGTGTCCCCTCGAAAGTCATCTGGCGTACGTCGCAGGCGCCCCTTACTCATGCATGGTGCTCGACCACGGAGAATGCACGAACCTGGAGTTCTACGGTTATGTCGACAAGCGGCTGACCGAGTTCAGGTCCTAGCGGCGGCGGCGGAACCGTCGAACGACGGACAAACCCACCACTCCGGTCGCCAGCGAAAGCACGGTCGGCGCCTCCGGCGCGGGTCCTGTCGTGTCGCCGGAGATCACGAACTGCTGCGGTCCCACCACGTGCAGACCATTCGCGATCGTCACCCGCTCAACACCTGTGTCGGCTACGGCCCAGAAACCACCAACCGAGTTGCCGGGAAGCAGCCCGGGGCCTGCCCCGGTCCATTTCCACGCTGGGCTCGGGCCGGCCTCGGTATCGACAACCCAACCCAGCGGCGCATGCCGGGCCACCGTGGCATAGAGCGGGTCCATATCCCAATCGACCGCGAACTTGGTGATCCCGATATCGCTGAGGTCGTCGGGATTACCGACGTTGAGATTCGTGACGGTATATGAGAACAGATAGCCGGGGTGGTTGGTGCCGTCGCCGTTGCGCTTGAGTATCGACAGCGTAGACACGGGGTCGTAGACCGTTTGCTGGACCTTAACCAACACGCGCCCGGTCGGGATGTTCTCGGCCAGCCAATCCGTGGAGGGGTTGAAGATCGTGAGGATCTGGTCGCCCTCGGTGTACCAGTAGGCCACGTCTTCGTGCAGGGTCACCGCGTGCACAGGCGCGAACGCGATCACAAGCACGACGACAATTACGAATATTCGGCAGGCATTCCTCATGTTCCGTCTCCTAGATCCAAGGAGTGCCCACGGGAGGAATCGGCCCCTATCGACCTGCCTTTTACCCAGCTTGCCTGCAAGACCAAACGCGGCCGGCCGCCGGCACGACTTACAGCTACCCTGCCCTCTGCTTACAAATCTCTTGACCTGACGCCGCATCGGCATGTAGAATAAATGGGCAGGAGCGGTGTCTGCAACTCGTAACTGCCGACTCTGGGCAGCGGGTTTTCAATGACCATTTACCTCGTAGTCACCATAATCGTCGTCGCGCTTATATTCGACTTCCTCAACGGTTTCCACGATGCCGCAAACTCCATCGCCACCATCGTGGCAACCAAGGTTCTGTCGCCGTTCCAAGCTGTATGCTGGGCCGCGTTTTTCAACCTGGTGGCGCCGATCTTCTTCGGAGTCAAAGTGGCAGACACGGTGGCCAAGACCGTCAACATGGATGTGTTAGGCGACACGATGATCTACGTTGTGCTCGCCGGCCTTGTCGGTGCCATCCTGTGGAACATCATCACGTGGTATTTGGGCCTTCCGACGAGCTCTTCACACGCCCTGATCGGCGGACTGGCGGGCTCCGGCCTGATGGCGGCGCACATCAGAAACGGCACGATGGCGCACGTCCTGAAGTGGGACAAGATCGACACGATTTCAATCTTCATCGTACTCGCGCCACTGATCGGTATGTGCATCGGATTCATCAACATGCTGATCGTGATGTGGCTATTCAGGAAAGCCGCGCCCAGCAGGATCGATCACTGGTTCCGCCGCCTGCAGCTTCTCTCCGCCGCCGCCTACAGCTGGGGGCACGGCACGAACGACGCACAGAAGACAATGGGGGTCGTTGGTCTGCTGCTGGTAACGGCGGGCTACGTCCAGAAGCTCCCGGACGGCAACTTCCCGGTCCCGCTGTGGGTCAAGCTTATATGCGCCGGTGCGATAGCGTTGGGAACTATGTCCGGCGGTTGGCGGATAGTCAAGACGATGGGCCTGAGCATCACCAAGCTCAGACCTGTCGGCGGTTTCTGTGCGGAGACAGCCGGGGCGGCCACCATCATCGGGGCGTCGGTCGCGGGCATCCCGGTCAGTACTACCCATACGATCACGGGAGCTATTGTCGGCGTCGGCGCCACACATCGGCTATCCGCGGTTAAGTGGGGCGTCGCCGGAAGGATTGTATGGGCATGGATATTGACGATGCCTCTCGCGGCGGTCATGGCTGCGCTGACCTACTATCTCGTGTACTTGGCGCGTTAGCGTTGAGATAGAAATCCTATACAATGGAGGCCGACAAGTGGGCCTGAAACTGATCCCAAGAGAAGAGAAGTTCTTTGACATGTTCGTCCAGCAGGCGGACAACGTCGCTGAAGGTGCGCGCCAACTCAAGGCGTTGCTCGAAGACTACACCGACATCGAACAGAAGCGCCTGCTGATTGAGAAGACCGAGAACAACGGCGACGAGATAGCGCACCGCATCCTCGAGAAGCTCAACACGACGTTCATCACGCCGATGGACCGCGAGGACATCCACGCGCTCACCTGCGCCCTGGACGACATCCTCGATCTCATACATGCCACCGCCATGCGGCTCCACCTCTACGGCGTCAACACCGTCAGGCCGGACGCCACGAAGCTCGCGAACATCATTCTCAGAGCTTCGGAGGAGACTCTTGAGCTAATCCGCGACCTGGACAAGATAAAGAAGCCCAAGAATATGAAGGAGCGATGGATCGAGGTCAACAGGCTCGAGAACGAGGGAGATTCGGTCAGCCGGGCCGCCATCGCATCCTTGTTCGAGAACGAGATCAACCCAATCGAGGTGATCAAGTGGAAGGAACTCTACGAGCACCTCGAAACGGCTATAGACAAGTGCGAGGACGCGGTCAACATCGTCGAGGCCGTCTGCCTCAAGAACGCATAGATCGAGCATGCTTCCGCATTGGGGGGCTGGCGCGTTTGCACCGGCCCTTTTTGTTTGCCGTCACTCCTATTGCATTTCCCCTCAAATTCGGGCACAATAGTGCCGAGGAAACTGAGGTGAGTGTACGTCTCCCATCAATTGCAGGGTTTTGGCTGGTCCTCGCTGCTCTCATTGCCGGCTGTGGAGGCGGCGGTGGCACGGGTACCAGAAGCGGTGACGATGTCTGGCTGAACACAAGCCCAGCTATCTACACCAAGCAAGAAGCCCAGCAGCGCGCGAAGTGGACGGTGATGGTCTACCTCGACGCCGACAACGACCTCGAAAGCGCCGGAATTCACAATTTCAATCAAATGGAGGCGGTCGGCTCCACGCAGGACGTACACGTAATCGTCCAGATGGACCGCAGAACCGGCTCCGACCCCGACAATGAGAGCTGGACCGACACCAGGCGCTACCTGATCACTCGCGACGCCAACTCAAAGGTAATGCACTCTCTGCGACTCGACGATCCGCCCCTCGGCGAGTGCGACATGGGTAGCGCCGAAACGCTGAGGTTGTTCGTCAGTTGGGCAATGAGCAACTTCCCGGCGGACCACTATCTGCTGATCATCTGGGACCACGGTACCGGCTGGCAAACCAGGGCGCTCGATTTAACGCCGAAGTACAAGTACATCGCCGCGGACGACACCAGCAGCAACCAGATGAACATCACCGACATTCCTACCGCGCTGGCGGGATTCAACGTCGATGTGCTTGCATTCGACGCTTGCTACATGCAGCAGTTGGAGGTCGCGTATGAGCTGCGCAACTCAGCCGACTACATGGTCGCGTCGACCTCCGCGGAACCGACTCCGGGATACAACTACTCCCGGCTCCTGAGCCAGATCTCGCGCGATACAAGCCCCAAGGACCTCAGCCGGATCATCGTACAGCAATACGCAGCCGAGTACGCCGGCGACGGCGGCATCACGCTGAGCGCGGTCGACATGTCCAAAGTCAGCAACGTGGCGGGCGCGGCCAGCGCGTTTGCAGGCATACTCTCGGCCAACGCGGACGCTCTGCCCGCGAGCCTGGCCGATGCGCGGACGCATTCGCTTGATTACACAGCCGGAGGCACGCGCCGCTACAGCCTGGACCTGCTCGACTACACCTCTCGTTGCGCGGACGTGATCGGGAACGATGCTTCCGGCGCATACGCCGATCTTGAGGCGGCGTGCGGCGCCGCGGTGATCGCATCCATTCATAGCCCGGATCTGGCCAAGGCGCACGGGCTTGCCATCTACGTGCCATCGCCATCACGCTTCGACGGCGACTATGAAACGCTCGCACTGGCACACGACACACTGTGGGACGAGTGGCTCCGAAATCAGCGGCAGTAGCAATCAGCCTGGAAGGACTAATACGTCCGTCTGCCGAACAGAACGGGTACGCGCTCACTTTGTCTCGTCAATGGATAGAGTAGCATCGATCACGGAGGAAGCAATGAAGAACACCCGCATCATCGCCATCGCCGTCGCCGCGGTTCTGATCATCGCGAGCGCGGCGTACGCCACCGCAGCCTGGTCCAAGCTCTTCGTGGACACCTACAAGCCGAAGGCCGACAGCGCGCTGGCCAAAGCCAAATGCCAGGTCTGCCATCTGAAGAAGATGCCGGAGCTGAACCCCTACGGCGCGAGCCTCAAGGGCAAGAAGATCGACGCAGCCTCGCTGAAGGCGGTTGAGAAGCTCGATGCCGACAAGGACGGCTTCAGCAACATCGCTGAGATCAAGGCCGGCACGCTTCCCGGCGATCCGGCCAGCAAACCCGCGGGCAAGCCTGCAAAGCCGGCTCCCAAGCCCGCAAAGCCGAAGAAGTAGCTGTCGCATCTACTGAAGCTGAGTGCAAGAGGGCGTCTTCAGACGCCCTTTTGCCTTGTACGTGGTATAATTCTCTGGTTTTGCATAGGAATCGTGGCGAGCTCTCTTGCGCCTCTGGCTCCGCCAGAGCGCTGGCGAGTTCGCCACGAAGGGAACGAAAATGCTCCGCATTTTCGAAGGAGGTAGCGTATTGCAGCTAGGACGCAGAGACATCAACAAGGGGATCTTCAAGGCGTATGATATCCGGGGTCTGTATCCCCAGGAAATAGACGACGATGCCGCCTATCGTATAGCGCGGGCATTTGTGTCGGCGTTGAAGTGCAAGAGAGTGGTCGTTGGCCACGACATGCGCGAGTCGGCGGCAACGTTCGAAGCAGCAACCATTCGAGGACTGATTGACCAGGGCGCGGATGTCGTTCCGATAGGGCTGACCTCGACGCCGATGTACTACTTCGCCGTGAACTACCTCAAGGGCGACGCCGGCGTGCAGTGCAGCGCGTCTCACAACCCGGCCGAGTACAATGGCTACAAGATGACCGGCCCGAACGCGATCCCCAGCATCGCTTTCGTCAGCAACGAAGACCTCTACGAGGCGGCGTGCGCGGGCGAGTTCGAGGACCCCGAGAAGAAGGGTGCCGTACTCGACGAGCAGAACGTGCTGGACGCATATATCGAGGCCGTTCTCGACACAGCAGGCATTCGCGACTTCGGCAAGCTCAAGATCGTGGTGGACTGCGCCAATGGTATGGGAGGCTACATTCTTCCCAAGCTGTATGAGAAGGTCGGCAACCACCCTATCAGGCTGTACTGGCGCCTCGACGGCAGTTTCCCGAACCACGAAGCCAATCCGCTCAAGACCGAGACCATGCTCGCGCTGCAGGACCGCGTCGTTGACGAGCAGGCCGATCTGGGCGTGGCGTTTGATGGCGACGGAGACCGGGTCGCGTTTACGGACGAAAACGGCCGTATCATCCCCGGTGACTTCGTCACCGCTCTCATAGCCAGAATGATGCTCAAGAAGCAGCCGGGCGCGGAGATTCTCTACGACCTGAGGTCGAGTTGGGTCGTGCCCGAGGAGATCGAGAAGGCCGGCGGCAAGGCGATCGAGTGCCGCGTGGGCCATGGCCTGATCAAGAAGCAGATGCGCGAGGAAGGCGGTTACTTTGCGGGCGAGCTGTCCAGTCACTATTACTTCAAGGACTTCTTCACGACCGACAACGGCGATCTCGCGATGCTCAACATCATCAAGCTACTGCTGACCGAAGGCATACCGATGTCGGAGATAGTTCAACCCCTGCGGCGCTACTTCCATTCGGGCGAGATCAACTCGGAAGTGAAGGATATCCCGGCGGTACTGGCCCGGCTCAAGGAGAAGTACGGCGCATCAGCCAGGCGGATCACCGAAATCGACGGCTACAAGGCCGAGTACGACGACTGGTGGTTCAACGTCCGCCCCTCCAACACCGAGCCGCTGATCCGCCTCAACCTCGAAGCCAAGACCAAAGAGAAGATGGAAGAGAAGGTCGAGGAACTGCTCAAGGAGATTCGGAGCTAAAGGCTGCGATGTTGGCAGACGCAAGTCTTGCGCAAAGGATTCGCTCGTATCTTGCAGGGTCGGGCGCATCGCTCGTCGGCTTCGCCGACGTCCGCGCGCTCGGCCCTGAAGTAAGGCATAGCCTCCCCGCGGAATCAGCATCGCCGTCGCCCTGAATCCAGAGATCGTCAGGCAGATTCATGCCGGCCTGGGCTGGGTCGGCAAGTGCGCGCTTCTGATCACGGAGCAGTTCGGCTCCGCCGTCAGGCTTGGCACGGTCTTGACCGATGCGCCTCTCCCCGTCGGCACGCCTGTCGCTGAGTCCCGCCGCGGCGACTGCTCGGCCTGCGTAGATGCATGCCCGGCATCCGCCCCCGTCGGAACGAGATGGAACCCGAACCTCGCAAGAGGCGACTTCTACGACGCCTTCGCCTGCTTCAGAACCGCCCGGTCCCTCTCCGCCGCGATCGGCACCCAACACCAGATCTGCGGGATCTGCATAGCCTCCTGCCCCTGGACAAGTGGGTATCTGCGTTCTCGCCCCCAGGCCTGAGATATCCTTGCGGCGCATGCGGGTACAACGAATTGAGAGGGGATACTGAGGGGCACATGACCGAGCACTCCGACGAACACTCGGGTCGTAGGAAACCATGCGAGGACGAAGCTCTGCTTCTCACTCAGTTCGTGGCTGACCACGCCCCTGACGCCGTCTTCTGGATAGACGAGGACGGGCGCTTCACATACGTCAACGAAGCGGCATGCCGATCGCTAGAGTACACCTGTGAAGAACTGCTTCGGATGGGCGTGCCCGACATCGATCCCACCTGGCCGGGGGATGTCTGGAGGCAAAGGTGGGAGGATCTGAAGCACCGGGGTGCATATACGTTCGAGACGGTGCATAAGACCAAGTCGGGCCGGGTCTTTCCCGTTGAGATCAGAGCGAACTACATCGAGTTCGGTGGCAAGAGCCTGGACTGCGCCTACGCCCGCGATCTGACAGACCGCAAGCGCAAGGACAATGCACTAAACGCAACCTCGCAAATGTTGAAGCTCGTCCTTGATACGATCCCGGTCGCTGTTTGGTGGAAGGATCAGCACAGCGTGTTCGTCGGCTGCAATCGCCTGTTCGCGGCAAACGCCGGACTCGAGTCGCCCGAGCACATCGTCGGGAAGACGGACTTCGACTTACCGTGGACGGAAGAGCAGTCAGCTCACTACCGTGCCGACGACCGCGAAGTCATGGAGTCAGGGAATCCGAAGCTCTACTACGAGGAGACGCAGCGAACCACCCAGGGCGCCACGATCCATGTCAGAACCAGCAAGGTCCCGCTGAGGGGCGCCGATGGTGAGATCATTGGCGTGCTCGGGACTTTCGAGGATATCACGGAGCGGAAGCAGACGGAAGAGGCGCTGCGCCTCATACAATACGCCCTCGACAACATCACCGACGCGGTCTTCCTGGTAAGGCCCAGTGGGCGCTTCGCGTATGCCAACAACGCTGCCTGCGATCTGTCGGGCTATTCGGGCGAGGAACTGCTGGAAATGTCCGTTCCAGATCTCAACTCCGACTTCAGCGCGGCAAACTGGCCCGCGCACTGGAATGAGGTCAAAGACAGGCGGGTGATGACCCTCGAGGCTATGCTGAAAACCAAAGAAGCGCGCCTCATTCCCGTGGAGATTCGCGCGAACTTCGTGGAGTTCGAAGGGCGTGAATACCACTATACATACGTCCGCGACACCTCCGCCCGTAAAGCGGCCGAGGCTGAGAGGCGCGCGCTCGAACGTCGACTCGAGGAGCATAAGAGAAAGTTCTATCGAGAGACGATCCTGAGCGTGACGGAGGGCAAGCTCGATATATGCGACTACAGCGCCGTGAAGCCATACGTCCTGGGCGCGTCTATGGCAACCGACGTGTTTGAGGCCTGCGACGTTGGGCGCGCCCGCAAAGCCGCTGAGATATTTTGCGTGAGACAGGGACTAGACCAAGACGACCTGAGCACTTTCGCAGTCGCGATTGGCGAGGCCATAACCAACGCGCTCAAGCACGGCGAGCGCGGGAGAGTATTTGCGGGCAAGGCCAACGGCGAGCTCTGGGTCGGGGTGCAGGACTCAGGTCCGGGGATCGAGTCTCTGATTCTGCCAAGCGCCGTCCTGCGTAGAGGCTTCTCGACAAAGCCGTCACTTGGCCTGGGCTACTCGATCATGCTCGAAGTGTCGGACAGAATTCTGCTCAAGACCGGCGACCGAGGCACGACCGTCGTGCTCATCAAGTCCCTCGCGGAGACCACCCAAAAGCCTCTGGACAACGTGCCCGATACCTGGCAGGGCATACCCAGCCCCACAGTATAACCAAGCTGGCTGTGCTATAATGGGCTGCAATGATACTTCGACTCACGCTTCTGTTCAGCGCAGCTCTGCTGGTCGCATCCGCAGCTCTCAGCGCGCCACTGCGCAACTCGACGAGGAGTTCCTGCTGCCGCGCTCGCTCACGCAGAACCGATCAGCCATTCGGGTCAAGGTCGAGTTCGTGCCGAAGGACATCCCGTTATACCCTGGCCGCCCGCTCGATGAGCAGGCCTGGAGCGAGTATCGCTACTGGGCTTACTGCTACGTGATGCCGAAGGTCTTGTAGGAGGGGTCTCCAGACCCCGAATCCGCCGTCTGGAGACGGCTCCTACGCTCCGGTCTTCACGTATCCGCCACTCTCCGCAGACTTCAGGCTCGCCTCCAGGCACGCCTGCACTTTGACAGCGCCCTCGAAACTCGTCTGTCCCTGCTTGCCCTCACGTATCGAGTCTATGAAGCGGCGATACATGTTCGGGGTGTCGGGGCACTCGACGTTCTCCCAAATCAGCTTGTCCATATTCTCGCCGAGACACGCCTTGAGCGTCTCGGGAGCAGGCCGATCGAGGTTGAGATCGATCGCGCCTTTGTCGCCATACGCCGACATCGAGACCGTGTTAGCATGACCAGTGGCCCACCGAGACGAGTGAAGTGTCCCGAGCGCCCCGCCGGCAAAGCTCACGTTGGCAACCATGCTCTCGTTCGCGTCAAATACGTAATCGCCAAGCTGCTTGACGTCCTTTTCGAACGTGCGCAGGTCGCAGTTGATCTCCGAGATGTCGCCGGCCACGAATGTGACGAGATCGTAGAGGTGAACACCGATGTCGCCCAACACGCCCAAACTCCCGTGCCGGGTGCTCATTCGCCAGAGCCAAGCTTCAGTCGTGTGCCAGTCGCCCCAGCACTTGCTGGATATCCAGCTCTGCAAATACGCGCCCTCGACGTGGATAACCCGCCCGATCGCTCCGGCGGCGATCATCTCGGCAGCCTTCTGCGTCGCGCCGGAGTTGCGGTAAGAGAAGTTGACGGCGGTCAGCACGCCCGCCTTACGCGCGGCCTCAGCCATCTTCCTCGCCTCTGCGACGCTGGTCGCCAGAGGCTTCTCACACATTGTGTGCAAGCCGCGCTCGATCGCCATCAGCGAACACTCGCCATGGGCGTCATCCGAAGTCACGACGGTGACGCCGTCCAACTGCTCCTTATCGAGCATCTCGTCAGTATCTTCGTAGGCCGTCGGTATCCCGTGCCGGTCTGCGAACTCCCTCGCGCGCCCGGGGACTATGTCCGTACACGCCACTATCTCGCATCCGTCTATCCCGCCGAATGCCGACGCATGCGCGTTGGCCATGCTGCCGGTCCCAATGATGGCTAGTCTGATCAACACACACCTCCGATGTCCGTCTCGCCGCTGACAATACTACCCGTCAGCTGCCTGGTTGTCAACGCTGGCAATTTGACCGTTCCTGAGCTTGATAAGTATAATAGCCAAGTTGCGCGATATGAACGCTGACGCGCAGCCGAGGGTATCCTCTAGTAGCCCTCGATGGAGTCCGAACAATGCTTGATGCCAAACTCATAAGATCCGAACCTGACAAGGTCCGCCAGTCTCTCATCAACCGCAATGCCGACACGGCCCTGCTCGATCGCTTCCTCGAGCTCGACGAGCAGCGCCGCACGACGCTGTATGAAGTCGAGAAGCTGAAGGCCGAGCGCAACACCGTCTCCGAAGAGATCGCGAAGATGAAGAAAGCCAAGCAGGACGCGACCTCGGAGATCGAGCGAATGCGCGAAGTCAGCCAGCGCATCAAGCAGATGGACGCAGATGTAGCCGAGGTCGAAGCGCGCCTGTCCGAATCGCTGCTGAATTTGCCGAATCTGGCGCACGAATCTGTCCCCGTGGGCAAGGATGAGTCCGCCAATCAGATTCTGCGGACGTGGGGCGAGCCGCGCAAATTCGACTTCGAGCCCGTCCCGCACTGGGAACTTGCGACCACCCTGGACATCATCGATTTCGAGCGCGGCTCCAAGATATCCGGCAGCGGATTCATACTCTATAAGGACCTCGGAGCGAGGCTCGAGAGATCGCTGATCAACTGGATGCTCGACGTCCACACTCGCGAGCACGGCTATACCGAGGTCTTCCCGCCGTTCCTAATCAATCGCACTTCCATGACCGGCACCGGGCAGCTTCCCAAGTTCGAAGAGGACATGTATCACACCGACAAGGATGATGACCTGTTTATCAACCCGACCGCCGAAGTCCCGGTCACCAACATCCACGCCGACGAAATCCTCGGCCTGGAGCAGCTTCCCGTCTGCTTCACCGCCTACACCGCCTGCTTCAGACGCGAGGCGGGATCGGCAGGCAAGGACACGCGCGGACTGCTGCGGGTCCATCAGTTCGACAAAGTAGAGATGGTGAAACTCGTCGCGCCGGAGACCTCCTACGACGAGCACGAGAAGATGCTGCACGACGCCGAGGACATCCTCCAGCGGCTCGGGATTCCATACCGAGTCGTGCTGCTGTCCACTGGCGATATGGGCTTCTCGGCCGCGAAGTGCTATGACCTCGAGATAACCGCGCCGGGCGTGGACAAATGGCTTGAGGTATCCAGTGTTTCGAACTGCGAGGACTTCCAGGCCCGCCGCGCGAACATCAGATACCGCCCGGAGGTCGGCGCGAAACCCGAGTTCGTCCACACGCTCAACGGCTCCGGCGTCGCGTTGCCGCGGCTAGTCGTTTCACTGCTGGAGAACTATCAGCAGGCGGACGGAACGGTAGCGATGCCGGACGTGCTGCGGCCATATATGGGAGTGGATGTGATCTCCTGACCGCACAGCCCGGCACTTTTCGGACGCAAACTGATGTATGGTATAATAACCTCGGAATAAGACCGGAGTATTAGAGTATGTCTCCCGAGTTTGCCTCCGCATGAGACAAAAACTGTCCGCCATAACCCCAGACTCCATACTTGGGCGCGCCTGCCCCGAGGTGCGCTGATGGGACTTGCCAAACACAGTGCCCAGTTGTTTGCAACAAAGACTGTGCTGTTTGTTCTCGTTACCGGAACCGCAATCGTCAACAACCGTATGCTCGGCCCGAGCGGCAAGGGTCAATACGCGATCGCGCTGCTAGTTGTGGGCACAGTATCCATCATCGCTCCGATGGGCATGGGCACAGCATTCCAATACTGCATCAACAAACGCCGCGACCGCGCCGGCGCATTCGTCGGCCTTTCGCTGGTCATCGCAGTGCTGATGGGCGGCCTGCTCAGCATCCCCGTCTGGATATTCCGTGCGCCACTTCAGGCAACCATTCTCAAACACGTTCCCGACTACACGCTCGCCCTGGCGCTGTTTGCGGTGCCGTTTGCGATGCTTGGCGGCAATCTTCTCAGCGCCATCTTGCTTGCCAGGCTCAAAGTAGCCCAGTTCAGCTATCTCTCGCTCATCCAGGGCGCAACCATGTTGATCCTGTCGTTAGTCTTGGTCTACTGGCAGAGAATGGGACTCAACGGCGCGGTGTGGGCCTATGTGCTGTCACTGGTCGCGCAAGCGTCAGTTGCATTCTACTGGGTCGTCAGGTTCGAGGGGATCAACTTCGATTTCAGAGGCGGCCTGATCCGTGAGACCTCAGGGTTCAGTTGGAAGTCTTTCCTCTCGCAAATCGCGATGAAATTGCAGTATCGCCTGGACTTCTACATGGTCAACTATCTGCTTATGAGCAGCGCGATGGTCGGCCTGTATTCGGTGGCGTCGCAGTATTGCGAGTTGCTGCTCTACATCCCCGAGTCCGTCCGAGGAATAGTGCTGACCAAGGTCTCGGCCGACGCGGAATACGGCAACAAGAACACCGCAGCAGCCGCCAGGCAGGTCGTGATAGCGATGGGGCTCGCGGGGGTAGCGGCGTTCTTCTTGGCCAAGCCGCTGATCGTAGCAATGTTCGGTTCGGCGTTCGCCGGAGCGATTATGCCCTTAAGGTGGTTGCTGCCAGGCGTCATAATGTTAGGTGTATGCAACATGATCTACGTGGACCTGGCCGGTCGCGGAATGCCGGAGTTCACGACGCTGAGTTCTGCGCTCGGGCTCGTGCTGACAGTCGTATTCGACTTGTTGCTCATCCCGGTGCTCAAGATCAACGGCGCGGCGATAGCGTCGTCAATCGCCTACTCGGGGTCTGCGATCATGGCGATGCATTTCTTCGCGAGGCTGTCCGGCCAGAAATGGTGGTCTCCCCTGGCAATAGGCAGAGACGATCTCAGGCTGACGGCGAGCTATCTGAGAAAGGGCTTCGATGCAGTTACGGGCGCCCGGCGGGCGGCCTGACGTAGTGAACCGGGCCTCCGCCCGGTGAGGTGACGCAGTTATGGACACGATTCGATTCCAGTGCCCGAGGTGCGCAACTGAGGTTGAGAGCACGGGAGACGGATACCGCTGTGCGAAGTGCGAGAAGACCTATCCGATAGTGGATGGGGTCCCGCGCTTCCTGGAGCGCCCGATCTACTGGGGCGAGATGGACGAGAGCGAGATGAACGAGCTCGTGGCAAACGCTCAGAAGACTTCGTGGCGCGAGGCCGTTGAATACATCTACAAGTCCACACCCGTCCTGCACCAGTACATCGCCGACGGCGGCCGCGCACGATTCCGACTCATACTCGATCTCGACGAGAACAGCCGCGTGCTGGACCTTGGCCACGGCTACGGCAGCCTCACCATTCCAATCGCCAAGGCTGTGGGCCAGGTAGTGTCCGTAGATGCTGTCCCGCAGCGCAACAAGTTCCTTCAGATCCGTGCGGCCCAGGAGGGCCTGAGCAACGTCAAGGTCATCAACGGAGACGTCATGCGACCGCCGCTTGCTCCCGGGCAGTTCGACGCGGTCATACTCAACGGAATGCTGGAATGGGTAGCGGTCGCTGAGCCCGAAGGCACGCCGCAGGAGGTCCAGATCCGGTTCCTTCGCAATGCTCTTTCGCTGCTCAAGGAAGGCGGTCAGGTGTACATCGGCATCGAGAACAGATTCGGGCACTGGGCCTGGGCGGGCGGCGCGGACCACAGCGGCCTCAAGTATACCAGCATTATGCCCAAGTTCATGGCCAACTGGGTCGTCAAAGCCAAGGCGCGGCGGAACTCCTACCGGACCGACTTCTCGAAGGACTCCTACAGAACCTATATCTACTCGTCCTACGGGCTGAGAAAGATGCTCGAGAAGGCCGGGTTCGAGAACGTAGAGGTCTACACGCCCTACCCGACCTACAACCACGTCAACTCATTCCTTTCCATAGACGACCCGACGCCTTACAGATACTTCATCAAAAGCCAGTTCAGGGCAGCAAGCGCGAAGTCCAAGCTGCTCCGCAATACACTGCTGGCACTGATGCCGATAGGCGCACATAAAGTCTGGAGCAACTCCTACGGAGTGATCGGACGCAAAGGAGCAGAGAAGAGGGCAAACGCATGATCCAGACCCTAAAGAGCCGAGTATTGGAGCACTGGGACGACATAGCTCCTGGCGTGAGCAAGCCCAAAGACTTGTCTTACATGCTGCAGGGCTCGCAATCCTACAGAGCTCCCTACACCAAAGTGATAGTGCTCTTCTTCCGCCCTGGAGATGACAGCCCGGTCGTTGTGGGCAAGGTTCCCGATGACCCCCAGTTCGCGGGGATCGTCGAGAGGGAGTACGAGCACATCAAGCGGATGCACGATGGCCCCTACCCCGATGCCCTCAAGAACGCAATCCCCAGGCCAATAGCGCTGGAGCAGATAGGCAAGGACATCGTCCTTCTGGAGACCGCTATCGTCGGCGAATCTATGTCTCTGCAGTTGCTCAGAAACGCTCGCGATGAGCAGTACATGCGCGAGGCTTTCGAGGACGCACTGGCCTGGCTCACTCTTATGCAAAACGATGAGCTCAAGGGTGAGGCAGGCGCGGCGCAGGCGACGGCTGTCGTCGAGGAAACGCTCGGGTACTACAGAGAGCTCTACAGCCCTGAAGGCGATGAAAAGCAGGTACTCGAAGATGCGTGGGCCGTGGTCAAGCCGCTGATCGGCGCCGGTCTTCCAGTCGTGCCGGTGCACGGCGACTTCTGGGTCAACAACATCTTCAGGCGGGAGCGCCAGGTTGTCGGGGTCCTCGATTGGGAGTTCGCGCGGCCCGCGTCTATTCCAGTGTGGGACCTGTTCCAGTTCGAGTTCTCGATGGGCATCGCGGCCAACCCCAAGATAGAGCTGCGGGGCATATTCCTGACGGCATTCTTCAGGGACGGCAGCCTGAAGCAGGGCTTCCGCAAAGCCACGCGCGCCTACTGCAAGGCGCAGAGCATGGATTACGATCCCAAAGTGATAGAGGCCCTCTTCGTGCTCTGGCTCGCCGACAGAGCGGTCAACGAGCGGTATCTGTTCGGCCGGAGCTACGAGACGGATATGCTCAGGCACGACAACATGTCGCTCTATCTGGAGAACCGCAAACCGAACTGGGGCACGTTTGCCGACTGACGATCAGTCCAGATCCTTGAACAGCGAAGCGAATCTCTCGGCGTACTGAGACTCGATTGAGGCAAACGCCAGATCCAGCGCGAGCGCCCACAGTCCCACAACCGCCTCTTCTGGCGGCAGCTCAAGCATCTGAGCGAAGAAATCCTTGATGACTTCCTCGTAGGACGTGCAAGGCTCGTCGATCACGATCCGGTTCGTTACTTTGTCTGCCAGAACCTCGCCTTCAATACGGTCGAGGAACTCGCGTACGTTCGCAGGTGTGGCGTGTTTGAGGTCGTCGCCAAATTCCCGCTTCACGACCGCCCTGAACTCAGCCAATTTCACGTGGCAATGCACCGCCTTCCGCCTGTTACTACTACTTTATCCGCAACAACCCGCCGTGTCAATGGCAACCGGAGGCTAGTATCTGTTCAGTATTGCGGGAGGCAGCTCCGCTAGCAGCCTGCGGATAAAGCCGCATTCGGTTGTAGGAGCCGTCTCCAGACGGCGATTTGCGAGCGTGACGCCAGTGGATTCGGGGTCTGGAGACCCCTCCTACACCACTTTGTCCGGCGGCTGCTAGCGCTGAGTAGCCGCGAGGAACGAGCGGCGTATCCGCGTGGAAGACGATATCATAGTTCTGCCACTGCTCCGGCGGACGGCACGCGTTCACGAGAGGCTTGCTCACCTTGTAGATGCCGCCGCAATCATCTGACTGGCTGTGGACTATCGAGTGTCAACTGAAGGGCGCGGGCGCGCGAGCGTCTAAGTGTAACTGTATGGAGCGCCCTTCGATCTTCGACATTCACATCCATGTGCTCGGCCAACCCGCACTGGACGCCGAGTTCGTGGAGTTCGCGCGCGAGTGGCGGATGCCATTCGCGGCATCGTGCCTCGGCGCGGAGGGGCAGATGCTGGTCGATCCCACGCTGGACCAGTGCCGGCAGGCAAACGATCTCACCCTGAGCGTGATGGAATCCGAGCCCGACCTGGCCCACGGCTTCTGCTATGTGAGCCAGGCACACGGGCAGCATGCAATCGAAGAGGTGCGTCGCTGCATCCGCGCGGGAATGAAAGGCATCAAGATCTGGGTCGCGGTAAAGTGCAACGATCCACGCACGTTCCCGATCGCCGAAGAAGCCCAAAGCCTCGGCGTTCCGATACTCATTCACTCCTACCTGCGTTGGGAGGAGGTCCTGCCCGGCGAGTCCAAGCCACGCGAGATCGCGGAACTCGCCGTGCGCTATCCCGAAGTCAAGATCATAATGGCTCACATGGCGTTCCGATGGAAAGAGGGCGTTGACGCGGTCGCCGACCATCCCAACATCCTCGTGGACACCAGCGGAATGGACCCCGAACTGGGAAGCGTGGAGTACGCAGTCGAGAACCTCGGGGCGGACCGCGTGCTGTTCGGCTCCGACGCTCCAGGACGCGACGTGCTCTGCCAGATCGGGCGCGTGATGGCAGCGGACATATCTCCAGACGACCGTGAGAAAATACTGCACACCAATTCGGAGAAGCTTCTCGGTCTAGCCGGAGGCGCGCAATGATCATCGATTTCAACGCTCACTTCGGCGCAGGGCCGAGCAGTATGGAGTGGCACAGCGCAAGTGAACTCCTCGCAATCGAGATGGGTGCGGGGATCGATATCACAATCGCCTCCGACCTTGCCACGGCGTTCCACGACGCGGCCTTCGACGACGCGCCACTGCCCGAGGGGCTGATCGCATTTGCGAGCCTGAATCCCAGTTTCAGACCGTACGACCTGCCTCCCGCGAAAGGTCTGAGGATCTACCCATCGTATCACGACTGGAGCGTGGCAGATGATGCAGTAGCAAGACTGCTGGCAATTGCCCGCGAGCACAGCCTGATCGTCCAGGTATGCCTGCGGCTTCGAGACCCGCGCGCACTGCCCGTCACAGTTCCCATTCCTGACGCGATCAGCCAGATACGGGAAATGGTCAGCGGCAATGATGACATCCTGTTCGTCACCAGTGGAATGAGCTTTGCCGAGATCAAGGCCAACCTCGCGCTGTGCGACAGACCCAACGTGTGGATCGACATATCCCACGTCCAGCACCCCACGAACTCACTGCCGAAGCTGCTCGACACCATCGACGTCTCACGGGTGCTGTTCGGCAGCGGAGCGCCGGTCCTCTATCCCTATGCGAACGTCTACCGCGTGATGAACTCGGCGATACCCGACGAGTCCCGTCAACGCATACTCTACAAGAACGCCCAAGAGCTACTAGGAGCAATGCAATGGAGCATCTCAATCTAGCCAGATCACAACAACTCTACGAAGAGGCCGTCAGGCTCATGCCGGGCGCCTCCCAGACGATGAGCAAACGCCCCACCGCATTCGCGTTGGGTGCGATGCCGATCTACCTCGAACGCGGCGAAGGATGCTGCGTCTGGGACGTGGACGCCAACCGCTACATCGACTTCATCGGCGCGCTCGGTCCAGTCACGCTCGGCTATTGCTATCGCGCGGTTGACGAAGCCGTTCGCTCCCAACTCGGCAAGGGCATGATCTTCTCGATGCTGAGCCCGGTCGAAGTCGAGGCAGCAAAGGCCGTCATCGACGCCGTTCCCTGCGCTGAGATGGTCCGGTTCCTCAAGACCGGCGCGGAATCCACGGCCGCTGCCGCCCGCATCGCACGCGCCTACACCGGCAGAGAGTTGATCGTCAGCTCGGGCTACCATGGTTGGCTGGACACGTGGACCGCGCTGTCGACCGCGACGTCCGCCCGCGGAGTGCCCGAGGCTTACAAGGACTCCATTGTGGGCTTCACCTTCGGCGACACAACCTCCGACAACTCGCTCGAGGCCGTGCTCAACGCGCACAAAGGCAAGGTCGCCGCGATCGTGATGGAAGCCGTGTCCTACTCCACGGTAGACACCGGGGACTACCTGAAATGGGTGCGCGAGCTTGCCGACAAGCACTGCGCACTGCTGGTCTTCGACGAGATAGTCACAGGGTTCCGCCTCGCGCTCGGCGGCGCGCAGGAATACTTCGGCGTGACTCCCGATTTGGCCTGCTTCGCCAAGGGCATCTCGAACGGCATGCCGGTCGCGGCAGTCGCCGGAAAGCGCGAGATCATGGAAAACACCGCGGACCTGCTCATCTCCTCGACATACGGCGGCGACTCGGTCTCGCTGGCGGCCGTCGTGGCATCCATAGGCGAGTACCGCAGGACCGACTTCATCGATCACATCTGGCGCCAGGGCCGTAGGCTCATCGACGGCATGAACGCCATCGCGCAGGAAGTGGGACTTGCGCTGGTGTTCAGGGGCTGGCCGGTGATGAGCTCGTTTACATTCGGCTACGAGGCGGAGCAAAACACCGATCTCCTGACGCTGCTGCTTCAGGAGATGGCAAAGCGCGGCGTACTCCTGCGCCGCGGCGGCCTGATCTTCATGAGCTACTCGCACAAGTCCGAACACATCGACCAGACACTGGCTGCCTGCCGCGAGGTGTTCCCGATCATTCTGGACGCGCACAACTCCGGCCGGGTCAAGGACCTCATCATCGCGCAGGAGGTCGCGGCGCCCGTTCGCAGGTTCTAGCCCGGATTATGCATCTTGCGCATAATCCGGGGCCTCAAGAGCATTATTCACGATCCTCGTGAATAATGCGGACTGGGCACATCTCGTCATGCCGAACTCGATCCGGCATCCAGGGTGACACATACCGGGGGGGTTGAATGACAGACTTCATTAGAACGGCATCATCGATATCGGCAATACTCGTCCTTTGCCTGGCTGTGGCTTCTCAGGCCGAGGACTTGCTCTCCTCAAACAAGATGAAATGGAACGCCCCGGTCGCGGGGCCGACTTACAGCCTCGACGATGGCGTCGCGCGGATCGTCGTACCGCAGCGCGAGAACGGCTACAACCATTGGATCGGCCCCAGGGCCGACGCGCCGATGCTGACCGCGCCCGCGCCTGCCGGCGATTGGGACCTGACGGGCAGAATCGATCTTGAGAGCTATGGCGCGGACAGCGACTTCCACGTGGGCCTCACGGTAGGCTTCTCGGACCAGTTCGTCTGCACTATCGGCCCGTTCCAGAACCCCGGCGGCAAGTCGGGCGTCAGAGCACCGCAGTTGTGGCTGGAGACAACGGGGATTCCCGCGACCGCTACCCGAGAGGCCGATTGCTCGTCGATCTATCTCAAGCTCTCCAAGCGCGGCAACACCTACGCGGCTTCGTACAGGGCGAGGTCGTCCGATGAGTGGACCCGGATCGGCGAATATCTTGGAGCGTTCGATCCCAAGTTCGTGGGAGTAATTGCGAAGACGTTCTCCGCCGGCGCGGCCGTCAAGTTCGCCGTCCGCGATCTGACTCTCGAATCCGTGACCGCTGAACCATCGACCAGCGCCTCCATATCCATCGACACATCCAAAATCGCCAACACCATCGACCACAACATCTACGGCCACTTCGTCGAGCACATGGCGCGCTGCGTCTGGAGCGGGCTGTGGGCGGAAATGCTGTGGAATCGCAAGTTCACCGGCTCGGTGGACGCAAACGGCCTGATCGAGTCGTGGGCCGCGTTCGGCGAGGGCGCGAAGTACTCCCCGGACAATCGCGATTTCTACACATCCAGCCAATCCCAGCGCATCGATCTCGCCCCCGGCAAGGAAGCCGGCATCCTCAAGACCGGCGCGAAGATGGGCATCAAGCCTGGCAAATACAACATTCGTGCGATCCTCAAGCAGAAGGGCCTGGCCGGCTGTGTCACGTTTGCGCTGCGGCAGGGAGATAGGGTCTACGCCTCCGCAAAGACGCGCCCCCTCACCGGCAAGTGGGCCGAGTACAAGGCGACCCTGAACATCACCGAGTCCGACCCCGACGCGCAGTTCTCTGTCAGCGCGACCGGTCCCGGCACGCTCTGGATCGGCTGCCTGTCGCTCATGCCCGCCGACAACATCGGCGGCATCCGCCGCGACGTCTACGAGTCCATCGACCAAATGAGCCCGCCGCTGATCCGCTGGCCAGGCGGCAACATGGTCTCGGGCTATCACTGGATGGACGGTATCGGCCCGATGGACAAGCGCATGCCTCGCTGGGAGCGAGCGTGGAAGGCCTGGGAATGGAACGACTTGGGCACGGACGAGTTCATTGCGTTCTGCCGCAAGATCGGCACCGAGCCCTACATCTGCGTCAACGCGGGCGAGGGCAACGCCGACGAGGCCGCGCACTGGGTCGAATATTGCAACGGCTCCGCCGACACCGAATATGGCAAGCTCCGCGCAGCGAACGGCCACCCCGAGCCATACCACGTCAAGTATTGGGGCGTCGGCAATGAGATGTATGGCGATTGGCAGCTCGGACATCTCGGGGCTAAGCAGTACGCGCTGAAAGCTGTCGAGTTTGCCCGCGCGATGAGGGCAGTCGATCCGTCGATCAAGCTCATCGCGGTCGGGGTGCCCACGGACAACTGGGGCGACTGGAACCGCATCGTCGCCCGCACCGCGGGCAGCTACTGCGACTACCTCTCCGTCCACGACTACCGAGGCGTCAGCATCTGGGATTGCCGCGAGTACAACTACCTCAACATCGTCGGCTCCGCGCAATGGGAGGAGAACATGCTCGCCGAGACCTCTCGCATCGCCGACGAAGCCGCCGGCAAGCGCCTGCCGCTCGCGTTCGACGAGTGGAACGTCTGGTTCCCGGACGAGAAATATGAGCTCCGCGACGGTCTCTTTGCCGCGGGCGTGATCCAGGGCATGCAGCGGCTCGGCGACCGGGTAACGATGGCAAACATCGCCCAGATCGTCAATGTTCTCGGAGTGCTGCACACTAACTCGACGCAGGTCGTCGAGACGCCGCTGGCTAAGGTCTTCGAGCTGTATGCCAACCTGTGCTACCGCGACCGCTGCACGACGAGCTACACCGGCCCGGAACTCGACACACCGCAAGGCCGCCAGCCGACAATCGACGCCTGTGCGACGATATCCGCGGATCGCAAGAAGCTCGCGATCACGGTCATCAACCGCGACCCGCTGCGTGACATCGCGGCGAAGCTCGATCTGAATGACTTCGCCGCCGCTTCGCCGGCTGAGATCGCCGTTCTCAACGGCCCGACGGCCTACTCGTTCAACACCTACAGCGCACCGAACGTCGTGGACATAACCCGCGCCAAGTCCAACCTGGACCTCTCCCGGCCGTACGTCTTCCCCGCGCATTCGGTGACAGTGATAACGCTAAGCAGGCATCACTGATGGGCTTCACTCTCGAGAACGTCGTCCCCTGGGGGAGGTCATTCGAGGAATACGTGTCGATGTTCGCTCTGACGCAGCAGGATCTGTGCGGCAGGATACTCGGCTGCGGCGACGGGCCGGCCTCGTTCAACTCGGAACTCACCAACCGCGGCGGTCAGGTCGTCTCTGTCGATCCCCTATATAGATTCTCGTGCGCCGACATCCGCAGGCGCATCGACGAAACGTCTCCGGTCGTCCTGGAGCAAACGAGGCAGAACGCAGGCGAGTTCGTGTGGACGAGTATACGCTCAGTGGACGAACTGGAAGCCGTACGCATGTCCGCCATGGAGGAGTTCCTTGCGGACTATCCGCTCGGCCTGAGCCAGGGCCGGTATGTGGACGGCGAGCTGCCAAGCTTGCCGTTCGCCGACGGGGACTTCGACCTGGCGCTGTGCTCGCACTTCCTCTTCCTCTACAGCGAGCATCTCTCAGAGGACTTCCACCTCGACTCCATCAGGGAGATGTGCCGCGTTGCCCGCGAGACACGCATATTCCCTCTCCTGGAGCTTGGGGCCCGCAAGTCGCGTCACGTTGAGGCGGTTGCGACGCGCTTGGCCGATTGCGGCTATCGAGTGAGTGTGGAGACAGCGACCTACGAGTTCCAGCGAGGCGGCAATCAGATGATGCGGGTCCGGGCGTGACTACCCTTCCACCGGCGAATAAACGACTATCGGCGTCTTGAACTCGATCGGTGGATCGGTCTCGAGCGAGAGTTTGAGCAGCCAAATGACTGATATCGCCGTGCCCTCGATGCTCGGAGGGGCGGACTTGGGCGCGCGAAGCGAGAAGTCGGCCTCGATGAAAGATGCCTCGGGGATCCGCGGCTTGACGGCGGTCGTGTCCACGCGCTCCCGCTGGATCTCCTTGTCCACGGCCAGCCTCACCCACTCGCAAACCTCCAGCGAAGCCGTGACACGTGGGATCGCAATGCCGTGCGGGTTTGAGATCGCCAGCCGCCCGTGCACGCTCTCGCCCATCGCGACCATGCGGTCCGGCAGCTCGATGTTGACCTCGATCTCGGTGGAGTGAACCGCGCCGTCGGCCGTCGGATAGCTCACAGCCACAGGCCTGCCCCGGTGAAGCCGCGGCACGAACACGACGCGGATGACGCGCGAGTCCTTGATGGTTCTTCCCGTCGCGAGTTGCAGTCGCGCTGTGACGCGATACTCGATCTTGCCCGCCCTCCCCTCGTAGCTGGGAGGCAGCGATGCAGGCAGCGGAATCGAGAACGGATGGGTATGCTCTCCCGCGGCTAGGGTGCGGCCTTTGTACCTGCCGAGCACGGAGTTCCACAGCAGCGACAGCCGGTCCGACGCCAACCTGGGCTGCAGAGCCCCCGACAGCAGAAGCTCCCGATCGAAGAATGCGCCGCCCGGTTTCAGAGCGCGAGCGAGCGAAGCCCCGGTCGGGTACTCGTTGCCCGCGACGGATATGGTAAGAGACCGTATCGCCACGGGCTTAGCCAGACGCAGAACGACCACACCGCTCAGCCGCCTGCCCGTGTAGAACGCCTCGCGACACAGGTGCACTTCCAGCGCGGGCGTTCCGTTTCGAGCGTGACCGTTGACCGATGTCGCGGTTTTGACTCCTGCTTCCATCACACTCAATGGTACAGCCCTCAAGCGGCAATTGCAAGCTTCCTGGACCAGTGGCATTTCTTCCCAGTTTCTGCGATAATAGAGTATGCTTCATAAGTCCATAGAGGATCACCTCGAAAAGTGGATATGGATCGCCAACCCCGACCCCATCCCCAATTCCTACATACAGGCCCGCAAGACGTTCGCCCTGGATAAGGCGCCTACCTCCGCACTCATAAAAGCAAGCGCGGACAGCCGCTACAAGCTCTTCGTCAACGGGCACTACGTCGGAAAGGGTCCCGTGCGCAGCGCCGAAGGCTGCTGCTATGTGGACACCCACGACGTGACCCACATGCTCACGCGAGGCAACAACGTTATCGCGGTCCTGGCCCACCACATAGGGGAGAACACCTATGCCTGCAGTGCCGGCAAGCCCGGCCTGATATGCAGGGCTGAGATCGAAATTGACGGCAAGGTTCACGCGTTCGGCACCGACGAGTCGTGGAAGGTGCGCCGCGCCGACGAATGGACCACGTCCGGGGCGCGAATGAGCCACAGACTCGGCTTCCAGGAGGTCTACGACGCAGGCGAGGCGTGTGAGGACTGGAACCAGGTCAAGTGCGGTGACAAAGGCTGGGAGCACGCGGTAGTTGTCGGCGCTCCTCCGGCTATGCCCTGGGGCGAACTGAAGCCGAGGCAGATCCCGTTGCTCCTCGAAAACGTGATCCTCCCACAGGCCATAGTTGGGACCTACAACGGCGCCGAAGTCGGCAAAGAGACCCCGGCAGCAAGCATGCCCGCGATCATGGCGACGACAGAACTGGCGAACATGCGATCCGGCGATGTGAAGCAGCCCGAAGCTCTCCTTGCGGAAGACGGACAGACCGAAGTCCGCACCCCGAGGGGCGATAAGGGCGTGGTAATCCTGCTGGATTTCGGCCGCGAAGTGTTCGGCAACGTCGATATCTGCCTAGCCGGGGCCAGCGGCTGCATCGATATAGGCTACGGCGAGGCGCTTCTCGAGGGACGCGTTAAACCGAATCGCGACGACACGCGGTACACCGACCGCATCTACATCAGGCGCGGCAAGCTGGAGTGGCAGAGCTTCGAGCCGAGAGCGTTCCGTTATATGCAGATCGAATTCCGCCGCTGCACCCGCCCGGTGACCGTCGACTACATACGAGTCAACCAGACGACCTATCCCGCCACGCAGACCGGCGTATTCGAATGCAGCGACAAGCTCGTCAATCAGATATGGGAAGCAGGTGTCTACACCGCGCAGCTCTGCATGGAGGACACGTTCATCGACTGCCCGTGGCGCGAACGCGGCCAATGGTGGGGCGACGCGAGAATCATCTCGCGCACAGCCTACTACGCGTTTGATGACACAACCATGCTCGCGCAGGGACTGAGGCAGTTCGCTTCCGCGCAGAGGGATAATGGCGCCATACCCGGCCTCTACCCGCCCGGCGACATGGCCATCGCGCCGGACTTCGCGCTGCTCTGGGCATTCTCTATCCTGGATTACTATGCATTTTCAGACGACGCGGACCTCGTCCGCGAGTTATATCCCTCGGTCCGCAAAATGCTCTCCTGGTTTGCCGGATTCGCCGGCGATTCGGGTATCCTGGCTGGTGTGCCTGGACGTCTGCTCATCGACCGGGCGGACTTGGAGCGTCGGGGCGAGGTGACGTCGCTGAACTGCTTCTACCACCAGGCCCTCCGCATCGCGGCGGCGCTCGCGAGCATCGCCGGGGAGAACGAGGAGGCTCAGGGCTACATCGACACCGCTAACCGACTCAAGGTGGCGCTCAACAAGTATATGTACGTCCCCAAGCGCGGGCTCTACGCCGAGTGTCGGATCGACGGCAAACTGGTGGAGAAATTCAGCCGTCAGACCAACATCCTCGCCGCGCTTTTCGACATCACGGACCAGTATCAGAAGGCCGGGATCTTCCGGCAGCTCTCAAACGGCGCGCTGCCCGCGCTCGGCACGCCCTACTTCGCGTCCTACTTCCTGGAAGCGCTGTATTCCGCCGACCGCCACGCCGACGCGCTGGACTACATCCGCCGCAAGTGGGGCAAGATGATCGAATCCGGCGCGACCACGCTCTGGGAGGACTTCGACGCGGACACGCAGGGCGCGCTGTGCCATGGATCCGCCGTATGCCCCACGCGCGACCTGATCGCGGAGTTCGTCGGCATCAAGCCCGTACCTGGCGTGCATCGATTCGCCGTGGCACCCCACCCCGCCGACCTCAAGTGGGCAAGGGCTGCCGTCCAGACGAAGACCGGACGGCTGGCTGTCGATTGGCGCGTGCTGCGCAATCGGCTGGATATCGAAGTGGAGGTACCGCAAGGCCTCAAGGTCGACGTGTATCCACCCGGCCCGATCGACTGCACGATCACTGTGGACGGCAAGCACTGGCCGTCGCGGTTCGTCACACTGTCCGAGGGTAAGCACATAGTCCGCGTCACGCAGCCTAAGCCTGAAAAGATCAGCACGTACGATGAAGCTCCGGCAGGGCTGACCCCGCACGTCGAGGTCCTCGACAGGGGCATCAGAATCGGCAGAAGAGGCATCGCGATCGAGCCTCGCCGCCGCGGCAGGCGATCCGCCAGGGCCGAGGAACCGCTTGAAGTGCGAATGGACGCGGCTGAGATCGCCGAACGGCCCGAGACTCGGCCTGCGGCTGAAGCCCAGGATGAGGAACTTGCCAGGAAGCGCAAAAGGCGGCCGCGCGGTGGTCGCGGCAGACGCAAGACAGCAACGACAGAGCCTCAGGCCGTCGAGCCGGTTGCGCAGGAGGCAGTCGCCGCCGAGCCTGCGCCTGAAACAGAAGCTGTCCTATCCGAAGCGGCAGAGCCAGCCGGAGAAGCACCTGCGACGAAGCGGCGCAGACGCCCTCGCGGTGGCAGAGGCAGGCGCAAGACTACAACAACGACGGAGCAACAGGCCGCCGAGCCGATCGCCGAAGAAGCCTCCACTCCCGAGCCTGTCGCCGAGCCCGAGGCGGCTCCGACCGAGCTGCCTGAATCGACCGAAGAGGCCCCGAAGCGCAGAAGGCGCCCTCGCGGTGGCAGAGGCCGCCGCAGATCGACGACGCCAGGCGAGCCGGAAGCAACCGGGACCGCGGACGAGCAAGTGGCAGTGCCGGAACCCGCGCCCGAACCTATAGCAGTGGAGTCCTCCGAGACCGAGGCGACTTCCGAGCAGCCCGCTGCGCCGAAGCGCAGACGAGGATCCCGCGGAGGTCGCGGTCGCAAGCGCCCAGCCGGGTCGGAGCCTGTGCAGTCGGAGTTGCCTGTGGACGTCCCACCGACGCCTGAGCCTCCTCAGGAGCCCGCACAAACGGACCAGCCCGTCGAGCAACCGAAGCGACGCCGCAGGACCTATACACGGCGACGCCGTCCGACTGCTGGTGAGGAAACGACACCGCCCGAGCCCACTGAGTGATCTACCTCAGCGGGATACTGGCGCTGCGCGTGTAAGAGGACAGGATTACGTCAGCTCGCCCGGGGAGGCACACCCTATACGATCCCTTCGGCCTCGCGCCGGATATCGACAGCTTCACGACGCCACCTCCAACAACTGCGCGATAGCTCACCGGCCCGAACTCCGTCGGGAACCTCTCTGCCGACACGACAGCCCCTGGCTGCAGCCATCTCTTCGGCGCCCCTGAGAGAAGCACCAAGTCACCACCGGATTCCCGCACCAGCATGTTGCGCACCAGCGACACATACGCCGCGCACATCCAACCGTGCGGCATATCCCCCTCCGCAAGCCCGAGGCCATCCCTGGACATCCCTTCGGGCCACGCGTAGAATCCATCAGTGGGGTCGTGCGCGAGCGTCCAGTCGAGGATCTTCCACGCGCGTTCCCGCTGCCCGAGCATCAGGTATCCCTGCGCGAGATCGAGCCCGGCATACGGCCAGTAGTTGCCCTTGTGAACGAACCCTCCCCCCGACGGAGCAATCCACTTCCGCCAATACACCTCGAACGAGGTTCGAGTCAGCCGATCGTCAGGATCGAGCACCGCACAAGGCCACAGCGCGCACGACGTCCCCCGCGCCATCGCCGAACTCGTCACCTCGTCGGGTCCGTTGGGAACGTACTCGATGGAGTGTTTCGCCATAGCCTCCCGGATGCTGGCACGAGTCGCGCTCAGCAGCGAATCCGCTTCCGCTGAAATCCACTTGGCATCGCCAGGCTTCCCCAGTACATTCGCCGCATAGGCCGCATCGCGAAGCCCGCGTACACACCAGAAGTCGTCCCAATAGTGCTGCCGAAGCTCCTCGCCCAGATCCTCCGCGCTAACTGACGCCGGCAGGATGCCTCCCGCACGCTCATCCCTGATGTATCTACACGCCGCCTCGATACACGACCACTGCCGTCGAAGCCACTCTCTATCGTGCGTCCGGCGATAGTACTGCACGAACGCGTAGATCGACTCCCCGGGGGCGTCGAGTTCGTCATCTTTCTTCGTGTCCAGCTTCGGCGGAAATCCACCGTTGGGAAGCTGCATCTTGCGGATCGTCTCGAGCGCACGTGGAATCAGGTCCTGTTGGCCCGAATAGTACAGCGCGTCGGCCATATACGCGCAGTCCCGGACCCAGAACCCGCGGTACTTCGTCGGTCCCGGCGCCGGGTTGCCATCCCGCATAAGCAGCGTGAGGTAGCCCACGCTCGCCCTGAAGCATCGCTCGCACCTCTTATCAGGAACCTCAAGCCCGACAAGATTCAGCCTGCTCCCGATCCCGGGAAGCGAATCCGCGTATCTCAGCTTGCTCCACTTCGCCAGACCAGTGGGCTCGGTCGGAGACGCGATCACAATCCGCCGCCCTCTACCCGGCGCGAGTACGATATCGTAGCGCACGGCAGCCGACGTGATCACGCGTGGTCCACCTGCCGCCGAACGCGAGCGAGGCAGCGGCTCGCGCCCCACATATCCCGTAATGTCGCAGAGCGATGGACCCGTCGGCGCACCGAATGCTGCATGCGCGTCCGGCCGGTCCTCGCACGAGAAGAGCACCTTGCCCCCGACAACCACCGACCGCGAGCGCGTGTCATAGCTCACGTCTTCGCTGCCGCGCAGCGGCCCGGCTATCTGATATGGTACCGCGACGACGAACAGGCTCAGCCTCCGCATCGATCTGCCGCCATTTGTGATCAGTGCCTCGGACCTGCACCACCTGCTGCGCACGGCCGGCCCGCGCAGCTCGCCGATCCCACGCCAGGTGACGACGGGTATCAGATCGTAGAGGCTGTCGATTCCACGGAAGGTCGGTGTGCACAGCCGGCCGCGGTCGCGGTCGTAGAGAAAGAAATGGACGGAGTAGCTGTCGCGTCTGGGCTGATACGCGCCGGAGGGATCGACGAAGACCCACTTGCCAGAGTTCGGCTGCCCGGCTATCGACCACGCCTTGCCATTCGCGCCTGGCCGCCAGTCGGCGAACAGCGATTCGCCAGGCCCGGGCGCCGAGGACCGCCACCAGAACAGCACGATTGCAGCCGCGATGAGCGCTGCGGCGACAATTGCCGCTCGCCGCATACTACTCCGGCTCCGAGGGGTTCTTGCCGCGGTTTGCCTTCTCAGCCTCTCGCGCGGAGCTCACGATCGCATAGATGTGCACGGCCGCTGCAACGCACGCGAAGGCCGCGGACGAGGCGGTAATCCGGTTGACAACCGATACTCCCGATGACGAGGACAGCGCAAACGCAAAAAGCATCCACGCGAGCACCCATCCCGCGAACAGCCCCGCCCCGGTCAGGTACTTCGCGCAATATACATGACCAAAGCCCGGCGCAATCGAAAGCAGTGCTGCTATTGTGGGGTTTCTGGGCGGCAGCGACGGTCGCTTCGACGGGTTCTCGAGCATCTCCTGCACGAGTCCACGCTGCCGCGCGCCCTCGGCGAGTTCGAGAACGGTCTTCGCGTATTTCGCCTCCGCGGAGGCGCGTTGAGGATCGACTTCGAGGATTGCCTTGTAGTATTCCGAGGCCTTCTGAACGTCGCCGTGGGCATTGATCATATCCGCGGCGAACTCCCGCGCATCGAGATTGTCCGGAAACATCGCCAGCGCCTGCCGCACCGACTCCGTCGCCTGCACGTAGTCGCCGCGCCGCCGGTGAACACTCGCCGCGGTCATCAGCCTATCGAATTCACTTTTCCTTGCGGTCTGATCAAGGTCTTGAGAGGTCACGGTATCTGTGTCCTATTCCCTACTCCCTATTCCCTCTCCAGCTTGGCTTCGGTCGCTTTCCAGAGCGACTCTATGTCGTAGAACTCTCGCTCCTCGCGCGCGAAGATGTGGACAACGATATCTCCGTAATCCACCAGCACCCACCGCGCCTGAGCGTAACCTTCCATGTGCTGCTTGCGCAGGCCTTCATCCCTGCCGTCGGCCAACAGCCCGTCGGCAATGGCCTTTATGTGCGTGTTGGAAGTGCCGCTGCAGACCACGAAGTAATCGGCGATGAGCGTGCGGTCACGCAGATCGATGACCTCGATGTCCTCCGCCTTCTTCCCGTCCAGCAGCCTGCGTACTATCTCAAGTTTGCTGTCTGTCTCTAGCTTCAAACCCACTCCTAAAGTCACATACTTCCCGTTTCGCTGTAATCTCGTCCCACTATGACCGTCACGTCCGCCTTGCCCGCCCCCTTGGCCTCCTCACGGACCTCGGAGCAGTTGAGCAATTTGACGATCCGCAGCACGCTCGCTGTTTGACCCTTGCGAGTGATCACGCAGCAGCGGTCGTAGCCGAAATCGGGCGCGTTGCCCTGCTTCGTTACCTGAAACCCCTCGCTCTTGAGCTTGTCCGCCACCTTGCCTGCCGCGCCGGGAACGCCCGACCCGTTCAGGACTTCGACGCGTGCGTTCGTATCGATTTCCCTGGACGGCTCGAACCTCATCTGCTCGGCCACGACGTCCGGTATCTTCTCTATATCGGGAATCCAGTAGCTCGCGCCGTGTATGTTGCCCGGAGCGCCCGGCAGCACGACCATCTTCATCTTCTCGGGGTGAATATCCTTGAAGTAGTCAGCAAGCTCGCCCCAGTCCTTCACGTTGAGGTTGCTCTGAAGAAACCCCTTGTCTACGGCGTTCGTCAACACGTCCGCACGCTGGCGTTTGGTCGGAAGGGCGAGTATCCGATTGGCAAGCGCACGCATGAATATCTGCTGTCGCGCGATCCTGCCCGCCGGCACCTTCTTGCCATTCACGATCTTCCAACCGCTGTCGCCCCATCGGTCGTGCCTGAACCGCACGAAACCCTCGGCATCACTGCCTTTCAGAAGCTGCTTCTCGGTGCTCGCGTGAAGGTCTATGTGCAGATCCTGGTGCCGGTCGTTGTAGTGCATGTTCTCATCAATAATCACATACACCCCGCCGACGCTGTCCACAAGGCCGCGCAATCCTGCCGGGCTTGTCGCGACATAGTAGTCGATATCGACTCCAAGCAGGCCCTGTATGACCTGTCTGGACAACTCGGGACCGCCATACACGTTAGCCGAGTTGATCTTGCACGTGCCGTGGCCGGGAATCTCCACGCGGGTGTCGCGAGGAATCGAGATCGCGCGTAGCTCCTTCGTATCCATATCGATCGCCAGAACGACCAGCGTATCCGACAACCCGTGCCGCCCCGTCTTCTTGGACCCGGTGTTGTCCTCGCCGAGCATGAGGATGCGAACGTACTGCTTGCCACCGAACGGCCTGGCAAAAATCCCCGCTAGCCCCCCCGGCGCTCTGACGAAGTGCGTCGCGTACATCCCCCCGACGACCCCGATCACGATTCCCAACAGAACCACGACCGCGATGATACCGGCCGGCGGCTTGCGGCGCCTCCGGCGCCTGACTACCCTTTGTACAGCCCTCTGGACCAAATGTACTCCTCCACGGCCCTCGGCACTAGGTACCGAATGGACCGGCACGACCGCACCCGCTCCCTCAGGTCGGTAGACGAAATGTCCACTCCCGGCATCTCCAGCGGGGTTATTCCCGCTGCGAGTCCTTCCGGCAGCGCTCCCATCACCTCAGCGACCGGCAACCCCGGCCGATTGGCTACAACTATCTTCGCGAGCCTCTGTATCTCATACGGCTCGCGCCACTTCATAAGGTCCCGGCCCTCGTCGGCCCCTAGCAGCAGGTGGACCTCTGCGTCTGGCCCGTAGAGTCCCAGGATCTGTTTGATCGTATCTACAGTGTAAGACGGCCCATCACGCTCGATCTCGATGGTCGAGCACTCGAAAAACGCGTTGCCGGCAACCGCCAACCGTGTCATCTCAAGCCTGTCGGCAACATCGCTGATACCATTGCCGGCCTTGTGAGGCGGGTTCGCGGCAGTGACGAACAACACTTTCCCGAGCCCAAACCGCTCTCTCGCCTGCTCAGCCAGTATCAAATGCCCCACGTGGATGGGATCAAACGTCCCACCCATCAGACCCAGTCGCAAACCCGCCTCCGTCGCAACTACCCTCTCAACTGGCCCGAACCAGTAACCACAAACTTGTAAGTCGTGATCTCCTCGACCCCCATTGGACCGCGAGCGTGGAGTTTCTGCGTCGAGATCCCCATCTCCGCGCCCATCCCGAACTCGTAGCCGTCGGAGAACCGCGTCGAGACGTTCACGAACACGCACGCCGAATCCACCTCATCGGTGAATCGCCGCGCAGCGGAGTAGTCCTCGGTCACAATCGTGTCAGTGTGCTTGCTGCCGTACTTGTTGATGTGATCGATCGCCTCATCAAGGCCTGAAACGACCTTGACAGCCAATATCAGATCAAGATACTCCGTCGCCCAATCCTCTTCGGTCGCCTCTTTGATGCCTGGCACGATCGCGCGCGTCTTCGCACAGCCGCGCAGCTCGACGCCCGCGTCCGCAAGCCTCTTACACATGGTTGGAAGAAAACCGGAGGCGATATGTTCGCTCACCAGCAGGGATTCCGCGGCATTGCACACACTGGGATTCTGAACCTTAGCGTTGAACGTGATCTCCTCGGCCATCCCAAGATCGGCGGCGGCGTCCACATACACGTGGCAGTTGCCGTCGAGATGCCATATCACCGGAATCTCCGAGTTCTCTACCACGGTCCGAACCAGGCCCTTGCCGCCTCGCGGAATCAGGCAATCGATGTACTGCTTCATGGTCATCAACTCGCGCGCGGCCTCGCGGTCGGTGGTCTCGATTATCTCCACGGCGCCCTCAGGCACACCGACCGCCGTAATCGCTTCCTGGATGACCTTCGCTATCGCCAGATTCGAGTTGATCGCCTCGGAGCCACCGCGCAGTATCACGGCATTTCCCGCCTTGAGGCACAGCGCCGCCGCGTCCGCGGTAACGTTCGGCCGCGACTCATATATGATCCCGATCACTCCGATCGGCACCCGCACCTTGCGGATCTCCATCCCGTTCGGACGAACGTATCCCGCAATGGTCTCGCCGATGGGGTCGCGCAGCATCGCGATCTGCCGCACGCCGTCCGCCATCTGCGCGATCTTCTTATCATCGAGCGTCAGGCGCTTGAGCATGGCGCCGGTGATGCCGTTGGCCTCAGCGGCCGCAAGGTCCTTGCGATTGGCGTCTTTGATGAAGTCGGCATTGGCCTCGAACGCATCCGCCATCGCCAACAGCGCCTTGTCCTTGGCAGCAGTGCCGATGGTGGCCAGCTTCACCGATGCCTGCTTTGCCCTTATGCATTTCTGCTCAACTTCACTCATCGCACAGTCCCAAATCTGAAATCGAGGAAGCCTACACCCCGAGCACAAGATTATCCCTATGTATGACCTCGTCGAAGTCTTTGTAGCCCAGTATGTCTTCTATTTCGTCGCTGCGCTTACCTCTTATCAACGCAACCTCCGCCGCGCCATAATTCGTCAGCCCGCGCGCAACCTGTTGTCTGGTCTCATCGACTACGGCGACGAGATCTCCGACCTGAAAACTGCCCTCGCAGCCCACTATCCCCGCCGCCAGCAGGCTCTTGCCGCGCTCGGCAAGCATTCTTCGTGCGCCCTCGTTGATCATGATGCTGCCCTTCACGCGATTGCCGAACGCGATCCACCGTTTGCGATGATTGAGCTCGACCTCGCGCGCGAGGAACCTCGTACCGACGTTGACGCCGTTCGCCGCATCCACTATCACACTCGCGCGCCGGGCATTCGCGATCACCATCCGCACGCCGGAGTTGGTCGCGATCTTGGCGGCCTCGATCTTGGTCCGCATTCCGCCGCTGCCGCAGATGCCGTGCGTGCCGCCCGCAAGCGACTCGATCTGGCCGCCAACGCTGCGCACTTCCTCAATCAGCTTGCAGCCTGAGTTCACCCGCGGATCCCCGTCGAACAGCCCGTCCACGTCGGACAGATTCAGCAGCAGATCGGCATCGACGCAGGCCGCCACCAGCGCCGACAGCGTGTCGTTGTCGCCGAACCTGATCTCCTCGATAGCCACCGTGTCATTCTCGTTGACGATCGGCATGCAACCGAAGTGCAGCAATGTATATAACGTATTGCGGGCGTTGAGGTAACGCAGCCGGTCGTGGAAATCGTCGCGTGTAACGAGCACCTGAGCCGGGATGACGCCGTATCCAGACAGCATCTCCGTATACTTCTGCATCAACGCGCCCTGGCCGATTGCCGCGCTGGCCTGTTGTTCGGGGATCGTTCGCGGCCGCTCGTGGATTCCCAGCCGCTCCATACCGGCCCTGATCGCGCCGGAGGTCACCAGGATCACGTCCTTGCCGCTGTTCTTCACCTCGGCAAGCTGACGCGTGAGCTCGCCTAGTTTGCTCGCGTCCAGGCCGGTGTTCTCGCCGACAAGGCTCGATGTGCCTACCTTGACGACCACCCGCTTGATTGGCTTATCCGTATACTTCATCTGAAAACTCGAACTCTATCCCGTGAATCCGCACGGTATCGCCCTCGCCAACGCCGAGGTCGCGCAGTCGCTTGATCACACCCATCTTCTCGAGCTGACGGTGCATACGCCGGATCGCGTATTCGTTGCTGAGATCAGTCCGGCGCACGAGCATCTCGACTGCCCGCCCTTCGACCTCATACTCACCATCGGCAACCTTGCACGCTTCCCACGTCTCCTCGGACGGACCAACCGTAAAGCGCACCACTTCGTCGACGGGCTCCTCGACCTCGCGAGGCAGTTCTTCCAGCTTTGCCGCGATCCGGTACAGCAGCGGCTGCAGGCCCAGACCCGTCAGCGCGGAGATCCCGAACACCTCAAGCCCTCGCGACTCCAGCGACGGTTTGAGCACCTCAATTATCTTCGGCGCGTCGGGCATATCGACCTTGTTGAGCGCGACAATCTGCGGCAGCGCGGCGAGCTTCTCCGAGTGCAGACGCAGCTCGTCGTTTATCGCGTCGAAGTCGTGCATGGGGTCGCGCGCGGTCAGGCCCGAGACATCGATCAGGTGCACCAGCAGCCTCGTCCGCTCGATGTGTCGCAGGAACTGGTGACCCAGCCCCGCGCCATCGTGCGCGCCCTCGATCAGCCCCGGCATGTCGGCCACCACGAAGGAGTCCATATCCACCTTCACCACGCCGAGATTGGGAACCAGCGTCGTGAACGGGTAATCCGCGATCTTGGGCTTCGCGGCCGATATCTTCGAGATCAGCGTGGACTTGCCCACACTCGGATAGCCGATCAGGCCCACGTCCGCCAGCAGCTTAAGCTCCAGCCGCAGGGCTATCTCGTCCGTCGGCTCCCCTTTCTCGGCAAACTTGGGAGTCTGCAGCGTAGAACTCGCGAACGACGCATTGCCTCTGCCTCCGGCTCCGCCCTTGGCCGCAACGTAGCGCTGCCCGTCCTGCGTAAGGTCGGCCAGCACCCGCTCGCTCTCCAGGTCGATCACCAGCGTCCCAACAGGCACCCGCAGCGTAAGGTCCTGACCGTTCTTGCCGTGCCTGTCGTTGGGCCCACCGTCGCCTCCGCGATCCGCTCTGTAATGCTTGCTGTAGCGCAGGTCAACAAGCGTGTTCAGGCTTGACGTGGCCTCGATTATGACGTTGCCGCCGCGCCCGCCATTGCCGCCCGACGGCCCCCCGTGCGGGATGAACTTCTCCCGCCGGAACGCCACCAACCCGTTCCCGCCGTCCCCTGCCTTTACGTTTATGTCAACCTGATCTACAAACTGCATACCAAACCATTAGCTGTCAGAATCGTTTCGCCCGGAAATTCTTGGCCGCTTCCTGACTAGTGCTTTGTCTCAATCGTCATCTTCGGGGTCGCAATCGACGCCATGAACAGCATCTCGCCCGTCTCATTATCCCGAATCGCGAAGAAGAACGGCCTGTTCACTGTCATCTTCACGGTCTTGCGCGGCAGCGGCGCAGCGGTCGCCCGCATGCCCACCGACGTCGCCGCGGCGGCCTCAGTGCCCTTCTCATTGACCTCAACGAACGTCTTATGCACGACCTCACCGATATACACGTTCGGCGTCGGCGGTATCTTGCACATGGCCTTGAAGTCGGCTTTCTTCGCGTCGAATGCCACGCCCATCCCGAGGTTCGTCAGCGCGCGCTCCACCTCGGCATCGATCTTGTATTCCAGCTTGAGCTTGGGCATCGCGAAGTTGACCTCGGTCATGCGATCGTGGATCTGCTTCATCCACCCATCCCAGTTCTCCTGAGTAAGGTCCGCGTAAAACGTGTCCAGGCTGATCCCCTTTCCCGGCAGCAGCACATACATACTGATGCGCCCTTTCCCGTAGCTCAGGTTGATGAGTTGGAAGTCCTTGCCTTCCAAATACTCGTAGTCGCCCGTGCGGTGCATCATCGGAACGAGTGTGTTTCTGCCCTGTCCCAACTCGAACTTGCCGGCGATGGTCGCCTTCTCATCAAAAGGCGCCGACCACAAGCCCTTGAAGTAGATCGCGTTCACCAGGTACAGAATGTCCTGGGGCGACACTCCGCCGATGATGCTGTCGATCTTGCCCTTGGTCTGCTCCTTGACCCAGCCGTTGATGGTGTCGGCTGCGCCGGGGCTGGCAAAGTCCAGCGTTGTGATCTTCGCCTGGTAGGAATCGTTGTTGCGCTGCAGGAAGTCCTGCTTGAACTCCACGCCCTTGCGCGCCCACAGGGAGTTCGCGATGGACAGCTCGATCCCGTCGCCCGGCTTCTGGAGATCCTGCACGAGCGCCTTGTTGCCGACGTTCACCTGATCGAGGCTAAGCCCCGTGTAGCCGAGAGCCCCGGCCATCGCTTCTTTCGTCGATCCCGCCGCGCCGTTGTAGGTCATCGACAGCGCGAGCGACAAGCTCGCCGGCGAGATCACTACGTCCGCCTCGCCCGCTTTCGCGCCCACCAACTGCCTGAACATCGCGAACCCGAACGCATTGTTCGCCGCAACGACCTGCTGATCGGCCGACTGAGCGCCACATGCCGTCACAGCAAACATCGCCACCAATCCCAGAACCAGCGTCCTCATATGTCCACCTCTGCTCAACCAACGACTGACAGACTGATAGCTATTACCTCACGTCTACAAACAAAAAGGGAAGACGAATCTTTGGGCGATCCATCTTCCCCTTGCGAAAACGTGGAGCATTTTCGCTCCCTTCGTAGTGGACTCGACAGCCCTCGGGCGCCAGCGCTTCGGCTGCAAAACCGAAGTCGCGGAAGCCCTGCGCAGCAGTCGCGAAAGAGTCCGCCACGAGGAATATGTGACCGCGGGCTACGCTGCGGTCGCCGGGTAAACGCTGACCCTTCTCCTGCCGCCCGCTGTTTCGAACTTGACCAATCCATCGATCTTGGCGTAAAGGGTGTCATCTTTACCCTTACCCACGTTCACGCCGGGGTGAAGCGGCGTCCCGCGCTGCCGCACGAGGATGCTGCCCGCAGTCACGCTCTCGCCCGCGAACTCCTTAACGCCAAGTCTTTTCGGGTTACTATCCCGACCGTTCCTAGTACTGCCTACACCTTTTTTATGCGCCATATCTAACGACTCCCGATATCTCTGGAATGAACGCCGACCTCACGCACAGCCGGGCCATTCTATTCCATGTTCCCTAGACAGAGATCTTCTCGATCGAGACCGACGTCAGCAACTGCCTGTGACCATATCGTCGGCTCGAGGCTTTCTTCGGCTTGTAGGTGAGTCCACGGACCTTGCGGCCCTTATACTGCCTCGTCACCTTGCCGACCACCGAGGCGCCTTCCACAAGCGGCGAGCCGATCTTGACGCCGCTGTCATCGCTGACCAGCAGCACCTCGTTCAGCACCACCTCTTCGCCCTCACCAGCGGAGAGCTTGTTGACCTCGATAATGTCCTTTTCGGCGACTCTAAACTGCTTGCCGCCTGCTCTTATTATGGCGTACACTGCGAACCCCCAGAAGCCAAAGTATGCAAAAGGCATTGGGAATCCCAATGCCCCCCGTGAGTCACTAACCTGTTATCTTATCACGTCCGCCGCGCGCTTGTCAACACTCACGCGCTCGCGAGGAAAACCTCCACGTCCTCACGCAGCATCCCGGTCTTTCCGTCATCATACACACCCACGCACACCGCATCGCCCGACCGCATGTGCTTCGCCGCGAACCTGATATCTTCCTCTGCGCGATTGTGTAGTAGCGACGCATTCTCCTGTCGATCTCCGCGGACTGGCGCGAAAACCCGCTCATCGGATTGGATCCGATGATGAACCGAGACACCTCAAGCGAACCAATCCGAACGTAATCCGCCTAGCTACCGGCCTTCCTGTAAGTGATCACAGCCGCCCCCGGCTTCTCACCAATATCGACCTCGAACCCCTTCTCCATCAGTTCGCCGCCATTCGCGCGGACCGGCGTGTCCTTATCGATATCGGCCAGGATGTATTCCGCCTCCGGGTCCAATCCCTGAAGCTTGAGCTGCGCCGCCGTGTAAGCACTCCCTGCTCGCCGGAACGCCTGCACCATCCCTTCGCCCGACTCCGGCCTGTCGAACTGCCGCGCGATCCACTGCGAGTTGTCGAGGCTATATGGAGTCAACGGATAGAAGTCGCCACCGAAGTTGGGAGCATACTCGCGCCACTGCCCCACGATCCTGCGCAGCGCGGCGTAATCGAGTCCCCTGTCACGCATGTCCCAACACGGCGTGAACCCGCTGCACATCGTGCTGCGCAAGTCATATCGACTCGTGTGGCTCGTTCCCGTGCCGAAGAACGGAAACCAGAACGCCAGCCCGTATGTATGCCCCTGCTGCCCGACCGGCTCCATTATGTAGTCGCTTCTCAGCAGCGGCACGGACCGCCGCAGCGTCTCCAGATCGTTGCGATGCCCGCCGGACGCGCATGTATCGATCAGCATGTTCGGATGCCGCCGCCGAAGCTCGTCCCAGTACGCAAGGTAACCGGTCACGTAGTGGTTCTCGGTGATCCCCTGCCTGTCAGGACTATCGGTCTCTCGCCACATCGACAGCGGGTCGATGTTGTAGTCCTGCCTGTAGAGGTCGATCCCCTGCTCCACTATCAGCTTGTCGATGTGTCCGACCAGCCACTTCCAAGCCTCCGCGTTCCCCACGTCCAGCAGCCTGTTGTCCCCGGAGCCGAGCAGCCATTCGGGATGCTTCTCCCACAGCCAAGTCCCCGGCGTCACACGTTCCGGCTCGAACCACACCAGCGTCTTGACGCCTCTTGCGCGCCCATGGTCACTGATCGCACGCAGACCATTCGGGAACCTCGTCCTATCGACCTCCCATGTCCCCGTATTGGGCCAACCGGTCGCATTGACGTACCATCCGGCGTCCATCCACCAGTAATCCGGTTTGAGGCCTTCTTCCAGGTAACGGTCGATGAAGAGCTTCTGGTTTACCTCGTTCGCGTTGATCATCTCAGCGAACTGATGCGAACTGCACGGCGTCATCTGCGCCGCGGGAGGCTTCCCATTCTGCCTTGGCATGCTGTGCGCCACCATCCACCGCCGCCACACGTTCTGAGCTCGAATCCAGTCGCCTTTGTAGAACTGCAGCACCACCAGCGGTGTGCGGACCTCCTCGCCCGGGTGCAGCGTGAAATGTGTCAACTGCTGCCCCGCGCGAATCTGCACCCCCTTGGCCGAGTCCCGCTCGAACTCCGCCGACCACTGCCCTGGCCACCCGACGACGGCGATCAAACCCTCGCCGCCCCATTCGAGGTTGAAGTAGGGAAACACAGCCCCGCATGGCCGCCCGCCCGGAGGCGCAAAATCGAGCCTGCTGTCCGGCCCGAGCTTAGTTGTCAGCGGTTCGTAGTCATCGGCCCGCACGAACGTGCCCTTGCTATGGTGCAGCACGAACTCAGACTCGCCGCCGCGCTCGAACCGAGCATCCAGCGCCCGTATGTCGGACAGGATCGGGGTATCCTTGTGGCCGCCGTTCTTGAAGTAGACCGTCCATTCGACTGTCGGGAAGTCGGCGTAATGTACAGCCACCCACCGCACTTGCAGCCCGGTCTTGGGATCAGTATAGGTCGTCGTGAACCGCGTCTTCCGACCGTCGATCCACTGGACCTTGTGATCCTGCCAGTTCCTGAGTAGGGCAACGGACGGCTTCCCATCGTATACGAACGAGAACGGCAGGTCGCGCGCCTCACGCGCTCGCGCCCACCAGTCCTTCGCCACCGCCACTTCCTCGGGCATCACCTTGAGCGAACCCCATGCACTGCCGGACGCTGCCAATGCAACCACCCCCAGAATCCCAACCGCGCTTCGCGCTATCCTATTGAGATTCGCGGGACGACGACCGTGTCCTGCCACACGCGCCAACAAATCCGCGCACATTCCCAGGCGAACCTCCGCTCGCGCGGCGGCTAGCTTCCCTTCAGCACTGACGCGACCCGCTCCAGCGCCCAGTCGATATCGTCCTTGCCGATGATCAAAGGCGGCGCAAAGCGGATCACGTTCTCGTGGGTTTCCTTGCACAGCAGTCCCCTACCCATCAGCGCCTCGCAGAATCGCCGCGCGCCCCCGGCGTCCTTGTGCAACTCGACACCGACGAACAGTCCCTTCCCGCGAACTTCCTTCACGTAAGGGCTGTCGATCGACCGCAGCCCAGCCATAAGGTAGTGGCCCATCTCAGCCGCGTTCTCGACCATACGCTCCTCGACCAGCACTCTCATCGCCGCGCGTGCCACCGCACATGCCAACGGGTTACCGCCGAACGTGCTCCCGTGGTCGCCCGGCTGGAACACGCCCAGCACTTCCTTATTGGACAGCACTGCCGACACCGGGTAGAACCCTCCCGACAGCGCCTTGCCGATCAACGTAAGGTCGGCCTCGACTCCCTCATGCTCCTCTGCCAGCATCCTGCCCGTGCGCCCCAACCCGGTCTGAATCTCATCGGTTATCATCGCGATATCGCGCTCGGTGCAGATGCGCCGCACCTCACGCAGATAGCCCTCGGGCGGGATGATGACGCCGGCCTCGCCCTGGATCGGCTCCACCAGGAAAGCCACGGTATTCGGCGTTATCGCGTCCTCCAGCGCCTTGGCGTCGCCGAACGGTATCATCACAAAACCCGGAGTAAAGGGCGAGTAGCCATCGCGATACTGCTGCTCGCTCGAGAAACCCACGATGGTGACGGTCCTGCCGTGGAAGTTGTTCTCGCAGACGATGATCTCGGCCTTACCTTCTGGAACGCCCTTCTCCTTATAACCCCATTTCCGCACGGCCTTTATGCACGACTCCACCGCCTCCGCGCCGCTGTTCATCGGCAGGACCGTATGGGAATGCGTAAGCTCGCAGAGCTCCTTGTAGAACAGCCCGAGCTGATCGTTTCGAAATGCGCGAGAGGTCAGCGTGAGCTTATCCGCCTGATCCTTCATGGCCGCGACTATCTGGGGATGGCAGTGGCCCTGGTTGACCGCGGAATAAGATGACAGGAAGTCCAGATACTTGTTGCCCTCGACATCCCAAACCCAGATGCCCCGGCCTTTCGTCAGAACAACGTCCAGAGGCTTGTAGTTCGTTGCCCCAAACTCGTTTTCAAGGTCGATGTAGTAGCGTGTGTTCATGTCGTTTCCCTCTGCGTCGTGCCCCCCAGGCGCTGCGCAAGCCCATGTTACACGGCAATCGTGCTTATGTCCACCGCAGCCGAAACCCTTGCGCTGTGCCCGCGTCGTAATAGATAATGGAAACAAGCCGGGCGGCCCCGGCGAACTGGGGGAAAAGACGATCTTGAAAAGAACAACCGCACTGATTACGCTGCTTTTCGCACTCGCATTCATCTGCCCAAGTGCAACGCTTGCGGATGGCGCCGGCGCGACCACCACACCCGATCACGTCGTCCTGAGCTGGACCGGCAATCCCGCAACGACTATGACCATCACCTGGCGCACCGACCCCAGCGTCGCCGCCGGCGTCGTCGAATACGCCAAGGGCGCCAAGTTGGCCGGCTCACCGAAAACCGCAAACGCCACCGTCTCCGACTTCTCGACCGACCTCGGCGATACGCATATCTTCAGGGCCACGCTCACCGGCTTGGGCCCGAATACCAGATACAGCTATCGCGTCGGCGACGGGCGGCACTGGAGCCCAACGCACACGTTCACGACGGCGAACCCCGGATCCGACACTGCAAAGTTCATAGTGTTCGGCGACAGCCAGAGTGTGCCGCCTTACTCGACCTGGCAAAAGACGATCCACAGCGCCTACAAGGCCAATCCGGACGCGAAGTTCGTGGTCAACGTCGGCGACCTATCCGATGTCGGCCAGAGCGCAGCTCATTGGAATGCGTGGTTCGACGCGGCGGCTGGAGTCATCGATGCGGTCCCGGAGATGCCGGTTATCGGAAACCACGAGACCACCGGCAGGAAGGGCGAGCGCAAGCCCGAGTACTGGCTCGCGCAGTTCAGCGTGCCGGCCAACGGCCCGTCAGCCATCAAGGGCCAGGCCTATTCCTATGACTATGGCCCCGTGCACGTGGCTGTACTCGACAGCCAGGGTTCCGAGGAGAAGCAATACGGGGACATATTCGGCCCGCAGAAGAGATGGCTCGACGCTGATCTCAAGGCATCCAAGGCAACCTGGAAGATCGTCTTCTTTCACAAGGCCCCGTACGAGCTCCACACAACCCGCAAAAGCCCGGATGTGAAGTCCGCTTTCTGCCCGATTCTTGAGTCGAACCATGTGGACTTGGTCTTCAACGGCCACGACCACGGCATCGCCCGCACCTATCCAATCAAGAACGGCGAGTGCAAGCGTAAGCCGTCCGAGGGCACTATCTACTGCATTGCCGGCCGGAGCGGGACGAAGTGCTACACGGACTTGGAGAAGAAGCCGTGGGACGCGTTCTTCTGCAACCCAACCGACCAGCCCAACTACCTGGTCGTGGACGTCGTGGGCAAGAAGCTTACGATCAGGACAGTCAAACAGGACGGCACGTTGGTGAGCACTTGCACAATCGACAAGGCCAAGGACACCGACTCGGACTGCCCGCAATAGGCGCTATCTCTGCTCGCGCCGCATGAGAGAAAACGAGCTTCCGTTCGGATACGTCTCGGTTTCGATGACCGCGAACCCATGCGCAAGGTAGAATTCCGTCGGCCCGGAGCAGTTGTTGGAGGAGTCATTGCGAGCGAAGTCTCGATTGCACTAGAGCCGCGGCTGCCGACCTCGTCGATCACCGCCTCAAGCAGCATACGGCCCAATCCCAAGCGTCGATGCTGAGCGACGAACAGGCAGGAGACGACACGCGGCTGCGAGTGAGCTGACCTAACTCGCTCGCTCGACTGCCCACAGTGTCAGCCTGTACAAAGCCGCAAGTAAGAAGCAGACGCCACACAGGATGATCAGCCCCGGCAGCTTTGTGGATATGGAAGCAACAAGGAGTACGAGCGCCAACACGAACTGAGCACGGAATATCGTTGAGACAAGCCTGCTCGCCGCATTCTCGTCAACCGCAAACGCCAATGTGATGCGTATGATCGCGGTAGGACTGGACAACGTCAATACCGCAAGAGCAGCGACCACCGCGACGGCCGCGCCCCACCGGCGTCCGATCACGAACGCCCCCAAGGCGACGCCCAACCGAACCAGCACCGCAAACGATGTGCTCACCCACCACCAGCTTGTCCGGACACGATTCTCCACAGCACTTACCTACTTACCGGCAGCAGAGCCCGCGGCAGTCCTCAAACCACCGCGGGCTCCGCGATTGTGCATTCCGTGTGGAACAGGCAGGTCACTTCTAGTCCCTACTCTCCCTGCTCCCTCTGCCTTCTCGCGATCTCTCGCCCCGGCTCGGCGCGACTTCGCCAAACGCGTAGGACCGGCGGATATCCGTCAGCTTCGCTTTCACGCGTCTGCCGACGTACTTGCCGCCGTTTTCGAGCTCGATGAGATATCCATCAAGCCACGCGCCCGCCTTCGGCAGCACCGAGAACGGGTTGCGAACAACCTGGCACTCGACCATCTCCCCGCGTTTCCACGGCATCATCTGCCGGTCCATCTCTTGGATGTCGCCCGGAATGATCTCGTATTTCTCGATGTGCATCTGCTCGTTTGAGCGCACGTAGATCGCCCGCCGCATTCGGCGCTCGATCTCCTCGATCACCTCCCCGCCGCTTCCGACGAGATGGTAAGCGACCTCGGGATGGGTCGTGACAAGGAACGCTTCCTCATCGGACTCAGAGCACAGCCGCCTCAACTCCCGCTCCACAGCAAGGCTGACGGTCTCAGCGCTCTCCACGCGTCCCCGGCCCTGGCAATATGGGCACGGCTCGGTCACGAGTTCCGTCAGAGCCTCGCCCGTCCGCTTGCGGGTCATCTCGATCAGCCCCAGGGGACTGATGTGTGAGATCTTCGTCCGCGTGCGGTCCTTGCGCAGCTCCTTTTCGAGGGCGCTGACGACCTTCGTGCGGTCCTTGGGATTGACCATGTCGATAAAGTCGAGCACGATGATCCCGCCGATATCCCGCAGGCGCAACTGCCGCGCGATCTCGATGACCGCATCGAGGTTGGTCTTGAGGATCGTATCCGAGAGGCTCGTGGATCCCACGAACTTGCCCGTATTGACGTCAATGGTGGTCAGCGCCTCCGTCGTGTCGAGCGTCAGGTGTCCACCTGACTTCAGCCAGACCTTCCTGCGAAGCAGGTTCTCGATCTCGGCTTCAACGGCGAACCGCTGGAAGATCGGCTCGGACTCGTCATATAGCACGAGCCGCGAGCGCATCTTCGGCGAGATCAGGTCTATGAGCTCGAGCGCCTTTTCGTAATCGACCGGCGAGTCGATGATCATCTTGTTGACATCGGAAGAAAAAACGTCGCGGATCGTTTTGTAGATCAGGCTCAAGTCCTGATGCACCAACCCGGGTGCTGAAACCTTGGTGGATTTCTCTTGGATTTGGCTCCACATTCTCAGTAGGAACTCAAGATCCTTACGTATTTCCGCTTCGCTCCGACCCTCGCCCTCCGTTCGGATTATCATTCCAAACCCGAGCGGACGAACGCTGTCGCCGATCTTTTTCAGGCGGTCTCGCTCGGTCTCGCTCTCGATCTTGCGCGAGATTCCCAGGTTATCGGAATCAGGCATCAGGACCAGATATCGACCGGGCAGTGAGATTCTCGTGGAGACGCGCGCTCCCTTGGAGCCTCTCGGGCCTTTGACGACCTGCACGAGCACTTCCTGACCGACCTTGAGCACGTCCTTGATGCGCACGTGCCGCGCCGGTTCCTTTCGAGCGCTCGGGAACTCGTCGTCCATCTCAGGCAGCACGTCGGCCACATACAAGAACGCGTTGCGCTCCAGACCTATGTCCACGAACGCCGCGTCCATACCGGCCAGCACATTTGCCACCTTGCACTTGTAGATGCTGCCCACCACGCGCTCCTCGCGCTCGACGTCGAGCTCCACAAGCTTACCGGACTCCACGAGCGCAACCCGCGTCTCGCGAGTGTCCACGTTCACTATGATCTCTTTTGACAATACACTATCACCTCCTTTCTGTTCAGGATTGGTTACAAGACTATCGGGTGATGAGGTTGGCCCGGTGCACCGATACCATCTCTATCCCCGGCACGTAATCGGATAACACAGCTACTACTTCACCCGGCTTAACCGTGTACTCAAGGTGCTTCAGCACCAAGCCAAGCCTCGCAGCCGGCGCCTCCGGACTTTGCGCTTTGCGCTCTCCACTTTGCACCCAAAGGCACTCAATTCCCGCCCTCAGATCGATCCGCCGCTTCTCGCGCTCCCACGGTATCTCCGCCTGTGCCATCAGCGCGTCCACCGCTGCCCGCAGCGCATCCACCGACACGCCTTCGGGAAGCGCAACCTCAACTAAGAGTTCGCTGGCAACAACCGCGACACCTTTCGAATGCTGCGGCAGCACCCTCGCTGACGTAAGCCTTATCCCATTCGGCAGCACCGCGTTCAGCCGCGAGATCGTATCCTTGACATCCACCGGCTCGGCGACGTGTATCGTGATGATCTCACTATCAGCCGTCGCACCCAGCGGCAGCGCGGACGCAATCGACATCTTCGCGTGCGGGTTGAACCCTTGAGTAAAGACGATATCGATGCGCGACATTCGTATGGCGCGCTCAAAAACCCGCATCAAGTCGAGATGTCCCAGCCACCGCACGTCTTCGCCCTTGATGAAGGTGAACACCACGGCAGCAGAGTCATGGGCGTTTGGTCGTCGGTCGTCGGTCCGAAGCTCCGTGGCCGTTGACCGTTGACCGTTGACCGTTGACTCCGGACGGACCGGCAGACACACACCAACGGCATCCCTCATTCCGCACGCGGAGCACACGCCCGATCTGCAATCCGGCGTCGTCTCGCCTCGCTCGGCCTTCTCATCCTCCCGCGCAAGGAACGTCTTCGAAACCCCGACATCCACGAAATCCCACGGAAGCGCCGCATCTTTGGCGTAGTCCGCGTTGGCGAAGTCTTCCATCTTCAGCCCGGCCGCCTCGAACGCGTCGGCCCATCTCGCTGAGTCGAATCTGTCCTGCTCCAGCCTCCCGCCGCGCCGCCACACCTCGTAGACCACCTTGCCCAGCGATCTGTTCCCCCGAGCAAGCGCCGCCTCCGCCCGGCTGCACGCCGGATCGTGCCAGCTCAACTGGATGTTCTTCGCGCGCAGCAGCGGCCGTATCAGTGCAATCCGCCGCTCGAGCTCCTCAGGCGGAACCATCCCCCGCCACTGGAACGGTGTGTGCGGCTTCGGCACGAACGGCGAGATCGTCACGTTGATTGTCAGCCGCCGATCGATGGCCATCACCTTCCGCACGAGATCTCCGATCCCCTCGAGGTCCTCGTCCGTCTCGGTCGGCAGCCCGATCATGAAATACAGCTTAACCCGCTTCCATCCGGCCTGCACCGCCGCTTCCACGGCGCCGAGCAGGTCGTCTTCGGTCACGTTCTTGTTGATCACGTCTCGCAGCCGCTGCGTACCCGCTTCCGGCGCGAACGTAAGCCCGCTCTTGCGGACACGTTGGATCTCCGCCGCCAGCGCCACGCACTGCGCATCCGCACGCAGGCTCGGCAGCGACACACCCACGCCCTGCGCCTCGTTCCGGTCGATCAGCGTCCGCACCAACTCGTGTATCTGCGAATGGTCCGCGCTGGAAAGAGATGTCAGCGAGACCTCTTCGTATCCCGTTTTCTCAAGGAGCACGGCGGCCTGCTCGCAGAGCGTCTCGAGGGAGCGTTCCCGCACAGGCCGCGTTATCATTCCCGCCTGGCAGAATCTGCACGCTCTCGTGCATCCGCGCATTATCTCCAGCGCGACCCTGTCGTGCACTGCCTCTGTGTACGGCACCACGAGCGTATCCGGAAAGTGCGCGTCCTCGAGGCTCGCTACGAACCGTCCCCGCACCTTCGCCTTCGGAACCGCCGGCACATACACGCCTTCGGTCTCAGCCAACGCCGCAAGTCTGGCATTCCGCATTCCGCAACCCGCAACCCGCAATGCCCGGACGACGTCCACCACCGCCTCCTCGCCATCACCGATGACGAACGCGTCGATGAAGTCGGCCATTGGCTCGGGATTGGTGGCGCAGTGCCCGCCGGCGATGACGATCGGATCGTTGTCCCCGCGGTCGGACGCGAGCACGGGAATCCCTGCGAGGTCGAGCATAGCAAGAACGGTGGTGTAGGTCATCTCGTAAGCAAGCGAGAACCCCACCACGTCGAAATCCCGTATTGGTGAAGCGGTTTCCAGCGAGAAGAGCGGAATCCCGGCCGCACGCATCTGCTCCTCCATATCGGAGGCAGGCGCGAAGACACGTTCGGCCGCGACCCCGGTTTGGCTGTTGAGGACCGAGTAGAGAATCCTCAAACCGAGGTTGGACATGCCTACTTCGTAGACATCCGGGAAGGCAAGCGCAACCCTTACGTTGGCCTGGTCGAGCGGCTTAGCGATCGATCCAAGCTCGCCGCCCATATATCTCGCGGGTTTCGCCACTCGGGGTAGGATCCTATCGATCCGCCCCCTCAAGCTCGACTCCGTAATCATACGTAATATCAAAAGGCCGGCAATCGGCGACCCGACGCCAGCCTGTTCCCACGCTCATTATATCACCGCAATCCCGCATCGTCAAACAATCAGGGTATCATCAATCCTGCGGGAGAGAGATCCGCTAGCAGCCGCCGGACAAAGTGGTGTAGGAGGGGTCTCCCCTCGGGCGACAGCGTCGCGAAGCGATCGCGAGAGCCAGACCCCGAATCCGCTCGCCTCGCGCTCGGAAATCGCCGTCTGGAGACGGCTCCTACGACCGAAAGCGACTTTATCCGCACCCCGCTAGCGCTGAGTGGGCCCGAGGAACGAGGGCCATATCGAAGCGCGATCTACGAAGCCACCGCCCTCGATACGCTCGTGCCTCGCTACTCAGGGCTAACGGGGTGCATATCGCATACAACCAAACTCCCTCCACTCACGGGCACCTCGGATCCGCCGGGTGCATCCCGCAGAACCGCTCCCACTGCTCGTGGGTCAGAAACGTGGTGTTCTGCCACATCTTGAACGCGCTGATTTCGTTGCGCGACACCGCGACGGTGTTGTTCGCGCTGTCGCGCAGTACCTGCGTGGATGCCCTGGTCTGCCCCAGAATCCCCGCCTGCAGCGACTGATCCATCAACGCGATCATTGTCGTCACCCACGCGCTGTCCAATGTAGTGCCGCACACGGTCGCCAGCCCCGCCTGAAGAGCAATCGCGCGATCCATAGTCGCTGTGAGCTTCCCACAGCCCGATGGCGCGTACACCGTCGCAAGCACGCTGTTCATATTCCCGCGCTCGGCGTATATCTTCTTGGCGAAATCCCGCAGGTTCTTGTCCGAAAGCCTCGAATACCCCCACTCCGCCAGCGACGCGATGTCAGCGTTCTGCTGGAACATCTGAACCATGTATTCCTGATCGAAACCTACGCCGGACATCCCCGCCAACTGCCCCGCCGGGCCCGCACCCACGCCGCACGGAACCGACCTGCACGGCGCCCCCGATGGCGGTATATACTCAGCCGCCGCCGAAACCGCCATCGCCGCCATAAGTGCTGTCATCACCCAACGCATCCCATCTACCTCCAACTCGCATGGCCTGCTACGTACATTCCCACAATCATGTGCTCGTATATTACACGCGGGTTACAGGTGCGGGTAAAGCGAGGGCTGGTCAGGCAGCCTTCCGATTGGGGATCGTGCCTGACCACTCATCTATAAACTTGTCGAACGCCTCCGCGGTCAGCGCCGGACTGATCAGATAGCCCTGGGCGAGGTCACAACCAAGCGCGCTGACCTCTGCCAACTGCTCCTCGTCCTCGATCCATTCCGCGGTGACCCGTATCCCCAGGTTGTGAGCCATCGAGATGATGGACGCAGTCATCGCCCTGTCCTTCGCGCTGTGGTCGATATTGCGAATGAATGAGCCGTCGACCTTCATATGCACGATGGGCAGATCCTTGAGGCGGCTGAGCGATGAGTATCCCATCCCGAAGTCGTCGAGACAGATGGTCACGCCCATTGCCTTGAGCACGCCAAGGATGTCAACCTCGTCGTACTCATGCGCAATTGCGGTCTCGGTGATTTCGAGTTTGAGGCACTTCGCAGGCAGCGACGATTCATTGAGCACGCCAAGCACCTCAGATATGAACCCCGCGTCCTGGAGCTGTGCGGGAGAGACGTTGACCGCGATCTCGAAATCAGTATGGCCTCTCTCGTGCCAGCGTTTCGCCTCTGCGCAAGCAACCCTAAGGACCCTACTCCCCAACTCCAGTATCATCCCTGTCTCCTCAGCCACCGGCACGAACAAGCCGGGAGAGATCATGCCTTTCTGGGGGTGGTTCCACCGAAGCAGCGCCTCTGCTCCGGCGAGGCGCATGGTCTTGAGATCGAGGATCGGCTGGTAGCAGACCTGAAGCTCGTCGTTCTGTATCGCCAAGCGCAGGTCACGCTCGAGTTCGACCCTCTCGAGCGCGGTCTGGTTCAGCTCCTCGGAATAGAACTGGCTGTTGTTACGCCCGAGCTCCTTCGCTCTATACATCGCCGCATCGGCGGCCTTGAGCAGCTCTGTCACGTCTGTGGCATTGTCCGGATACAGGCTGATCCCTATGCTGGCGCCTATTACAAGCCTGCAGTCACCCATTTCGAACGGCGCGGACACCTGATCCAGGATCCGTTTGGCTACGATCTCGACCTCATCCGGGGACTGGATATCCTTAAGGAGAATCGTGAACTCATCACCACCCATCCTGGCCAGCATGTCTCCCTGTCGCAAGCACGTCTTCAGACGCCCGGCAACGCCGATCAGCAGTCTGTCGCCGGCCTGGTGACCCATAGTATCGTTGACGAGCTTGAACCGGTCGAGGTCTACGAAGAGCACTGCGCAGCCTCTGTGTCCGCTCCTTCGATCAGAGATCACGTTGCCCAGTTCCTCGCAAAACAGAGTCCGATTCGGCAGGTCTGTTAGCGAGTCGTGGTGGGCCTGATAGTCGAGCAGATCCTCGTAGACCTTGCGTGCGGTGACATTCCGAGCAATCGCGACCGCATGGCTGGACCGGCCATGCTCGCCGGGAACAGGCGTGATACTTACATCCGCGGTGTTCGTTGTGCCGTCCTTGGAACGACATACCATCTCTCCGCTCCACGCTCCCCCGGCCTCTGTCACCTGAAGGATCTGTTGCAGCGGGTCTCCGCCGAGCGTGCTCGGCCAAATCGTCTCCAAGCCCACCTCGGCGATCTCGCCGAGTGAGTAGCCGGTCTCGTACGCGAACGCGGCGTTGGCAAACACGACGCGGCCGCGCATATCCGTGATCGCGATCAGATCGCTCGCCGAGTTCATCGCAGCCGATTGCAGCCGAATTTGGGACTCGCTGCGCTTACGCTCACTTATGTCCACACATGTCTCGAGCAGACAATCGCGACCTCTAACCGGAATGCGAGCTACCGTCTTCAGGATGGGTACCCTGTCTCCCTCAGAAGTAAGCAGCTCGCACTCAGCACAGTCGATCCGCGCGCCGCCGCTGAGTGCGGGGCAGTTCTGGATCTCGGCTGGACATACAAGATTGCATGTGGAACCGATCACTTCACCAAGCGACCTGCCCAACATCTCCAGCACCTTCTTGTTGGCTTCAATGATCCTCTTAGTCTCGGCGTCGATCAGCATCACACCCACCGGCAGGGCCTCCAATATGGCGCTGAGCTCAGACTGGCTCTCCTGCAGCACCTGTTCGGCACGCTTCCGCTCGGTGATGTCAGTCGCAGCGGACAGCACAATCGCTTGTCCGGCGATCTCTACGATGTCCGCTGAGTAGAGACAATCGAGGACCCTCCCATCCTTCGTGCGAAAGGCACATTCGGTGGCGCTGACGCCTTTCTCGGTAGTAACGCGGGACCGGATGGCATTCTGTTGGATGGGGTCGTCCCACAGGTTCAGTTCGTTGGACGTGCGCCCGATAGCTTCGCCTCTGGTGTATCCTGTGAGCTCCTCGAACGCGTCATTAACATCGATGATGCACCCGTCACTGTCCGCGAGCACGATGGAAGCCGGGCTAGCCGCAAAGATCTTGGCAAGACGATCTTCACTGAGCCGAGCAGCACGCTCAGAACCCCTTATGCGCTCGAAGCTCGCCTTCTGCCTCTCGCGCGAGGCCCAGTACAAGACCAGCAGAGCCAATGTGAGCGCTGTGAGCCCGATGGGCGCCAGCCTGCTGGACGCGACCGCTTGCTCCACTGATGCGCGGCTCCGGTCCACACCCAGTATGGCCACTGCCGATCCATTGCTGTCCCGAATCGGCACAAATGCGGAAAGCCATGCACCCCACCTGTCTTCATACTGAGCAGTTGCCCGTGGGATTCTGCCCTCGCACAGAGCGCGAAGCTGCGGAGGCGCGTCGAAGTACTCATCGCCGGGCGGCGAATATGATCTGGACCGCTCAGGCTCCGAGTCAACCGAGAACACGATCTTGCCGTGTCTGGGCACCACCAGATAGACCCAGCGGAACTCCCTGTTCGACGCGCGCATGTTGGCAAAGAGTCTCCTGAGCGTTGGATAGCGTGGGTCTCTGATATCCGAGGCAGAACCTAGGCCACGAACAAGGGCAGGGTCTATCGAAGCTGCGGACAGCGCGGTGGTGGTCAGCAGGCTTTGCTCGGCCTCACGGCGTTCGGTGTCACCCACGTGCTGGGTAAGGATGCCTCCGGCGGCGACGACGGCGGTGGCGGCCACCAGAAATCCGGGGTTGACTAGGCAGCGCATCCCCGGTCGCTGCAAGGGTCTGCGCTTGCTGGGCTCGCCGAAGATGAACCAGGCTCCCGCGAGCAGAGCGAGACCCAGGCCGCAAACCACGGATATGTAGAACGGTTGCAGTCCCATCGAAACCGACCCTAACCAGCATCCCCCGGGCTCGCGTACGTCCGCCCCAGCGCATGGTAATCATCGGTTCTGAGGACTGCGGTCTGTGTCAGGCATTACGCCTTAACAGGATCGACCCCACACTCTTAACGCAGCGGCTCACCCTGCGTGATCACGCTCACATACGCCCGCGCGCTCAGTCCGTCCGAAGTTGCGGATGCAAACGCAGCGGTATGCTGTCCGGGGCCAATCACGGCCGCCTCACCACTCGGCTTCACCTCCGCCACCATCACACCCTCGCGGTCGTAGAGCTTGCAGTCCGTCATCGAGCCGAACTCCAGATACGCCCCGCTCTCGATCTCGCACGGGAACGTAAGCGTCTTGCCGTCGATCGTAACCGATGGATTCACCAGCTTGTGCGACACTAGCGGCAGCGCCCTGATCGGGCTGATATACGTCGTGACGGACTTACCGGGCGGCAGATTGTTATACCAGACGCTCAGCGACCCGATAGCACCGTAGCTCACAGACTCCCGATATATCCCGTAGCGCCCCGCAACCCAGTGCTGAGGCGCGTTGTCGGCCGACTCCGCCTTCTTGTCCCACTGCAGCTTCGGACGGTCATACGGCCACCTATAGTCCTCGAACCGCTCCCCCTCCGGCTCGATCAGCTCGAAGTACCGCCAGCCCTTGAAATCCACGACGATGTAATGCTCCGCCATCGCCTCCGTAATATGCGCCGGGCTCTGCACCTGGATATTGATCACCTCACCCTGCCCGTCGCCGTAGACCCAGACACCCATCCCCTGCTGCGCCGTCAGATCAAGCGGAGGCGTGAACTCGCGACCGACCATCGCCCACGCGCCAACCCGCGACTTGCCGCCGTTCGTTGCCGCAAAGCGCCCGCACGGTGAAGTAATGAGATGGCTGACCTTCTAAGGATGCATTAGGCAAAGCAAACCTTAAGGGAGGTCAGCCACGATGAAGTTCGGCGCACTGGATGTGCACAAGTCTTTCATTCAGGTATGTGTTCTGG
>Ga0207433_10000787_pt1 | contig 71363 bp, 65 predicted proteins | sample YelNatPaOPGAMG01_FD_187559 | JGI IMG/M metagenome (GOLD analysis project Ga0207433, IMG submission 187559) | Hot spring thermophilic microbial communities from Obsidian Pool, Yellowstone National Park, USA - OP-RAMG-01 (SPAdes) (version 3) | ecosystem: Environmental > Aquatic > Thermal springs...
GGGAGTTCCCATAAATCAAAAAATCGAAAGCTACTCCAAGCTTTGGCCTGGATTTTAATCCTGGCCGGTGTAACCTTTATCATTCTTCCTTTTTACCCTGCTATTCGCTACTATATCTGGCCCCAAAAATTATCCCCTCAAGCAGAGGAGTTGGTGAGAATAGCTAACACCCCACTGCCAACACCTTTGCCTCCTGGAGGGATTGCGTTGACCACACCCACTGAGACAGAAAGCGCTCCCTCAAAAAACAGCTTGCCTAAGGGGCCGCTGATTATAATTCCCAAAATTGGCCTGGAAGCCAAAATCGTTCCTGACCTTTCCTGGAATAATCTCATGGCCGGAGTAGGGCACGATCCCCTGAGTGCAAATCCTGGGGAAAGTGGTGTATGCGTTCTTTACGGGCACAGGTTTCTGAACTGGGTTGATCCTTCAACTGGCTATTTTTACCTTCTTGATAAGTTAGAACCGGGGGACATAGTCGTAATTTATTGGGGAAGTGAAATTTACCGATACGTAGTTCGGGAAAGCAAGGTGATTGAGCCCACAGATCATTCTATTTACCAAAAAAGGGATGTTCCCACAGTTGTGCTTGTAACCTGCACTCCACTGTGGACAGACAAGTATCGCTTAGTAGTTTTTGCTGAACTGGAAAGCCAAACTTCTCAGCCTATCCAATAAAGGTTGCAACCCTGAATTAAAAACAATGCTAATTTAGTTTAGAGCTTATACGACCATAGTCCGTGAATATTGCAATATTCCCTAACCTCAAGGAGTTCGTCGATGTTCCAGTCAATTTTGGCTTCTGGAGCGTCTCCGGGTTTAAGAAAAACCCGCCAGGCTTGTCCGTTTTTCTTGAAAGCTTCAATCCACTCTATATAGTGTTTCTCTTCCATGGGGTGGGGAATAGATCCAACCTTGATCAATGTCTCAGAGCCGATTCTCTCCACTACGGGAAGATGCTTTTCGCGTCCGGCCTCCTCCACTTTCTCCGCCATTTTCACCATGGGCTGACCGCAACAAACAAGTGTGCCCACTCCTTCGTGGAGAACTTCCACAATGTTTCCGCAGACCATACACTTATAAACCTCACGCCTAACAGTCATTATCTGCTTCCTCGCTTTCCTTTGGTCTTGTTTTAAATTATAACCACCACAGCCTTTCCTTTATTCCTTTTAGAGCAGAAGGGAATAGACTTTTCTTTACCTGAGCATACCGCTGATCACGAGGTCAATGGCTTTTTCCTCTTCTAAACCGCGAGCCATTAGGGTTTCCACTTGCTTTTTGTCCACTCGGCCAATTGCAGCCTCGTGAGTTATGCGGGCATATTCATTTAGAACATCCACCACGGGAACGGCCCTTGCTCGAGCATTTCCCTGGACTATCTCCACGCAATCCACATGACCGCGAGCTTCAGGAGCACTGGCCACAAGCTCATTAAAGATCTCGCTTTGAGCGTTGTCCTTTACGGCTACACGGCTTTTCAAAAGACCGCGGGATCCCCTTCCTATAAGCTTACCGGCTTCATGGATTTTGATAATGTCATCCCCATAGCCGAAGACCCTGGTGGTCATTTCCAGAATGGAACTCTCGCCCACCTCAGCCTCGTAATATAAATCAAAGATCCCTACCCTGCCCTTAATTAAAGAGAAGCTGGTCCTAAAAGAACTCCTATCCCCCACCTTAACCTTGGCTTTGGGGACTACTTCCACTCCCCCTGTGGTACCGTGGTAGTGGACCTCGTTGTAGTCGTAAAAGGCGTTATTACCAATTTCAATTTCAGCTTCCATGCGGTGAACAACCTTGACCGCGTTGGGGAAGATACAGTGAGCGAGCAAACTGACCCCGGCTGAGTCCTCTATTTTTGCTTTGATTTTGATTTCCTGCGTTCCTTGATCTGGAAGAACGCCAAAGCAAAGGTGGACAGGATATTCGATCTTCTGGCCCTTCTCCACTTTAAGAAAAATATCCACTCCGGTTTCCGTCTCCCTAGGTTCCAAGATCAACCCCTTGACAGTATGGCTTCCATAAACCTTGTTCTTGTGTACCACAAGATGTGCGATTTTGGAGTCCTTAAAGGCCTCAGGAACACCGCCAGCCTCAGCATAGGCCTTTAGCATGTACTCGTATTCTTTATTGATCATTTTTCCTCTACCACCTCCGCAATTTTTTCCTGGGGATTATAAACGGGACAGGGCAGGCATTTGTTCTTAAAATATAATCCCACATCTTTGGCTTCCCCCTCTTTAACAATAAAGCCTTGACATAAAAGGGAAGCTTTATCCGCAATTTCTGCCACTTCATCCCTGTGAGTAATCAAAAGGACGGTGGTCCCTCGCTTTCTCATCTCCTTAATCAAGCTCTTCACCTGGTCTAAAGCCAGAACATCTATTCCCGAGTCCGGTTCATCTAAAATAGCCAGAAGGGGCTGCATGGCAAAAACACTGGCGAGCTCGATCCTTTTTCTTTCCCCTCCACTCAAAGTTCTATCCACGACCCTTTTTAGATACTCCTTGGGGTCCAAGAGAACAAAATTTAAGGCCTCCCTGACCAGCGCTGGATCCTTTTCCTTCATCCCTACTTTTATGTAGTCTTCCACCGTGAGTCCCTCGAATCTAGCGGGTTCCTGCCAGGCCATGGTCATCCCCAGTTGCGCTCTTTTAAAGATGGGGTAATTGGTAATTTCTTCCCCGTTAAAGAAAATTCTTCCTTCCTCTGGAGTGTATCCGCTGATGCCCATAATGGTGTAAGCCAGGCTGGTCTTCCCCGCTGCATTAGTGCCCAGAATGGCGTGGATCGCCCCTGGTTCCACTTTAAGATTTAGCTCCCTCAGGACCTGCTTCCCTCCTAAGGAAAGGGAGAGGTTTTCAATTTTCAAGAGTTCTTCCATTATTTTCAAAAATTACACTCCTCTTTATGCTCCAGCAAAAGCTTTTTCTCAGACTCATCAGTTCAATCATCCAACTGTCTTTTATTCAGATCGCTTACTATTTTCTCCGCGATCCTCTCCACTTCCTGGCCATCGAAGTCCAGGGTGGGTAGTTTATCCACGCCCTCTTTGGCTACGGTGATTTCATAGGTTGGTTCGATGCCCGCGTTTCTCACTATTTTTGAAGCGCACTCCATTTGACAGCCGTTGATCACAATCAGCCTCCGGGCTTTTCGGGCAATGTCGGTATGAGCCTTGGAACCAGCCCCAATTGCAGTAATACAGCACATTCGGGCATCTTCCTCTTCTCGGGTGAGCTTCACGGCGACCTCATGCCCGATCTGCCCCACTGAGGAGGCACCATCACATGCCAGAATGATGTCCAGGTTCTCCGCTTCTTTTCCACATACGGGTAAAAGCTGCCACTTTTTCTCGTTCATTTCTTCTTATCCTCCTGATTATTTATTAATCCCTCAAGCAAGATGAGGGCTTCCTTCCCGGTCATTCCATCCTGAACACCAAGGGCTTGAGCCTTTGATGCGCATGATTCAATCATCGCTTCAAATCATCATCATTTCTCTTAAGCCACCGCTGCCCGAGAGCAGCTACATGGCGTTAATTTATAACCCCGATGTCGAAGCTCTTGCATACGGCCAATCTCAATCATTTGGCTGGGCCTTTTTTGCCGCCCCTTTTTTCCAGGCATCAAGAAATACTCCGAAAGAAGGCATCCCCGATACGGGAATAAGGGCTGCGGCAGCCTCAAACAATTCCCTTTCATTTGCTCCGGCTCTTATGGCGCCCATGATATGCATGGTTGTGGACTCGACATCGTGCTGTGATGCAGTTATTGCAGCATGAATCAAGAATTTCGTTTTCTTGGGCAGTGCCCCGTCGCTTAAAGTTATCTTGTGCAATTCAAGAAATGCCTGGCATAAATTCTGGTCCTTTTCTTTTAAAAATTTCACAGGGGTAAGGATTTCCCCAAACTCTTTTTCAAACTCTTCAAGATCTTTGGCCAGATTTTTCATCCTTGCCTCCTTTTCTTCACTATCAATAGCTTCAGAACTCTAATTTCTATTAAGCCCTTCTCGATGCTCACTTTAGGGTAAAATTCCTTAAAGTAAAAACAAAATGTCCCTGGAATTTCTTCCTTCCCTGGCCTGGGATTCGATTCCCAAGCCTTATCTTAATATTGGCCGGTTGTTACCACCCATGTCCTTTAATTCCACTTTAGCATAGCTGTCAACAGTTGCTTTTCAAATCTTCATTAGGCTTTAAGGGAATAGCCATAGGCAAAAATGAAAACCCTGTCCCCGGTTCCACTCCTTTTCGGGAAAATAATACCCATCTAAGAGGGCCGGAAAACGATAAAATTCTTAAGCGCCAGGATGCGGGAGGACCGAATGTGAGGGTTTTCCACCTGACTTTTCATCCCCTTCCCCCGGAGGGCACAGGAAATAAGGAAAAAATGCTCGTCGTTCTCACTTTGGCCGTTCGCAAGGTCAGGAATGAGCGCCTGGCCGATCTGTCTTTCCAGCTTATCGAAAAACTAAAGGGAAAAAACATCCTGATCACCCAGGCCCTACCCTGACTTTTGCGCCACATGATCAAGAACTTATGGGAGGAAGAAGGCTACTCCTCGAGCTGGTTCTGGAAAAAGAACCGGGAACATGTCTAAAGAAAGCCGTTTATTGCCAAACAAAGCGGATATAAAGAGCAGCAAAAACAACCTGTCTATTTTGTTGACAAAGGATGAAAATAACAAATAAAATTGAAATGCAGGTTGCACCATCGTCAGGTACCTCTTCTGGAGAATGGTAAAGGGAATACCAAGAGCTGCAGAAGCAGCATGGTGACCGAAGATGGTGCAACCTTTCTCTTCGATAAAGGCCTTCGGTTTGGAGTTCGTGGAGAAACGGTGTTTAAATCTTCCCGTAAATCTGGCTGTATTTCTCCCTCAGGTACGTTAGTAAAGGCTGGGAATTCATGGGCTCTCCCACCACTAGTCGCATCAACTCCTCAGGATAATATTTGCCCCCGTGAACGTGGATGTGAGTGCGTAGCCATTCACGCAAGGCCGCATACTCCCCCTGGGCGAACTGTTCATAAAGATTCGGGATATCTTCTCTGGCCTTGTTGAAGAATTGAACCGAAAGAATGTTGCCAATAGTGTATGAAGGAAAGTAACCAAAAAGCCCATCCGACCAGTGCACATCTTGAAGCACTCCTTCTGCGTCGTTTTGAGGTTCATAACCCAGGTATTCCTTCATTTTTTGATTCCAAAGTTCAGGCAGTTCCTGGACTTTTACCCTGCCCTCCAAAAGAGCCAATTCTAATTCAAAACGCAACAGGGTGTGAAGGTTGTAAGTTACCTCATCAGCCTCTACCCTGATGGGAGAGGGTTCCACGTAGTTTATGGCCTTATAGAACTCTTCCAGAGTAACGTCCTCTAATTGCTCGGGGAAAAATTCACGCAAGCGAGGGAACCAGAAGGTCCAGAAGGGTAAACTTCTCCCCACAAGGTTTTCCCAAGTTCGGGATTGGGACTCATGAATCCCGTGAGAAGCTCCTCTCATAAGGAAGGTGCGCTCATAATTTTCAGAAATGCCTTGGTCATAAAGAGCGTGTCCTCCTTCATGCAGAGCGCTGAAAATAGAGGAAGTAACAAGGGTTTCCTTAAATCTGTTGGTTACGCGCACGTCCCTTATAGAAAAAGCGGTAGTGAAAGGATGGGCTGTTCTGTCTTGCCTTCCTCGCTGAAAATCGTATCCCATTTTTTCCAGGATCTGGAGAGTGAACTGGTATTGCTTTTCCGGGTCATATTTTCTAAAGAGAAAGTCTCGCCGAATTTGAATCCCGCTTTCCTTGATAGAGCGCACGAGAGGGACCAAACCCTGACGCAGCTCCTCAAACATAGCCTTAATCTGCGAGGTCTTCAAGCCAGGTTCAAAATCGTCTACAAGCGCATCATAAATGCATTCATCAAAGCCCAGAGCTTGAGCTTTTTCAATCATCAGCTCCACTATTTGGGCAAGATATGGCGCAAAAATGGAGAAGTTGGATTCCCTTCTGGCCACTACCCATTTGTCTCGAGCTAAGGCGGTAGTTCGAGAAATTCGAGCCACCAGCTCGGGGGAAATCCTGGTGTCCTTCTCGTACTCCCTTTTTACCTTGCGGAAGAGAAAATAATCCTCGGATTCTGGGTTCTCTTCCCTAAAAAGGGGCTCTAATTCCTGAATAAGCTTTCCCACTTCGGGAGAAGTAAACTTTTCGTGGGCTATTTTGCTCAAGGTAGCAATTTGTTCCGCTCTGGCCTCGCTACCTTGAGGCGGCATATAAGTCTGTTGGTCCCATTCTAAGACAGCAACAGCGTGGACAATGTCCACAACCTCAGCAATTTTAGCTTTTAGTTTCTCTAGCGCTTGGAGTTCCATTCGGCGCTCCTTTCTGAATAAATTTTCATATGGACCCCTCTATTATAGAGAGTAAGCAAAAATTTTCACATTAAAAAGAAAAGCCCGGCCTGAGGCCGGGCTTTTCAGGAGGGGGTATTTTAGGGGTAAGGGGAAAGGGTTTAATATTCGGGGGGAGGAGGGGGAGGTGCAGGTTTTTCTTTCTCGGGCTTCTCCACTACGGCTGCTTCGGTAGTAAGTAGCATGGAGGCAATTGAAGCAGCGTTCTGGAGCGCGGAACGAGTAACCTTCAAAGGATCGACAATTCCCGCTTTAAACATGTCCTCGAATTTCAAAGTCACTGCATTGAAACCCTGATTCACAGGAAGCTCTTTAACCTTCTCTACGATCACGGCTCCTTCCATGCCAGCGTTCTCAGCGATCAGTTTCAGAGGTTCTTCAAGCGCTTTTTTCACGATGTTCGCCCCTGTGAGCTCATCTCCTTCAAGATTTAAACCATCTAATTTGGCTAAGGCATTGATCAAGGCCACGCCGCCTCCGGCAATGATTCCTTCTTCAACGGCCGCCTTGGTTGCCGAGACCGCATCCTCGATCCTGTGCTTGCGCTCCTTCATCTCGGTCTCGGTAGCAGCTCCCACCTTGATCACTGCCACACCACCAGCGAGCTTGGCCAGACGCTCTTGAAGCTTCTCCCGATCGTATTCAGACTCCGTCTCCTCAATCTGACGGCGAATTTGGGCAATTCGGGCCTTAATGTCTTCTTCCTTGCCCTTACCTCCCACAATCGTGGTGTCGTCCTTGTCGACTTTAACTTGACGAGCCTCTCCCAGCATATCCAGGGTAACGTTCTCAAACTTGATCCCCAATTCATCGGAGACTACCTGGCCGCCGGTAAGGATAGCAATGTCTTGAAGCATGGCTTTCCTCCGATCGCCAAATCCAGGGGCTTTAACTGCGCAGCAGCGGAAAGTACCTCGCACCTTGTTCAAGACTAAGGTAGCAAGAGCTTCCCCTTCCACGTCATCGGCAATGATTAGGAAAGGACGACCTTTCTGGGCAAGCTTCTCCAAAACCGGGAGGAACTCCGTAACCGCAGAAATCTTCTTGTCAGTAATGAATATATATGGATCATCGAGGACAACCTCCATCCGCTCCGGGTCAGTGACGAAGTAAGGAGAAATATATCCCCGATCAAATTGCATTCCTTCAACAAACTCCAGGGTGATATCCAAGCCCTGGGACTCCTCGACGGTGATTACTCCGTCCTTACCAACCTTTTCCATGGCATCGGCGATCACGTTACCAATTTTTTCGTCCTTGGAGGAAATAGAAGCGACTTGGGCAATCGCTTGTTTGTCCTCAACTGGCTTAGCCAGCTTCTTCAGTTCCTCCACCGCCTTTTCTACAGCCTTCTCAATGCCACGTTTCAAAGCCAATGGATTGGCTCCAGCGGCTACATTCTTCAAACCCTCACGAATTATGCACTGAGCAAGAACGGTAGCGGTTGTAGTGCCGTCCCCAGCTACATCCTGTGTTTTTGTAGCAACCTCTTTTACCAATTGGGCACCAAGGTTCTCGAAGGGGTCTTCGAGATCAATCTCCTTGGCAATAGTTACTCCATCGTTAGTGATGGTAGGGGCACCAAATTTCTTCTCCAATACAACATAACGCCCTCGCGGACCTAATGTAATTTTCACAGCATTGGCTAAGGCATTCACGCCTCTCTCTAAGGCTCGGCGCCCTTCTTCATCAAAAACCAGCAATTTTGGTTGTGCCATTTCAAACCCTCCTTAACCTTCCAGAATTGCGAGGATGTCACGCTCACTCAAGATCAAGTATTCCTCGCCCTCAAGCTTAACTTCAGTGCCACCATATTTGGCGAAAATGACCGTATCGCCAACTTTAACTTCCAGTGGAATCCTTTGGCCGTTCTCTTCGTTAACCCTGCCGGGACCAACAGCGATCACTTTCCCCTTCTGGGGTTTCTCTTTGGCAGTGTCAGGAATAACGATCCCGGCCTTGGTTCGCTCTTCACTTTCCAAGACCTTAACTACAACGCGATCTCCTAATGGTTTTAGATTCATATCCTATCCCTCCTTCAAAAGTCTAAAAAAATCTAACTAAATTTTAGCACTCTTGTCAAGAGAGTGCTAAAAAAAACTTGGGTCTCAGAAATTTTTGCCCTGAGATGGGGTTTTTAGTAAGCGTAAATCAAGCCTAAAGGGAACTCCTTCTCCAGTGCTTGAGCGTTTTCTCCTCTAAGATCCAGGCCATCTTCTTGAAACACTGGGTTCAAAATCAACCAATCGAATTTCTCTCTTCCCTTGAAGCCCTCCAAAAAAGCCCTAAAGTCATAGAAAGTGAGGAGGCCCAGGGATCTGATTGATCCTCCAAATGTTAGATTGGGAACTCCAAAAACTGGCACTTGAGGCAGATATTTTTGAAAAGCTTGGCTTATTAGACCATAAGCAAGTTCGCTTGTGAGACAGACTCCTTTCCCCTTTTCCGGAACCGTTTTAGAGAGCCTCCTCAGAACCTGTGGTTCAAGATCATTAGAAAAAACGAGACCGCTTTTTTCGCCCTTTTTCTTCAAGAGCACTAAATTTAAACGACTTTTACTTCTCCATATTTCCAACTCAGGGTTTTCCAACTGATTTATCCAATCAAAGGCTTCTTTTCGGGACTCAGGTCTCTTTCCATTTATCTTTAAAATTTCATCCCCGACCTTCAGACCACACCTTTGGGCTGGGCTTTCTTTCATTATCCCTTCTATTTCCACTGTTAAATCGCTTAATAGAGGTGGTTCAATCATCAAGGGAATTTCAAGTTTCTTCCGCCAGAGTAAAGCTACCCTTTTAAGCTCAAGCCATTCCCTCATGGAACCCTGGAGCTCCTTGGGTGCCCATTTAGAACCTCCGGGGAGAAGAAGCCTTATATATTGGGCTCCCAGTTCTTCCACTGTTTTTAAGGATTCCGGAAGTTCTTCAAGTAATGGAGGGGCCAAGATGAAAGAAGCTTGAAACCTGATTCCTGAGGCCGTTAAATGACGAAAATAGCTCAGGCTCTCTTCGGGGTGGGGATCTCCTAAATATAGAGCCCTTCTCTCCGGCCTGAGAGAATTAAAAGAAATGACAAGCTCAAGAGGATTCAGTGCAGAAAGCTCCGCTTGTACCTCGGGAGAAAGAAGGATGCCGTTGGTCGTAATTTGAATTGGAGTATGGGGGAAATTTCTTCTCAATTCTTTGAGGATTGCCAAAAATTGGGGATGAGAAAGGGGCTCACCCTCATTAATCCTAGTAGCAGATTCTCCTATTATTATTTTTTCCCGGGGATTAATATGGGCAAATAAATCCCTAATTAGATTTATGGGAAGAAAGGGAATATTCAACACTCTTAGTCCTGAAGGGTTGTATCGGTTGGAACAAAAATAACAAGAAAGGTTGCAAGCGCTTCCCAGGGGAAGGATGTTATGAAGCAAAACCGTCTTTAAAATCTGAGGGAAAACCTCTGCGTTGGAAAAGCTTATACTGGGCCTCCAATTTCTAACTTTTGCAGCTAGCAAACTTTAGCATTCTCGATCCAGGAAGAGCCTGATAATTTCACCTGGAGCCATGTAAACCTCACCTTGTAAGTTTTTTCCTCTTTTCTCAGGGTTAAGATAAACTCCAGAGTAGAAAGTAACTTGGGAAGTTATCTCGGTTTTTTCTACTCAAAAAGGCTTAAATTGGGATCCACATCATCTTCAAGGGAGAGCGCAATTCCCTTTTGGTAAAGGGCAAAACCTGCGCGTGCGATCATCAAGGCGTTATCAGTACAAAGCGAGGGAGAAGGAATATAGAGTTCTACTCCAAGCTCCTGAGACAACTCCCTCAGCCTCTCTCGCAAACGGGAGTTTGCCGCTACGCCTCCAGCAATAATCACCCTTTTAAATCCTTTTTTCTTAATGGCCTCTTTAGTCTTGAAGACAAGAGAGTCTACAACGGCTTCCTGAAACGAAGCACAGATATCTTCAAGGGGGACCGGTTTTCCTTTTCTTCTCAGCTCCTCTACAAAGTAAATGACTGCAGTCTTTAAGCCTGAAAAGGAAAAATCAAAAGGCTCTTCCATCTCCGCAACGGGGAACTTATGAAAGTTTCGATCCCCATTACGTCCCAATTTATCTATATAGGGCCCTCCAGGGTAAGGCAAGCCCAGGAAACGAGCGATTTTGTCCAGGGTTTCTCCAGCAGCATCGTCTCTGGTGGTCCCCAGCTGACAAAAGTTCTCCTCTTCATCCACTGTTATCAATTCTGTATGACCGCCTGAGGCTACTAAAGCCAGCGCCGGAAGCTTTACCTCATTTTCTAAAAAGGCAGCATAAATGTGTCCTGCCAGATGGTTTACGCCAAAAAGGGGAATCCCCAACGCCAAAGAGAGAGCTTTAGCCGTTTCCATACCAACAAGCAAAGCCCCCACCAATCCTGGGCCTCTGGTTACGGCAACCGCTTCTATTTCCCTCAAACTCAACTTTGCAGAGGAAAGAGCTTCTTGAATTAAAGGGACCAGGATTTCAAGATGTCGGCGGGAAGCGAGCTCCGGCACCACGCCTCCATATTTTTGATGGAGGTCCACCTGGGAAGAGACCAAAGAGCAAAGCTTCTCCTTCGTGTCCTTTAGGAGGGCAACGGCTGTCTCATCACAAGAGGTCTCAATTCCCAGAAAAATCATCTCAATGCAGAAGTTCTCCTAAAACTTGGCTAGCATATTGTGCTTCTTGAAAGGAAACGTCCTTGTGAGTCACCATCCTGATCCGATATTCGTCCAGGTCCAGGCAGAGAACCCCACGATCGGCCAATACCTTCACTATCTCTCCCGCTTTAGGCTCTTTAAGGGCAAAAATGATAATATTAGTTTCCGGGCGGTTCCAATCAGGCTGGACCAGCGAGGAACCTTCGATGGCCTTAGCGATGATTTTCGCTTTCTCGTGATCCTCTTTCAGTCTGTCTATCATCTCGGTTAAGGCAACAATACCACAAGCTGCCAGGAAACCTGCCTGACGCATTCCTCCACCATAAAGCTTCCGCGCTACTTTGGCTTCTTCGACGAAGTCGCGGTCACCCACTATCATTGAACCTACTGGACAGCAAAGCCCTTTTGAAAGACAGAACATCAGAGAATCTACAGGTTTGGCAAAGTCTCGAGCGGGAATACCTGAAGCTACTGCGGCGTTAAACAGACGAGCCCCGTCCATATGCACTCTGGCGCCTCTTTGATGTGCTATCTGGCAAATCTCCTGGACTGTTTCCAAAGGATATATAGTGCCTCCAGCCATCATGGAAGTTTGCTCAATGCACACCAAGCTGGTTTTGGGTGCATGAATATCCCCCGGTGGCCTGAAATACCTGGCTAAATCCTGAGGCTGAAGAATTCCTTTGACTCCTTTGACCAGTCTAGTTTGAACTTGAGCTAAAGCCGCTAGCCCTCCAACCTCGTGAAGAAATATGTGGGATTCCTCTTCTAAGATAACTTCGCTACCTCGAGGAGCCTGAACTCTCACGCAAATCTGGTTAGCCATCGTCCCCGAAGGGACAAAAAGGGCGGCCTCCTTTCCTAAAATCTCTGCAGCCATTTCCTGAAGACGGTTAATGGTAGGATCTTCGCCATAAACATCGTCCCCCACCTCCGCTTCATACATAGCTTTTCTCATCCTTTCCGTGGGTACGGTCACCGTATCCGACCTCAGATCAACTCTCATCAACTCACCTCTTTTCTCTGTTCCCGACTTTTTATATTTTAATTTTAGTTCTATCATAATCCAAAGAGGCCTTTAAGGCCTCTTTGGATTGGTAAAGTGAAGGAAGAGGGAGGATTAGGAGGATAGCCTTCTTTTAATTATCTCTGAAAGCCTCCTAATTCCTTCTCTATTAACCTCTGGAGAGGAATAGGAAAAGTTCAAACGCATGCAATTCTCCCCGCCCCCATTGGGATAAAAACCAGTTCCTGAGACATAAGCCACTTTGGCTGCCAAGGCCTCTTTGAGCATATCGTTGGTATCCACTCCTTTAGGTAGCTCCACCCAGAGAAAAAGCCCACCCTGGGGCTTTGTCCAGCGCACATTCTCAGGGAAAAACTCAGCCAAAGCGTGGAGCATTTCATCCTTTTTCTTCTTGTATTCCCTTTTGAGCAATTCCACATGAGGTTCAATATATCCTCTCTTCGTGAACTCCAAAGCAATGAACTGGGTAAAAGGAGAGGTGCAAAGATCTGTTGCTTGCTTGGCCAGAGTCACTTTGCGAATGAAATCCTCTGGTCCAATAATCCACCCCAGACGCAAACCAGGAGAAAGAATTTTGGAGAAAGTTTCCAAATAAATAACGGTGCCGTTATTGTCCTGAGAGGCAATTGGAGGGATGTACTCTCCTTCGTATCGCAACTGGTGGTATGGAGCATCCTCTACAATAGGAACGTTATATTTGTTTGAAAGCTCGAGAAGTTGAAGCCGCCGTTCATAGGAGAGAGTGACACCTGCAGGATTCTGAAATGTGGGAATGGTATAGATAAATTTGGGCATTTTCCCTGAAGAGCGCAGCGTTTTAATGCGGTTTTCCAAGATCTCCGTGCGCATCCCTTCATCGTCCATGGGGATAGGAATCATGTGGGCTTGAAAAGCACCAAAGGCTTGAATTGCTCCTAAATAGGAAGGGGCCTCCACTAAGACTACGTCACCCGGGTTGAGAAGAACTTTGGCTACTAAGTCCAGCGCCTGCTGGGAGGAAGCTACAACGATCACGTTTTCGGGACTACATTTTATGCCTTGTTTTTTAGAACGTTCGGCGATCAAGCTCCTTAAGGCAGGGACGCCCTCGGTTGTCCCATATTGCAGCGCTTCTTCTGAGTGCTCGCTGAGGACTGATTCTACGCACTCTTTAAGCTTTTCCACTGGAAAAAGTTTCGGATCAGGCAGCCCTCCCCCGAAGGAAATTACGTCTGGTTGATTAACCAACTTGAGAAGCTCACGAATCGCAGAACTTCTCAGAGCTTTAGCTCGCTCTGAGAACAAAGCGTCCCAAAAAATCATCGCAAACCTCCATAACCGTTATTTGGGGGAGATTTGCAAGTACTTACTTTCAAATCCCTTGTCTATTATTACCACATCCCGAAAAAATAGCAAGTTAAAGCGGGGAATAGTACCTCCAAATTTCCTCTTTTAATCGAAAGTACAGGCTTCTCTCAAATTTTTTTTCAGCATGAAGGGCAAAAATTCTAATCACCTCGGCAAGGTCAACCTTTTTCCCTGATTCTCGTTCCAAAGAGGTAAGGAGCAAATTGGGCTCTCCGCAAGGATTAATAAAAGAAAAATAGGAGAGGTCGGGGGAAACGTTTAAAGCCAGACCGTGCTGAGTCACCCTGTGTTTCACGGCTATTCCAATGGAACAAATTTTTCTGTTTTTTACCCAGACTCCAGGCTTCCCCGGGATTCTTTCCCCATTAATGCCAAAATCCTCTAAAGTGGAAATCACCAGCTCCTCCAGAATCTCTACAAATTGTTTGACACCTAAGTCCTCTAAGAAAAAAACGAAATAAGCGACCATTTGTCCGGGCCCGTGGTAGGTAATATCTCCTCCTCGGTCGGTGCGAAAAAACTGGACACCACGACTCCTCAATTCCTCCTCTCCTAAAAGCAGGTTCTCCTCTTTCCCATGCTTTCCTAAGGTGTAGACGTGAGGATGCTCCAAAAATAAGAGAACGTCAGGGATTTTCCTTTCCAAAACAAGAGGAAACAGATCCTGTTGTAGTTTCCAGGCTTTGGCGTAGGGGACTAACCCTAAGGTATAAGCCCAGATCTCACTCGAAATAGAGGCCATAAAGGCCGTATTCCTCCTTTTTGCGAAAAACACGACAGCCAATTTCCTGAAGGAAAATTTCATTGGTGTAGCAAACAGTCCCCCGGAGGAGGTGCCCTCCAGCAGCATCACCATCAGGCTTGATTAAGACCACATGCAGATGGAGATTGTATCCATCCTCTTGTTTGGAGATATTTCCGGAAAGGGAAGCCAGCTCACAGGGAAAAGGGAGATAGTGCTTTTGGTATCCCTTTTCCGGATCTCGGTAATACCCCACCTCCACTTCTCTGAGCATACCTATGCCGGAGAGGATTACACCGGTTAGAAGGCCAGACGATTCAGCAGCCTCCTTGAGCTTTTCTAATATGCTCTCCCCGGTTTCCAGCCTGACCATCAGGATATTTCCCTCTTTTTTTGTATACATAATTTTTTCCTCCTTTCCTGAAAATTACATAGAAAAAATTAGGCTTCCAGGAAGCTCAGGGCAATTCATTCAAGATATCTAAAGCCAGTTTCTCATCTGGGGCTAAGATTAAATATTGGTCCTGGCTCGAGGGATAAAGCAGACCGACTTCGTTCTCCCCTTTAAAAAGGGAACCACGATAATAATTGGCAGGTGCAAAACCAAAACGGTTTTTTAGAAAACTTTCCAGAGCGTACCCAGCTTCAGAGGCATCTTGTGATGAATCCCACCTGGTCTCAAGCACAAAAACCATTTTCCCGTCTTTCTCCCAGAGCTGATAAAGTGAACCATTCCAACCAGCCGCAGCCTCATCAGCCTGGCTTTCTGGCAAAAATAATTTAAATAAATAACGGAGGTCAAATTCGCCCAAGGTATTTTCCTTAATTAAGGTATAACCTTCCAACGATTTCCATCTGGGAAAGGTAAAATTTTCTGGTTTCTCATTGGATAGGTATTTCTCGGGATGAATTATCTGTTCGGTGGAAACGGGAGGATTCTCAAAAGCCAGATTAACCAGGTCCCAGCCGCCTTTCTTATAAAGCGTTTGAACGAAGGACATCCCTTCCTGATAAGGAAAAAGCAGGGATTCTGTTACATAGGGAGAAGCCGTTTCTAAGGCGTTTTGGTTCACCTTAAGGGAATCGAAAAGCAGGCCTATTTGAAAACTTAAGCTTCCCTCCTTTTCAAGATAGAGCTCTGAAGTCCAGCAGGCATCGCCTTCGTATAGTGATTGGACAGCCATCAATTCATCATCATTTCCTTTAAATTTGGGGGGCATGAAACGAGACAGATCAAAGTTCTGATCTTGAAGCCCATGGACGATCTCATGCACCAAGGCAAAGTGCTCCAATGCAGTGGTCTTATTATCTTTTTTCAACACTTTGAGCTCCTTCTTTTCCTGGTCATAGAACCCATAAACCTGTTCACTCAATACTTTGAAAAGCATATCTTTAAGACTCTCATCACCTTTTAAAATTCCCAAGAAACGCAAGACCTTCTCGGTGGATTGAAGGTCCTCTTGACCGAGATCTTCTTCCATGTTTTTTTTCAGCTCCTGGTTGAGTGCTTCCTGATCCAGGAATCCAACAGCGATCTCTTGCTTTAAAGGAAGCTCCCTCAGATTAGAGACTTCTCGCTGAAGGGAACCAATGTCTAAAGAGGGAGGAACGAACTGGACGTTTATTTCTGGGTTAACAGGAAAATAGCCCTTCAGAAGAAACCCTAAAAGTAGGGCACATATTAAAAGCGCTATGATTAACAAAAACCTTACAGGCAGCGGATCCTTCTCCTTCATATTGATAAAGTCAAAGCTCAAAAAGAACTTTCATTTTGGCCCATTTCTCCCATTTAGTTGTTTCCTTACTCCTTTTTAAATTCCTGATCCAAAGAAATCCGAGAGGGGATGGGTCCTTTCTGCCCTTGATATTTAGAGCCACGGCCTGTTCCGTAGGGTCGGATTACTTGGCCGGTTTCCAGAAAGGAGACCTGGCAGATCCTCATTCCCGGATAAAGAGCAACCGGTATTTTGCCTACATTGGAAATCTCTAAAGTCAGAGTACCTTCAAAACCAGGATCGATGTATCCAGCAGTGGAATGAATGATGATCCCGATTCTCCCCAGAGAACTTCTCCCCTCCACTCTCCCAACATATTTAGGGGCAAGCCAAAGATATTCCACTGTACATCCCAGCACAAATTCTCCAGGGTGCACAATAAAAGGGTTGCCTTCCTTGACTTCTACCAGCTCTGTGATTTCCTCCAGGTTCATAGAAAAAGGATCGAAAACAGCATGTTTTGTGGGGTTGAAAACGCGAAAACTGGAAGCAAGCTTTAAATCAACAGAGGCAGGCTGTAGCTGGGTATCCAGACAGATTTCCGGATAAAAACGGATATCCCCTGCTTTTAAAGCCTCTAAAATTTGAGAGTCCGAGAGTATCATTCTTTAATTATAAGATAATCCCGGACTTCTATGAGCTAAATTTGTTTCTGGATTTCGCTTTAATCCTAACCAACTACTGCTGGTTCTCGTACCAACTCCCCTTTTTGGAATCTTTGGTAATTAAGCCTGGTTATGTCATAGCTTAAAGGTTCTCCCAGAATCCATTCCGCCATGAGCTCGCCCACTGCAGGCCCAAACATGAACCCGTGCCCGGAGCCTCCGGCTGCGATGTAGAGCCCTGGCACCTCGTCAATAGGTCCCAGGATGTGATGCGCATCGGGCGTCATTTCATAAAGACCTGCCCACTGGCGCACAATATTAACGCCCTTGAGCAGGGGAAGAACACCAGTAGCAGCCTGGCTCATCCGCTCCAAGAAACGCCAGGAAGGAGAAAAGTCAAAATCTTTGGGGTCTTGCCAATGAGGCGGATCTTCTGGTCCAATACCCATAATGAAGGAGCCATGAGGACGCTGCTGGATATAATAGCCGATGGAAAAGGAAATCACCATGGGGGCAAAAACCCTCTCCAGGGGTTCCGTGATCAAAATCTCGTGTTTTTCTCCCCAAAGAGGAATCTCCAAACCCACAGTTTTCATTAAATGGGAAGTCCAAGCACCGCAAGAGACAAGAACCTTTCCGCCTTCAATCACCTCTCCTTTAACCCTTACCCCGCGGATATTGGTCTTAAACTTAACTAACTCCTCCACCCTGGTCCATTCCCGAATTTCTACGCCTAACCTTCGGGCTGCTCTGGCATAAGCAAAGGTTGTGTGCAGAGGATCAGCGTGTCCGTCCCGCTGGTGGAAGGTCCCCCCATAAACTCCTTTGAGATTCAGCTGAGGGAAGCGGGCTTTTATTTCCTCTACCGATAATATCTCGGTCATAATTCCCAGACGATGTTGGATCTCCACCCTGGATTTCAGACCTTCCCATTCCCTCTCACTGTGAGCCAGAACGAGGTATCCACCCTGCCAGAGCTCGATTTTGTCCGCAGGGTAGTCAAGCTCAGAAGCTAAGTGCTCGAATTTATCCAGGGAGCGCTTCATCAACCCAATATTGAATTCGGTCCCAAATTGGGCCCGAATTCCTGCAGCACAGGAACCCGTCGAGCCCGCAGAGACAAATTCCTTTTCCAAAAGAAGAATCCTTCCTGCTTTCTTTTTGGCCAATTCATAGGCAGTGGCTACCCCGGTGATACCTCCACCCACAATGATGATATCGTAAGCGTTCATTTCTCCTCCTTCGAAAAAACCTTAAGTGGTGTAGCTCGCAAAGGCGGCCTAACCACAGTAGGCCTGGTTTTTACTTCGTCAATGGGAATATTCAGGTATTGAGCTAACTCCCTCAGAACCAGGATGCGGCACGTTTTTCCGCCACAAGGTCCCATCCCTACCCTCAAAACACGCTTGAGTTGATCCCAAGAGGTGTAGCCTTCTTTTATAGCGTTACGCACATCTTCTAAAGTAATATCCTCGCAACGGCAGATAATTATTTTTTTGGAGTCCACCTTACTCCCTCCTCCTAAAAAAACGCACTTCCATGAGATATTCTTTAGGCACGCTGATGCGCACAAGTGAGGTTTTAGTTTTCCTGTCAATTCCTGGCAAGGAATAAACTCTTTCCACCTTAGCTTCGCAGGCAACCTTCCCATATCTATTCAGACCATCTACGATTTCTCCCGGCTCAGGCAAGGGAAGGAACTCATACGCTAAAGTTATGAAGCCACGATCCTCCTTCAGCTCCAAAAGAAAAATAGCAATTCCCGGGCAAGCGGCCACGCATAAACCGCAACCGTTACATAGGTCATGGTTAATCACGGGGGTGGAAACCAAAGTCTGCATGGTAATAGCCTTCGTAGGACAAGAGTGCACACAGGGATCACAGGGAATATCCTGATAGCACTCGTGCATGGCTACCGCCTTTTTCCGCATACGCTCTTCCGTGGGCATGCTGGTTTTTAAATTCTCGATTGTGGGAACACCATCAACTTCAATCATCTTTAACTCCTCTTTTGTGGAGATGCTCTAATCCCTGGCGAACCTTCTCACTTAGTGAGGAACTCCGAAATTGAGAAAGAAGAACCTTTAATTCCTCAATTTCCTCTCTTTTTACTTCGTACCCCAAATCCAGAGCAGCTTGCAACCCTGAAATTCTTCCTTGAAGGGCTGCTGTAGTCGCCTCCTCAATTCCCGCTACATCTCCAGCAACGAAAATATCAGGGCGAGAGGTCCTTCCAGTTTCTTCGTGCCAAGGAACAAACCCTCCCAATTCAGGGATGTAGTACTCCTTTACACCCAGTTCGAAAAGGAGCTCGCTCAGCGGCATCAATCCGACAGCAAGAAGAACAACATCTACATTGAAAGTTTTTTCTGTACCGGAAACGGGCTGGAATTTTTCATCTACCCCAATGGTCTCAGCTCTCTCCACGTGCCCCTGGCCATAAACACCGGTGATCGTCCTTTTTAAAAGGATAGGCACTCCTGCCCTTTGAATCTTGGCAGCATGCACCCAGTAGGCTCCTCCCAAGCGAGGAAGAACATCGATAATGGCTTCAACTTTTGCTTGAGCCTGAAGCAATTGATAAGCAACGATCACCCCAACATTTCCTGAACCCACAATTAAATACCTTTCACCAGGGAGAACGCCGTAGACGTTCATCAAGGTCTGCACCGCTCCGGCGCCATAAACTCCAGGATAATCGTTATTTTCAAAAGTAATCATCCTCTCTGAAGCTCCAGTAGCAATCACTACCCGACGCGGTTTGATCTTGTGAAGACTCTCCAGGTCAGCTGCCAACCAAACTCCGTCCTTATAGGCACCAATAACCTCAAATCCCAAAAGGGTTTGGATCCTCTGGTGATTTTGAATTTCGCTTTCCCATTTTTGTGCCAGCTCAAACCCCCGAGCCCCTGCCCCTCTGGCTGCCCAACCGAAGAACTTATGGGTCTGCTTTACCAGCTGGCCACCCAGATTTTGAAACCTATCAACTAAAAAAACTGAGGCCCCGGCATTTGCTGCTGCCAGCGCAGCGTTCATGCCGGCCGGACCTCCTCCCACGACCAGGACATCTGGCTCGATCATTTGAGTACTCCCTTATCCCTTTGAATCTCCACCCTCATTCCCTCCTTTAAAGGCGTGATGCAGGTTCTAACATTGGGAATACCGTCAACCACCATCAGGCAAGATGAACAATTACCAATTGCGCAGAAAAAACCTCGAGGCCTGTGAAGGTTTATGCTTTCCCTCATCTCGTAGAATCCGTTAGCCACAAGAGCTGCTGCGATGGGCTCTCCTTCATAGCCTTCTATCTCTTTCCCTTCAAAGGTGAACCTGACCTTTTTCTTGGGGGGAAAATTAAGGATGGGATGGACTGTGATCCTGCGCATGCGACCTCATCTCCTTTCTAATGAGAAGGACAAAAGTCCCAAGGCTTAATCATTAATTTCAAATTTTACTGCTACTCATCTTTTCTGTAAATGAGGATTTTAAAAAAAATTAAGCTGTGTCTATTATTTAATGCGGTTTACCTGGTTTTGAAGTAAAATTTTTAATTTTATCTATCCTCTTACACCTTTTAAAGAATAAAAGATTCTATCTGCTTGCTCTTTCTTGAAAACATGGAAACCAATAGCAAAGAGGCCCTTCTTTATTGATTATCAGGAAGCGGACTTCATGGGGGAATGTGGAATGATTCCAGAATCTTCCTTAGGTATGCTCCCGAAAGCTACGGGCTTTCCGGGAAAAGGAAAGAAGAAGCGGAACAATCAAGCCCAGATACTGTAAAAATTTAGTAGGGGTTGCAAATTAAAGAGGGACCCTCTTTACCCTTTTTGGCTCCCTGAAAGTGGAACGTCGTCTTTTCCAGGATGAGCAAGGACGCTTCCTCTTCCTTGGGGATGAGAAGCTGGGATGAAAAAGAGAAAGCTCTGAAGGGATATTGCCAGAGATGATATAATTAGGCTGAAGGGTTTTGGATAAATTTTTAGGCCACTGGAGGCCAAATGGCTTTATTTTTTGTTATTCTGATTTCAATATCTTGTTTTTATTGGCTGGCCCTGATGGCTAATGCTTTGCATTTTTTTCATCAGGATTTCCCTCCGGAAGGGAAACTGCCCCCTGTCTCCGTCCTTAAGCCCGTGAGAGGGATTGACCCTGAAGCTTATGAGAACTTCTCCTCATTTTTGAAACAGGATTACCCTGAGTTTGAAGTAATTTTTGGTGTCATGGACCCCAACGACCCTGCCATTCCTTTAGTCCGAAGAATTCAGAGCGAATTTCCCGAAAGAAAGGTGGACCTGGTAATTGCCCAGCCTTTAGGGGCTAATCAAAAAACGGCGATTTTGAATTCTTTGGCTAATGAAGCCAAGCATAACCTTTTGGTCCTGGCCGATTCTGACATAAGCGTTAAACCCGATTTTCTGAAGAAAATCGCCTCGTTCTTTCAGGACGAAAAGGTGGGGCTAATCGGCTGTATTTACCGCACCCTTGGTAAAAATTTATGGAGTAAAGTGGAATCCTTGCTCATCAGCACTTTTCTCCTCCCCTCAGGGATTTTGGGCCACAGGGTGCTAGGGTTGAAATATGCTTTCGGTGCAGCCCTGGCTGTACGGCGTGAAGCCCTTTCAGATATCGGCGGATTTTTTTCCTTTAAAGATCATGTAGCAGATGACCACGAGATCGCCAGGCTTGTCCACAAAGCCGGGTGGAGCGTTCTTTTGATACCATATGTAGTATCCAATCACCTGAATTGTGTTTCTAAATCTGATTTCTGGATGCGGCAATTAAGATGGATGAAGGTTGCTTTAGTCTGCCACAAAAGCGCTTACCCCGGTATCTTATTTACTTTTTCCTTTCCTCTGGCTTTAATCTTCGTCCTTTTCTCCGGTTTTTCTCCCTTGTCATTGTGGTTTTTAGTTGTAGCTCTGGGTATCCGATTCGTAGTGGGGATATTGATGTCCGATCTTTTAGAACAAAGGGAAATGTGGAGCTGGCTTTATCTTTTGCCCCTGGCAGACCTAATTTTTACCCTTTTATGGATCACCGCTCCTGTTTCAAGGCGTATCTTTTGGAGACAGGATGAGTACCTTATCCTTCCTGATGGCCGAATGGTTCCCCTGGAGGAAGAGCTAAAAGAAGCGCACCACACTTAAGATTGGAAAACTTTATGGAAAGAAAGGGAAATCATACAATAAACTGTGTTCTTTTATTCTACTGGCCAGGCTTTGAGAAACAAAGGAAGGAAGGTAAACGTGACTCTCTGGAAAAAAATAATCTTAGTCCTTGCAGTTTTAGCGCTGGTTTCCGGTTTAATTTATCTCATACTGCATTTTAAGAGCACCGGGGAGACCCAGCCCATTGTGGCCAAAGTCGAGAGGGGAGATATTCAGCGTTCGCTCTCCTTTTCTGGTTCGATTAGTCACGTTAATCAAGTAGACGTGGCTTCTAAAGTAACAGGTACGGTTTCCGAGGTTTTTGTTAAAGTCGGAGATAAAGTAGAGAAAGGGCAGGAATTAATCAAAATAGAGATCCCTGATTTCGATTATCAAATCTCTCAAGCTCAACTGAACTTAGATGTTGCTCGGTTGAAACTGCAGCAGTTAAAAGAAGGACCCACGGAAGAAGAATTGAATGTCTTGAAGCTTTCTGTGGAAAAGGCTCAGCAAGATCTAAGCAACGCTGAAGAAAATTACCAGAGAGTACTGGAGACAACCACTTTTACCACTTCTATTGCGGAGAACGCCGTAAGTGTAGCAGAAAGAAGGTTAAGGGAAGCCCAAGATAACCTCGAGTTAACCAAGAAAAGCGTGGAGCAAGCGGTTCAAATGGCTCAGACATCGGTTGACCAAGCTCTGGAGGATTTAGAGAATGCCTCCAATGAAATCTCTAAGGCCGCTGCGGAAAGAAAACTTGCCTTAGCCAAGGATCAGCTCGAGGCTCAAAAAATTGCAGGAGAACAGCAAATTAAAGCGGCTGAAGCACAATTAACGTCAGCTGAGGACTCCTTAGAACAAGCCAGGCAAAACCTTAAGCAGAAAAACCTTTCTAACAGGGATTTAATGGCTCAGGCAGAAAACGCTCTGGAATCGGCTAAGATGGGCCTAAAAATCGCTCAAGCTCAGTATGAAGAACGCTTAGCGCAAGCTTCTCCTACTGCTTTAGAGCTTCAGGAGAAAATGGTCGAGCAAGCGGAATTGTCCCTCAATAATCTCCTCAAGGAAAAGGAGGATTCCACTGTCCGAGCGCCTACTGATGGAATTGTAGGGGCTTTGAACGTTAAAATCGGGGACCCTGTTATGAACAGCACTCCCTTGCTCTCCCTGGTTGATCTTAATTTGCTTGAGGTCCAGGCCAGTATCCCGGAAGTCAACATTGGTCTGCTCTCACCCCAGATGGAAGCCACAGTCAAAGCAGATGCCTATCCAGAACACGAATTTAAAGCCACACTTTCTTACTTTAATCCCCTGGCTTCCGTTGTTCAGGGCGTGGTGAATTACGTTGCCCATTTCACTCTGGAAAAAGAAGCTATGAACTATCTCAAACCGGGAATGACAGTGGAAGTGGAAATAGTGGTGGAAAAATCTTCTCATACTCTAATCATTCCCCTTCCTGCCCTTCATCAGGAAGGGTCTCAGGATTACGTTTACGTCTGGGATGGAAAGAAAATGGAATATAGACAGGTCAAAACTGGTATCCAGAATGAAATTCAGGTGGAAATTAGGGAAGGGTTAAAAGAAGGCGAGGAAGTGGTCCTGGCTTTAAAGAGCAGTTCCTTTTCTTTTGCCCATCCTACCTCTTCTATTCTTTCACCTTAAAATCTATGGCCCTCATCGAAGTCCAGAATTTAAAGAAAAATTACTACTTGAGCAGGACTACAATAGTACCAGCCCTGAGGGGAATTTCCTTTAAGGTAGAAAGGGGAGAATTTGTAGCTATCATGGGACCTTCTGGTTCCGGTAAATCCACCTTAATGCATATCCTTGGCTGCTTAGATGTCCCCACATCCGGAGTTTATCTTTTAGATGGCCAGGATACTGGCAAACTTACCGATAACGAGTTAGCCAGGTTGAGGAACAAGAAAATCGGTTTTGTCTTTCAAAACTTCAACTTGCTTGCAAGAAATACGGCTTTGGAGAACGTGGAACTTCCTTTGATTTACAGCGAGCACCCCTCAAGGGAGTTAGCTCTTCAAGCCCTGATTAAAGTCGGGTTGGGTGATCGCTTGAATCATAGGCCCAACGAACTCTCTATTGGACAACAGCAAAGAGTTGCCATTGCCCGGGCATTAATTACTGATCCCTCCTTAATCCTGGCTGATGAGCCCACGGGGAACCTTGATACATATTCCTCGGAGGAAGTAATGGCCATCATTCAAGAACTGAACCGGGAGGGTCGCACAATTATCCTCGTCACTCACGAGCAAGACATCGCGCACCATGCCACGCGTTTAATTAGAATTAAGGATGGGGTTTTGATTGCCGACGAATTAGTAAAGGAGCCACTCGATGCTCGTAAAATCTTAATTTCACTCAAGGGAAAAAGGGGGGGCGATGAGGCTCTGGCGTAATTTGAGAATTGCTTTAGGGGCACTCTCTCATAATCGTAGCCGTGCTTTCTTAACCGTTCTGGGGGTGATTATTGGCGTAGCGGCTGTGATGATGATGCTTTCCATTGGAACCGGGGCTGAGGTAGCAGTAACTGAGGAAATCAAAGCTTTGGGCTCTAACCTCCTTTTAATTGTTCCCGGGTCAATTACCTCCTCAGGAATCAGAACCGGGGGGACCAATGTAACTTCCTTAACCTTAGACGATGCTCAGGCCATTTCCAGGATCCCAGGCGTTGTCGATGTAGTTCCCAGTATCCAGCGCCAAGTCCAGGTGGTCGCCGGGGAAAGGAACACAGAAACCTCGGTAGTGGGAACAAGCGCTAACTATGATAAGGTGCTTAATACCCCGGCAAGCCAGGGAAGTTTCTTCTCTTCTTCTCAAGTAGACAGATGGGAGAGGGTTGCTCTAATTGGAGCCACGGTAAAAGATAAACTTTTTCCGGATTCTGATCCCTTGGGGAAGTCAATCTTGATTATAAATGGTTCCAGGAGATTGAGCTTTCGAGTGATTGGTGTCTTAGAATCCAAAGGAGCTTCTGGCTTTGTCAACCGAGACGACCAAATCCTAATCCCCGTGACCACAGCCCAGAAATTGCTGTTTGGGGTAAAACACGTGGGCTCCTTAACCGTTGAGGTTTCCTCTCCCGAAGAAATGGACCAAGTGTCCACAGAGATTTCCTCGCTTTTAAGACTCAGACATAACATCCCTAAGGACAAGGAAAGCGACTTTACAATTTTTAGCCAGAAGGATATCCTGGGGACTCTGGGGTCGGTCATGAATTACTTCACGATCGTCCTTGCGGGAATTGCCAGCATTTCCCTTCTGGTAGGGGGAATTGGCATCATGAACATCATGCTCGTTTCCGTTACGGAAAGAACAAGAGAGATTGGGTTAAGAAAAGCAATCGGTGCCCTAAAAAAAGATATTATATCCCAGTTTCTCCTGGAGGCCATGATTTTATCAACTACGGGAGGAATAATAGGAATTGTCCTGGGATATGGAGGATCCTTGATCATCGCTAAAATAGCTGGCTGGCCGGCCGTGATTACACCGGCCTCCGTCTTTCTGGGATTTTTCTTCTCCATGGCCGTGGGCCTCTTTTTCGGAATTTATCCAGCCCAGAAGGCAGCAAGCCTCAACCCCATTGATGCCCTGCGCTATGAGTAGAATTTTCACAAAATCTCAATTTTCCTGTGTTATACTTAATAATTAAAATAACGAAGGAGGTAGGTAAAAATGATTGCATTGTGGATTGTCCTTGGATTGATAGCCCTAATTCTAATCTGGGGCATCGCCACCTATAACGGTTTTATGGTCTTAAAGAGGCGCATCGAAAATGCCTGGGCGCAGATCGATGTCCAACTCAAAAGGAGATACGATTTGATCCCTAACCTGGTAAATTCAGTCAAGGGATACATGAAATATGAGCAGGAAACCCTGAACAAGGTAGTGGACGCTAGGGCGAAGGCCGTCTCCGCCCAAACAATACCGGATAAAATCCAGGCTGAAGGTGCCCTTACTCAAGCCCTGAGGGGGCTTCTGGCGGTAGTGGAAAACTACCCTGATTTGAAAGCCAGCCAGGAAGTTTCTACATTGATGGAGGAACTTCGAAACACGGAAAACCTGATTTCTTTCGCCCGTCAGTTCTACAATGATAACGTCATGAGCTTCAACACCAGGCTTTCTGTTTTCCCAGCTAACATTATTGGTAACATGTTTAGTTTCAAGCCAGCTACTTTCTGGGAAATCGCTGCTACTGAGGAACGGGAGGCACCAAAGGTAGATCTTACCCAGCTATAAAATGAGCACCTTCAGCTTCTGGGAGGAACAAAGAAAGAACGTAAGGAAAAGCTACCTTCTTGTATTTCTCTTTGTGGTCCTTATGGGAGGTTTCGGCTTTCTCATCGACTATTTCTTTTCTACCTGGCCCTGGTTCACCGCGGTTTTCTTAGGGGTGGCTTTGATTCAAGTGTTGATCGGGGTTCTCTCTGGACCTAGCCTGGTCCTCTCCTCTGTGGGCGCAAAACCCATTGACCCTCTCAACCCCGAGCATAAACAGTTGGAGAATATTGTGAACGAAATGGGAATTGCTTCGGGCTTAAGACCCTTGCCCAAAATTTATTACATTCCAGGGGAAAAATCTATCAATGCTTTCGCAACAGGATTAAAAAAAGAAAACGCTTACATCTGCGTCACGGAGGGATTACTGGAAGCGCTGGATCGGGAAGAAACTCAAGGCGTGATAGCCCATGAATTAAGCCATATTTACAATAAAGATATGCTTTATATGACCCTTCTTTCCGCCATTTTAGGTGCAGTAGTGATAATCCAGATGATGGCTTTCCGGGGAGCTTGGATAGCTGCCCAAACTGGCGGAGGGAGGTCAAGAAGGGAGTCCTCTGGATGCGCTTCGGTTTTTCTTTTTTTAATCATAGTGGGGATCCTGGCTACGATATTTGCTTTTTTAGGACGAATTCTTCTATTCGCCGTATCCCGTCAAAGAGAATACCTGGCTGATGCCAAGGCAGCCGAATTTACAAGAAACCCACAAGGTCTGGCCTCCGCTTTAAGAAAGATCGCCATGGCCGCTGGGAGAGTAAAAAATGCTAACATTGCCACCGCTCATCTTTTTATCTCCGATCCCCTTAAAAGAAAGGTGAACGAAAAAGAGGGCTTCTGGGCCAATCTTTTCAGCACTCATCCCCCGATCTATAAAAGGATAGCCCGGTTAGAAGGCAAAAGCCCGGAACAGGTTTTAATGGAGCTGGAGCAGTAAAAAGCCTTTTAGAAACCTGGGGCGCGTGAGTTAAATCCAATTTCCTTCGAAGCACGCGGGTCTTTTCCCAGGAAGGACGATTCGGGCGGAATTCCTTTGGCTTGAGTCAAGCCCTGCGCCAAATTGCAATTAAGAATATCGGAAACCCAAAGGCTTCTCTGGTCATCGCTCACATTTTCATTCCAGATCCTTTGAAAAGGGCTGTGAAGGAAAGGAGCGGATCCTGAGCAGACCTTTTCAGCGAGTGCTGAAGAGGTATAATTGAACCAAATATGTCTATGAAGGGAAACGGTTTAGTCTGGCTTAACGGAAGTTTTATAGGTTTTGAGGAAGCCAGGATCTCAATTGAGGATCGAGGTTTCCAGTTTGCAGATGGAGTCTATGAGGTCGTGAGAGTCTATGATGGCAAACCTTTTACTTTCCAGGAACATTTAAAAAGGTTAAGGCAGAGCGCTTCCCTGATCGAGCTTGATTTCAAGATGAGCGACGAGGAATTAGAGAAGATAGGAATGGAACTGGTCTCTCGTTCTTCCTTGAGAGAGGCGGAGCTTTATATCCAAATAACCAGGGGAGCTGCTCCCCGTTCCCACTCTTTCCCTAAAGTGGCTTCTCCCACTATTCTCCTCTCTATTCGCCAGATTCGTCCTTTGCCTGAAGGAGCCCAAGAGAAAGGAGTGAGCGCCATTACCCATTTAGACGAGCGTTGGGCCAGGTGCAATATCAAATCAATTGCTTTATTGCCCAACGTGCTTGCTAAGGAAAGGGCACGAAGGTCGGGAGCTTACGAGGCTATTTTTGTAAGGGATGGCATCGTAACCGAGGGCGCCTCTTCCAACGTTTTCCTCTTTTTCAAGGGAACTCTGTACACCCCTCCTGCTGATTGGCGTATTTTGCGAGGAATTACGAGGGATATAGTTCTGAATTTAGCTCAGAAAGAAAAAATTCCTTTTAAAGAGGAAGAACTGGGAATAGAAAAACTTTATCAAGCAGAGGAGGTCTTCATCACAAGTACAGCCATTGAAATCCTTCCTGTGGTAGAAATAGATAAGAGAAGAATCGGCGAAGGTCAACCAGGAAAAATTCAACAGCTTCTGTATCTGCGATTCAAGCAATTAATCCAGGAAAGCCTTTTCTCCTCTTCCTAAGTTAAATGCTGTATATAATAACTAAAATGTGGCTGAGGAGGAAAAATGAAAATCGAATATCCAATTACCTTTTTCTATGTGCGCGATTTAGAGGAGGAAACTTCTTTTTACCGTGACATTTTAGGTCTCAAGTTAGTCCTGGACCAGGGATGGATTAAATATTTCGCTTTAGACGACCACGCCCAATTGGGCCTAGTTGACGCTTCGCGCGGATCGATAAAGGCGAGTGAAGACAAACCGGTTCTCCTTTCCCTGGTTGTGGATGATCCTGACGCTTATTATCAGCGTCTCATAGCCTCTCATTATAAAAAGCATGTGCCAGAGCCCGTAACCCGAGAAGATATCGGTATCAGAGCATTTATATTCGAGGACCCAGAAGGCTACAAGATAGAGTTTCAGAAATTCTTGAAGTAGATCGGCCTTGTTTCAGCTAATGGTCTATCTCTAATTTTATTTCAAACTCGCATCCGCGGAACAAGTCTTTTTTAATTGCGTCAAATATAGGGGTGAGAAAATGAAAAAAATGGGAAAAATTGCCATAGGGGTTCTGCTAATAATTTTTCTTTCTGGGACAGGAGGCGCTTTTTCTGTTCCAGTATCGAAAAATCCTTTAAATTTCCAGATTTTCCCTGAAAGGTCCAGCTACGCCCCAGGAGAAAGTGTGGTCCTGCACCTGGTCTTGGAAAACTCAGGAACTGCACCCTTCAGTCTTCAATTTCCCACCTCCCAAATATACGATATACAGATTTCCGGTCCTGATTCTTATCTCTGGAAGTGGTCTAAAGGGCGCATGTTCGCCCAGGTCATCACTACGCTTACCCTTGAGCCCGGGGAAAAAAGGGAGTTCACTGAAACATGGCAAACTGATCCTTCCTTTGCGGCAGGAAGGTACGAGATCTTAGCCTGGTTAGTTTGTTCAGCTATGGAAGCGCAGGCTACTGCTCAAGTAAGCCTGAGCCAAACTTCGCTAACCAGGGCAGTAGCTTTAATTTCAGACCCCACGGGGTGCATGATTTTAGTTCGCATTCCGGATGCTTCCAGACTTGAGGCATTCAAAACAATGCTTGAGAAAAATGAAACATCCTGGGTAGGGGGAAAAATAGAGCCCGATCCTACGACTAACCCTCCCTGGAGCTTTTCTATCGAACCTGCAACTTTAAATACCACCGAGAGCCCATCTGCAGATTATCAAGCGAGCAATCTGAAAGCGATTGAATCCAATTTAAATTATTGGATGAGCTTTCCCTCGGTTTATTTTCAGGGAAAGGTTGAAGCCATCTATGAAAATCCCCCCTTTCAAGACGTGGAAGGGAACTGGGCTTATCCAGTGATTCTCATGCTGAATTTTAAAGGAATTATAAACGGCTTTCCAGATGGAAACTTTTATCCTGAACGCACTTTGACTCGAGCGGAGTTTGTCAAAATGTTGCTTATTGCCCTTCATCCCCCCATTCCCATGATTTACGTTCCAAATCCTACCTTTTCCGACGTTCCATTCTCCTATTGGGCCTCTGGCTATATAGAAAATGCCGTTTTATTAAAATGGATCAAGGGTTTCCCTGATGGCAAGTTTCACCCGGATGAACCTCTCACCAAGGAGCAGGTCTTGACTATTCTTGCTCGAGCCGCAGGGTGGATAAAGGATGATTCCTTTGGGTCTCTACCCCCTATTCCCACTTTTTCTGATATTCCCCAGAACCATTGGGCTTTCCCTTATGTGGAAATTGCCGTGGAAAAGGGCTTGATTCGGCCGAGAGACCCCCATTTGACCAATGATAATTTTGGAGTTGGGTCTCCTGCCCTGCGAAATCAGACCTGCTTAATCTTGGTGCGTTTTCTCTTTTTAGAAAAATAAAGTCCTATTTTGCAAAAATTTCCTGAAGGAAAAGAGGCAGTCAAATTGCAAGTTTTTGTGGGAACAAGCGGCTGGTTTTACCCTTGGAATCAGGGCGGAAACTTAGAATGGTACGTTCAGAATTCTGGTTTAAATACCGTGGAGCTGAATGCCAGTTTTTACCGTTTTCCCTTTCGTAATCAAATTACAGGATGGGCCAAAAAGGGAGGAAGCTTACGCTGGGCGGTAAAAGTGCACCGTCTGATCACCCATCAGCATAAATTGAACGAAGAGGCCCTGAGCACTTGGGAAAGGTTTAAGGAGCTTTTTTCTCCCCTTGACCCCTTAATTGATTTTTATCTCTTCCAGCTTCCCCCCAGCTTTACCGAGATTGAAAAGGCAAGAAATTTCTGGGAAAGGATCGGGATCGGCTCCCGTTTCGCCCTTGAGGTTAGGAATAAAACCCTCCTCAAGGACCCGGAATTGCCCTCGAGGCTTCCCCCAAATTTGGTGCTTGTTTCTCAGGATTCCCCTGATTTTCAGGAAAAGCTTTTCCCGGGAGACATTATCTATCTCAGAATGCACGGAAGAAGTGGATGGTATTCTCACGATTATTCCCGAAGGGAACTGGAGAGCTTAGCAGCCAAAATTAAAACTTTGAGTCCGGAAAAGGTTTACATTTTCTTCAATAACGATCATGCCATGCTCAAGAACGCCCAGACCATGCGGGAAACTCTAAGTTAATAAAGAAAGCTCTTTTTCTTCCTCAATATAAGCTCGAAGTTCAGGATAGAAAGGAAAGTCCTGGATCTTCTCGTAATAATATCCAACGGGGTTACGCACCCTATCAGGAAAATCATCCAGAAAATTCCAGAATAAGAGAAAGCCACCTTTTACCTTCAGGATGTATCTCTTTCTCCTTAAAAAGCGCCAGAAATTCCTGCACCTCGAACGTAAGTAATATTCGTTGTTCAAAGCCGGGTCAATTTCAGCCCCCAATCTTTTAACAAGTTCTAAGGTCTCTGCCAGAACTTTTTCAAAATATCCTTCATTAAAGAAAGCGATCTTCCTTCTCTTGAGCAGATACAAAGCTGCGCTGCCCACATGAGAGAACATCAATCTCATTCCTTTTTTCAGAAGGCTCTGAATCCTAAGGGAAAATTCTCCTCGATCGGTTTTTAAGTCCGGCCCCCTTTGTGGTTTTCCCAATACAACCAGGATCCTCCTTTCACCCAGAAAATCATAGTTTATGGTGACTGGGAAGATTGAAGGCTCCCATTGAGCTTTTTCCATAATCCTGTAAAGCCCTCCTCTGACTGTCCCTATTTTTCCAGTTTGGGTGATTTCGCCCTCTGGAAAAAGGACAAGCGCTCTCTCCTTAAGGACTGAAGCAAAAAACTCCAATTGTTTGAGCGCGGCCTTGATCCTTGCATCTCTCAAAGAGCGGGCGTAGTTCTCATTAAGGATTTCGCTTCCTAAGTTGAGTCTCAATTGGCGGTAGTATTTCCAATTAAGGGCTTCCTTTACAGTCAAAGAGCAAACTTCTTCCTTCCCCTTATGGAACAACCTGGACAGGAGCCTTGCCCCTTCCTGAGAAAGGAACTCCCCAATTTTTAAATTCTCGCCATAATTATCCTTGAGAATGCGCAAAATCCTGCCCAAGGAAAGGTCAGTCATTTTAAAAACGGGAAAAGCACCCAGAGAACGCAATACCTTGCTTAGAGAAAAATTAAAAAGCAGCCGAGCCCAAAGCGGTGAAAGAAGAAAGTGCTGAGGAAAGTAGCCAGGAAGAAAGAGGTCCTCCTCGGCTACAAAGCAAAGTTTATCTGCGGGAACCTTCAAGGAAGGGTGAAGGATCAAAAGAGAGAAAATCAAAGGGACATCGAGATCATTCTGGTGATTAGCAATTACCAAGGTAGGAGTTAAGAAAGAAAGATCATGAATTTCTTCTACCTGGACTCTAACCTTCAGCCCAGAAAATGAGCAGAAAGCCCGAGCTAGAGCTTCCTTCAATAATTTTAAAAACAGGCTTCGAAACAACGACAAAGTGAGTTTAACTTCACACGGTTACCAATTCATAATCCATGGAACCTAAACCAATTTCCTCTCCATAAACAAGCTGGTGCCTATGCTCAATTTTTTCCCTGTCCCTGATCCCCGTGAATTTGTCCTCACCAGGAGCAAAATTCCTGATCAAAAGCGAACTAGAGGACCCCGGCATTTGATTCACCAAATCCAAGGAAGCGGCGTCTATGGCCACCGGGTCCATAGAGGCCAGAATCCCTATATCCGGAACAATCGGCGTGTCGCTCCAGGGAGTACAGTCACAGTCAGGGACGACGTTAATTAAAAAATTCATGAAGCCGACTTTCCCTCTTTTATTTAAAATAGCTCCATAGGCGTGTTCTGCCATTCTTTCTAAAAATGAGCGAATATCACTTTCCCAGTTGGGAGAGATGGCTCGGACAGGGCAAACGCTGATGCACTCCCCGCAGCCGATGCAGATATTATGATCGATGAAGGCCTTTCCTGTACTAAATTCAATAGCTTTAGTCGGGCACACTTCGGCGCATTTCCTGCAGGCAGTGCATTTTTCTTGTTTTACCTGGGGCTTCATGGCAGAATGCTGCCTTTGTTTCCCACTTGCGGGAGCACATCCCATGGCCAGGTTTTTAATTGCTCCTCCAAAACCTGCCTCAACGTGCCCTTTGAAATGAGAGAGGACAAGTAGACTATCTGCAAAAAAAATGTCACCAGCGATTCTTACGCTTTTAAAGTGCTTTTTATTGATCTCTACCTCCACCGAGTTTTTGCTTTTTAATCCATCAGCAATAAGAATGGGAGCTCCCACCACGGCATAGTCAAAACCATGCTCGATAGCAGTAATCAAATGGTCTACCGCGTTAGACCTGGAACCAGTATAAAGGGTATTGGTATCCGTGAGGAAAGGCTTTCCTCCTCTCGCTAGCACCTTATCCACAACCTGACGAACCCAGACCGGGTTCAGAAAAGCATCGTTTCCCCTTTCGCCAAAATGCAGCTTAATTGCAGTCAAGTCTCCTTCTGAAATTACATTTCCTAATCCTGCGAGCTCAAAAAGTCTCGAGATCTTGGAAATCCTGTTTTCCCTTTCATTTTTAGCCCGAAGATTAACAAAATAGACCTTGCTTCTCATATTCTTCGACTCCTTTCCGGAACCGCTGGACGACCTTGATTTCCTTATTTTCTTCTCTATTTTAAAATACAACTGAAATAGAAAACAGGGACCAACTATATAATTGAGAATTTGGGACATATCTCCAAGGATACTTTGTAGATCGCACCTCCTCGCCGAGCATCGGGAGATCCATGCCGTCTGGAACATACTTACCCTGGGAAGGAAGGGATACTCACGGCACCCGGAGACTTTAAGGTGGGAGGGTAAGCTCAAAGCGCTATTTCTGCGCCACGAAGCAGTGGTAAAAGAAATGGAGCGGAGGGGCTTCAGGCACAATTCTCAGCTTGATGAGAGCCTGGCTACAGGTTCCGCCGTCCAGGACAGATATCTGCAAACGCCTGAGGAACAGAGAGAAATTTTGCGGAAAAAGGGGTGCTCCTGCAAAGTCTAAATTTGGATTACAGGATTGGCTTGAATTCTTGGTGAGCGCCTTTTATTCTTTTGGTTACCCTTTGAGTTCAATTTCTTTCAATAAAAGAGCAGTCCTCCTGGTTTCCGGGTGATTTTCCCCCAGAGCCTCTCTCTGAATCCTGTAGGCTTCCCGGTAAAAGGAAGAGGATTCCTCAATCTTCCCCTCTTTTTCAGAAATCTGCCCCAGCAAGCGCATGCTGAGAGCCACTTCCGGATGATCACAAGAAAAAAATGTCCTGCACATCTTCAGGGATTCCTCTGCCTGCTGGTATGCGCTTTCCAAATCTCCCAACTTGAGGTTCGCTGAACTTAGACAGCGAAGAGTCTCCGCTACCTCAGGATGCTCAGAGCCAAAGAACTTCCTCTGAAGAGCCAGGGCTCTCTTTAAATTTGTGAGAGCCTCCTCGTAATTCCCTAATTCAGCATAGATGCTCCCCAAACGTCTGTAGGCCAGGGCAGTGTCAGGGTGTTCCTCTCCCAGCGTTCTCAGCCGGATATTCAGAGACCTGGAGTAGTAACTCAGAGCTTCCTTTGACTGGCCTTTGCTTTCCAGTATCCCCCCGATGTTCTCATAGGTTCCGGCAACATAAGGGTGAATTTCTCCAAAAACCTCCCTGTAAATTTTGAGGGCTTTCTTGTAGTAATCTAAGGCTAACTCATAATCTCCGGCATCCTCATAAGCCGTTCCCAGATTTATATAGCTTGCTGCCACTTCAGGATGCTCTGAAGAAAGCACCTTGAGCTTAATCTCCAGCGCCTTTTTATGGCTCTCAATCGCCTGAGTCAACTTTCCTTGAGCGTGATAGGCGAGCCCCAGGTTATTGTAGGAGCCGGCCACATAAGGATGATCCCGTCCCAGGTGCTTCAGGCGCACCTCCAGGGCGGCCTGGTAATACTCAATGGCCCGATCATAATCCCCGATCGTGTTGTACACGTTTCCCAAGCTGTTCAGGCTTAAGGAAACATCAAGGTGATCTGGGCCCAGAACCTCTTTCCAGATCTTCAGAGCCTTTTCGTGATATTCAATGGCCCTGGCGAAATCCCCTAACTGCCGGTAGGCGATCCCTAAATTGTTGAAGGAGCGGGCAATTTCCGCACTGTCCCGGGGTAGTACTCTGGTTTGTATACCCAGAGCCTTCTCTCGGAGTGCCACCGCTTGCTGATAATCCCCTTGTGCGAAAGCGATGCTGCCTAATTTGTTTAAAGTGCGGGCTACCTCCGGGCTCTCCGGACCAAACGTTTTTTCTTCCAGGGAAAGGGCCTCATTCTGACACTCGGAGGCTTTGCTGTAATCTCCCTTGACGAAATAGGCTTCTCCCAAAAGAGGAAGGAAAACGAGCTTCTCTTTCTCGGCTTTAAGGCGTGGTTCTGCGATTTCAATCACGAAATCAGGGGCAAAATGCTTTTCCAGAAAGGACCTTAACTTCTCCAAAGCCCAGTTCAGGTCCTCCTCTTTACCCGTTTCCAGCGAGTGTCGAACGGCCTCCTTCAGGGATTCTGCATCGCTCTCTCCGGATTTCAGATATCTTTCTTTAAAGAGGTCCAGGAAAAAAGTGTGAACGCTCCGGAATTCTATGGGGTAATCCTCCTTAAATCTCTGTCGCACCAAGTCGCTGACCGCGCGATCAATGGCATAAATTCCCTGCTTCAACTCTTTGACGAAAGCGTAGCTCGTAAGCGAGGGAAAATCGCCTATCCCCCAGCTGATGTTGCACTGCCGGGCTACTTCCTGAGAGACTTCTCGATCAAACCAGGAGGCGAAGGAGAGCATTTCCAGCATTTTGCGGGTTTCAGGCCAGAGATGCCTGAAGACTCGGTCACAGAGGGAACGGAAGTCCCACACCTCCAGTTCCCGAAAGTCCACTTTCTCTTCGGTCTGCATCTGAAAGTAGCGCAGGCAGGAAAGGTACAGTGCCAGGGGAAGGCCTTCAGTGGTGCGGAAAATTAAAGGGCGATGTTCTTCGGGAATCCCCACCTCGAGGAGGAATTTCTCGGAATCAGGAAGACTGAGTTTCTCCAAAGGGATGGCCTTGATTTTCTCCTTCCACCCCTTATCGGTTGCCTCCCAGGCCAGGCGCTCCCTTCCTGCAATCACGCACAGGACTTTCTGTTCCATTCCGCTGAAGTTCCCCAAAAATTGCCGGAACCAGTAGTCGCACTCCGGAGAATAACCAGAGCGCTGCTCGTAAAATTTCTCATGAGTATCAAAGAGAAGGACAAGATTGGAAAAGTTTTGTGACTGATGTTTTATGTCCTCGTAAAGCGCAAGACCGAGCAGGGCTTCCTGCTCCCAGAGGGGCCTCTCCTCGAAGAATTCCAGAAACTCCCGAGCATAGTCCATTTTCCTTTTCCGGGCTTCGGTCATTTTCACGAGTAAGGTTCTGGTGAGCCATTTTACCCCTACACCCAGGTAACTTCCTCCGATAAGCCCCGCTAAGTCCGTGATCGCCATTCCCAGAGTACGCAAGGGCTGCATCCTGTTCACCCGCAGGCTTTCGGCTTCTTCCCTTCTCCCCCTTCTCAAGTAAAAATCCATCAGAGCCAGATAAAACAGGGGAAAATTCAGGCCGTGCCTCTCCAATTGTTCCGTCAAATTTAGAAGCGAGGATATGACATCCGTGGCCAGTTCAAAATTGAGGTAGGAGAACGCCACTTTTTTCTTATCCTCCCTTTGCGCTTTGAGGTAAACCTCGAACTTCCTGAGCAGGCTGGTTTTGCCGCTTCCCCCAATTCCATAAATGTTTATTACGAGGTATTGTTCCTCTCCGTTCAGGCGCCTCTCGAATTCCTCAAGGAGGCTCTCCCGGTTCACGAAGAGATCGGCGATTCTGGAAATTAACCTGTTTTCGAACTGCCCCCTGTTTCCTAAGGACATGAAATTTTGCCTTCCTCCACCGCCTCTAAAAGTATTTTCGGCCTTGAATAATTGTATCAGATGTTCCAGCGGATCGGAAAATAAGGTTCAAGCAGGCTTAAAAAAGCAAAATTTTATGGTCTCTGAGGTATTCCTTATGAGCAGGACGCGCGCAGAGTGGTGGCAGTGGTGGAAAAATAGTGCCAGAATATCCTTGTGGAGAACGAGATTGAGATCAACGAGCAGTTCCAGAGAGCCCTGGATCTTCTGGAAAACACTTCCAAGGTGCTCTTCATCACCGGCAGGGCTGGAACTGGGAAGTCCACTCTTTTAAGGTTTTTCAAGGAACACTCACACAAAAAATCGGTGGTCCTGGCACCCACTGGTGTGGCCGCCCTGAACGTCCAGGGCCAGACCATTCATTCCTTTTTCGGCTTTGACCCAGAAATCACGGTTCCTGAAGCCCAGCGCATTGCGCACATCATAAGCGAAAAAGAGCTCTACCGCAGGGTGGAGGTGATCATTATAGACGAGGTCTCCATGGTCCGTGCCGACCTCCTGGACTGCATAGATGTGTTTTTGAGGACTATCAGGGGGAAAAATCTGCCTTTCGGGGGTGCGCAACTGGTTTTCATCGGGGATCTTTATCAGCTTCCGCCCGTGGTTAAAGGAGAGGAGGAGAAAATTCTCTCTTTCAGGTACCCAACCCCCTTTTTCTTTGACGCTCTGGTGATGCGGGAATTGGAGGAGAAACTGGGAAATATCGAGTTCGTGGAGCTGGAGAAAATTTACAGGCAGGAGGATGAAGAGTTTATCAACATCCTGAATGCTATCCGTTCGCGGCACATCACTCCGGAGATGTTAGAGCGCCTGAACTCCCGCTTTTTCCCATATCCTGAGGAATTAGAAGAGGATCACATCGTGCTCACTTCCACAAATCAGCAGGCCAACGAGATCAACTCTTACCACCTGAACCGATTAAAAGGGAAAGAGAAAATCTACCAGGGCGTCCTGGAGGGAAACTTCGAAAGAAGGGACCTTCCTACGGAGACCGAGCTCGCTTTAAAAGAAAAAGCCCGGGTGATGTTTCTGGTCAACGATCCCTGTGACCGCTTCGTTAACGGAACTCTGGGAACTGTAGTGGAGATCGGCAAGGAACTGGTTGTGGTAACGGACGATGGGCTGGAGGTGGAATTAGAACCCTTTACCTGGGAAATGTACCGCTCCCTTTGGAACCCTGAGGAGGAGACGATCGAGAGGGAAATTGTGGGAACATTCACGCAGATTCCCTTGCGCCTGGCCTGGGCAATTACCATTCACAAGAGCCAGGGAAAGACTTTCCCGCGAGTGATCATTGATCTGGGCAAAGGGGCTTTTGCTTCCGGACAGGTCTATGTGGCGCTGAGCAGGTGCACCTCCCTGGAGGGGATTATCCTGAAAAAGCCTATTCGCCTGAGGGACATTCGCATGGATTACCGGGTTGTAAGGTACCTAACCAGATTGCAGGCGAAATTGTCCGAACGGGAAATGTCATTTGAGGAAAAGCTGAGGATCATCCAACAAGCTATCAGTAAGGGTGAGGGGCTGGTAATCATCTACCTCGATGGTAGTGGGGATAAATCCAGGCGCAAGATCTTGCCCTTTTCTCTGGAAGAGACGGAGTACATGGGCAAAACATTTTTGGGCCTCTCCGCTTTCTGCTACAAGAGAAATTCAAGCAGAGTGTTCCGCGTGGATCGGATTATTCAAATTGAGAAGGCAGATTAGCAATAGACGGCTGGATTGCCACCTGGATTTGAATTTGAAGGTTGTTTACCTGATTTTAAAAATTCCATTTGAACGAAAAATCGCCAATTTCATCAGCATGTGATTTTAGTCAGGTTACTCCCTAAAAACTGGCTCTATCAGGCCCTCGGCGTTCTGCAAACTATCCCTTTCCCTGTGAATTTGGGCTCTTTAAAAGGATGAGAGCTAAATTAAAGAATAAACCTCACCAGGGGATACTCGGGGTCGTCCCTCAAAAGATGAAAGCCGGAATTGAGGTAGAGCTCCACCGGTCCGGAGGGGTTCTCCGGTCCACCTTTCCTGGCAAAGGTCTCCACTGCTTTGAACCCTCTTTCTCGAAGTTCTTTAAGTATCTCTTGAAGGAGCTTTTTCCCCAGGCCCAAACCGGAGAATTTTTTATTGGCGATAAAAAGGCAGGCCAAAAACATGGCGTCCTCACTTAAGGGCCCGGAAGGGTATTCTGAGGCATTGGGGAAAAATCTGAGTGGTCCATATTGAGCATAAGCTACCCCTTCCCCATCCAGAAAGAGGACTTTTCCACATGGGCCAAACTCCTCCCTCACTTTCTCAACCCAGCGAAGTTTCTCCTCGAAAGATCTTTCCTGCCACCCAGGAGAGTTTTCCTGCATTTTCTCCGGGTGTTCCCAGTAAAGGCAATATTTGCAGGAAAAAGGAAACCGGTCAAATTCCGGAGCCCGGGGCAGGGTGCTCTCGTTTAAATCCTTAATTTCTATTTTCATTCCCTTCCCTATTTATTAGTTTTTCCTTAATCAAAATGACCCAGCTTCTCCTTTACGGAATGGATCTTCCCCTCCAGGGTAAGCTCTTTATCCCGTCTCTCGTCGATCTTTACAGTAGTGACCACTCTCAGCACCCCGTGCTGGAACAGGCACTCGTGAACTCTTTTCACCAAAGTTAGAATTTCGTCCACCGATCCCTGAATGCAGGTAGACATGGGAGTAAGCACATAGGGAAGCCCGCTTTCCTCGATGATTTTTTCCACCTCCGCTACATAGCGAGAAAGACTGGGAGAGCCAGTCCCCAGCGGAGTAACAGTGATCTCAGCAACCGCCATTTTCCTCACCTCACATAAGATTAGATTTCAACTTTTCAAGTTGAGGTTTTCTTCAAACCCCCTTCTCGAGGCTGAGCGCCCCGCAGATCTCTCTCAAGAACTCCTCCTTTTCCAGGACAAAGGCTTTGATGGGAATGCCGTTGACTACTATCCCTTCGAATCCTCCTCTCTTCTGGAACTCTTCAGGCTCTTCCGCCCAATTTACCCAGCGGATGGGGATTTCAGGCGCCAATTTTTCAATTGCCTGTTCCGCCAGCTTGCAAAAGTAGTACTCCCAGGGGCAAAAAGAAGGCCCATAGAGGATCACTACCCTTCCTTTGTCCTCATCTTGCCTGACGTAAAGGGGTGGCTTCTTTTTCCTTTTTAAGCGAAAACCTTCCTCAAGGGGGAGAGATAGAAGGTCAGGATCATCAGGAGAAGGGCGAAAACCCCTCTTAAGAAAAAAATCCTTCATAGAAAGTTGCCCCTCTGCCTCTCCAGAGAAAGCCCAAACAGTAATCCCGAAGGCCGGCTTTCCTCCATTCCAATCCTGAGGCTTTCTGGCCTCCTCTATCAGGGAATCAAGGAGTAACGAGCCTATGCCCTTTCTCCAGTGTTCCTTGCGAGGCACGAAAATACACAGAAGGTGAAATATTCCCTCTTCTGGGACCGGTTGAAATTGAACTATTCCCGCTATTCCTCCCTCCAGAATAGCTATCCTGGCGAATGGTTCTCCTCTATCCAGCTTATCACGAACCCAGGCCTCTTTAAGGGCTACGCCCCTGAGGAACGACTCATCCTTTGCTCGATCTTCAGGAACGCAAAATCTTGAGAACTCAGGGATGAGTTCTCTGGAAATGTTCACCGCAAAGGTTTTTTCCATACAGCTCCTCCATTGGAAAGATTGACTCAGAGATATTTTCTCAAATGAGTAGAGAAAGCACAAAAGACTGGGTAGCAGATTAAATTAAGGCCCCTTTACGGGAAACTCTTCTGTGGTATTCTTATAAGTTCGAGGAATTGATCTTCCCAGAGAGCACAGGATCTCGTAGCTGATAGTACCAATTAGCTGGGCCACCTCTTCTACCGGCAAGCTTTCACCAAAAACAATCACTTCTTCTCCTAATCTCAGGTCCTCAATTTCAGTAACGTCAAGAGCGCACATATCCATACAAACTATTCCCACTTGCGGTACCCTTTTCCCCCGGATCAAAAAATAGCCTTTATTAGAAAAAAGTCTGGTATAACCGTTTCCGTAGCCCAAAGGGATCAGAGCGATTTTGCGCCTTTCTTTGACGCAATATTCCCGGCCATAGCCGACCGTTTCCCCAGGCTCTACTTCCCTTATGCTCATAACCTTAGTGGTAATAGTCATTGCGGGTTTCAGAGGAATGCTCTTTTTTCCTTCCAAAGATGGATAAATGCCGTAAATCGAGATACCTGCACGCACTAAGTTTAAATGAGACTGAGGTATCTCCAGGAGAGCTGCGCTGTTGGCAATATGCTTCAGGGGAATTTGAATTCCGGCTTCTTCAAGCTTCCTTATACATTCTTTAAACCTTTCCAATTGGAATAGAGCAAAGGATTTATCCCGCTCATCTGCAGTAGCGAAATGGCTGAAAACACCCTCCAGCTCCAACCCCCGATAACTTAAAATTTCATCTGCTACCCCCAAGGCTTCCTCACAGCGAAAGCCAAGCCTGTTCATACCAGTATCTATTTTCAGGTGGACCTTGATCCTCTTCCCGATTTTTCTTGCTTCCCGATCCAGGACTTTAAGGATTGACCTATTCTCAACGGTTTGAGAGAGGTCATAATTGGCAACAACAGGAGCTTCCTCGGTCTCAATTGGCAGCAGGACCAGAATTGGAACTTTAATCCCCGCCTCCCTTAATCTTTTTCCCTCCAGGGGATTAGCTACCCCCAGCCAGGTAGCCCCTCCTTTAATTGCGGAACGACTCACCTCCACTGCGCCGTGTCCATAACCATCTCCCTTGACCACAGCCATTAATTGACAACCCTTTCCTATCAATTCCTTGATAGCTTGAACATTGTAAACAATTGCATTTAAATCAACTATCGCTTTAGTTGAATTTGCCATTCAATTGACAGCTCTCCTTTAAAACAAGCTCCAAAAGCGTGAGCATACGTGTCAGATTTTACCTTTTTTAGACGCAAAGTTATACCCATTTAATTCTTCTTTCTTCAGTGAGGATAGATTCTATATTCTCAGAACTTTAAAAATTTTAAAAATAACTTCAAGAGTTTTAAAATTCTCTCGTTTTTGTGGTAAAATGAATACAAGAAAAAAGGGTGGCCATCAATTATCTGCTTATCATCTGAACCTTTAGTTATTGCTCTCTTTAGGCTACCTAAAGAAGAGAGGTGATGTAAAAAGGGAAAGCAAAATTTGTATGAAAGGGTTTCAAAATTATCTTAAATAAAAGAAAGGGGGATTTATTAGAATGCCAGATAAGGCGTTATATGAAAAAATGGTGAATGAGGCTGTTGGCGCAGCCAGAGCGGATTTTGGGGTTATCAAGGAAAAGAGAGGTGGCGTTTTCAAATTAACCGATGCCAAGCCTTATGTAGATGCTGCTTCTTCCATGAAACCTGGTCCGGGTCAATCCAAAGAGGTTTTTGACCTGCATGTTGAATCTGTAAAAGCCCATTATGACATCCTTGTTGGCCTCACGGACACCATCCGTCCTGAGGACGATCCCTTCGTAGAGCACTACCAGACACCCCCCATCCTGGAAATCCTCTATGAAGTGGATCCGGCTTTCAAGGCCTCGATGTGGAAGTTCATCGACGCCATCGCTGCCAACAAAGCTTTAATCGGCCGCGAGGCTGCAAGGCGCTACGGTGGCATGTATGGTCCCACCTGTGTTGTAGACTTCGCAATGTCGGTGGGCTCCACTTCCAACGTAGTCAACCAGATCCTGAGGACCCTGGACATTCCCGCTGACCACAAGAAAACCATTCTCGCTGCCAAGTCCTGGGGCATGAATACCTCTTACGGAATCGGCGCAGCCTTCCGGGCGGCCGTAGAGGCTGGGAAAACCCTGGCCGAAGCCGAGCAGGCTGAAGTCGAGACGCTCCAGTTCATTTACCGCGAGCCGGTAGCTGCTCAGGCCCATCTGATGGACACCCATAACCTGGGCGGGCACGGACCTCATTCCTCCTTCGATACCAGAAAATATATGGCCCAATACAAGGAGCGCATGAGACCATTCGTTCTGGCCGCTTTGAACGCCAAGGTGCATCCGGCGAACATCGTGGTTGTCCCCGCCTACTGCGTGGGTGACGTCGGTCACCACATTGCCCAGTCCGCTTACAACATGTTCAAGGACGATATGGTCTTCGGGATCTACGAAGCCGTCATGGATGTCTTTGAGAACTCCCTGAAGAAAGGCCTGGAGCTGGACGCCTACAAGAGCGAGTGGGATGTCCTGACTGTGGCTACTGGAGTCCCTGCCGCGGCCACAGCTTACATCCTCTGGTTAGATTCCTTCACCGTTCCCATGGTGATTGATCTACTCACCAAGCGCTTCCACAACTATGCGGCTATGAATCCCAAGAGAGGCGAGGCCGATGAGCTCCACAACGTAGACTTCATGGATATTCTCCTCCGCGGAGAATCCATCCTGGATATCTCACCTATAGGTGGTGGCGCCAAGATCAAAGGCATTCCCATTGACTTCAGCCCCATTGACAAGCATCCGGTGATCTCCAATCCTCAACGCTACACCTATCCCGCCTGCGCCATCACTCAACGCTTTGCTGCCTTGATGACCCTGGCAGACTTCCCCTGCTACCTCACACCCGAGTGCGTCACGGCAACACTTTCCACTAACTGCATCGCCTTGCACCCCGAGGTCCCCGGTGCCCCGGTGAGAGGATGCAAGCAGTGCGCTGCTACCACGTTAATTAAGAGGAACGTGCCCTATGTAACCGGCCAGGGCAAGGGTAACAAGGGTTACTGCCAGTGGGATGTAGCTGTTTAAGCGCACCCAGATAGGCAGGTTGCGGTAACTTATGCCACTGGTGAGGTTCAACCTCACCAGTGGCTGTTTTTAATCGGAGGGGCTTAATTCATTCAATGGAAACCCTTCCTTGATTTTTTATGAAAAGGGGTCCGGATTGTTTTAAAATAATGCCAAATCAATCGCCTGGAGGTGAAGATGAAGAACATACTTATTTACCTTGATACTGATAAAAGAGCCAGCCTTTTTGACATCCTTTTTTCCTACGATGTCGGATATGAGGTGGTAGTCCCCCTGGGAGGGGTTACGGTTGAGGAAGTGAGAGCACTAGTTCAGGATGCCATGTTTCCCAGGGGACCGCAGGGAGCGAAATGCACCACCCTCTTCTTTGGGGGAAGCAACCCTGAAGAGGCCGAGGAGATGGCTGAAATTGCCAGAAAGACAATGTTTCCTCCCTTCCAGCTTTCTGTAATCATCGATCCCAAAGGAGCCTTCACCACTTCTTCCGCTATGGTGGCCAAAACAGTGGAAGCACTGAAGGCAAGAAAGCAAAACCTTGCTGGCAAGAGAGCTCTGATCCTTGCAGGAACCGGGCCAGTGGGAAGAATCGCAGCAAGGATTCTGGCTAAGGAGGGAGTTGAGGTCATCCTCACTTCTCGATCCAGTGCTAAAGCTCAGGAAGTAGCGGAAAAGGTCACGCAAAAAGTGGGGATAAAAGTAAAGGGCTTAAAAGCGGAAAACCCAGAAGAGGTATTTAAACTGGCACGAGATTGTGAAATTTTGCTTTCCACAGGAGCTGCCGGGGTGGAATTGATTCCCCAGAGCTATGTGGAAAAATTGGAAAATTGCCTTGTGGCCGTGGATGCCAATGCCGTGCCCCCTTCAGGAATAGGGGGCATTAACCCAGGAGATGATAAGAAGGAATTAGGGAAAATGCTGGTTGTGGGAGCGCTATCTGTGGGAAGCCTGAGAAACAAAATTGCACAAAGAATGCTGCAGACGGCCATGGAGAAGGGCGGGTCCTTCCTCGATTATGAGAGCGGATACCGCATTGCCAAAGAACTAATGGAAATTGGAAATTAACCTTGAAAGAAAATTGCCCATTTTAATTACGGGATTTTCAACCAGAAGCATCGCTGAGGCTGCTTTAAGGAGCGGATATTCCCCATTAACCTTGGACTACTTCGGCGATTACGATCAACGGTTGCTTGTGAAGAATTACTCCTTAATGCGGGATTTGGGTTTGCCTTTCTCTATAAAAAACGTCTTAGCAGTTTTCAAAAAAATAAAAGAGGAGATCGAGGCTTTAGTTTATATTTCTCCTTTCGAGAACCATCCCCAAGCGGTAAGAAAGTTGAGCTCCGGAATCATGCTCCTGGGAAATACTCCGGAAACGCTCAAAAAAGTTCGTAATTGGCGCTTCATCCGTGCTTTTACCCAGGAGGAAGGAATAGGATTCCCGGAAACGATTTTTCCAGATGAGGAACTCCCTCAATCAGGTTCCTGGCTTTTAAAACCGGAAAGGAGTGGTGGCGGTCACAGAATCAAGCTCTGGCAGGGAGAAGAACTGAAAAAGGGGTACTTCTTGCAAAAGCTGGTAAAGGGCGTTCCCTGTTCGGCGGTGTTCGCTGCTGATGGGAAAAATAGCGTACTTTTGGGCCTGACAGAACAATTGATAGGGAAACCTGAATTGGGAGCAGAAGGGTTTACTTGGTGCGGCAACATTTTTCCCCTGGAGTTAGATCAAGAAAACAGGGAAGCTCTAATTAGCAGAATAGACGATATTTGCCTCAAATTAACAAGGTCCTTCGGGCTCAGAGGAATTAATGGAATAGACTTCGTCCTTTCGGAGTCAGAGAATACCCCCTTCCTCGTGGAGGTAAACCCCAGATACCCGGCTTCTATGGAGCTCATTGAGCAAGCTTTTCACCTCCCAGCATTTGAAATCCACATCCAGAGTAGCCAAGGGGAAAGCTACTATTTTCCTCTAAAAGAGAAACTTTCTCAAGCTCGCTACCACGGAAAGGGAATTGTCTATGCCAAGCAAACTGTGGAAATTCCTCCTGAGTCCCCAAACTGGATTTTGGCGAATAGAAGGGATGTTCCCTTTCCCGGGGAAATAGTGAAAAAGGGCCATCCAATCTGTACAGTTTTCGCTACAGGGGAGACCAGGGATGAATGCTGGTGGGGTCTCCTCCAAGAGGCGGAAAGGTTGGAAAAGGAACTCAAGCCCTTTCTTGCAGTATGGCATAAGGAGAAAGAAGAATGGAAAATTGGAGATTCCTGCTAATTACCGGCCGCAGTTTTAAACAGGGGCAAGCTGCGGAGGAAGGAAAATTTTCCCCTGATTATATTTCTGAGACTACCACTGTAGAAGTAAGTAAAGAGGATGCAGATAGACTGGGGCTTTTGGATGGAATGGAGGTTAAGCTCAGAAATACCAATGGAGAGGGAGTGTTTCACGTCCGGATAACCCAGAGCTTACCCTCTGGTGTGCTTTTTATACCTTATGGCCCTCCCGCCAATATGCTCATTCCGGCGGAGACCGGCGGTACTGGAATGCCAAGTTGTAAGGGAATCGAAGTTGAACTTCTAAAGGAGAAATAAATGGAGACATTGATTGTTACCTGCCCCTTTTGCGGCTGTCTTTGTGATGACGTTCAACTGGTCCTGGAGAACGGGGAAGTGAAGGAGGTAAAAAATGGTTGCGCCATCACCAAGAGCCTGTTTAGGCACCACAACCAGGTTGATCTGAGTCCAGAAATAGAGGGCAAGAGCGTGAGTCTGGATGAAGCTCTTGACCGGGCTACTTCTATCCTTAAGCAAGCCCGATTTCCTCTGATTTTTGGGCTTTCCATGACCAGCTGCGAGGCCATAAGAAAGGCGGTAGAACTTGCGGATTTCATAGGAGGAAACATAGACAGCACCTCTACTTTTTGCCATGGTCCTACTACTCTTGCTATGCAATCTGTAGGCGAACCCACATGCACTCTGGGAGAAATCAAGAATCTGGCTGATTTGGTAATATTCTGGGGCTCTAACCCGGTTGAAGCCCACCCCAGGCACATCGGCCGGTACTCCGTTTCGCCCAGGGGACTCTTTCGTCCTGAGGGCAGAAGGGGAAGAACCGTAGTGACTGTGGATGTAAGAGCCACCCCCACAGCTCGGATTTCCGATATTTTTCTCCAAATCCATCCCCATAAAGATTACGAAGTATTTGAGGTACTTCGAGCCTTAATCAAGGGAAAGGAGCTAAACCTGGAAAGCGTAGGTGGCATATCCCTTGAAACCCTCAAGGACCTGGCATTTAAAATGAAAAGCTGCAAATTTGGGATCATTTTCTTCGGTATGGGCTTAACAATGACCCGGGGGCGGCACCTGAACATCGAGGCCGCTATTTCCCTTGTTCGTGATCTCAACCAATTCACCAAGTTCCTCATTATGCCCATGAGGGGCCATTACAATGTGACGGGAGCAGATGCTGTGCTCACCTGGCAAACAGGGTATCCTTATGCTTTAAATTTCAGCCGAGGTTATCCCCAATATAATCCAGGAGAGTTTACCACAGTTGATCTCCTTCGCCGGAAAGAAGTAGATGCAGCTCTAATTATGGCCTCTGATCCCATGGCCAATTTGCCTCGTCAGGCTTCGAGCTACCTGGAAAAGATTCCCATGATAGTATTAGATTGCCGAAGAAGTTATTCCTCTAAGTTTGCCACCGTCTTCATTCCAGTAGCTGCTTCTGGGGTAAACGCTCCCGGGACAGCTTATCGAATGGATGGTGTTCCCATTCAATTGAAAAAGGTGTTTGATTCTCCTCATCCCACAGATGAGCAGGTTCTGGAAAGACTACTCAAGAGGTTGAGAGAAAATGATTAAGATAGTAAATGGAAAGGTATACGATCCCATCAATAATGTGAACGGCAAGCTACTTGATCTCTGGATAGATGGAGGAAAAATAGTTCAAGTGGGCCAGGCTGCCGATCTGGTGGCCGAACGCATTATCGATGCTCAAGGTTGCATCGTGATGCCAGGGGGAATCGATATCCATTCCCACATTGCGGGAGGGAAGGTCAACCTGGGAAGAAAATTGAGGCCAGAGGATCATCGCAAGGACGTTGTCCCTAAAACAAGCGTAACTCGCTCTGGTGTAGGCTTTTCTGTTCCCTCTACCTTCGTGACCGGATATCGCTATGCACAGATGGGCTATACTACTGTCATGGAGGCAGCCATGCCACCCTTAAGCGCCAAGCACACTCATGAGGAATTGCATGATATCCCCATAATTGACAAGGGAGCCTATACCTTAATGGGAAACAATCATTTCATCTTAAAGTTTTTGGAGCAAGGGGAAGTGGAGAAAGCCAAGTCCTTTGTCTCCTGGCTTTTAAAGAGCACTAAAGGCTACACCATTAAAATCGTCAACCCTTGCGGGGTGGAAAGCTGGAAGTGGGGAAAGAATGTCAATAGCCTTGACCAACCAGCTTTGAATTACAACGTTACGCCCAGGCAGTTGATCGCGGCTTTCTCGGGGATAGCTGACGAGCTTGGTCTTCCCCACTCCATTCATCTCCACTGTAATAACATAGGGACTCCGGGAAACTTTGAAATTACCATTGAGTCTATGAGAGCTGCGGGCAATAATAGGATCCACATTACCCACGCTCAGTTTAACAGTTACGGGGGAAAGAATTGGGCCGATATCCATTCTCAATCCCAAAATGTTATTAAATATTTTAACGAGCATCCCAACGTTACTATGGATGCAGGGCAGATTGTTTTCGGTGATACCACTACAATGACTGCTGATGGGCCTTGGCAATATCGTTTGTACCTTTTATCGGGAAACAAATGGGTAAACCATGATGTGGAATTGGAAACCAGCGCTGGTATAGTGCCTTATACCTTCCGCAAGAAAAGCGTGGTCAATGCTGTGCAATGGGCCATCGGCCTGGAGCTAATGCTCCTGGCTGAAGATCCCTGGAGGATTTTTATGACTACGGACCACCCCAACGGAGGCCCATTTACCTTTTATCCCCAAATTATTCAACTTTTAATGAGCAAGGCGGCAAGAGAGGAAATGATTGCGGAGCTCCCCCAAAAAGCGCTGGAGAGGATCTTCTTACCGCAAATTAGCCGTGAATACAGCCTTTATGAAATTGCCATAGTCACCCGAGCTGCACCCAGTAAGCTTCTGGGCCTCTCCCAAAAAGGTCACCTGGGGATAGGGGCCGATGCGGACATTGCTATCTACAGGGAGGACCAGGAACCGGAGAAAATGTTCTCCTCTGTCCAGTATCTGCTTAAGGGAGGAGAAATAGTTGTTGAAAAGGGAATAATCGCAAAAAGCATTCCTGGAAAAACTTTCTACGTAGATCCCCAAAGTGAAGGCGGAATTGAGGACGAAATCCGCGAAGAATTCGAGAAATACTACACAATTACCATGGAAAGCTATGAAGTTCCTGAAAAATACCTGGAGCGGGGTGAATGCATAACATGTTGATCAATGGAGTAGAAATTGAGGACACTTTTGCCGAAGCCTTCAAAATGTATGCTGCAAGAATAATTATTACTGCTATCAATCGGAAATGGGCTTTGGAAGCCGCAAATAAGTTATCCGGTTTCGCTACTTCAATTATCGCTTGTGGATGCGAGGCAGGAATTGAAGGAGAAATCCCAGAAGAGGAGACCCCCGATGGTCGTCCCGGGATCTCCGTGCTTCTCTTTACCATGGGTAAAAAGGGAATGGAGGAGCAATTGCTCAATCGCATCGGTCAGACTGTGATGACTTGCCCTACCACTGCCTGTTTTAATGGGCTTTCTTCCCCGGAAAGAGTCAAAGTCGGGGGAAAACTTCGCTTTTTTGGCGATGGATTTCAAATCAGCAAACTCCTTCAAGGTCGGAGATTCTGGAGAATACCGGTAATGGAAGGGGAGTTCTTAGTAGAGGACTATTTTGGAATTCAGCCGGCAATAGGAGGAGGAAATTTTCTCATCCTGGGAGAAACGGTGGAAAAAACGCTAAAGGCAGCAGAAAAAGCGGCTGAAGCAGCCCGAAGCGTCAAAGGAGTGGCCCTGCCGTTCCCCGGAGGCATTGTAAGAAGCGGGAGTAAAGCCGGTTCACGATACAAGTTCCTGCGCGCTTCTACCAACACGGCTTTTTGTCCGACGATCAGGGAGCTCACCAAATCCGAGTTGCCTTTGGGGGTTAACTCCGTCATGGAAATAGTGATTGACGGCCTGAGCGAGGAAGCCATCAAGCAATCCATGAAAAAGGGCATTGAAGCGGCTTGTATTGACGGTATAAAGAAAATCTCGGCAGGGAATTATGGAGGTAAGCTTGGTCCTTTTCACTTTTACCTCCAAGAACTCTTTAAGCAATAAATGAGGATAAAGAAATGAACGAGATTGTTTTAAGACCAAAGATGGAGTTTGACGTCCCAGTAGAGGCGGAGGTCATTTCTCCCGACCTTTTTAAAGGGAAACCCCTTGAGGAAATCGAAAACCTCCCCGTTTTTCTGGGAAATAAGAAAATGCCTTTAAAGGATCTATTTTATATTGAAGGGGATCCCTCAATGGAGATCGTTGTAGAAGGGGATTTGTCCCGAGTGAAAAAAATTGGTTATGGCATGTCCCAGGGGAAAATTCACATCAAGGGAAATGTGGGAATGCACGCCGGGGCCACGATGAGCGGAGGAGAAATTCTTGTGGAGGGCGATGCTCAGGACTGGTTGGGCGCTGAGATGAAAGGAGGCCTAATCAGAGTGAAAGGCAACGCCGGGCACTTTGTTGGCGCAGCTTACTGGGGAAGCAAACAGGGAATGGATCGGGGTATTATTCTGGTGGAAGGAAACGCTGGGAATGAGACAGGGAAAAGAATGCGTCGGGGGCTGATCGCCATTAAAGGAAGTGCTGGTGATTTTTTAGGAATGGGCATGATCGGAGGAACTATCTTTGTTTATTCCCAAATCGGAGAAAGACCTGGAGCGGAAATGAAAAGAGGAAGCATTGTCCTTCTCCAGGAAAATTGCTCAACTCAGCCCGTTCTTCTGCCTACCTTTACCTACGACTGCACATACAATCCCATATTTCTCAGAGTTTACCTAAAAACTTTGATGGAGCTCGGCTTCCCTGTTAAAGAGGAATACATTCAAGGAAAATACCGTCGCTTTAACGGAGACATTGTAGAACTGGGGAAGGGGGAGATTTTGATCTATGAACCAGGAGTTTAGCCTGAACGATCAAGCAGCCAAAATTGTTGATTTGATGGTCAGCAAAAGCTTTCTTTTGGGAATTAAGGCCCAAAGATTAGAAAATGGCTCTCTGGTTTTGGACGCTACTTCAGGTGGTTATCAGGCTGGGAAGCTTCTTTCTGAGGCTTGCATGGGCGGACTGGGAAGCGTCTCTTTTACGGTTTTGCAGTTTTCTTCCCTTTCCCTCCCCGGAGTGAGCGTCTCGGTAGAACACCCTCCCCTTGCTTGTCTTGCATCCCAATATGCTGGCTGGAGCATTAAGGTCGATAAATTTTTTGCGCTTGGCTCCGGTCCAGCTCGGGCCTTAGCCAGGGTGGAAAAGTTATATGAAGAGCTGGAATATGCAGAAATTTCAGATAAAGCGGTCCTCATCTTAGAATGTAGAAACGCTCCCACTGAGGAAGTGGCCGATTATATAGCTCAAAAATGCAGGATTAAGCCGGAAAATCTATTTATACTATTTGCCCCTACAGCCAGTCTTGTTGGTTCTATCCAGATTGCAGCTCGCATCGTGGAGACAGGAATACATAAGATGAAGGAATTGGGCTTCGATATAAAGAAAATTCGTGCAGGCTACGGAACTTGTCCCATAGCCCCTATCGCCAAAGATGACCTTCAGGCTCTTGGCAGAACTAATGATTGTGTGCTTTACGGAGGAACAGCTTTCTATTTTGTCGAGGACGAAGAAAACTCCATAGAAGAAGTGGTCCCTGAGGTTCCCTCTTCTTCTTCAAGGGATTACGGGGTCCCCTTTCTGGAGCTTTTCAAGCGTTATGGCAACTTCTATGATATCGATCCCATGCTCTTCAGCCCGGCTGAGGTCTACGTGAACAACTTAAGGAACGGAAAAACCTACCACGCAGGGCAATACAATTTGGAAATCCTTCAGAGATTGTTGAGTTGAGAGTAGGAATACTGGGGCAAAGAAAAAGTTGGCACGTTCAGACTTTACAGGAAGCCTTCTTGAAAAAGGGGGCTTCCTGTGACTTTTTATCCATTACCCGTATCGTAGCTGGAATTGGCCAAAAACCATTCGTTTCCTCTGAGGGCCATGCCCTGGAAGACTACGATGCCTTGATTGTAAGAAGTATTCCCTCCGGCTCCTTAGAGCAGGTCATCTTTAGAGTGGATGTCTTACACAGATTGGAAAATTTGGGAGTGAAAGTGATCAATTCCGCCACAACCATAGAGAGAACGGTGGATAAGTATTATACCTCCTCTTTGCTCCAGGACGTGGGTATTCCTACGCCGCGAACTATTGTAGCGGAACGTTATGAAAATGCTATGGATGCATTCTTTCAGTTCAAGGACGTGGTGGTTAAACCCCTTTTCGGTTCGGAAGGGAAAGGAATCATCAGGATTCAAGAAGAAGATATGGCCTACAGGGTTTTTAAGTCTCTGGAATTGGGAAATTATATTTTTTACGTTCAGGAGTTCATTCCTCACAAAAACCAGGACATCAGGGTTTTCCTTATAGGAGAGGAGCCCATAGCAGCCATGGTGAGAGAAAGCGAGACCTGGAAGACCAACATTGCCAGAGGTGCTAAAGCTAAATCCCGAGCAATTGACCCCTCAATCAAAGACCTTAGCGTAAAAGCAGCAAGGACTCTGGGGGCATTTTATGCTGGAGTGGACATCTTAGAAAGCGAGGAAGGGGAACTTTTTGTAACCGAGGTAAACGGAATCCCAGGCTGGTATGGGCTTCAAAGTACCACAAACATCGATATTGCAGAACGGATAGCTGAATTTGTGATTGAATTAACTAAGGAATAGAAATGGAAAAAGGGAAAGAGCCCTTTTTAAACGAAAATGAGGTCGCCCAATTAGCCCAGATTGCCTGCCTATTGGAGGTTACGGCTGAGAAGCCAGGAAATGTAACGCCTTTTAAAGGCCTGAACGATATGGACTATTTGGATTTCCTCTTAAGCGCCGTGGCTATCGCCCCAGCGCTTAAGAGTGCCAGATATGAAAGCGTGGGAAATTTGATCCTCAAGGCCGTTAAGGATACGCACCGCTTTACTCCTAAGAACACCAATTTGGGAATAATTCTTCTTTTTGCTCCTATAGCGAAAGCTTATTTTATCAAGGGAGACCTCCGGAGTTCTTTGCACGCTGTCCTTTCAAACCTCACGGTTGAGGACGCTCAGAAGGCCTATGAAGCCATCAGGATTGCCCAACCTGGAGGAATGGGTAAAGTTGAAAAATACGACATCAGTCAAGAGAACGTGAATATTACCCTGAAGCAGGCCATGGAATTAGCACGGGAAAGGGATTTGATCGCCAAAGAGTATGTCACTGACTTTGAAATTACTTTCACTTTAGGATTCCCCGAGCTTTGGAAAAACTGGAGAATTTCGGGAAATATTCTGAATTCCATCGTTCAAACTTTTCTTGTCATTCTGGCACAAAACCTGGATTCCAAAATTTCACGCACAAGGGGGGAAAAGACAGCAAGAGAGGTGAGTTCGAGGGCCCAGGAAATATTGGAGAAAGGAGGCATATACTCCGATTCCGGAAAGAACCTGCTTTCTGAATTTGACTTTTTCCTGAGAGAGAACCGATTAAACCCAGGAACTACGGCGGACCTGGTTACTTCCTCTCTGCTTGTAGCCCTACTTGAAAAAGGACCGGGAGAATTCTTCCCCGGATTTAGAAAATAAATGGAAGATAAACCAATCGAAGGTTACTACTTGGAAACAGTTGAGGGGCTTTTCTTTGCGGTGAAAGGAGTGGTACACCCCCAGGAGAGATTCTTTGCCTATTTGAGATATGTGCCTGAGCCTCAAGGAGAAAGGGTCCGGGAAGGTATTCGCTATCGCAGGCTGTACGAATTCGAAGAGCAACAGGCTTTTCTGGAAAAGAAATATCCAGTTTATCTTGGCATGGATCCAATTTTGGGAACATCAGTCCAGTGCGTTCCCTTGTCCCTTGTTAAAAAAATCTACAATCCGCGCTGGAAATTAGCAGAACTTCGAGAAAGGAAGGGGGACGAGCTGGAAAACACGGCCCTGAAGTTCGCCCATCTCCTCAGAAATCAGGCAGGCATCAAGGAAGAAAATTTGGGGGTTTCGGGTTCTCTTCTTTTAGGTTTGCACCTTGCAAACTCAGATATTGACCTAATAGTTTTTGGTATGGAACCCGCGAAGAGGGTCTACTCCGTTTTGACAAACTTAATGGAAGAGCCCCAGTATGGCCTGGAAAGGTTGAACCCGGACGAACTTAAAGGACTTTATCGGCGCAGATCACAGGAAAAGGCCCTTACCCTTGAGCAGTTTCAGAAAACAGAGCGCCGCAAGGTCCTTCAAGGAAAATTCCTGGGGAGAGAATTCTTCCTCAGGATGGTGAAAGAGCCCTGGGAAGTAGATGAGAAGTATGGGGAAAGAATTTATACTCCCCTGGGGAAGGTTACAATCCAGGGGAGGATTAAGGATAGCAGTGAGGCCATATTTACTCCCTGTGTCTATAAAATTGAGGAAGTGGAGATCCTGGAGGGCGATTCAGAATTCTTGCCACAAGAAATCGTTTCCTTCCGAGGAAGATTCTGCGAGCAGGCGCAGGAAGGAGAAGTTATCGTGGCAAAGGGAAAATTAGAAAAGGTGCTTTCCCGGGATGGTAAAGCAAATTACAGGATACTTCTTTGCGATTCGGAGGATTTCATGTATGAGAAATCCCCTGAATAATAACAGAAGCCCTTTCTGAGAATAAATTTACCTCATCCTTGAAGGACAACGGGTTCGGTGTCTTTTCCTTGGATAAAAGCTTCAGTTTTAACCCGAGCTTCCTCATCAGAATATTGTAAAGGTGGCGATTTCATAAAATAGGCTGAGGGGCCCACGATGGCTCCGGCTAACCCCCTATCCAAAGCCAATTTACAGCACCTGATGGCATCAATTACCACGCCTGCCGAGTTTGGACTATCCCAAACTTCGAGCTTGAGCTCAAGCGTTAAGGGCACATCGCCAAAGGCTCTTCCCTCCATTCTTATGTAACAAAACTTGCGGTCTTTAAGCCAGGGGACAAAATCGCTGGGCCCGACATGGATATCCTCAGGTGACAACTCATAGTCCAGCTGAGAAGTGACAGAGCTCGTTTTGGAGATTTTCTTCGATTCCAGGCGCTCCCTTTCCAACATATTGAAAAAATCCGTATTCCCTCCAAAGTTCAACTGATAAGTTCGCTCCAGCTTTACTCCGCGTTCCCTGAAGAGCCGAGTCAAAACCCTATGCACTATAGTGGCCCCCACCTGAGATTTAACATCATCGCCAATAATCGGCAGTCCCCTCTGCGCAAACCTATGTTGCCAGTATGGTTCCCGAGCAATGAACACTGGAATACAATTAACAAGACCGCATCCAGCATCTAACACTTGTTCAATATACCATTTTGTAGCTTCCTCGCTTCCAACAGGAAGGTAATTGACGACAACATCCGTCTTAGTCTCCTTAAGAATTCCGACGATATCGGCAGTCGGTCCCGGAGCTTTGGTGATTATCTGAGAAAGGTATTTTCCTAAACCATCATGAGTCATCCCCCTGGCTACTTTAACTCCCGTTAAGGGTACGCGAGAAAATTGAATTGTATTGTTGGGAGGGGCAAAAATAGCCTCCGCCAGGTCCTTTCCAACTTTATTGGCATCTATATCAAAAGCAGCCACGAAATTGATGTCTCTTACATGGTAATCCCCTAATTTGACGTGCATTAATCCTGGCACAAATTCGTTTTCTTTAGCGCTTTTATAATATTCCACTCCCTGCACAAGAGCAGAAGCGCAGTTTCCCACCCCAATAATGGCTACATTAATTTTTCCCATTTTTAATCTCCTTTCCCATGTTAATATAGCTCATTGCTCTCAGATATTTTTGCCCTCTTTCCCAAAATTAAGGCCTTTTCCAAATCCACAGGAGAATTGATATTGAAGAAACTGAGCAGCTGGGGGTCAAATTTGCGAGCCTCTTTCTCCTCAAGGTATCTCAAATTTAAGCGCTCTAAAGTTAAGGTAAGTTTGAGAAGTCCATGCTCTAAGTCGTTTTTAAGCGCCGGAAGGCAGCGACGAGAATAAAGGGAGTGAAGAGGCTGGATTTGGCCAAAAATGCGCGGGACTACGGCGTCGAATCCCGAAGAAATTTGGAGCATATAGCGCAAAAGTTGGAGGTTCAGGAAAGGCATGTCGCAGCCGAAGGCAAAAGTCATTTCATTCCGGGAAAAGTTAAGCCCGGAATAGAGCCCTCCTAATGGTCCCAGATTGGGGAAAAGATCGGGCACAACCCGGATTTTGAGATCCTGGAAAGCAAAAACCGGTTCTCCGGAAACTATCAGGATTTCATCGCTTACGGGTTCCACTCTTTTTATCACCCATTCCAGAAGGGACTTTCCCATAAGGAGCACAGTGGCCTTGTTTTGGCCAAAGCGCTTTGCTTTTCCCCCGGCAAGGATAATCGTGCTGACCGTTAACATATCTGCCTTAATTTTTTCATAATCAGGATTGGCTTGAAAAGGGATTACCTCTCTTCACCTTGAATATCATTTTGTTGAGTTTGCCCCGCCTCAAGTCAATGCGTCATGTAGATTATAATAAATGCATTTCGCCAAAGAAAACGGAGGGCTCAATTGAAGAAACAGATTGAATCGGGAAAGTCCAAAGAAGGTGCCTGGCGTCATACGGGTTCGCTGACAGGGGCATTGATTTTAATTGTTGTGGGTATAGTCTTTCTTCTGGACAATGGCTGGGGGATTAAGGTAGGCAATTGGTGGGCGTTTATTATTCTAATTCCAGCCTTGGCAGCCTTTATACAAACCTGGAAAGTTTTTCGGGGAAGAGGTAGATTCACCTACCGAAAAATCTGATACTCCTTTTTGAAACCGAAATCAGTTATCCTTTGATTAAATCACAGGGGTTTAGAGGTTAAATTATTTGGCACTGAGAATGATATTGCAGTTATGTTTTGAAATCTCACCCATTTGCCTGTGCATTACGGGAGGCGCTTTTTTCTTCTTCTATTTAAAAAAAGGGCCTCCATGGCTGATCATGATCTCGCTCCTCTTTCTGGCTTTGGGTTTCCTTCTGATCTACGCCATTTACATTGTCCCCAAAAGGCTGAAAGTTTATGAGGTCAGTTTCCGCCTCAATGCCTTAAGTGAAAGCCCCTCTTACAGAATCGTCTTGTTTTCCGATCTTCACCTGGGAGCTTTAAAAGGGAGAAGGTGGGCGAAGAGGGTTACGGAAACAACTAATAAGGCGGATCCGGATTTAATCCTGATTGGTGGAGATTTCGTTTTCCAGGCTGACCCTCAAAAGTTGAAGAGCTATCTAGAACCTCTCAAAGCCTTAAAAGCCAGGGAGGGCGTATATGCAGTTTTGGGAAACCACGATTATGGGGTACCCGGGGAGGATCTATCCTCCCAGTTGGAAGTGGCTCTGGCTGAATTGGGAATCCTTGTCCTCCACAATCAAAGTGTGGAGCTCCAGAAATTTGTCCTTGTGGGCGTTGACGAAGTATGGGCAGGGAAATCGAGCCTAAAAAAAGCCTTTCTCCAGGTGAAAAAGGGCAAGCCCGTAATCTCCCTTTGTCACAATCCCGACATTTTCCTCAACCCATCAAACTCCGAGGGAATCAATGCCTTTCATGCGGGTCTCTGGCTACTGGGTCACACGCACAATGGCCAGGTGAGGCTTCCCCTTTTGGGTCCAGTGTTTCTCCCCACGAAAACGGGGATGGAATGGGGATTTTACGATACTCCTTATGGTCCAGCCTTCGTCACTCAGGGAGCAGGAGAAAGCGGGGCAAAAATCCGCTTTCTCACTTCCCCTGAAGTGGTGGTTCTGAAGATAGGATTTTAAAATTCTTTTCGCTGCTCATTGTCTTGTTTCCCTGCGAAAAGTTAAACTCTAAAGCATGAAGGGCGAACGCTGGAACTTGCAACTTTTCCTTATCAGCAGTTTTCGTCTTGTGCTCATCACTGGGCTGAGAATGGTCTACCCATTTCTTCCTGCAATCGCCGAGGGTTTAAGAGTTCCCACAGAAAATGTCTCTCTTTTGGTTTCCTTGCGTTCCCTGGCCGGACTTTTAAGTTTATTCTTTGGCCCCCTTTCCGAAACATGGGGGAGAAAAGCTATTATGCTTCTGGGAGTAGGTCTTTTCTCTATTTCTTCCTTGTCTATTGCTCTTTTCCCCTCTTTCTGGACCTTAGGGGTGTCCTTTTTCTTCATGGGCTTAGCTTCAGCTATTTTTGACCCTTCAATGCAATCCTACCTCGGGGATCAAGTCCCTTATGGAAAAAGAGGCTGGGCTATTGCTGTGACAGAGTTCTCATGGTCAAGTTCTTTGCTGGTAGGAGTTCCCCTGGTTGGTCTTTTGATTCAATCGGTTAATTGGAACTTCCCTTTTCTGGTTTTTTCAATCTTAGGTTTTGCCTTTTTATTCATTTTCCATAAGATTTTGCCGCAAGCCCAGGGGAACAATGGAGGGAGAAAGAAAATACTGGCAGGAATCTTCAAGGGAAATCCGGTAATTTTATCTGCAGCGATTTTCTCTACCCTGGCCATCATGACCGCCCAGTCCATAATGATCATCTACGGGATCTGGATGGAAAGCTCTTTCCAGTTGAGCATAACTGGATTGGGATTAACAGCGGGATTGATTGGAGGTGGCGAGCTTTTGGGGGAAGTAACTGCGGGACTGATGGGAGATCGGTTAGGAAAGAGAAAAGTAGTCCTGATTTACTCTGCCCTGACGGCAATGATTTACCTTCTTATCCCCTTTCTCAGCAAATCGCTCTGGAGTGCTTTATTTTTTCTCTTTTTCCTTTTTTATGCTTTCGAAACCGCTATCGTCGCTACGATTACCCTGTTTACAGAGTTATTGCCACAAAAAAGAAGCGTGATGATGTCAGTTTTTGTGACCTCACAAAGCCTGGGCGGTGCTTTAGGAGCTTTAATTGGACCGGTTATCTTTTCCTGGAAAGGTTTCGTTTGGAGTGGGATCCTATCTTCCGCTTTTATGCTCCTGGCCTTATTAACTTTTGCTTTATGGGTGAAGGAAGCTCATGGCATCCCTCAGGCTCGCAGATCACGAGTTTAGATGATCCGCCCAAAGCTCCCAGGTTGAGGAGGGGCAACGAGGGATTTGGCCTTATTTTTAAATCAACCAGTTTCCATTCCTCTGGATTACCTCTCCATCCAACCTGATCTCTGATTCCTGGCGTAAATCGCAGATCATATCCCAATGAATGGCAGAAAAGTTTTTGCCTCCTGTAGAAGGATAAGCCCTTCCTAAAGCAATATGCAATGTCCCGTCCATTTTCTCATCAAACAGGATGTCCTTGGTGAAAATTTGAATTCCATCGTTTGTGCCGAAGGCCAGCTCACCAATGTACCTCGCCCCCGAATCTATATCCAAAACGCACTTTAAGTATTCCTCTCCTCTTTTCGCTTCGGCCTTCACAACCTTCCCCTTTTCAAAAACGAGACGCACGCCCTCCACTTCCCTCCCCTGGTAAATGGCAGGAAAGGAAAAAAGAATGTAGCCTTGAGCGCTTTGCTCTAAAGGAGCAGTGTATATTTCCCCATCAGGCATATTCTCTCGCCCATCAGCATTGATCCATTTTCTCCCTTCAATCCCTAAAGTTAGATCGGTTCCTTTTCCTAAAATTCTAATTTCTCTGCCTTTTTCCAATAGGGAAATTAACCTGGACTGTCGTTGGGAAAGTTCCTCCCAGAAGGAAAAGGGGTCATCCCTGTCCAAATGAAGGCTGGAAAAGAGAAAAGTAGAATATTCCTCCAAGGACATCCCGGCATCTTGAGCGTGAGCGCTATTGGGGTACCTGGTAATGCACCAGCGCAAATTACCCCTTTCTTCTCTTTCACTGAGGATTTTAAAAAGGGGTGCTCTTGCTCTCTGCCAGATGACTTGTCTCTGAGGAGGAATCCCCATCAATTCCCGAGTGTTATACGGCGCATTGATTATGAGGATTGCATCTGCTTTTTCCTGCTCCTCGAGATCGAATGGGGAAAGAAAGGCCAAAGTTTCTTCGGGAGCTTCCTTGAGAAAAAGCCCTCTCAATCCTTCCAGCTCAGCCCGGATGAAAGGATAGGCTCCCTTTTTCAAAGCCAGCCGATAGACCTCCTTTACCAGAGGGAGTGCCTGAGGAGTGGTTTGAATCAGGAAAAGGTCGCTTTTCTTCAAATTTAGGCATCTTTCTAAAAGTAACAGGGAAAACTTTTTTAAAAGCTCGTTTTCCATAAAGATCCCTCCTTGTTTCTGCAGTCAATTTTTATTATTATTATTAAAATTTTTAATACTGAGTTATTCTACGCTAAAGAGTAAAAATGCACGAATTTTCCCTCATGGAGAACGTGGTAAGGATAGTCAAAGAGGCGAGTAAGGAAAATGGCCTGGCTCATATTGCTACGATTACCTTGGTGGTGGGTAAACTAAGCGGGGTAAATCTTGAGGCTCTGGAGTTTGCCTTTGAGGCCTTGAAAAAAGAAGAGCCCCTGATTGCGGAAAGCACCCTGGAAATCGAGGAAAAAGAAGGAGAGGGAACCTGCTCCCAATGTGGTAAAGTTTTTCCCATAGGAGATTATGATCTTCTCTGTCCGAGTTGCAGTGCGCCTATGCAGGTCACAGGAGGGGACGAATTTTACGTAAAATCGATCACAGGAGAGAAAGATGGCTGAAATAATCGTCATGAAGGCAGTGAACGCTGAAAACGAACTCTATGCGGCGCAGGTCAGGGAAACGCTGGATAAGAGGGGAATTTTGCTCATCAACCTGCTCTCCAGCCCGGGCTCCGGAAAGACCAGCCTGCTTGAGGCTACTTTGAAAGCGTGGGATGGAAAGTACAGGTGCGCGGCCATTGAGGGAGATCTGTTCACCGATGAGGATGCCAGGCGCCTGGAAAGGTTTGGAATTCAAGTCGTGCAGCTCAATACCCAGGGATCCTGCCACCTGACAGCAAATATGATCGTTAAGGCCTTAGAGAAGCTGGATCTGAGGGATTTAGAGTTTCTCTTTGTGGAAAACGTGGGCAACCTGGTGTGTCCGGCTTCTTTCAATTTGGGTGAGCGTAAGAGGGTAACCTTGTTGTCAGTAACTGAGGGAAAAGACAAGATTAAAAAGTATCCCAAGGCTTTCTATACCGCCGATCTCCTGGTTTTAAGTAAGATCGACCTGCTCCCTATGACCGACGTCAATTTAGAGGATCTGGAGCAGGATTTCTTCAGGATCAATCCCCGAGCTGACCTCCTTTCGCTCTCTGTGAAGACCGGCCAGGGCCTGGAATCCTGGCTTCAAAAGCTGGAGAGCTGGAGGAAGGAAGTCTTTACCTAAATTTCCTCAGGAATTTCTTCTCGGTCTCCCGGTTTCGAGATAGGTTGACTCAAGCTGTGTTAAAATAAATTTGTGGCTTTTGTACATCTGCACGTTCATTCTGAATATAGCCTCTTAGACGGGCTTTCTCGAATAAAGGACCTCACCAGATTGGCTAAGGAAATGGGCATGAACGCCTTGGCCTTGACCGATCATGGAGTGATGCACGGGGTTATTTCATTTTATCAAAAGGCCAAGGAACAGGGGATTAAGCCCATCATAGGTTGCGAGGTTTATGTTGCCCCCAGGACTCGCTTTGACCGCGAAGGGAAAATAGACCAGGCTTACCACTTAGTTCTTCTGGCTAAAAACCTTGAAGGTTACAAGAATTTGATCCAGTTGGTATCCTTGGCCCATCTGGAGGGTTTTTATTACCGCCCCAGGGTGGATAAAGAACTTCTGAGAAAACATTCCTCTGGCTTGATTGCCTTATCCAGTTGCCTGAAAGGGGAAATCCCCCAACTTTTGCTCCAGGGGGAAAAAGAAAAGGCGCGTCAGGCAGCCCTGGAATACGCCTCTATTTTTGGGGAGGGCAATTTCTACCTGGAACTCCAGAACCATGGGCTGGAAGAGGAAAAAATCTTCCAGAACGAAATGATAGCGCTATCCCAAGAAACCGGCCTTCCCATTGTGGCCACTAATGACTCTCACTATACCCTCAAATCGGATTACCATACTCATGATATCGTTCTCTGCATTGGAACAGGAAAAACTATTGAGGATAAGGATAGGTTAAGCTTTGAGAACGATGAATTCTATTTCAAAAGCGAGGAGGAAATGGCTGCTCTATTCTCCCGCTTCCCCGAAGCGCTGGAAAATACGGTAAAAATCTCCCAAATGTGCAATTTAGAGCTCGACTTCAGTCAGCTTTACCTTCCTAAATTTGAGGTCCCTCAGGGATACGATGTCAATTCTTTCCTTAGAGAAAAGGCGGAGGAGGGCTTGCGTCAGAAGTTCAAGACAATTACCCCTGAGGTGCAAAAGAGGTTCGAGTACGAGCTGGACACCATACAGAGGATGGGGTTTTCTTCTTACTTTTTGGTGGTCTGGGACTTAGTGCGTTTTGCCAGAAGCCGGGGGATTATGGTAGGCCCTGGTAGAGGCTCTGTTTGCGGTTCCCTTGTGGCTTATGCTTTGGGTATCACGGAAATTGACCCTTTAAGGTATGGGCTGTACTTTGAGCGTTTTCTCAACGTGGAAAGGGTCACCATGCCCGATTGCGATATTGACTTCTGCTCTCGAAGGAGGGATGAGGTCCTCCATTATCTGAAAGAGAAGTATGGAGCGGAGAGCGTGGCCCAAATTGCCACGTTCGGAACAATGGCAGCTCGGGCTGCGATCAGGGATTGCGGGAGGGTACTCAGAGTTCCTTTGCGGGTTGTGGATCGTGTTGCCAAGAAGATTCCCTTCAATTTCACCATCGACCAGGCTCTGGATACGGTGGAGGATCTGCGCAGCGAGTACGAAAACAATCCTCAGATAAAGGAACTCATCGATTCCGCCAAAGGCCTGGAGGGAATCGCACGCCATGCTTCCACTCATGCCGCGGGAGTGGTCATTTCTTCTGAGCCCCTTACCCAGCATGTTCCCCTGATGCTTGACACCGAGGGAGAAGTCACAACCCAATTTGCCAAGGACGATATCGAGAAGATCGGGCTTTTAAAAATGGATGTCCTGGGGCTAACCACGCTGACTATGGTTCAAGACACCCTGCGTATGATCAAAGAAAGGCGGGGAATCGAGGTTGACTGGGAGAATATACCCCTGGAGGATGAAAAAACCTTTCAGCTTCTCAAACAAGCTGAAACTTCGGGTGTCTTCCAGCTGGAAAGTCTGGGAATGCGCAGGATACTGAAAGATTTAAAACCCACGCGGATCGAGGATATTATAGCTGTTGTGGCTCTCTTCCGCCCAGGCCCCATGGATATGATTTCTGATTTCATCAAATCCAAAGAGGGGAAGGTGCCCATTGAATATCTGCATCCGAAGCTGGAGCCTATTTTGAAGGAAACATACGGCGCAATTGTTTACCAGGAACAGGTGATGCAGATTGCCTCCGCTTTAGCTGGTTATTCTCTTTCAGAAGCGGACATTTTGAGAAGGGCCATGGCGAAAAAGGATCGCGCAGCCATGGAGAGGCAAAAACCACAGTTTATCTCAAGGGCTCAAGAAAACGGTATCTCACCAGAAGTGGCCGGACAGGTCTTCGACTTCATGGCCAAGTTTGCCCAGTACGGCTTCAATAAATCTCATGCTACAGCCTATGGAGTGCTGGCTTACCGCACCGCTTATTTAAAAGCACACTATCCCCAGGAGTTTATGGCTGCTCTTTTGACTTCTGTAATAGGGGACGAAAATAAGACCCGTGCCTACATTGAGGAGTGCAAGCGTTTTTCCCTTAAAGTTCTCCCTCCCAATGTTAACCAGGGAAATGTAGGGTTTGAGCCAGCAGAAGATAACACCATTACCTTTGGCCTAGCGGCCATCAAAAACGTGGGAGCGGGAGCGGTGGAGGTTATCGTACAAGAACGCCAGGAACGAGGTCCATTTCAATCTTTGGGCGATTTTCTCCAACGGGTTTCTTCCCATTTAGTGAACCGCAAAACCATGGAGAGCTTAATCAAGGCAGGAGCATTCGATTTTACTGGAAAGTCCAGGCCTGAGCTCCTTTTCAGCCTTGATCTCCTCCTGGGAGCGACGAAAAGAACCTCGAAGAGGGAGCAAGCTACTCTGTTCGGCCACGAAGAGCTTAAAGAGTTTGAGGAGCCGGACTACGAAGGTGGATTTTCCCAGACCGAGGTTCTAGCCTGGGAAAAAGAAGCCCTGGGTTTTTATTTCTCCGAACATCCCCTCGTGAGGTACGAGAAACTGCTTTCTTCTTTTGGCACTACCCCTATAGCGCAACTGGGGGAATTAGAGGACGGACAAGTAGTCACCGTTTCTGGAAGCATCTCCCGCAATAAGAAACTGCAAGCAAAGAACGGGAGTCAGATTTTAATCTTAAATCTAGAGGACCTGAGTGGTTCGGTAGAGGTAGTGGTGTATTCCCGATTGATTGATGAATTCAAGCCTGCTACAGAAAAAGAGGGAGTAGTAGTCCTCTCGGGAAGACTTTCCATAGATGAGGAGAGGATTAAAATCATCGCCTCCAAGTTGAGCAAATTCCTGGAAAGAGAGGCCCTGGAATCCCAGATTAAGGAGCTTGAAAAGAAAGACTTTTTCCTCTACCTTACCATTCCTTTAGGCACCCCCTTCGATACCTTGTTAAAGCTGCGAGAGATCCTGAGCGCATATCCAGGTAAATGTCCCGTGACCATCTTTATTCCCATAAACGGGAAACGGGTGGTTGTCGCTCCTTCCGCTCACTATTGGGTTCAAAACAGTCCCAGGCTTCTTAAAAAACTTCAGGACCTTTTGGGCTCGGAAAACGTAGCTGTTTCTTCCTAAGGTATGTCTCAAATAACCCTGATCCTTCAGGAGCTACGGAGGACTTTAGGCAAAGAGGGGCAGCTGGTCCATTTAGAAATCATCTCAGAAAAAGGCCCCAATTATGGAACATTAGAGCGTCCCCTTCCTGAAGAGATCTCCTTTATTCTCAGCGCTCAGGGAATTCGCCTTTATTCCCATCAGGCCCAAGCCATTAACCTTTTAAGGCAGGGCAAGGACGTAATTATCGCTACTCCCACTGCTTCAGGGAAAAGCCTGGCCTTTAACCTTCCCGTTTTAGAGAAGCTCCTCGAGGATCCCTTCGCCTGCGCCCTTTACATTTACCCTTTAAAGGCACTGGCCAACGACCAGTTGAAATCCCTAATTTTCTGGGATCAGAAATTGGAATCTCATATCCGTCCAGCAATTTATGACGGAGATACCCCCGCCTCAGCCAAAAGGAAAATATTGGAAAAATCGCGGCTGGTAATCACCAATCCTTATGCTTTGCATGAATATTTGTCCTGGCATCACCTGTGGCGCAGGGTCTTCATGAACCTGAAATATATAGTGATTGACGAGGCCCATGTGTATCGCGGGATATTCGGTTCCCATTTTGCCTGTCTCCTGAGAAGGCTGAAAAGGGTTGCTGAATATTATGGCTCACAACCCCAGTTTGTCCTCTCCTCAGCGACCCTGAGCAACCCCTTAGAATTTGGGGAAAAACTGGTTGGCAGGAAAATGGAGGCTGTGGTGGAAGATGGCGCCCCTCACGGGCAGAAATTTTTCATTTTCTGGAATCCTCCCCTTCTGGAAAACGGGGAAAGGCGCTCCCCACATTTAGAAACGAGGGACCTGGTCCTAAAGTTGGCCTCCTCCGAACTTCAAGTTCTCTGCTTCACGGGATCCCGCTATTTGGCGGAACTATTGACTCGTTGGGCCAGAGAACAGGCTGAGAAAGAGAAAATTCTGGAAGCAGAAAAGATAGCTTCTTATCGAGCGGGATACCTCCCTGAAGAAAGAAGGGAGCTTGAAAAGAAATTGAAACAGAGGGAACTGAGGGTTCTTTTTTCCACCAACGCCTTGGAGCTGGGTATTGACATTGGATCCTTAGATGCGGTCGTGATTGCGGGATATCCGGGAACGATGATTTCAACCTGGCAGCAGGCCGGCAGGGCTGGACGAGGAAGGGAGGACGCTTTAGTAGCTCTGGTCACTCATCCTAACCCCCTTGACCAATACTTTGCCCAACATCCTGAGAGATTCTTTTCCAGCCCTCTGGAAAGTGCATTGCTCAACCCGGAAAATCCTCACGTTCTCCGGGGGCACTTGATCTGCGCTGCTTTGGAATTGCCATGGGAGGATGAAGAAGAAGTAAAGAGGTTCTTTGGGGAATCTGCTTCGGAAGTCCTTGCCTCCCTTCACAGAGAGGGCCTCCTTTTCAGGGGTTCCTACCAGGGAACAAATCGCCGGGCCTCAGATATTATTTCCTTGAACAACATCGGTGTTCGCACCTTTGTGCTCCAGAGCCAGGGGGAAGTATTGGAAACAATGGATGAAGCTCAAGTTTATAGGGAAGCATACCCCGGAGCAGTCTTTCTTCATCAAGGAGAAACCTATTTAATCCAGAAGCTGGAAATGGACAAAGGGGTTGTGCACCTTATTAAGACAGAGGTGAATTACTATACTCAAGCCCGCAAGGACACGGACATCCAGATTAAAAGAGCCCTCAAGAGCAGGATCACCCAGGAAGGATTAGAGGCTTTTCTGGGAGAAGTTCAAGTCTCTGAACACGTGTTAGGATATTATCTAAAGCAATTTGATCGAGTTCTGGATTATAGGGAGCTCCTCCTCCCGCCAATTAGCTATTCCACCATGGCTACCTGGTTCAAAATCCCGGAGAGTCTTAAGAAGGAGTTCGCGGAAAAAAATCTGGATTTCGATGGCAGTATCCACGCCTTAGAGCATTCTATGATCGCCCTCACGCCGATTTTCGCCCTCTGCGATCGCTGGGATTTAGGGGGAGTCTCTTACCCCCTGCATCCGGGGCTCAAGTCCCCAGCCGTTTTCATTTATGACGGAGCTCCAGGAGGAGTGGGAATTGCGGAGAAGGTTTTTGAGGTGCTCTCAGAGCTGATAAATGTCACCCTGGAGATGGTTCGCGACTGTCCCTGTGAGGATGGTTGCCCGGCCTGCGTCCTTTCCCCCAAATGCGGGAATAACAACCAGCCCATGAGCAAAAGCGGGGCCGTGATCCTGCTTCAGAAGCTCAAATCCGGGATCCCAAAGAAATAAGCCCGGAAATTCGCCCTGGGTTTTGATCATTTAATTTTCGCATCCGGGATTTATTTCTGGACGATGCATGAGGATCTCCTGAATTTTGCGTAAAACCTCCTCGGGTGAAGGGAAAACTGGCCTCAATTTTTTCCACGGCTGGGATACCTTCCCCAAAGAGGCACGAAAGGTTGAGGAACATCCTTGAGAAGAAAGGCTTCCTAATTATTGGCGAGCTTCCCCTTCCGGGCTGGGATACCTTTGGCCTTCTTAAACTTTTCGGGGCAATCAAAAAGGGAAGACCCAGTGAGAGGGATTTCGATAAAGCCAGGGAGTTTGTCCCTGCCCTTAAGGAAAAACTTAGCGCTTAAGGGCTTGCTCCACGCTCTCCAAGGTCGGATCAATCGCTTCAGGCATGCTCACGGCATGCAAGGCAGCGGAGACATCTTTTAATCCGTTTCCGGTGATAATGACCACAACCTTATCCTTCTTTTCCACCATTCCCTCCCTTAATGCCTTAATCAACCCAGCCAGGCTGGCTACCCCTGCGGGCTCGCCAAAAACCCCGGATTCCTGGCCCAGAATCCTCATGGCTTCGAGGATCTCTTCATCAGTTACAGTGACCATTCTTCCCTCCCAGCGATAGAGGTCCCTCAGGGCCATGACTCCATTTCTAGGAATCCCCACGGAGATGGAGTCAGCAATAGTTTTGGGCTCTACTGGTTCTAAAGGCTTTCTGTTTTTCCAGGCGCGGTAAAGGGGGGCTGCGCCCTCGGCCTGAACACCGAAGACCTGCGGCACACGCTCAATCCAACCCAGATGAAAGAGGTCAGCGAATCCCTTGAAAACTCCGGAGAGGATGCAGCCATCACCTACAGAGACAAAGACTTTATCCGGTACCTCCCAATTCAACTGTTCGGCAATTTCTAAGGCTACAGTCTTTTTTCCCTCCACTAAGTAAGGGTTATAGGCGGTGTTCCTGTTGTACCAACCAAACTTCCTGGAAGCCTCAATGCAGAGGTCAAAGGCCTGATCGTAAGAGCCCTTAATGGGAAAAATCCTTGCGCCAAAAATTAGAAGTTGAGCGAGCTTAGCTTGAGGAGCAGTTTGGGGAACAAAAATATAGGATTTCAAGCCCAGCGAGGCTGCAACCCCTGCCCAGGAAGAGGCGGCGTTTCCCGTGGAAGCGCAGGTCACTTCGTGAGCTCCCCTCTCTAAAGCCTTGATGATTCCTACCGCCGAAGCCCGATCCTTAAGCGAAGCTGTGGGGTTGCGACCGTCGTCCTTGATATAGAGTCCTGGAAGCTCCAACTTCCTTCTCAGCCTAAAAGCAGGATAGAGGGGAGTCCATCCTACATGCAAAGGAGGAGTGGGGGAATCCTCCTTTATGGGAAGAAGGGGCCTGTACCTCCAGATGGAATAGTCACTATTCTTTGCCAGGCTCTCCTTCGAAATGCGCTTTGAGACTTTATCGTAATCGTAAAGGACCTCAAGAATGCCCGCATTTCCACAAAGCGGGCAGGTATATTCCACTTCTTGAGGCCCATATTCCCTCTGGCAGAGCACGCACTTCAGCGTTTTTACCTGATCCATCTTCACCTCCAGAAAAATCAAGAGGGCTGATCCTGGGATCAGCCCTCTTGAGAAAACACTATTTAGAGTCAGGCAAAATGTGGGTTCCGGTTTCTCCCCTCAGAGCGCGGGCGATATTTTCCGGGTTAGTAATAATCGCTTTCTTGCCGCCAGCCTCCAGGAACCAGATGATGGCCTGGATCTTGGGAAACATGCTTCCCTTAGCAAAGTGGCCTTCCTGCATATATTTTTTGGCTTCACTCACCGTCATCAGGTCAACTGCCCGTTGATCCGGCTTATTGTAGTTGAGATAAACTTTTTCAACCGCAGTGGAAATGACGAAGAGTTCGGCTCCTACGGAGCGCGCTAAAAGGGAGGAGGCATAATCCTTATCAATTACCGCGGCGACGCCCTTAAGGTTACCCTCTTCATCCTCAATTACAGGAATGCCGCCACCGCCAACTGTGATCGTGACCACACCGGCATCGATCAAGGTCTTAACGGCCTCCAGCTCCACGATCCGTTGCGGAATGGGAGAAGCAACTACCCTGCGCCAGCCTCTGCCTGCATCTTCCACAACTATCCATCCCTCTTTCTCAGCACGCATCTTCGCTTCTTCCTCGGTCATAAATCCGCCGATGGGCTTGGTGGGATTTTTGAAGGAGGGGTCGTTGCGGTCCACTACGACTTGAGTTACCACAGTCGCAGCATGCTTCTTTATTCCCCGGCGGAGGAATTCGTTCTGGAGGTTTTGCTGCAGGATATAGCCGATAGCTCCCTGAGTATCGGCACCGCAAACATCCAGGGGCACTTCGTGCATTCCCGCAACTTTATGGGCAATCTCCGAACGGCGTAAAACGAAGCCCACCTGGGGGCCATTTCCATGTCCAATGGCCACCGTCCAGCCTTCCTGAATCATGTCCGCAATGTAATAGCAGGTTTCCTTCGCCGCCTGATACTGGTCCTCAACGGTCTGATGCTTTTCATCCTTGATCAGCGAATTTCCTCCAATCGCTACCACAGCAACTTTGCTCATAGAAAAAATCTCTCCTTTAAAGAATTATTTTTCGCGAACACCCATAGTGAGGGCCATAATCGCCTTTTGTACGTGCAACCTGTTCTCTGCTACCTCGTAAATAATGGAATTGGGACCGGAGGCCACTTCGTCCGTGACCTCATGTCCCCGATCCACGGGCATGGGATGAATGAAGAGACCCTTTCCTTCCCGCGTGAGCTTCATTTTCTGGGCATCACAAATCCAGTCCGTATATTTCAGGGCTCTTTCGATCTCCCCCTGCTTATCAAACTCCCCGTTGCGGTAGGCATTGGGACTCATCCAGTTGCGAGAGTAGACCACGTCAGCATCCTGGTACCCCTCCACGGGATCGTGAATGATCTCGAAGGCCGAATTGTTTAGGCGGCAATTAGCCTTCACAGCTTCAATCACTTCCGGGTCGAGATCGTATCCTTCAGGATAGGCCAGAGTGATATCCATACCGAAACGGGAGGAGATCAGCAAGTTTTCTTGAACGGAACACCAGGAACGAGCGAGGGCTCCGTGTCCCCAGATCATGAGCAGCCTCTTTTTCTTCAGATTTTGGCCCAGGTTGTGGCGCAAACCCATGATGTCCGCAAGACCCTGACAGGGATGGAACTTGTCGTCCGCCATGTTGATGATGGGGATGCTGGACCAGTAAGCGTATTCCTTGAGAAGAGCATCACCCTCACCATAAGCGGAAATTTTATCCTCAAGAATCCTGATCCCCATACCCACCGCATACCGGCTCATCACCTTTGCGGCGTCTTCCACGGTCTCCCCTGCAGTGGTAGCGGTTTTCAGCCTCATGGCCTTGGGTTCCAGAAATTGAGCGTGTCCTCCCAATTCTGTGGCCGCACATTCGAAGGACTGGCGCGTGCGCACTGAAGGGTTATAAAAGAACATGAAGAAGGTGCGGTTGTGCAGACAGTTAGAATAAGGGTGATCGAAGCGGTGAACTTTCATTTCCTCCGCCAGATCGAGAACCTTCTCTAAATCCTCCAGCTTCCAGTCCTGAGTGCAAATTAAATCCTTGTTGTAGAGTCCCTTATCGATGGGTTCCACCGTATTTACCTCATAGTGAGGGCCATGATGGCCTTCTGCACGTGGAGTCTGTTCTCCGCCTGGTCAAAGACCACGGACTGAGGCCCGTCGATCACGTCGTCTGTAACTTCAAAACCTCGATCGCAGGGCAAGCAGTGCATATATATGGCATCCGGTTTAGCGTTCTTCATCATCTCTGAATCGCAAATCCAGTGCTTATTGGCGTCGAAAAGCTCCTGGGTTTTCTCCAGATTGGGCTGGGGGGAGAAGGGTGGGATGTTCCACTTTGAGGTCCAGGCCTTGGGGTAAACCACGTCCGCATCCTTGAAGGCTTCCGCCATATCATTGGAGATCTGGAAGGAGCCACCGTATTTGCGCACATTTTCCCTGACAGCGTCCAGGATGTTATCATCCAGCTCCAGCCCTTTGGGATGCGCCAGAACAATGTCCAACCCAAACTTGGAAGCTACGGAAATCGCAGAGTGAGGGACAGCCAGGGGCTTTTCCACTGATGGTGAGTAAGCCCAGGACATCACGAATTTCTTTCCTCTTAAATCTCCCAGCTTTTCCATCATGGTCATAATGTCCGCCATCCCCTGACAGGGGTGATAAATGTCATCCTCCATGTTGATCACGGGAATGGATGCCCAGTGTGCAAATTCCCGGATCATGTAGTCCGCCTTTCCGTAGACCCAGCCCACAGGCTCTCCATAGCAGCGAATAGCAATCCCGTGTCCCATGCGGGAGAGGGTGCGGGCAACATCGGAAACCCGTTCCGTGGAGTAGGCTTTCTCCATTCCCACAAGGGCCGGGGAATAAATCTTGGAGGGGTCCAGGAAGTGAGCGTGCCCTCCCAGCTGGGTCATGCCAGCTTCGAAGGAATTCCGCGTGCGCAGGGATTGATTGTAGAAAATCATGAATAAGGTCTTGTTCTTTAAAAGCTCATGGGGTTCTCCTACTGCGAACTTGCGCTTCAGGTCAAAAGCAACCTCAAGGATGGTCTCCAGCTCCTCCCTGGTGTACTCTAAATCCGTGATCCAATCCCTTCCCCTAAAAGAATCAGTCTTCATTTCTTGCTCTCCTTTTGCTGCTATTTTCTTCCGGTTCATTCGAACCTTTGTCAGACATCATACAAATAGGCCCAAACCGTGTCAACAAT
>Ga0207433_10000789_pt1 | contig 71232 bp, 67 predicted proteins | sample YelNatPaOPGAMG01_FD_187559 | JGI IMG/M metagenome (GOLD analysis project Ga0207433, IMG submission 187559) | Hot spring thermophilic microbial communities from Obsidian Pool, Yellowstone National Park, USA - OP-RAMG-01 (SPAdes) (version 3) | ecosystem: Environmental > Aquatic > Thermal springs...
GTACTCGGTAAATCTGAGTACTTCAGGCTGATGTCAACCAGCCAATCGTTGCGGTTCGATGAATCCCCACTCACGGGTGGAGTAGAGACCAGCAACAAGCTCCGAAGCTTCAGCGAGGAGTAGATGACAATCATCTACGATCTGCAACTGCCATGATCTATGCATTCGTGGGAAAGGGAGGAGTAGGGAAGACAACTATAGCTTCCGCATTTGCTCTTAACATGGCAGGGAGTGGTAAGACAGCAATTGTATCGAGCGACTTCATGCCATCATTGAAATTTCTTTTCCCAGAAGATGTTAAAAATCTGACTGTGATAGAACTTACGGAAAAAGAGGTGGCAGAATCCTGGAAGGAAAGGTACGGCCACGAGGTTGATCTAATTCTGAGGCAATTCGTTGACGTGGACGAATGGATCATTGACCACGTTGCTAACAGTCCTGGAGTTGCAGAAGAATTCATGATTTCCAATATAGTTAACATGGAATTGTCCGGAAAATTTGACAACGTCATATGGGATACTGCTGCCTCATCATCCACCATGCATCTCCTCATTCTGGAAAAAGAATTCTACCAGCACCTTGACAATGACATCAAGATTTACCTCAAACTGAGGGACAGGTTTCATTCAGAAAAGGTAATGAACCTATTGGAAGAATGGAAAGAACTTGCTGTGAATGTATGGAATAACCTGGTCAAGTCCAAATTCATACTTGTCACCACACCTGACGAATTGAGTCTGCTACAGGCAAAAGAGATAACAGATGACCTGAGGGGAATGGGAATGAATGTAACAGGGACGATCTATAATAGGAATAGGGAAAAGACGACTGAAACAGGCATTTACAGTGTTCCTGAGCTAGACGGGTCAGCGAGGGAAATAGTCCAGAAAGCACGGAAATACCTTCCAGTTAAGTTATAGACCGGTTTCAGAGGGTGCTCAGGCCGGAACTGAGCAAAATATTTACACATAGCCGCGTTAATTCTCTGTGCTCTTGATATGATTGACATAAGTGAGAAGGAGATAGTATCACGTGAGGCTACGGCCAAGGGAAAAATCAGGATAAAAAGTTCAACCGCTTCCCTGATAATTAATAAGGGTATTAAAAAAGGAGACGTGATGGAGGTCGCAAGGATATCCGGGATCATGGCAGCAAAGAACACCCCGGAGATAATCCCGCACTGCCATCAGATTCCACTTGACTCTGTCGATCCACACATAGAAATACATAAAGATTCAGTGGAGGTCCAGTGCACTGTGAAAGCCCATTACAAGACAGGTGTTGAAATGGAAGCGCTTAGCTGTGTTAGCGCAATGCTGTTGACCATATGGGATATGGTAAAGTACCTGGAAAAGGATGAGACTGGAAATTACCCGAATACAGCGATAGAGACAGTGAAAGTGGTTGAAAAAAGGAAGGGTAGAAATGGTACACAATGATTCAAAGAGGTATAAATTGAGAGTGCTTATCGTGACAGTGTCAACTTCAAGAACACTTGATTCAGATGTGTCAGGAGTATCAATTGAGAAAAGGTTCAGGAATGAGGGGATTGCTACAGAAAGAACAATATGCAGGGATGATGAAGATGCAATTATTGGCACCCTCCTCTCACGGAATGATTTTGATGTGTATGTTTTCGTGGGTGGCACAGGACCGAGCAGGCTAGACGTCACAGTGGAAAGCTTGAGAAAGGTGTCCAGAAAGGAGATTTCTGGATTTGGTGAACTTTTCAGGCAGAAGTCAAATAACCAGATGGCCTACTTGTCAAATGCAACGCTCCTCTTGAAGGGAGAGAAGCAGATATACTGTATCCCAGGATCACCGGACGCCACAGAAGTGGCATATCCGATAATCTCCTCCTTCATCAATCATCTTTATACAGAGCTAACCAAGGAATGATCTTCCAATAGCCCGTTTGGGTCCGAAAGGTTAGCCTATAAGTTCCCCCATATTATCCGGGAAAATGTATCCGGGGAATTCATTCGCATACGAGGCAGAATTTTTCAGTTTAGAAATGAAACGCCTTCCTACTGGAGAATTCATCACTTCCTTGCGTATAAGTATGTCGTAGTCTTCGTCTCTGATCTTGTGGAATTTCAGACCAAGTGCCATTGAATAAAACTGTATCGACACTCCCGCATCCGCCCTTCCCTGAACAACTGATTTGGCGACTGCAGCATGGCTCTTTGCCTCCCACAGATACCCCCTGATGTCCTCCTTATGGAAGAATTTTCCAAGTTCTCTCTCTATCTCGCTGTCTATGAGGTCCCTGGTTCCAGAACCTTTGTTCCTGTTGACAAAGAGAAGATTCTTCCTGTAGATTTCACTGAATGATGACACCCCTTCCCTTGAAACAATCCCCTGTACCCTGGAGAACCCCCTCAACAAAACAGAATGTTTTGCGAGATCGCCGTCCATTATGAACGTATTATAAATTCCGTCTTTAAGGAGATGAATACCCGCAACATCAGCTTCCCCTATCCTGATCGCCTCTACACCCCCCCAAGACCCGGCATTTATCAGGGTTGGAGACCTGGCAGAATCGTAGAGGATCCTTTCAATCAGGGGATCATTTGAGCCTATGAATAGCATTTCCCTTTCCTTGTTTTCCAGCCTGAAGAATCTGACGCTTTGATCCCTTTCATAGAAGTTCCTTCTGCTTGAAAGTATTATTAGTCCATCAGCATAATACAATCGACTGATCGATCCAGATTCCCCGAAAATGGGATAAGCTCTTCCACTTCTCCCTATAATTGCTGGGAGGACAGTCTCCTTTCCTCTTTCTGCATTTATCCTGAACGCAAGTCTTATTCTTTTTTCTTCCTTTTCTCCAATTCCGTAAGCTTCCTTTATCGATGGTATCACCACATATTTCATAACTGATGCAGATGAAAGGGGAAAACCAGGCATGCCGATCAGGATGGACGGTCCAAGTGAGGCCAGGAAAGTTGGCTTGCCAGGCTTAATGGCAATGCCATGGAATTTCAGCTCCCCTCCGACGTTCTCAATGACCCTGTATAGCATATCATGGAAACCAGCTGAGGTAGAACCCGATGAAATCAGGATATCGTATATACCAGCCCATTTTCTTATGCTTCTGGCCATTGTTTTCTCATCGTCCCTCAATATTCCAAGAAGTTCGCACGATACCAGGCCAGTCGCATCAAGGGCCGACTTGAAGTAATATGAATTGCTATCGTATATCATTCCCTCACCCAGTATGCTTCCTGGCTCGATTATCTCATTGCCCGTCGAAAATATTCCAATCATCAATTTTCTCATAGTTCCTACTTTGTCTATGCCGGATGATGCCAGAAGAGCAATGGTTTCAGGCCTTATGATGGATCCCTTCCTCGCAAGAACCTCCCCTCGAAAGAAATCTGATCCAGTGTGAGCTATGTTCTCCCCTGGTGAAACCGATCTGTAAATATTTACCCTGTCTCCGTCCCTGGAAGTGTATTCGACCATCACCACCGCATCGGCCCCCCGTGGAATTATGGAGCCTGTTGATATATATGCTGCCCCCCCTTCAGCCACTTCAATTCCCGGCTTCTTCCCAATCTCTATCTCCCCTACAATGCCAAGCGTGACCGGAGAATCCTCTTCCGCTCCTTCAACTGATTTGTGGTTTACTGCATAACCGTCGACCTCAGATCTGTCAAATGGCGGGACATCCTCCTTCGAGAACACATCTTCAGAGCAAATTAGGAATGTTGCATCCTGGATATTCTTCCTTTCCGGATGCTCAATCTTCTTGATTTCCTCCACCAGAATCTTCCTTGCCTTCAGCGGTGTCACAAGTTCGTGAAAAGCCTTCAAGCACTACCACCTCAGGAGCTGTACTCTTACCATTGTCCCTGCCCCAATTCCCTCGGAATTTTCATCGATTTCCAGGATTCCCTGCGAACCTATAACTGAGTATATCACACCTGATCCAGTGGTGCGTGTAGGTATTATTTCCCTTTCATTCCCTCTATCCACAATCCTGACCCTCACAAAACTTCTCATTCCAACTGTGTTCACTACCGATCTCTGCAGTTTCCCCTCAACAATTATTTTTTCCTCCAATTCTATTCCGGACCAGATTGAAATTAGTTTCAGTATCACATTCTCAGATGCAATCAAAGCTGCAACGGGTAATCCTGATATGATGAATATTGGTTTTCCACGGTAAATTCCAAAACCCGTCGTCCTCGCAGGTCTTATTTTTAATCCCCTGAATATTAGTTCCCCATTCGTACTGACAAATTCAGGTACAAGATCTGCCTCTCCGGGACCTGTACCTCCAGTGACTATTATTATATCGTCTTTGATACCGTCCAGGGCCTTTTTAATTGCCAGGGTGTCGTCACCCACAACACCGTAATTATTTGCCCTGAATCCCTTCCATTCAAAGAGCGACTTTAGAAATGGCTGCGTAGAGTTTATGACTCTTCCAGAAATCAGTTCGTTGCCGGTCGAAAGGATCCCAATTGATATGTCGTATACGTCAATGCTAGCAACTCCGGTTTCCTTAAGGGCAACAATGTGTGGAGGAGTTATCCTCTCCCCCTTTCTGAGAAGCACAGTACCAAGCTTCAGGTCTTCACCGACTCTGCTAATATTCTGAAATCGGCGTGCGGGAGAATATACGCTCACTATGTTCCCGGAAAGTTGAGTGTCTTCCAGCATTACCACACAATCTGCCCCTTCTGGAATTTGGGACCCCGTGGCAATCTTCATTGCTTCGCCATTTGAAATTTTTCCCCTCTCATCAGACCAGGGAAAAATAGAACCGGTCAGAACGAATGTGGATGGATTTGAGCGTGATGAAGAAATAGATTCGTTTGATATTATGGCGTATCCATCCACCGCGCTTCTGTCATATGGCGGAAAATCATGTTGTGCCCTGATTGTCTCAAATGAGTATGCCCCGGCAGATTCTTCTACGCTGATTTTTCTTTTTCTTACGGGGGGTGGATGTTTCCTTCCCCTTTCAATTGCATTGTGAAGCGTAATAAAAGACTCAAGTTCCATGCTGCATAAATGAGTCGTTTCGTAAATTCTTTACTATCCTTCATTCCCGGTGCAACACAGATTGGACCATGCATACTCTCCATTTTCCAAGAAAGAATGTTTCCATCAATTCTTTCCATTTTTTAACATTTTCAGAGGTTAAGGTATCATCATCCGTCCAGTTCCTGCGCGCCCGAAAGATCGAACGTCACAGCATCATATTCCCTCGGCGAAGTGAAGAAATACTTTTCACCATTAATTTGAACTGTGCAAACATAAAATCTGCCATTGAACGAGCATGCAGTTCTGTACCCGTTCTTATCTTGTATTATTGCGTTGCTGTTTACCCTGTAATATCTGTCCCCTATCTTGATTATATTCCTGTAATCCATCAGAACCCAGCTCCTGTAACTCCTCAGTTCCCCTATCGAACTTACTGACTCCCCTATCTTACCATTATCCAGTATTGTGAGGGAGTCATAACCGAGTTCCAGATCACGTGAATTGTGTGTGACGTAAATATAGGTCATATCAAATTTGTCAATAAGGTCGAAAAGGCTAGATATGAGCGACATGCGTGACCTTTCATCCTGCATTGAGAAAGGTTCATCCATGAGAATGACGTCAGGGTCAGAGATCAGAGCACGCGCCACAGCTACCCTCTGGGCCTCTCCACCTGAAATCTCGCGGACACTTCTCTCAAGCATATTCTCCAGATGCATGACTTTTACCACGTCTCTATAAATGTCAGGGTTACCGTTGCCATACCTGATCGAAATTGCAAGATTCTGCTTCACCGTATACTGCGGGAACAGCAGAAGGTTCTGCGGTATGTACGAAATTTTCCTCTTCCAGGATGGCAGCCCGTCTACCCTCTTTTCTCCAACATATATGCTTCCATTTACCAGGGTGTTTATCCCGCAGAGTGCCTTGAGAAAAGTGGATTTCCCAGATCCATTCTCCCCCATTATGAAATTCCTTTTTCCCTTTGTTTCGTACCTCTCTACCCTCAGCTGGAATGAGCCAATCAAGACCTCAATATGGTATGCTCTCAGCATGGAAATTTTCCACTACCTTGAAAATTGCAGTAATCGCTATTCCCGTCAGGACCAGGATTGCAGATGAAGCCGCAGCCGGTCCGAGTCCCTGGGCTATCCACTGGGAATATATGAAAACACCTGCCAACTTATCAAAACTGGGAAAGATATAATAGGCAACTATCAGGATTGCCCCAACCTCCGACACCGATCTCGCCCATGAGAGAAGGAATCCCTTCAGCAGTGGCCTGAAAAGCATGCGCACTGATATTATGCCGAAACTAGTTGTTTCATTTATTCCTAATGTCTTTGCAACATCTTCATAATTCACAATATCACCCTTGTAACTGGTCCCAATTTCCCTGATAGCATAGGCAGATGACAGGAAGAACAGCGTTATGAACACGGCAAAAAAAGTATCATCAAATGAGTATCCTGGAAAATAAGTTGAAATGAAATGACCCACTGGCATCGTAGGCTCGAATGTAATAAGCATCAGTATACCGACAACAGTATGTGGGATCATTATTGGTATTTCAACTAAGCTGTCTGCAGCCTTGTAAACTTTTCCATTATTCTTGGACATTACGAAAGCATATGGCAGGGAGAAAAGAACAGCAGACACTGCAACTACAGCACAGAGCTCATAGGTAAGGACAATACTTTGAAGGATTCCGGATGATAGGTCTCCCATTATGTAGGTAAACGGTTCATAGGTCAGTGCTCTTGTCAGTGGCACTATAATAATAAGAAGATATAGAAGAAAGAATGGGAAGAAAATCCAGAGCAATTTTGATTTCATTTTATTCATAAGCAGAAACAGGTATATATGCAGGCGGAGCAGTCAAGAGAGGTATCAGTTCAGAAGGCATGTTGCTAATGCCGATAGCAAACGGTTGCACGAGCGGACTGAACTTACTGTCGTTAAGGTAGTGGTATCCCATGGTGATAAGTGCACTGACGTATTCAATCGCCTGCTGGCTTGTATGATTTGATATTATTGTTATGCTGTAAAATATTGGTGCTCCAGGGAGATTACCAACGCTGTCCCAGGAAGGACCGGATTCATTGATATCCATGTAGAAATCTACAACGTCTTTTCCAGTCTCTCCGAGATTGATCCACTTAGGTAGCCCGTTTCCGCCAGTGGAATTCTCATAATAGTAAAGGTGCTGGTTGACTGCCTGTGAAATGTACGTGAGTGCATAATCCGCACTTCCTGCTTCCAGATAGGCATCTAGTCCATATTCTTCAGTCGTAAGAATGAGAGTTTTATTCAGATACTTGGAGACAAACAACTGGTGGTAAAGAGCAGATGAATCATTAACTGGATATCCCCAGTTTTTTACAAACCAGTTGTTCCAGGCCTTGTTGTATACCGAGAAAGAGGTATAGTTCTGATTGAATGCTTCCCTCACGTAAGTGTTGTTCCAGTCAGTGTAAAGGATACCAGCCAGTTTGACCATTTCAATTGCCTGGAATCCACTTGGGTCCAGAGAGGCATTGGATGCGCTGACAACAGTACTATTTGCGCTGATGTTCTCAAACCAGAATGGATAGGTTGATGGTATTGCATACTTGCTATTCAACCAGGTGATTGCCATCTGGTTTGTTGCAAATATAATCTGCCAGCTGGCATAATGTGTCCGGTTCATCAGGTTCTGGTAGAGTATAGGCGCAGATGCAGATATAAACACAGAGAACGGGCTGCCTGATTGAACCTCTCTTGTTCCAGATATGGATCCGCCAAATGTCATACCTACCTTAATGTCAGTCAGATTCTGGAATTGCGGGTTAAATTCACTGCCAAGCGCATACGTCAGCGACCCTGCGGCAAATGAATTCACGGACTCTTCCTTTACGGCTGGCTGGGGTGCGGCATAATATCCAATTACAACTCCTATGAGAAGGCCAACAATTAGAAGAACTATCGGGAGAGTAATGCTGATGCCCTTTTTTGGGACACGTAGATCACTCATGAGACTCTTATGGGTTTGGCAGATATAAAATTATCTAGATCGCAAGGCGAGCCCGTATTTGCAGGATTTAGATTGAAGTCCATAAGCAGGATTTCCAGAAATTAATGACGGAGGTTTTTTGGTCATTATATCCACCCAATCTGCATGTCCCCTAGGTTTGGCTGGGAGCAACTGACGGGCAACAAGGATTTAAGTTAATAATGTATACTCATCCGTGCAGTATCAACCACAAAAGATCGCCCCATGCAAATACGAGATTCCTGCCTCTTCCAACAAGAAAATGAGGGTACCTGGAATCATATATGCAAATGATGCGCTCATCAAGGGCATTGCAAATGACGAGGCCCTGAACCAGGTAATTAACGTTTCTATGCTTCCCGGGATTGTGAAAGCATCAATGGCTATGCCTGACATCCATCTTGGATATGGTTTTCCCATAGGGGGTGTTGCAGCTTTCGAAATGGACGGCGGAGTAATAAGTCCTGGCGGGGTTGGATACGACATAAATTGTGGTGTCAGGCTCATAAGGACAGATCTGACGGAAGAAGACGTAAAACAAAAGATAAGGGAGGTTATAGATACAATATTTGTCAACGTCCCTTCAGGTGTGGGAAGGGAGGGAAAGCTTTCAATTCGGAGGGACAAGATGGAAAACGTCCTGAGCGATGGAGTCAAATATGTTGTTGGAGAGGGATATGGCTGGGAAAGGGATTTGGAAAGAATCGAGGAATATGGGCGAATTTCATTTGCTGATAGGTCAAAGGTTTCCGTGAAGGCCAGAGAAAGGGGGTTTTCACAATTGGGCTCTCTGGGTGCTGGCAACCACTTTCTTGAAGTTCAGGTTGTAGATGAGATATTTGATGGCGACACTGCGAAAAAATTCGGTATCATGGAGGAGGGGCAGGTTACCGTCATGGTTCACACAGGATCAAGGGGATTTGGTCACCAGGTTGCAACTGATTACATTGAAAATATGGGAGATGCCATGAAGAAATACGGAATTGATGTTCCTGACAGGCAACTGGCCTCGGCTCCCATTTCCAGCAGGGAAGCAGAAGACTACATGGGCGCAATGGGAGCGGCTGCCAACTTCGGGTTCTCCAATCGCCAGATAATAACCCACTGGATCAGGGAAAGTTTCAGAAAAGTATTTTCCCAATCCCCGGAAGACCTCGGAATGGATATAGTTTATGATGTTGCCCACAATATGGCTAAGCCAGAAATACACGAAGTGTCCGGAAGAAATGAGAAAGTTGTAGTGCACCGCAAGGGTGCAACAAGGGCCTTTCCCGCAGGAAGGGCGGAAATTTCAGGCATATACAGTGAAACAGGTCATCCAGTGCTAATCCCAGGTACAATGGGAACAGCCTCATTTGTGCTCGTTGGGACTGATGCCTCTCTTAGAGAATCGTTTGGCTCCACCTGTCATGGATCTGGAAGGGTGATGAGCAGAAGCAGAGCGGTAAAGCAATATTCAGACACAGGAGTAAGAGGAGAATTAGCCAGGAGCGGTATATACGTCAGGGCTGCAACAAAATACGTCTTACAGGAGGAGGCTCCCGGAGCCTACAAGGACGTGAACCAGGTGACAAATTCCGTTCAATGTGCAGGAATTTCCAGGATTATTGCGAGACTCAGACCGATAGGAGTAATGAAAGGATAAAGAGAGAGGAAAATGATATTGCTACAAGTCCGACGAAAGGTATCTTGTAAATATATCTCTCTCCATATACCCAGAACTTTTGTGATCTATCCCTCTCCTGTGCCTTTATTTCTTCGCCGGTATGGATATTCTTGGCTCTGGAGTTCATGATTATAGAAAGTATGAGGCCGATGATGCTTGACACGAACATTACGGTCATGACTGGAGGAAATAACGCGTAGCGGAGGGGAAGAAATGAATAAAAAGGTACAGCAATTGCTATTGTCTCAAGCGCCTTTATGTCTCCCCTTCCAAAATTTTTCACAAAGATGCCAATCATTTTTATTACAATTATTGAATATGCAATGGATACAGAAATCACTGTTGGATCTATAATGGGAGGGATCAGAGCAAGAAGATAGGGAAGGGGTGAAAATTTCTTCAGGTAATACTCCAGGATCAGGGGCACTACAAATATCGAAATGTAAGGGGCAGAGAGCAGATAGTAAACTCCGAGAGCAACGTCCAGGACGAGGAATGGAACGGTGTTTATTCTTCTGTTCTTGAAGTCCTGGTATCCTGCATAAATCAGCACCAGGAAGAGAATGCCGGATATGTAATAATATAAATCCGGGATGAGCACATCACCTTTTAGGATTTGTCAGAAATTCCAGTTTTCCAGAGGCTCCTCTTCTGGAGATCCCGAATTCAGTCATTGTTGAGATTTGACCCAGGTCAAAAACTGTCCCATCCTTACAAACTCTGAATCCATTTATACTGCAACTGTCGCAAATCCCTATTCCACACTTCATCAGCCTCTCGAGCGACATGAACACCTTTGCACTTGTGTTCTTTGGTAGCCTGTCATATAAAGACTTCATCATCTGCTCCGGGCCGCAGACAAATATGTAATCATACTCTTTCCCTTCAGAGAAAAACAGGTCGACAACTGTCCCCCTGTAACCTGAAGATCCATCGTCTGTGGCAATGTAATATCCGCTCTCAACGAAGAAAAGTTCATCTCTGTTCTTGGCACCAACGTATACATCCCCAGGATATCTGTCTATCATAGATTTTAGGGATGCCATACCCGTCCCTCCAGCAACGTATGCGATCCTTCCACTAGGTACTGGGTAACTGTTGCCGTACGGCCCCCTGAAGAACAAATAATCTCCTCTCCGAAGTTCTGAAAGTGCCCTTGTGGAATCGCCAAAGACCCTGAATGTGATCGAGAATGGCTTCTCTGTTCTGGATAGGGACATAGGTATCTCCCTCAGTCCCGGAACCCAGATCATTAGGAATTGACCGGGGGACGCCTTCATATCCGCATCAAATTCAATCGTGAATATTCCCCCCTTTTCTTTCCTGATTTCCTTGACAGCAGAATGGATCATTATCTCACCGAAAGACCGACTATCTCTCCGAGATTCGAAAAATTCTCTTTCTCCAGGTACGCATCTATTCCCGTGTTTATCTTGTTGAATATTGCATAATCCTCATAATATAACCCGGTACCCACCTGGATAGCTTTGGCCCCAAGAAGGAAGAACTCAACTGCATCCTCCCAGGTATTTATTCCCCCAACTCCAATTATATCCTTCCCAGTTTCGGTGTAAACATCGTACACAGCTCTCTGTGCGACAGGCTTTATCCCTGGTCCAGAGTATCCCCCCACTTTGTTGGACAGGAGGAACTTCCGCGAATATATATCGATTCCAATTGCCTTCAATGTATTGATCAGCACAAATGCGTCTGCATTCTCTGCAGCCTTTGCAATCTTGGTTATGTCAGTGACATTGGGGGTTAGTTTTGCCCATATCTGCAGGTTTGTCTTTCTCCTTAACTCGTTCACAATCTCTTCCACAGTCTCAGGATCCTGCCCTATTTCTGACCCAACTCCTTTAACATGGGGACATGAAAGATTTAGTTCAACGACCCTGAATCCCATGCTTTCAACCCTTTTTGAAAGAAAAAGAAACTCCTGAACATCCTTGCCAAAAATTGAAACTATCACCCTTTCCTTTTCCGTAAATGGCCTGAACTCTTCTTCAAAGTTATCTATTCCCGGGTTTGACAGGCCAACTGCATTCAATAAGCCCGTGCTAATTATTGAAATAACGGGTGTATCATATCCTTTCCTCTCCTCAATCCCGATGGACTTCGTGACGGCTGCCCCTGCACCCTCCCTCAGCGACCGTTTTATGGATCCAGAACTTTCATCCAGGATTCCACTTGCAAGCATCACTGGTGTCTTCATTGAAAAATTTTGTATTTTGGTGGAAATATCCGGCATTGATTCCAAATAATGACTAAGATAAAAATTTAGGGATTGTCAGCAACGACCTTCTTCTTCTGTGAATGATACATTTCAAGTATCTCCACTTCACTCGTTGCCTCCTCGGGCTTTTTATCCGTTCTCCACTTGCCGTTGAATCGCGGAAAGCGGAGTGCGAGGCCGGCAGACTTTCTGATAACATCACGACAGCATGTGTGAGATGGGGAAAGGGTAATTTCTGCCCCCTTGACTTCCAGGACGAGGGAGGGTACAAACCAGAAGTCCGCCTCCATGTTGCTCTCAACCCTCCTGTCTTTTGAGGGCACCTGGTATTTCCTCAGCATTTTTGGAAGGTTACTCAGCTGGTCATCAGAGAATCCAGATCCGAGCTTGCATATTGTCTTGAATCTGTCTTCATCCTCTGAATAAACTGCCATCAGAAGAGCTCCATAGCCACCGCTTCTCTTTCCCTGCCCTGCAAATGCTCCCACAACCACAAGATCTAAAGTGTCTTCTAATTCCATTTTATAATCTCTTTTGTACTTTATCCATAGAAATTCCCTGGCACCTGCCTTGTAAACAGATTTATCCTCTATGCTTTTGGCCACTATTCCCTCGCACCCGGCCTCCAGTGCCTCTTCGAAAAATCTTTCCGCTGTTTCAACGTCGCTGACAACCTTGCTTTTGGCAATCCTGACCTTTTCAGTCTCCTTCACACTGTTCACAAGTTTCAGTCTCCTCTGGGGGTACGGTAGTTCCATGGTGCTCTTCCCATTCAGTTGCATTACATCAAATAGAAAGAGGACGATCGGAATCTTCTCTATCGTTTCCGTAAGTTCATACTTTCTCCCCCTCCTTCTCGAAATCTCCTGGAAAGGAAGCATTTCACCTGTTTCGAGGTTAAATGGAACGGCCTCGCCATCAAGGATCACGCTTTCCGCCTTTATACTTTCCTTTATGTCCTTGATTATGTCAGGGAATTGTGAGGTAACATTTTCCAATCTCCTTGAGAAGAGCTGCACTTTGTCTCCCTCCTTATGGATCTGTGTCCTGAGCCCATCATACTTATATTCAATCGCAAAAGTTCCGCCCATCTTGTCGAGAATCTCATCAAGAGTCGGTAGCCTCTCCGCTAGCATCGACCTGATCGGTATGCCGGTTACAGACTTGATTGAGGAGAGCGATTCAACCCCTGTGACCATTGCCCTGTATGCAAGTTCAGGGAGGTTAGGCATGACGTTGTAAGCTCTCTCAACTATGTCGCTCTGCTCCTTGGATCCAAAAGCTACAGCAATCGAATCAACAATGGTCATATCTGCGACACCAATTCTCATGTTGCCCAAAACTATTCTGATGATGTATCTTGCCTCAAGGGGGGTTGCGTTATTGAGGAGATTGAGCAGTATCTGCATTTTCCTCTTTTGCGATCCAGGGCCATCTTCCTTGGCAATCTTTATTAAAGATTCATAGACTTTTTTAACAGTCAATTCTTCTGAAAATAGTGAGAATTGAGCCTTTTTTCTCAGTATCTCTTCCCCAATCTTACCCAGATCCCCCACCTTCAGGAGCTCCGTCTCAATCACGTTCTCCTTCTGTCCAGTCAGGGATGACAGTGCCTTTATGGCTATCATTTCTGCCATTCCGAGTTCAACCCCCTCGTAGTCCGGGGCCACCTTCCCCTGGAGAAGGTAGACCGTTTCCCTAATCTCATCATCAGACTTTCTCAGGATTTCAGAAATGAAGTCAACCATCTCTAGCCTTTTTGTTGTCCCTTCAATTTTGTCAAGAAGGGTTGCGAGATCTATGAACTTCACAATAGTAGATAAGGTCTGAAATAATAAACCTCTCCTAAACGCAACTCTAAATGCTTTTATTTCAGAACAAAATTATGGGATTGATCTACTTGTATGTCAAATCTGTAACTCGAATTGACTGCGATTTTAATTCTAAAGACTTAGATGGAATAAATGCTGGAAGTGAAATAGAATGAATGATGTATTCATAGTTGGTGCGAAGAGAACTCCGATCGGAAAATACGGCAGGGGGCTTGTGTCATTGAGTGCTATCGATCTCGGGGCAATTGCGATAAAAGGGGCAATATCAGATGCAAATATTCTCCCCAAGGACATTCAGGAAGTGATCATGGGTAATGTCATACAGGCTGGACTTGGCCAGGACCCGGCGAGGCAGGCGGGAATACTTGCAGGGATTCCTCCTGAAGTCTCTGGCTCCACTGTCAACATGGTCTGCGCGTCCGGAATGCTTGCCCTTGCAAATGCCTATTACCTGATAAAGACGGGAGAAAGAGATGCGGTTGTTGCTGGTGGTATGGAGAGTATGAGCAATGCTCCATTCATTCTTGATTCGAGTTTCAGAAGGGAGAACAAGGGAATAAGTGCATCGAGGCCAGTAATGGATGCAATGGTAAAGGATGGTCTATGGGATTTCAAGTATAACAAGCACATGGGAGCAATAGCGGATGAATGGGCAAAGAAGCACAATATCACAAGGGAAATGGCAGATGATTATTCGCTAGAGAGTTTCAGAAGGGCAATGGAAGCTACTAAGAATGGTTCGTTCAAGAAGGAGATTGTGAGTACAAAGGGACTCGAACTGGATGAGGGAATAAGAGAAACAAGCAAGGAACAGCTTTCTGCTCTGAAGCCTGCATTTACAGAAGGTGGCCTTCTGACTCCAGGAAATTCTTCGCAGTTGTCGGACGGTGCAGCTGCACTTGTCCTTGCTAACCAGGACTTCATAAACCTGCATGGACTGACCGCAAGGGCTAGGATCCTTGGCTTTGATACCACTTCCATGGACCCTGCTGATTTTCCATACTCTCCGGTGCCGTCCTCCAAGAATCTCATGAAGAAACTCGGCATGAAAATTGACGATTTCGATCTGGTAGAACACAATGAAGCATTTTCAGTTGCATCCCTGGGGGTAATGGAAGGTCTCGGAGCTGACTGGAAGAAGTTTAACGTGAGAGGAGGGGCGGTTGCTATGGGGCATCCCCTTGGGGCTTCAGGTGCGAGGATAGTTGTGACACTCCTCCGTGCCCTGGAAGATATGAAACTTGAAACAGGTCTGGCAACAATTTGTCACGGTGGCGGCGGTGCTTATTCAATGGCAATTGAGGTGATATAAATGAAGATAGGGATAATAGGATTAGGAATTATGGGGAGCGGGATTGCTCAGGTATCTGCAACGTCAGGAGTGGAAGTCTTGGTCACAGACGTCAGCAGGGCTTTCTACGAAAGGGCACTGAAAAACATGGGTGGAAGTCTCGACAAGCTAATCGCAAAAAAGATAGTTACTCAGGGAAAGGAGCAGATCCTTTCAAGGATCACTTACACTGAAGATTTCAAGGATTTCTCAGGGTGTGACATAGTGATAGAAGCTGTGGTAGAGAACATCATGGAGAAGAAGAAAGTTTTCTCAAGAGTTGAGCCGTATCTGTCTGAGAATTCAATTCTTGCATCCAACACTTCTTCAATAAGTATCACTTCACTGGCTTCACAGCTGAAGAGGCAGGAAAGATTTGTTGGTGTACATTTCTTCAATCCGGTGCCCCTGATGAATTTAATTGAAATCATAAGGGGGGTGAGGACTTCACAGGAATCTATCGATAGAGCAATTGATTTCTCAAGGAAGATAGGGAAAGAGTATGTCGTAGTGAATGATTCGCCCGGCTTTGTGACGACCAGAATAATTGCAATGCTGGTGAACGAAGGGGCATTCGAGTACTCAGAGAACCTGGCATCCAAGGAAGACATCGACAAGGCCCTGAAACTGGGAGGGAACTTTCCCATGGGACCACTGACCCTTGGTGATCTTATTGGACTTGATACCGTTGTGAACATCATGGACACACTTTATGACTCCTACAAGGATCCAAAATTCCGTGCCGCCCCGATACTTAGGAAAATGGTGGAGGCGGGAAAATTAGGTAAAAAAAGTGGAGAAGGATTTTATAAATATTGAATGCATCAGATAGGCTCAGCCCAGACGTCTGATGCTTTCCATTCCACGTCCCTGGACATGTGCATCTTCACTTTCATTCCTATCTTCAGTTTCTTGGGGTCATTTGTTTTCAGTCGCGTCAGAAAAACGGTATCGACACCATCGAATTCTATGTATGCAAGACTGAATGGTATATCCTTGAGAAATTTTTCTCCAGCAAAGAACATTGTTGAAAAGCTGTGCACCCTCCCGACGTCAGGAATTTCTATCCATCTTGTCTCTCTCAGGCAAATGGGGCAGTCTCCTCTCGGTGGAAGGTATGTCATCTTGCAGTGATCGCATCTTGTTGCAGTAAGCTTTCCCTGTGCTATGTTCAGGAAAAATGGGCTTGTCTCTCCGTATGAGTGTCTGTATTCTATCTCATATGGTATCTTAATTACCAGTGGTTCAATCGAATAAACTTCTGTCATCTTTTTCATCTCCTCATAATAGTGACGGCAACATACGTTCCTGTGCCGGCATGTGAATGAATCATCGCAGTTTCAGCACCCTTTACCTGTGTCTTGTCCGACCCGTGGAATTTCCCTGCCTTTCCCTGTAACTGCCAGAAGGCCTCAACTGCCTGCATCACACCGGTGGCACCGACCGCGTGCATGGACCCTATCAACCCTCCAGAAGGATTGACCGGCAGATCTCCGTCAATCTGCGTTACCCCTTCCTCAACAAGTTTTCCGCCACCGCCGTATTTTGTCAATCCAAGATCCTCGTAGGTCTGGATTTCACTGCTCGTATATGCATCGTGTAATTCTATCAGGTCTATCTGTTTCAGCGGATTGGTTATGCCAGCCTGCTTGTACGCCTGTCTTGCCGCCTCCCTCCCTGCCCTGAATGAGTGTATTCCAGGATATTCGAGATTGGAGTACCACTCCTTCTTCTCATGAGGCAGAAGTGGAACACCTCCCCTCTTCCTCGGCCTATCTCCGGCCCTCATTGCATCTGTTCCGACACCGCTTCCTATTATCCAGACGGGATCATCAGTTATTTTCTTTGCCTTCTCCTCTGATGCAAGTATTGCAACAGCCGCACCGTCGCTCATTAGACATATATCAAGCCTTTTAAGGGGGTATGCCACATAGGGGGATTTCAGTACATCATCAATTGTGATTTTTCCCATGTTCTTCATCCCATACGGGTTCATCTTTGAGTTAGTCTGTGCAAATTTGTTATATTGTGCATTGTTCCTGTTCTTAACTGCAACCATTGCCATCTGTTCCTCAGTTGTTCCGAATTCATGCATGTGCCTCTGTGCCATGAGCGCATAGTAACCGCTGTAAAAACCACCTATAGGGAAGTCGAAATCCGTATCGGATGCAAGCGCTATGAATTCATTCCCCTTTGATGTGTTGACTTCTGACATCTTTTCAAATCCTATTACCATGACAACATCAAGAAGGCCGGAGGCTACCTGAGCGTACGCTTCCCTTATCGCAAGCCCACCTGTCGCTCCTCCCCCCTCAATCCTGACTGAAGGTTTTGGATTCAATCCCAGATAATCATGTATTGTGGCTCCGAAAAGAAGTTGATTTTCGAAATGATCCGAGAAGTACGACACTACCGATCCATCAATATCTTCCTTTTCTAGATTTATGTCATTTTCAAACAGTGCCATACGTGCTGCTTCGGCTGCCAAAGCCTCCTGAGTTTTGTCCCTTCTAGCTTTTGAAAAATATGTTAATCCACCGCTTACCATGGCTACCTTTCTCGGCAAAATAATCACCTGTTTCCTTAGACATTGATACCTTATAAAATTAATGCATAGTCCATTTTAGAACGTCAGGGCTGCCGTCATAAGCTGGATGTTAGTAGTAATAATACTCTCCATTTTTCTTCTGTTCGTTGTCCATCCGAGAACCAGGTTTGTTTATCCTTGGCCTCTGGGTGTTCTGATCTCTCCTGAAGCTGATGTTCAGGTTCTTGAGGAAAATGTTCATCCCGTTCCTCATGTCCACCGGTCCCATCGATTCCCCCCACTTTCCAGCTGAACCATTAAAAACAATCAGGGAGGTGGAGATGATATCGATAAAATATATGTCATGGTCAACCACGAGTATAGTTTTCTTGTTGTTTTCAGCAAATCTTTTCAGCATTCTTGCGACAACCATTCGCTGGTCAGCATCGAGATAGGCAGAAGGCTCATCTAAGATATACAGATCTGCATCTTTTCCAAGGGTCTTGGCTATATATGTTTTCTGGAGGTCCCCTCCGGAGAGATCAGAAACAGCAGTGTCACCTATCCCTTCGATATTCAGCGGCTTGAGAATGTCATTTCTGAACTGGTTCTCCGAAGCTCTGTCACCGAGGTTACTCTCAAGGAATTCCAGTACTGAGACTTGAAATCCAGAATCGGGGCTCTGGGGTTTGTATGACGTCCTGACTGAACCGATTACTTCCCCTGAATCAGGCTGCAGCTCAGATGCCATAATTCTTACGAAAGTGGATTTACCAGTTGAATTTGGGCCAATTACTCCAACGACCTGACCGGTTCGCAGTGCTCCCTCGTTCACCTTGAGACTGAATCCAGGGAATGTTTTCTTCAGCTCTGTCCATTGGACAAGAGAAGTTAGGCTGTAATCAATTTCAGGGGGCTTTTTTACAAATGTTATTTCGTAGTCCCTGAATTTCATGTTCTCCTGTTTTATGTACCCCTCTAGGTAGGAATTAATTGCCTGACGGGTCGAATATGCATTGCTGACTATGCCGTATCCCCTGGGCTCACCATAAGTCAGATACACGAAGTCTGACATGAAATCAAGTATTGCCAAGTCATGTTCAACCACTAATACTTTCTTTGACGATGACAGTTCCCTCAGGACACGGGAGATCTTCAACCGCTGTGATATATCCAGGTAGGATGAAGGCTCATCAAAGAAGTAGATGTCAGCATCTTTCATTAGTGCGGCAGAGATGGACATTGCCTGCAGCTCCCCTCCTGACAGCTCCTTCACATCCTTTTTATAAATGTCATCTACTCCCAGTTCTTCCAGGACCTTCTTTGCATTGTCTCCATACTGGCCCAGAAGTTCAGATACCTTCCCAGAGAAGTGTTTCGGTATCAGATCCACATACTGTGGTTTCAGGGAAATCTTGAGTTTCCCGGAATAAATACTCTTAAGATACTCTCCAAGATAGGTTCCCCTGTATTTTTCAACCACAGTTTCCCTGCTCTCAACCTCAGTTGCAAAATTAGGGATCAGTTTGCCAGTCAATATATTGAGAATTGTTGTCTTACCTGTTCCGTTCTGCCCCAGGAGTCCTATCATTCCATTGACTTCAAGCGAAGGCAAGCCATACAGGACAAACCCGTTGGCGCCGTAACGATGCACCTCATCCCCCTTTGCCCTTTCTGGTATTCCAATGATCTTGATGGCCTCAAAAGGGCATCTATGAGCACATATTCCACAGCCGATGCAGAGCTCCTCGTGAATCTCCGGGTACCCGCTTTCCATGAAATCAACGGTCATCGTTCCATTTCTAACTGGAGGACAATAATACTGGCATTCCTGTCTGCATTTTTTAAAGTGGCACTTATCAAAGTCTATTACAGCTACGTGCATTTAGTTCTAAACCTTTGACTTCCAGAAATCTGAAGGCAAATCCTCATAGATCATGGATTCGTTAGTTAGTACTTTCTCTTCCTTTGTCGAATGATTCTGCGCTAGCTTTCTTACACTGTCTGGTTTTATCAGCCAGTAATGTATTCTCCATTCTCTCCCATCGAACAGCGTTGTCTCTTCCCTCTCTGTGTCAAGGATCCCGAGGTCCTCGAGCATGTAGAATGCGTCCCTGTCTTCAGGCTCCAGCATGTTATCTATGACATATCTCCCATATCCAAAGAAGTTCAGGACATGGAAAGCTGTATCGTAGGCCTCCTGCTCACTCATCCTCTTACTCTGCCTGCTCATCCCGTTTGAGATTGCACGTGCCATTATATCCACTGTAATAGGTCCATTCTGAATTGGCTGTTCCATAGGAGTCATTATAGTCAACCCGATCGTACATGTAAGTACAAAAAAGCTTATAAAGTTAGTTGTTTAAGCACAGTAAATTTCGTGAGAAATAAATTTCTTGAATATAGCAGGCTGCTAAACCTTTCACCTTTTTTCCATAACGTTGTTGGACACATTGATGTCATATTGCAGATATTCTGGAAAAATTGCACGTGAATTCCAGAAAACGAATTTTTGGGGAAAGATATGAGGCTTTAAGAATTTACTAAAACCCTCCACTGCGTGTTCCAAAAAATATAAAACCTTCAAGATACTTGCCAAACTATGATAGAATTTGACTCTGAGATGGTTGTCAGGTTTCAGGATATGAGATCTCCAATCAGCTATTTTTCCAAGGTTTACGGATTCGATGGTTTCTTGAACTTTTACAAGAACGGGAACATTACCGAGGCAGTTGTAACTTTCCTGAGGGGGGGAAAGACGATGGACGAACTTAGAAAGGCTATAAGGACAAGGGGTTTCGATCTCACCGACAGGAAAGCTGGCGTATCTATCAGAGTTGCGGAGGAATGCTACATTTGCGATATAATAGATTCAATTCTCAAGGTAAAGGGAGCATTTATTGATGTTCCGGTATTTGTCAAGGACGGAGATGCAATCCTAAGAATAAAGTATTTCAACACTTTCTCGTCCGAGATCCAGAGATTGATTTTTAAGGATAGTGAGAAGAGGGATTTCTTCAGCATAGATTACCTTGGCCCCGTGAGAAGTGACAAGGAATGGCTGCTTGAAAACGCCAAATCGTGGGACATGAAGAAGATGACATTCTATGTTGTCCCAAAGAACTCATTTACCATGGAATTCGCAAAGAAGAATAAGGGATTCTCGGCACAGGCATCAGTCAGGTACGTCGACAGGTCGGGTTTCTTGGACATCTTCTATGAGGTAGATGAGAAGTATCCGGAATGGGAGAAGAAACTGGTCGAAATCGCAAAGGAAAGTTTGCTTGTCAAGAAGACGGAAAACGGTACCAAGGTCTTTTTTGCAAGGGTTCCGGAACAGGGTATACTTATTGACCCGTATAAGTTATCAGATGTTGATCTGCCTTTCAACTATGACATGAATCTCACTGGCGAAAGGTCAATGGTAATGATGATATTCGAGATCAGCACCCTGGATTCATTTTTCAGATCAATGGGAAAACTCAGCGAACAGGAGTTTCAGGAAGCACAGCTCGAGATAAAATCAATAGAACCATACCCCTAGGCATTAGATTTTCGTACTATTTTTTTAATAATGTACCAATAATTTATTAATACATTGCCAGGTAACAGTTTATGAAAGCGTTGGCTTTAGTAACGCTGGCATTGGTCGTGGGTTTGTTTGCTGTGCCTCTCAGTTCAGCAACTGTAATGCATGCCACAATCGACACTCAAACAAACGTAGCGACGATCAATGCAAGCAGCAACTATGCGCTCTTTCTGACATATCCCAGCAACAGCAGTATGTCTCAAGAGCTGAACGGCACAGTAGAATGGTATAATTCAACATCATATCTGAACAGTTCCGGGATGATGCAGCTGGGGAGCGACATGAATGAGAGAGGATTTGCAGGACAGAACATTTCCGGTGATTCCAGAGCAAATAATTCGAGGAATAACATTCATGCAAACTCCACGAACGACACCAACTCAACACAGGAGGGCCCTCAGGTTCATGTGGTAAATGCAACTCTGAACTATCAGGTTCACATTTTCGCCAATGAGACAAATCTTACCGTTTACAGAAATCTGACAATGGCACTGAGAATAACGAACATCACTGAAAAGGTAGGAAATAATTCCACCATCGTAGATATGTCCTGGAGGGCTTTTGGTGTGCAGGGGAAGCTTATGAGCGATTTTCACGGAATGTTTAAGCTATCAAATCCAAACAAGAGGATTTCTATTGAATCCCAGCTGAACACCAACATGGATGTGAATCAGCTAGGAGATATGGGAATCGGAGACCAGTTTACCGGTGGATTCAACTTTGAGCTAGGTGATCTGTTTGAGAACGGTGGCTTTGGAAATCATTTGCAGACATTCAGCACAATAAATTTTCATGTCTTCTCAGTTCCGTTGAACAACTGGACCAGAGTATACAATAGCGGCACGAACACCACCACCCTCTATTACAATACCACTGCCAGCTATCTGCTGAATGAAAGCCAAAATATCAATGGGAACATCTATTCCTTACGAGTAAAAGCCGATCCTTCTGCCTCTCTGACAACTTATGGCTATGCAGTACCGACATCTTCAAATGCGCTCACAGTCTATGCCACTTCCCCTCAAATCGGCAGTTCTTCAATTGATCTGATCATCGTAGCGGCAGTTGTTGTGGTCGCCATCGTATCACTTGCAGCAGCTCTTATCATAAGGAAGAAATCCAAGAAATAATTCCACTTCCTTTTTTTTACTTATTTTAAGGTCAAATGCATTAACAGAAGCTTGGAAGTTTCTTTATTTCAGCAAAAAGTATCCGGTTTTTAAGGAAATTTGATATATCCATGAAGTCATTAAGAAAAGTGAGTTCAATGACTGTTGAATCGTATAAACTAAATTTTGATGTTGACTTTGACGGCCTAAGATATAGTTGTAAGGAAATTCTAACTGGTCAATTTGGGAGAGGAGCTGAACTGGACTGCGAAGGTCTAAAAATCAAAGATATCACGTCCGGCGGCGTCAAGGTACCATTTCTCCTAAAAGATAAAAAACTGGTGATAGAACCGGCCAGAGGGAAAGATCTGACTATTGATTTCAGCGGTGAAATTTCTGAACAGTCGCTAATGGGTATACACCAGAGCAAATACGAGGGAGGGCACATTATAACCACACAGATGGAACCTACTGGTGCAAGGTCTGTATTCCCATGTGTTGACAACCCAGCTTCCAAGGCAATATTCAAGATAGAAGTGTTAGTAAATAAGGAGGTTGAAGTAGTTTCAAATTCGCCAGTGAAAATGAGGGAGGTAGGAGGAGGAAAATCGCATTTTGTGTTTGAGGATACGCCAAAAATGTCAACCTACCTCCTGTACCTTGGCATAGGCTCTTTTGAGGAACTGAAGGGAAAGTACAGCTCCACAGAAATCTCAGTTGTCACCACAAGGGGAAAGTCTTCCCAGGGGGAATTCGCACTAACTACCCTTGCTGAACTGCTCAGCGAATATGAATCATATTACGGAATCCGTTACCCCCTTGGAAAACTTGATCTTATTGCGGTGCCACAGTTTGGAGCGGGTGCCATGGAAAACTGGGGTGCAATAACGTTCAGGGAGTCCGCTATATTGGTGAACAGGTCTGTCAGTTTCAGATTCAGAAAGCAGATTGGATATGTGATATCTCATGAACTTGCTCATCAGTGGTTCGGGGACCTTGTGACGATGAAGTGGTGGGATGACCTGTGGCTCAACGAGTCATTTGCAACATTCATTGGCAACAAAATGTTGTCGAAGGTTCATGGGGACTGGAGGGTAATGGAAGATTTCCTCAGGGAGGAGACACTCTCATCAATGTGGAAGGATGGGCTATTAACGACACATCCTATAAGGGTGGCCGTGACAGCCCCTGAAGAGATTGCCGAAATTTTCGATGCCATCAGCTACGGCAAAGGGGCGTCAATTTTGCGCATGATTGAGCAATTCCTAGGCGAGGAAAGCTTCAGGGGAGGTGTTTCTGAATACCTGAAGGAGCATTCCTATGGCAGTGCCTCGGGGGAGGATCTGTGGACAGCCCTTTCACATCACAGTAAGAGGGATGTCAGCGGTATTATGAAGTCATGGCTTGAAAAGGGAGGCTTTCCATTGATCACGATGAAGAAGAATGGCAACAAAGTAAAGATATCCCAGGCAAGGTTTTCATACCTTGATAATACCGATGATTACCTCTGGCAAGTCCCAATATTGGTTTCTGCGGGAGACAGAGAGAAGAGAATTCTTTTGAAGGATAAAGAAGTGGAAGTGGAAACGGATAATTCTTCTGCATTCTTAATAAACAAGAATGGAGAGGGATATTACAGAACAATGTATGATGGTGAATTGCTGAGAACTACCCTGGGCTATGATCTATCCCCGGAATTCAGGATGAAACTTATAGATGATTATGAAAACTTCCTTCTCGCGGGAAAAGTCGACAAATCTGAATTCATGAATGTAATGAATTACATAAGGAAGTATGATGAATATAGTGTTGTGCTCAAGGCCATCGAAGCTCTGATAGACTTCCATATGATACTTGACAACGATGATCTCCTCAATTTCACAATAGGGTACCTGAGAGAAAAGTATGAAAAATTCAAGGGGAAGGAGGATGAAAATTCGAAGGTAGTACTGGAGTCATTATTGAACGCCATGGCACTTACGGATAGAGAGTTCCGGGGAAAACAGAAGTTAAAGTTAGGAAATTATGTCAGCCTCAGTGCCGAAGAAAGGCAGTCCGTACTTACCTCCTCAAGCATAGAAGGTTACGGAAAAGAGACAATCTGGGAAATGGTCAAAAGACCAGAGAATGACATGGAATCACTCAGGGTGATGACAGCAATTTCTCACCTCAACGATGGGAAGGACCTGATTGAGTTCCTGGATTATTCCCTTTCTCATTCAGAATTAAGGGGGAACATAATCTATTCCCTTTACGGTTGCACGTCTAACAAGGGATTCAGAGATTACATCTGGAAATGGGTTGAAAGCAATATACAGAAAATCAGGGAAATTTACCAGGGTTCCAGTTCGGTGTCAACATTCATAGAGAACATGATATCATTCTCAGGGATAGGTCATAGGAGTGAAGTTGACCATTTCATAAATTCATTCGACATTCCTGAGGCCAGTAGGGCAATAAAAAACGGTCTTGAGCGGCTTGAAGTAGCAGAGAATCTTATAAAGAGGATCGGCAATGCATAATTGATTTATAATATTCTCTGATAACCGTAGGATTGAAAATGAACCTCTATGAGTATCAAGCAAAGGAACTTTTCAGGAAATACGGCATAACGGTCCCAAAAGGAAAGCATGTAAAAAACGAGGGGGAGTTGGCCTGGGACAGTTATCCAGTGGTTATCAAGGCCCAGGTTCTTACAGGTGGCAGAGGAAAGGCTGGAGGAATAAAATTTGCCAACAATGCACGGGAACTGGCAGAAAATGGAAAGCAGGTAATGTCAATGAGCATAAAGGGACTCAAAGTTAGAAGTATCCTCCTGGAGGAGAAACTTGACATCTCCAAGGAATATTATGTGTCAATTACCCTGGATAGGAGCAAAAGAATGCCGATTATAATGGCAACCACATCCGGAGGAGTTGAGATAGAGGATGTGCCAAATGAAAAGATAGTGAAGTACTGGATTGACCCCACTTTGGGATATTCATCATTTGTAGGGAGGGATATATCTTTCAGGCTCAATCTTCCTGCTGAGGAATCAAAGCAGTTCCAAGATATTCTTTCAAGGATGTACAGACTCTATGAGGAGTATGATTGCGAGTTGGTGGAGATAAATCCTCTGGTTGTAACTAAACAGGGAAGTATCATTGCAGGAGATGCCAAGGTCGTAGTGGATTCAGATTCCCTCTTCAGACATAAGGATCTTCCGGAAAATTCAGCCGAGAGAACAGAACTTGAGGAAATAGCGTTCACGAAGGGATACTCACTCGTGGAACTTGATGGGAACATCGGGGTAATAGCAAACGGGGCTGGCCTCACGATGGCAACACTTGACGGATTGACACAGAAAGGAGGGAAACCCAGGAATTTCCTGGATCTCGGGGGAAGCGATGACGTGGAGAAGGTAGTTGGAGCATTTGAGATACTGAAGGTGGCCAAGCCCAAGGGAATACTGATCAACATATTTGGAGGAGTCACTCACTGTGATACTGTTGCCAATGGAATAGTGGAAGCAAAGAAGAGGGTAGGGGTTGATGTCCCGATGGTGGTCAGATTATCCGGTGTGAATGAAGACATAGGCAGAAAGATACTGAAGGAGAATCAGATTGATTCATATGCTGACATGATGGATGCAATTGAGGATATTGTGAAGGTGGTGAATTCAAGATGAGCATATATGTGGATGAGGAGACGAGGATCCTGGTTCAGGGCATAACGGGTCACCAGGGGTCGTTTAACACGACCCAGATGCTGAAATTTGGCTCAAAGGTTGTGGCCGGGACATCTCCGGGTAAAGGGGGGACAAGCATAGATGGGGTCAAGGTGTTTAACACGGTTGAGGAAGCAATGGGGGAGGATCCGAATGCAACATTCATTTCCGTTGCGGCACCGTATGTTCTGGATGCAGCAAAAGAGGCAATTTACAACGGTATAGGTCTTATATACATACTCACGGAGAAGGTTCCGTACCAGGATACAATGAGGATTGTGAGCCTTGCAAAGAAGATGGGAAAAATAGTAGTTGGACCAAACGGACCAGGTATCACTTCCCCGTTTTCCTGTAAGCTGGGAATAATGCCTAACCAGATATTCAAGAGGGGAAATGTCGGTGTAATATCCAGAAGCGGTACTCTAACATACGAGATCGTAAATCAGATCACAACAAGCGGTCTTGGAGAAAGCACCGTGGTAGGCCTTGGTGGAGATCCTGTCACCGGTCTCAACTACATTGATGTCCTTGAGGAATTCAAAAAGGATGACCAGACAGAAGCTGTTGCCATGGTTGGAGAAATTGGGGGAACAGCTGAGGAAGAAGCTGCTGAATACATAAAAAATAACTTCAACAAGCCTGTTGTAAGCTACATCACCGGTAGGAGCGCGCCACCAGGAAAAAGAATGGGGCACGCAGGTGCAATAATTTCCAGGGGAAAAGGTACTGCGGAGTCAAAGGTGAGCGCACTTGAAAATGCCGGTGTGAAGGTTGCAGCATTCCCTTATGAAATACCATCGCTACTGAAGAAGGTGCTACAGTGAAGAGGGATATAATCTCTGTACTGGACTTCCAGTACGATTTCAAACAGTTCATTGATGAGGGTCTCGATCTCAAGAGGAGGTTTAAGAGAGGGGAAAGGGACTACTCCCTCGAGGAGAAGACACTCGCAATGATATTCGAGAAACCCTCGACGAGAACAAGGGTGAGCTTTGAAACCGCGATGACACAACTTGGAGGACATGCAATTTATCTCTCTCCCCACGACATGCAGATGGGAAGGGGAGAAACTGTTGCAGATACCGCAAGGGTTCTCTCCGGAATGGTGGATGCGATACTGTACAGGGCATTTGATCACAAGAATGTCCTTGAACTTGCAAAGTATTCAAAGGTGTCGGTTATAAACGGCCTCGACGATGTAGAACATCCGACCCAGATAATTGCTGACTACATGACAATAAAGGAATTTAAGAATGATTTCGCTGGCCTGAAAATAAGCTATATTGGAGATGGAAATAACACTGCCAATTCCCTGATGCTGGGAGGCGCAATCCTGGGGGTTGATTTCAACATCGCAACACCAAAGGGTTACGAACCTTCTGCAGACTTCGTAAGAAAAGCAAGATCTATAGCGTCCAGGCATGGAGGAAGTGTAACAGTGACAAATGATCCAAAGAAGGCAGCCAGAGACGCAGACGTGATCTATACTGACGTCTGGATATCAATGGGGCAGGAATCAGAAAGGGACAAAAAGGAAAAGGCATTCAGTTCATTCCAGATAAATGAAAAATTGGTCCAACTGGCCAAGGACGACTTCATATTCATGCACTGTCTTCCGGCCCACAGGGGACTTGAGGTAACGGACGGAGTGTTAGACTCAGAGAACAGTGTAATATTCCAGGAAGCAGAAAACAGGCTCCATGCAGAAAAAATCATACTGTTAAAAACAATGTGAACACCGGAAGCCACGCCGGGCATAGAAAGTTGTATCATAACATATTTAACCCATGGTTTTATTGAAATACAATGACAAATGGAATTTACCAGAAGCTCAGGAAAGAAGGGGATTATGTCCCACGCTTTCTGATAAAGCTATGGCAGATAAGGATAAAGGAGAAATTCGGATTGGAAGTTGACAGTGACATAGCGGAAATCATAGTGAAGATTGTACACGAGAGAAGCACATGGAAAACATCCCGTGCGGAAAAATACATAACGGCCCTTCTCAGAATGAAGGGGGAGTCGAAGGAACAGGCAGAGAAAGAAGCAAGAGACCTGGTAAGAACGGTGCTCGATTGAAGCAGGTAAACCTCGAGATAATGCTTTCAAGACTTGATCTTCCCACAAGGTCAAGCTATGTTCTTGAACAGTATCCAACGCCAGCTTCGATTGTTGCGAAGGTGCTTTACAAGGCATTTTCAAACGGAGATATTGAAGGGAGGGTAGTTGCAGACTTTGGCACTGGAAATGGAATATTTGCAATAGGTGCCTCCCTCCTCGGAGCTGAAAAGGTATATGCGATAGATAAGGACAGTGAAGTGATAGCTATTGCAGCCAGGAATGCAGAAAGGCTTGAATGCAGGGTTGAATTCATCAACTCCGGAATAGAAGATTTTCAGAAGGATGTCGATACTGCACTGATGAACCCTCCATTCGGGAGGAGAGGCAGAAACACAGATGTCATATTTATAGAGAGAGCAGTGGAACTTTCTAAAAATTTTTATATCATACTTAACTACAAAAGTGGAGATTTCTTGCGAAAATTCATCGGTCAACGGGGAGAAGTATGGTGGGAGGAAAGAGTGACTTTTCCTATTGATCATATGTTTGATTTCCACAGGAAAGAGAGAAAGGAAATAGAAGCGAAGATACAGGGGGTAAAAGTATGGAAGAAAAACATGTAGTTCCTGGACAGTATATCGGTACTGAAGAGGAGTTTATTGCGGGAAGGCACACATATGAGGATGATGGAAAGATCTATTCTTCAAATGTGGGCACTGTAGAAGTTGGCGCCGATTTCAAAGTAAAGATAAAAGTTGACAGGCAAGAAGTTTTCGTTCAACCAGGGGACGAAATAATAGGTGTTGTGACCGAAATAAATGAGCCATTGGTTGTTGTCTCAGGAGAGTATCTGGTTAAGAATGGAAAAATGATTGAGTTCAAGACGAGGGCGTTGGTACATGCAAGCAGGATAACCGGACATTATCTGGACCAGTGCTCGAAGGTTGTAAAGGTCAGGGATGTAGTTTTTGGAAAGGTAGTATCGACTAGAGGGAAGATAGATCTCAGCCTTGAAGCCCCTGATTACGGAGTTATATATGCCAACTGTTCCAGGTGCAGAAAGCATCTGGAAAAGGTTAATAGCGGTCTTTACTGTACCTACTGTCAAAGGACTGAGATCAGAAAGGTCTCAAGAAGATACGGAGAATTCCCGCTTCAGATTGAGAGGTGGAAAAAATGAATATAGATGATAGAGATGAAAGGATTAGCGTCGAAAAACTTGACGTTGAGGTCAAACACCTCAGGAAGGAAGTTGAAAACATGAAAGTGATATTGAGGGGGCTTCTCCAGGTAGTAATGGAGAATGAAGAGGGAGACGATTACTACGAATACACATAGGTGATCGCATGGCTGTACCGATGGCTGTAATGCAGAATATGATTCAGAAAAGTGTTTCGCTTTTGCTGAAGGATAACACGATACTTGAAGGAACACTTGAAAGCTATGATGATTACATGAACATGGTAATTTCAAACACTGAGGAGATTACGGAGGCAAGCAGGAGAAAACTTGGCACAGTGATACTTAGAGGAAACAACGTTGTGAGGATTTCCCAGAAGTGAATCTGTCAGGGTGAATTTTTAGTTCATAGATACTTTTGATGCTGAGGGGCAATCTCTGGCCGTATGAAATGTCAAATATTTTCAAATGCGTGAGCAGGAGGCAGATATGAAAGTTCTGGGAATAGAGAGCACTGCTCACACTGCCTCTGTTGGTTTTGTCAGTGACGGGGAGATAGTAGATTTCAGGTCTCACTCGTATAGGCCACTGAAGGGAGGAATAAATCCGAGGGAAGCTGCGGATCACCACCGGCTTTATTTTCCCGTGATCCTTGATGAATTGCTGAATGAATGGGATCTAAGGCTGAAGGACTTCGATAAGATTGCTGTAAGCACAGGCCCGGGGCTTGGGCCATCACTAAAAGTTGGGGTGTCCCTTGCCAGATACATCTCTCTAAGGGTCGGGAAACCTTTAGTCTCAGTTAACCATGGTGTTGGACACCTTGAAATTTCGAGGAAATTATCTGGGTTCAGGAACCCTCTTTTCCTGTACGTTTCAGGCGGGAACACACAGCTTGTCTCCATCGGAAATAGAAGGTACTCCGTTCTCGGTGAGACTCTGGACATAGGAGTTGGAAATTTCCTGGATAAGATAGCCAGGGATATGGGCTATCCATTTCCAGGTGCACCAAATATCGAATCCCTTGCCCGCCAGGGGGAAAAGGTGCTGAGCTGCCCATATGTCGTGAAGGGAATGGACGTCTCGTTTTCTGGCCTATATACATTCCTCAAAAATGTGATAGGAAGGGAAAGCCCTGAGGACATAGCTTTCAACGCACAGGAGTATGCTTTCACAGCCCTGGCAGAGATTCTGGAGAGAGGGATGGCTCATTTTGGTATAACCCAGTTTAGCATAACTGGTGGAGTTGCACGGAACAGGAGGCTTAGGGAGATACTTTCAGGAATGGCAGAGATGAGAGGATATGAATATTATTTCCCCGATGAAAGATATCTCTCAGATAATGGAGCGATGATCGCCCTGGCAGGATATATGAGCAGCGATATCCGAAGGACAATAAACATTGATATGAACGACAGGGTAGACTCAAGAAGAGTTGAATGGATAGGAAAAAATACACTCAAACCTAAAGCGATGGTGGGAGGGGAAAGCCTGGTGAGTCCTTCCAGGCTTTACGGCATGGATTGCATCATCAAGAAACGGACAGGAGTGGACTACAGGAACAGAATGATTGACAGAAGAATCAGCACTGCAAGGTTGAAGAGGGAAGTAAAGATGCTGGCCGCCCTTAAAAATGCAGGAATAAATGCACCTACAGTACTTTTTGTTGATCTGGATGACATGGAATTTGTCATGGACAAAATAGACTCAAGAAATCTGTCCACTCTCCTCAACGATAAGAATTTTGGGAATTACTTGAGAGAGGCTGGAAAGAACATTGCAAAACTCCATGATAGAGGAATGAGCCATGGAGACCTCAACGTAGGTAACATACTTATTGGAGACGGGTTATTTATAATAGATCCATCAATGGGGGAGCTGAATGCAGAGGATGAAGACATGGGTGTTGATCTACATTTGATGAAGAAATCGCTCGAAACCCTTGGGAAGAAAAGGTATTATGAATCATTCCTCGAAGGGTACAGGAAATACAAACGTTCCAGCGTCATAATAAGGAAAGTGAAGGAGATTGAGGGGAGGAGAAGATATACTTGATCCTTGTAACATCAAATGAAGGGAAATTCAGGGAATATGAATCAATGTTTCTGGAGCACGGAATGAAGGTAAAAGTGGCGTTCTTCAGCTACCCTGAGGAACAACTTGACTCTATTGAGAAGGTGGCGGAAAGATCCGCATGCTATCTGCAGGGGATAATGAAGGAGGATTTCTTCATAGATGATTCAGGATTGTTCATAGAATCACTTGGTGGTTTTCCTGGGGTCTACTCATCCTACGTAAATAGGACAATCGGTAATGATGGGATTCTCAAACTTATGAGCAATGTTGAGGACAGAAGGGCAAGGTTCAGAACCTGCATAGCATATTATGACGGAGAGATGCACTTGTTCACTGGAGAGGTTTCTGGACAGATTGCATATAAAGGGAAGGGAGAGAACGGTTTCGGATTTGATCCAATATTCATTCCGTCTGGATACACTAATACGTATGCAGAGATGTCCCTGCAGGAGAAAAGTTCCATTTCACACCGGTCGAGAGCGGCAAAAGAATTCATAGCGTTTCTTAAGAAAAAGGAAATATAGCTCTTTCAAATTTCACCCGGATGGAAAAAGGAAAAATAAAGGAGCTCAAGATTCCAATAAGTCTGGTAATGATTGCCATAACCCTGTTTCTAACCATCCTAACTGTGATATATTTCTTCAGTCTACTGATTCTTCCATCTGAATTCTCTAATTTTCTCTCTTCGTCTGGCGGCTGGGCATACTACATATTCCTTGTCGCGTTGATAGGGTTCCTCTACTTCGCATATCTCCTTGTGCAAACCGTAAATGACAGGAGGAAGTTTGAGGAGCTTATTGCATCTGACAGCAAATCAATATTTGTAAAGAATGTTAGGGAACTTGATGTAATAGCACGCCGGCTAGGCCCCTCATTTAAGAAAAGGCTAGAGAACAAGAAGGAACAGCTAAGGGTGAAATATTAGTCTTCTTTCAGCAGATCAGTTATGAATTGAGGAAGTGAAAATGATGATTCATATATCGAGCTGTTGTAGTACTTTCCAGTAAATTCCCCCTTTCTGTTAATTGGGGAATCAGATGCAATGATGTATGACCACATCCCTGAAGGGTACGAAGGAACAAATGAAAGGTACGGCTTCACATTCTTAAAGAATTTTGAAAGTCCCCTGTATGCCTTCCTCAGGAACTCTGGATTCATGAAGGGAGAGCCCGCCTGAGTTACAATAATCCCATCTTTTCCGAGCAACTTCTTGGCCTTCATGTAGAAGACTTCGGAGAAGAGTGATGCAGCGAAACCTATTGGATCTGTTGAGTCTACAAGAATGAGGTCATATGTCCCATCCCTGTCCACAAATTCAAACGCATCCTGATTATGTACCTTCAGTCTTGGATCCTTGAAAGAAACTGACAGGTTTGGGAGGTAAGCTTTCGCAGCATTAATTACCTCTTCATCAATCTCAACCAGGTCAACTCTCTCCACTGGATACCTTAGGACCTCCCTTGCAACTCCACCATCTCCTCCTCCGATGATTAGCACCCTGCGGGGCCCGGGATGGGAACACATACCGGGATGAGAGAGCATTTCCTGATACATGAATTCGTCCCTGTCTGTAATCATGAAGCAGCCATCAAGGGACATTACCCTTCCAAAGAATTCTGTATCAAATATGTCTATTTTCTGGTATTTAGATTCCTTTGAGAAAAGGTGAGATTTGAGCCTCACTCCAAATTTTACATCCTCATTCTGCAATTCCGAGAACCAAAGGTCAATCTTCATATCTCATAATATTGAGGTCTATCATAATCTTTATGAGCGTGAGCGAGGAAGGGAATTGTATAATTATCATGGGATAAATAAACCCGCATAGCTTTATTACATAGGCTTATTAATTAAAATGCAATTTAGGAATATCCTTCGAGGTGAAAGGATGACACAACAAATAAGAATGGAAAAAACTACAGAAGAACTCGACCCATTTAAAATTGCGCAGAAACAATTAGACGAGGCTGCTAAAATAATGAAACTTGATCCACGTGCCCACGCAATTCTTAGGGAACCTATGAGTATATTGCAGGTACAGATTCCGGTGAAGATGGATAATGGATCTACTAAGGTCTTCACTGGCTTCAGGGTCCATTATAACAATGCTAGAGGACCAGTCAAGGGAGGTATAAGATTCCATCCCCAGGAAAGCCTGTCTACAGTCAAGGCACTCTCAGCATGGATGACCTGGAAGACGTCCCTGGCAGATATTCCATACGGCGGTGCAAAGGGAGGAATTATATGTGATACGAAATCCATGAGCCAAGGCGAATTAGAGAGACTATCAAGAGGCTACATCAGGGCAATTGGGGAATATATTGGACCTGAAATCGATATACCCGCACCAGATGTTTACACCACTCCCCAGATTATGGCCTGGATGATGGACGAATATTCCGCATTGATGGGACATAATGTTCCAGGTGTTATCACAGGCAAACCACTGGAAATAGGCGGATCACTTGGGAGGGGGGACGCAACGGCTAAGGGAGGAATGTTCGTACTCAGAGAAGCAGCAAAGAAACTCAAAATAGACCTGTCCAAGGCGACTGTTGCAATCCAGGGATTCGGGAATGCAGGGGAATTTGCCCATAAGTTGGTAACTGAGATGTTCCATTCAAAGGTGGTAGCAGTTTCCGATAGCAAGGGTGGAATTTACAAGAAAGATGGACTTAATTTTGAAGAGGTTAAGGCCCACAAATTGAAGACTGGCAGTGTAGTAGGTTTTAAGGGAGCTAAGGATATAACAAATGCGGAGCTTCTTGAGCTGGATGTGGACGTTCTTATCCCATCTGCTCTTGAGAATCAGATCACCGGCAAGAATGCTGGCAACGTAAAGGCGAAAATACTGCTGGAGCTTGCGAATGGACCGACAACACCCGACGCTGATGAGATTCTTGTAAAAAACAATGTATTCGATATACCCGACTTCCTAGCAAATTCCGGCGGAGTTATAGTATCATATTTCGAATGGGTCCAGAATATAGGCGGATATTATTGGGAGCTGGATGAAGTATACGATCGACTTGACAAGAAGATATCGAAGAGCTTCTGGGACACAGTTGAAACAATGGATAAATACAAGACAACTCCCAGAATGGGCGCATATATTCTTGCAGTTGACAGGATAGACAAGGCAATGAAGGTTCGCGGCTGGTACTGAATGTAATTTTTTATTTTTTTTAGTCTCTTTTTATTTTTTTTCTGTTGGCTTCGCTGGATGCTTGGATATTTATGTATCTCTGTAGAAAAATCTGGTGACCCATTTATTATAAGTCTGAATTTCTTTTAGTCCCATGTTGTGTATTCCGCAATTCTAATTCATTTTTTCATTTTTTTCATATTTCAGATGCGGCTACAAAATTCAAATAGGGAAAAGCTGGTATTATATTATGTTTAGGACCAATGGAAAGCACCTCTACATGCTAGAAATGGAAGAATTCAATTCTGCATTGTTAGAAGATTTTGTCAGCACTTATGATAAAACATTGCTGCTTCTTGGTGATGGAATATTCGTAGATGCACACCGCCTGAAGAAGAAATTAGGTTATAAACTGTACATCCAGCGCATACTGAATATGTATCAATTGCAGAAGACTGTAGAAGATCTATACTACGATGATTTCGCAATTTTTATTGTTGTAAGAATATCTGAATTGAAGGAATGGAAAGAGGAGGTTATGTTAAACATTTCAAAAGCCCTGGAGAACATGTCAAATAGATCCGAAAGACCAAATATTTTCTATGTTGTTGGAGACGAAGATTTCAAGCCACATTGGCTCGAGAAAACATTCCGTAGAAAGATCGCGGAGGCGATTAAGGAATGGGAAGAAATACCCCAAGCCTTAGAATGGAGATAGAAGGCATAATAGATGAAATAAGAAAAGCACAAAAATTGATGAGGAGCGATGATAAGGAGATATTGGAGGATTTCATACAAAAGGCGAAAATACATATTCCTGAAGCATCCATGACAAATCTTGACCCTACATTCCTGTTTTTGCTGTTCCTAATGTTGGAAAGAGTGAAAGAGAATAAATGATAATTGATGCCTGGGGGGAAGGTCCCATATACACTATAAATGAAAAGAAGAGAATTAATACATGGGACTATGAACACACAATCTATGTAACGGGAGAGTACCTATGGAAATTAGTAAATGAGATAGATGGCATACCATGGATAAAATGGAAAATTGAGAAAATGAAGGACATTTTTTCTGAAAAAAATGCATTATGCATAACAATTCCACCAAGGAGGATAGAATATGTTGTGAACGCTATTGAGAGGATAGGCTCCTTCAGGGATTACAAGGTATATAACGCCGATCTCAACATAGTACAATCTTTCATGGTGAAAAATAATCTTCATTTCTTTGAAGACGGTGAAGGATGGGACTATCATCTACCAGACCTCGATGTATTGAATGTGAAATTTATAAACTCTGTAAATGAGATGGAAATAAATGGAGAAATATTCAGCAATCTGGATTCTTCGCTTGATTGTTTTTTTTCTAATCTGGAATATGCAAACATAATAATCTCAGAAGGAGGCGATACCTACTTCCCGGAATTCTTTAGAATTGCGAGGAAAGCAGGCTATTTTACACGAACATCGAGAAGCAGAGAAAGGATATTCACATCTTACGGTAGAATAAATCACAGGAAGAGTGGATTCAAAATATTTGGATTGCCCCACATAGACAGTACCACATCTTTCATGTTTAATGAAGGAGGTTTGGAAGGACTTGTGGTAATCAGCAAAATTACCTCGCTCCCTCTTTTTTATTCTGCAAGAATAACGCCTGGAACTGCCGTATCCTCATACGAGGTAAGGAAATCACTGGAAAAAAACATTATGATACCTGTGTACAAAGAAGATCATGAGATCATTAAAAACATCGATACATTCTTAAGGGCGGATAGGGGTGGACTTTACCTCCAGCCCCGTCCCGGAATTTATGAAAATGTATTCGAGATAGATTTCAGTTCCATGTACCCATCAATCATAGTCAGATACAATTTGTCTCCTGAAACAATAAATGTCAATTGCAGGAAAAGTGAGTCAATACCGGAACTAGGTTATGAAATCTGTATGGATAAACAAGGATACCTATCCGAATTCCTTTCAGACTTGCTTGACCTAAGATTATATTACAAATCAAGAAAGAGCAGTGAGGAGAGGTACAGAATGAGAGATTCTGTCCTGAAATGGCTACTTCTGACATCATTTGGATATACAGGCTACAAAAATGCCAAGTTTGGAAGGATAGAGGTACATGAGGCAATAACAAGCATAGGGAGGCAGATCCTTGCTGAAAGCATAGGCATTGCTAGAGTGGCAGGATTTGAAATAATTCATGGGATTGTAGATTCCCTCTGGTTAAGGGGAAATGGTAACATTCACGAAGTGATTAAAAAAATTGAGAATGTCAGCAGATTGAATTTATCCCTGGAAGGGCACTATAAATGGATAGTTTTCCTGCCGGCAAAAGATGGGAGCGGTGCACTAAACAGATATTTTGGCCTGATGGATAATGGCAAATTTAAGGTGAGAGGTATAGAGATGAGAAGAGATGATTTTCCATTGATATGCAGGAAAATGCAGGAAGATATTCTTGAAATTTACTCAAATGTAAATGGAATTAATGACTTTCAGAAATTCTATGGGCAGGTAACTTCCATCTATTCAGATTACAAGGACAGGTTGGTCAGGGGAAAGGTAGACGATTCGGATCTTGAAGTACAAATAATAGCTAGCAGGTATGCAGAATTTTATAAAACAGATGGGATAAGGAAAAGGGCGATTGAGAAATCTAAAGACGCAAAACCAGGAGATAAAATATCCATGTTCGTTACCAGTGAAGAGAGGGGAAATGTAGATATAGATTACCTGGAAGGCAGGTATGACAAGAAATATTACATAAGGAAACTGGAAATGGCTTGGGAAAGTATTTCTTATCCATATAAACATGAAGAACTAATATATCAAAAAACCATTGCCGATTATGATTGAAATAGATAACATCGAAGTCGCAGGAAAAAAATTCACAGGAATCAAGGTCGATACACAACCTGCACCGATCGTAATAATAAAGGGAGAAAGGGGGTTCATAATGTGCGGGGCATTAAGCATAGAGGCGGCAAATAAAACTGGAATGACTGCGGCATCGGTGTCAGGTGTCAAGACATTTGACGACTTGCTTAACAAGGAGATCGGAAACGTGAGCGCGAAGGCCAGGGAACTTGGAATAAAAGAAGGAATGCTTGGCAGAGATGCATTAAAGCTCCTATGAATAAAGCTCGTAAACGATAAGATACGCCCCTTTTTTCTTTTCTATGATATCGCTTGGGTCCGATTCAACGAGTGCCGAGCCTATGTTTCGATCTCTCAAGTCCCTTATAACACACGTTAATCCCTTCTTGATTTGACCCGTAATATTCTGAATGCCAGCCGAATAAAGTTTGGCACCGTTCCTTATCTTTGCCTGAGCTCCATCATCTATGGTTACCGCTGGAAAGCCCTGCAGAAGCATAATTTTTAAAGAGGGAAGCCATGAATCATTATACTTGATAAGAATGGGAATCTTCTCGTCATATATTATGGAATGATCATTTTCTTCGATAATCAGTTTCTTTGACTCTGTGACTATTCCAAATTTATCTAAAAGACTTTTAAATTCTCTAATTTCTCTATTTGAGAGAAAATGCCTCTTCATCGATTTGAGTATTGCAGTGTAAGTATTAATATTCTGTTCTACAGGGGAAACAGCAGATGAAATTTTAAATCAAAGATTATTTTCAAGCCACTTCAGATCTTAAGTGACACCTTAATAAGTAATATGGTTTGACAAAAGTTTTTATGAATAAGTTTCTTAAAGTTGATCATGAAAGCTCCAATATTCTCTTCAACAGGAGATCAATCGCTTGAGTCCGGATCGAAACTGGAGCCTATAGAGAATGATGAGTTAAATGATTTCATTATCCATTATGTTAATTTGATGGGACCAAATGGCATTTTTGTCGTTACTGATTCATCGGAAGATTATGAATTCATAAGGAGGAAGGCTATTGAGGAGAAGGAAGAGCGCCTGTTAAAAAATATAGGACATACATTTCATTTTGACAGCTACTACGACCAGGCAAGAGATAGGGAAAACACCAAAATATTGACCATTAACGGTGAAAATCTTCCATTCTTGAACACGATGGAAAGGGAAGAAGGGATCAGGGAAATAGAGGCACTTATGAAAGGGATAATGAGGGGGAGAACCATGATAATAGGCTTCTTTTCCCTTGGACCTGTTGATTCCCCTCTTTCCATAAAAGCTGTTCAGATAACTGATTCATATTACGTGATGCACAGTGAAATGATTCTATACCGTACGGCATACAATTCTTTTGTCAGGACACCTGATCTGGAATTTCTAAAATTCGTTCACAGCCAGGGAAAAACAGATTCCAGAAATACGAGTAAAGACATAGTAAACAGAAGGATTTTTTTCGATCTTCTGGGTAATTCCAGTATCTCAATAAACACTCAATATGCCGGGAACTCAGTTGGACTCAAGAAACCCGCATTCAGGATAACAATAAATCGTGCCATGAATGAGGGATGGCTGTCAGAACACATGTTTCTGATGGGTGTCAATGGCCCAAATGGCCGAGTGACATACCTCACAGGAGCGTTTCCATCAGGGTGCGGGAAGACGTCAACGTGCATGGTTCCAGGGGAAAAAATCGTTGGGGACGACCTGGTCTTTATTAGGGAGAATAATGGAATTGCAAAGGCAATAAACATAGAAGTTGGTGTATTCGGAATAATTGATGGAATAAATGAAGCTGACGACAAGACAATATGGGACGTAATACACAGCAATGATGAAGTTATATTTTCAAATGTACTTATTAATGACGGAAACCCCTACTGGACAGGGATGGGGACATCGATCCCGGATGAGGGGGAAAACCACAGTGGTCAATGGAGGAGAGGAAACAGGGATAGTGAAGGAAAAGAAATACCGCCTTCGCATAAAAATGCAAGATTTACGGTGAAACTTGAATCGTTCCCTGGGCTCGATCATAATGCCTTGGAGAGCAGGGAAGGAGTTGAAATCGGGGGGATGATATTTGGCGGTAGGGACAGCGATACATGGCCACCGATATGCGAGGCACTGAACTGGGACCATGGCGTGATAAACAAGGGAGGGAGTATAGAATCGGAAACAACTGCAGCATCATTGGGAAAAGTAGGAGTGAGAACATTCAACGCTATGTCAATCATGGAATTTATGTCTGTCGATATCGGGAAATACCTTGATAATTACCTGAAATTTGGGGCTAAACTAACGAAGAAACCAAGAATATTCGGAGTTAACTACTTTTTAAAGGAAGACCAGAAGTTCCTCAATGAAAAAACAGACAAGAAAGTGTGGCTAAAATGGATGGAACTGCGGATACATAATGAAGTGAAAGCACTTCTTACGCCAATAGGATTTATCCCAATTTATAGTGATCTCTCCAGATTATTCAAAGAAGTTCTTGGAAGAGAATATTCAAGAGAAGATTATGAGAAACAGTTCAGGATAAGAATTGATAGGTTGTTAGAGAAAAACAGTAGAATAAGAGAAATATATTCGAAAATACCAACTGTTCCACAGCAGGTCTTCAAAGAACTCGATGCAGAAAATCTGCGCCTGAAAGAAGCCAGGGTGAAATACGGGGATAGCATTTCCCCATTCAATTTCACCTTGTGACAGAGCTAGGTACTCCAATCTCCCCTGACTTCCATCTGGTTCCTTTCCTCACCAGTTCCTATTAGCACCACAGGGACTTTCAGTTCGTCCTCAATGAATTCAGTGTATTTCTCCAGATTCCTTCGATTATCCTTCCAGGAGGGGAAACTTTCATAATTCACTCTGTCCACCTTTGAGTTGGGATCAAATTCATCAAATTCCGTACCGTTCTCCTCGTATGAAACGCCTACCATTATATTGTCCAGCTGGCCTAGAATATCTGCCTTCGTTAGTGCCACGAAGTCCAAGGAATTTAACTTGACTGCCCGCCTCAGCATGGGTATGTCAAGATACCCTACCCTCCGCGGTCTGCCGGTGGTGGTTCCAAACTCCTTTCCAAATAACCTGAGTTTATCTCCCTCTTTCCCGAGGATCTCAGTTGGAAATTGCCCCTCTCCAACCCTTGTAGTATAGGCCTTCGCAACTCCCATGAATTTGCTGAAGTATTTTGGAGAGAGTCCAGTTCCTTCAGTCACTCCAAGGGTTGTTGTGTGTGAAGATGTCACAAATGGATATGTTCCGAACTCGATATCAATAAACGTCCCGTTTGCAGTCTCGAATAATGCGCTTCTTCCATCGTCTAGACTACTGCGAAGGTAAGAAGATGTATCTGTGACATATTTACTCACTTTATTGTAATAGGAGAAAAGAGAATCGGCTTGTTCATTCTCCACCGGAAGTTGATATATCTTGCCCATAAATTGAAGCTTTTCCCGCACTTTTTTCTCATCATTAAAATCAATCATCCTTATTCCGTATCTCCCGAACTTTGATTCATAAGCGGGACCAATTCCCTTAAGGGTTGTTCCTATCTGTTCCGCGCCCCGCAGTTTCTCGAGAAAGGCATCCCTTGCAAAATGAAGGTCAGTTACTATATGGGCAATGTTAGAAATTTTAAGGTCAAAGTCCTTCCTGAATTTTGTGAGGAGATCAATCTCTTCAACCAATCTTTTCAGATTGATCACAACGCCATTTGCAATAACAGAGACATGTGTCTGGAGGAAGCCTGCGGGAACTAGATGGTATTTGAGTGTAGAACCCCCTATGACAACTGTGTGTCCGGCATTCTCCCCCCCATTGAACCTTACTGTTATATCATACTTCTTTGACAGATAATCAATGACCTTTCCCTTCCCCTCATCTCCAAACTGGCAACCGACAACGGTTAAGGTATCCATTACAACCTTTTTGGTTTATCGATATGAGAATAATAACTTTTCTTACGATTTCCATGCTTCTCATAAAATGAATTAGAAATCAGTGTGGTTGCGGTATCATCTCAAGAATCAGGGATATCTGATATTCCTATATCATTTAGATTGCTTTATCATGAAATATGGATTTTTACTGTCGCCCAAATCATACACTATCTTGTTCGACGTTTCCACTAACTCGGCAATTTTCTCCCTGCTAATCTCAGCGAGGTTCTTTCCTTTGGAATAGATTCTCTGGGTATTCATTATAAACTTTGGAAAATTTAGGAAATCGCTTATGTATGAAGGCATCATCTTCAATATGAACTGCATTGCGTTGTCAAGCAGTTTCTCCTTATCATTGTCTATTTTAGAGCTTGAGAATTTTCCTCTCAGGTATTTGTAAATGTAGAAACTATAACTGCCATACAGTTGCGCTATCTGGTCAATAACCGGTCCCACCCTTGTTTTCATGACAGGGGTAAGAACATCAAATCTATCCCAGTCCAGTGTGAAGAGGCTTTCGCTCTTAATTGCGTCGTCAAAAACTCTGGTTCCTGGAAGCGGGGTGTATATTGAAAATTGAAGTGCATCTGCACCAGCCCGAGCAAGCTGTTTGGAGAAACGTATTGATGTAAATATATCCCTCATCCTCTCATATGGTGCCCCTATCATCATTCCAATGAGCACGATGATACCGTTTCTTGACAGGATTTTAACTGCATCAACTGACTGAGGAGTGAATTCCCCTTTGTGCATTTTCTTCAATATCTCTTCGCTCCCTGATTCAACTCCTAGAAAAGATATCTTCATTCCCGCTTTGGCCCCAAGTTCTATCAGGTCCGGATTTTTGCTTGTCACGTCTGCTCTCATTTGTACTATCCATCTTGTTCTCAAGTCTTCCTGAAGTACCCTATTGAACATTTCTCTTCTGTGCTTTACATTTGGGTAGACGACAAAAATGTCATCAGTGAAAAATATCCAGTCGTAACCAAATTTTTTGGCCATTTGCATCTCTTCAATAATTCTATCGTTTGATTTATTCCTCCACTTATTTCCCCAGGTGGGAGTTACCGAGCAGAAATCACATGCATACGGACATCCTCTGGACGTTTCGACACACATCACTTTGTCGTTATTTCCAAACACCTTGAATGTATATTTTGATGCGTCCAGTAATTCCATTGGGGGGAGAGGGAGAGTGTCAAGGTCTCCTATGAGAGACCTTGGAGGTGTTCTTATGAATTTATCCCCATCCTTGTAGACTATGCCCTTAATCCTATCAAATGTTGTTCCTTCTGCGACAGCGTTCCCTATGTCAAAGATAGTTTCATCTCCTTCCCCTATAACAGAAATATCAAAACCATCTCTCAGTATCTCCTTTGGTAGGAATGTCGCATGATGCCCCCCTGCAACAAGAACTGTATCGGGTTTCATTTTCTTTATACCCCTGGCAATATAACCAGCATTGTTGTGAGCAGCAGTTGCGTGCAGGGTTATACCGACGAGGTCAGGACGATACTCAACAGATCTTTCAATAGTCTCGTCCAGGGCCATTTTCTCCCCTTCCATATCTATTATTTTGACGGTAGATCCTTCAATTCTCATAAGTTCCCCTGCAAGGGTTAGTAAACCGAGTGGAGCTGGAAGGAATCCCCATTTTGAAAGATATGCACTACCGGTCTTGTTACTTGGACGTATCAAAACCGTCCTCAGAACCATATAATAAAAGAACCGCGTATTTTATAAAATTTTTGTAACTGGAATGAATATTTTTGATGCTTGCAGGGACTACTGAATTGCTGTAGAATTATAGTGCAGACTCAGATTTTCACTGTCAACAAATTATGGACAGAAACAAAACATTCTTTATACATTAGAATGAATTACAGAGCTAATGAGTAGGTTCAATGGAATTAGTGGAATCAGCATCGCCTTCAGGTTTTACCCCAGGGCAAGGTACCTCCGGTACTACAGGAAGGTCATGGAAACTACAGGTAAGCCTCCAGACAGAGAAAAGAGTATAAAGGAAGCAATTAAGCTTAAGGATTCGTTAATAAAATCTGGTCCACTGTTCATAAAATTGGGTCAGCTCCTCTCGTCGAGGAGAGATGTTGTCCCGGAAGAGTATGTCGAGATTTTGACTTCCCTGCAGGATGACGTCCCCATGCCAGAATTTGCACCTGTCAAGAAACTCATAGAAAGTGAAATAGGGAAAATTGATGAAGTATTTGAAGAATTTGACAGCAGCGGCATTTCAGGTGCAAGCTTGGGTCTTGTGTATCGTGCAAAATTCAAGGGACATGATGTTGCAGTGAAAGTGAACAGACCCAACATAAGGGAGATCATAGTAAAGGACAAGTATAAGGTGAGATCATTCGTCAAGCTATTGGAAAGGTATACGGGCAAATCATTTTCGCTCTCAACATTTACTGAGGAGTTCCTGGCGAGTCTCGAACTTGAACTTGACTACAAGAGAGAGGCAGAATCTATAGAAATTATAGGGGACAAGATAGAGGAGATGGATCTTGATATGCAAATCAGTGTCCCGCGGGTATTCAAAGAAGTTTCAACCTCCAAAGTCCTGGTCATGGAATACCTTGAATTCATAAAGATTACAGACATCGCCAAACTTAAAGATAACAAGGCAGACCTTCGAAAAATTGCCCGCACTATTGATAAGCTCTTTCTTAGACTGGCACTGAGGGAAGGCAGATTTCACGCAGATCCACATCCTGGAAATCTCGGCTGGAGCACGGATAATAAGATTGTCCTTCTTGATTATGGTATGACATCTGAGCTTCCAGAGGATACAAGGGACAAGCTCCTGATGGGATATTACTATCTTGCTTCCATGGATGCGAGAAATCTTCTCTCTGTTCTTGTTGACATGGATATTGCAGATCCGCTCGCAGATAGAACACTGATGCAACAGATGCTTGATATGGCCTTCAAGGACCTCCAGGGAAAGAAGATTAACGAAATGGAATACAGGGAGCTCGTGCACAGAGCCAATGTCATACTTTTCAGGTTTCCTTTCAGGCTTCCCTACAATCTTTCCCTTTTCGCAAGGATGTCTGTTATACTGGAAGGTGTTTGTAAAACACTCGATAGCAACTTCAACTTCATTGATAACGTGGCAGAGATAATGAAGGAGGAGAAGGCGACTTACAAAATTCTGAAAAGCAGATTATTCAGCCTTCCAGAAAGGATCAGCAACTCACTTCAGGATTTCCTGAGTATTCCTGAATTGCTGAAGAATCTTAATAGGCCGAAGAAGAATGGAAACAATCACAATTATTCAAGTGCAATCATAGCATCAGGGTTAATAGTTGCTGGCTCTGTATCTCTGACGAAGCCTGTGATAGCAATTGTCTTCTTTGCAGTATCTGTTATCTTTATATTTCTATCATTCAGGACTTAAGATATCGGAACAGTCTTGACTTCTTTCCTTGTCACTTGAATCTGGAGGACTCCTTCTTTCATTGATGCTTTAATAGATTCAGGATCAAATTCACTCATTATCCTTATGAATTTTGAGAATTCTTCGACCCTTTCTTCGTAGACTGTTCTTCCCACAAGCCCTTTATCTCTCTTTCCTGATACTTTTATGCCCCTTTTCATCCCCAAAATTTTGATATCGTTCTTATTGAATCCGGGTAGATCGAGATAGATGTATACCAATTCACCATCCTCAGTTATATCGACTGGAGGGTAGAACACCTCTGATATAGTTTTCATCCGCTGTCCTGCCTTCTTTATTGCGCCTTCTAATCCTATTTCCATAATTATATAGTCCTTATGGAAATATAAAATTTTTGTCCTGTTTTTGCTAACCTAGTTCTCTTTTATTATCCTGATTATCTCCTTCTCCCTACTTTCAATCCATTCGTCGCTCATTGAGCTTATGTAAACACGCATGAGGGGTTCTGTTCCAGACTTCCTTACAAGGATGAAGTTATCCTTTGAAACAAGCCTTAGTCCATCAATTTCGTCATGTTCCATTCTCTGATAAAAATTTTTCAGGTCAGATTTGAACTTCTCGAAATCCTGGACAAGTGGCATCTTTAGTCTTCTTAGCTTATAATCAGGAAGTGCGCTTGCAATTTTTGAAATTTCGCTTCCCGTTGATGCCATTATATCAAGTACCAATGCCAAGGACAATCCCCCATCGCCTGCATTAAGATGTTCTGGCAGGATGATTTTTCCGTTTTCTTCCCCACCAAGTAGACCTTTATACTTGATGAGTGCTTCAGAAACTACAGGTGACCCCACAGGAGTTCTTATAACTTTGACTCCATGTTTTTCTGCTATCCTGTCTATCAGGAAGGTTGAAGCCACAGGAAAAACAAGATCCCCTTTTTTCTTTTCAAGGATATAATCAGCCAGTAAAGCCACAAGTTTGTCTCCATCTATCATATTCCCCTTTTCGTCCAGAAAGACCGCCCTATCACCATCGCCGTCATGAGCTGCAGACAGGTCGAATCCACCTGTTTTGGCGAATGATATCAGATCTTTGATATTTTCCTCTGTCGGTTCCGGGCTTCTTCCAGGGAACAGACCATCCGGATTTGCGTTGACACTTACGTAGTGAGTTCCAAGCTTGTTAAGGATCAATGGGGTCGTCACATAAGTTGTGGAATTTGCACAGTCCACCAATATTCTAAATCTATGCTTCCTGATCTCATTTGGCTTTACATTTTTCAAAATGGAATTGATGTAAGGCCTAATTGCGTCCTCATGCCTTACCCGCCCTATGAAATCCCATGTTGTTTTCATGTATGTTTCCTTCGCGATAATCTCCTCTATTTTTGATTCATCGGACCTTCCAGGATTGGTCCCATCCATGGCAATCACCTTCAGCCCATTGAAGTCAGATGGGTTGTGTGATGCAGTGATCATGATGCCGGGCAGGCTGTTGATTTTTGAGTATATTTGTAGTGCAGGCGTAGGAATCATCCCAAGGTCGGTGGCATCCTTTCCGGAGTTGAGTACGCCTGCAATGACCATATCCTTTAAAATTTCTGAGCTTGTACGATTGTCATATCCAACGGCAACCTGGTCACTATCGTAATATGTACCTATCGTCATCCCCAGTTTATATCCCAGCTCTGGATCAAGCGTCTCATTAAGGACACCCCTTATTCCATTTGTACCGAAAAGTGGCATGATACTTGATAAGAAGATTAATAGATATATTTTGCCGATGAGAGCAGCGGAAAATAGAGCTAAAACTGAGGAGAAGGCTACAGAATGATGCTATAAGGAGCTCCCATGTTTTAAGTGAACCACCTAATCTGGATGCCTGCAATCTTATTTTGAGTCAGAGTTTTATTTTTTCTATTGTATGGCCTGTTCCTATCTTCACACTGCTGACTGAAATGGTTCTGTTGGTCAGATTGTAGTACTCCCTTAGAACGTTCTCCGAGAATAGCTTATATCCCATGCTATCACAGAAAAGCAAGATTGAACCGGAATACTCTCCTATGTTGAAAATATAATTTGTGAGCTTGTACTTGTCGAGAAGTGATGAGAGTGTTTTCTGGAATCCGGAAAGTGACAGAATATTGAATGCGAGAGACTGGGAATATTTTGACAGGAGATACACAAGCTCTGTTGAATCATTCTGCTGAATGGCTGTCTCTATTCTTCTGAATAATTCAGCTTCATTCTGAAAATGCTTGAAGATGCCAATGTAAGGGAAATTCATGGTAGAAGGATCGTTGTTGTCAATGTTCTGGTCTATGTATCTTTTCAGATTACGGATACTTACGTTGTAGTTTTCATTCATATCTAGAGAATTATCGGTGATCAGGTAAAGGGAATAGGGTTCAAAATTGAATGGTTCATTCCGGAAACTTCCATTATTCCAGTCATAGATGAGTATATTCTCGTCCTTTCCTTCTGCCCTTGTTACTGTCTCATGCAGGCTGCTTCTGTCTCTAATCTTGTCCTGAATCTCACCGCTTAGCTCGACGAACTCTGAATTGGAAAGGTGTATGCCATTCACAGACGAGAATGAATATACCAATAGATCAATGAATCCGGAGTAATACCCTATTGAGGAGTTGAAAGTTATACCTTCGTTCAAAAGGATATCCGGAGGAAATTTCCACCCTCTCTGAATTGATATGGTCGTCATCATTTTTATTGGGTCAGACCATTCATTTGTCAATTTTTGCATATTATACTCAAATTTTGCATTTTTTGATCCCCTCAGGTTGACCATCTCAGATTTCCTTACCAGTGCCTCAAAAGAGAGCGAAATTGGCATGGATATTGTTGACTTTAATCGTGAGAAATGTGGTGACCCAAATAAGGTTACTACAGCAGGGACAGTTATTTTATATCCACCTGGGAAGGCATTTATTGTTTCCTGATCAAACACCTTTTGGTAAATGTTTTTAACATAAAAGTTTTAGTCGTAGGATGATAGTTTCTGACGGCACTATTCTAGAACTACTACAAGCAGGTAAATTGGAGATAAGTCCATTCAGTCAAGAAAGATTGACACCGAATGGATACGATTTTGGAGTGGGAGAGGCAATCACCATACAGCCTGGCCAGGGAATTCAACTGGAAACAGTCGAACATGTTTCCCTGCCAGTTTATATCGGTGCAATGATGTTTCTGAGATCATCATATTCCCGGCAGGGACTTGTTGCGAGCTTTGGATTTGTTGACGCTGGATTCAGGGGCAAGATAAAATTTTACGTTCACAATTTAGGCAAAAGTGACATAATGATCTCAAAGGACAAGGGTGTCTTCCAGATGATCTTTCTCAGCCTTGATAAGGCTGCACAAAAAGATTATCCAACTAGATCTGGTCATTACCAAAATCAGGGGTTAAAATAAGTTTGAGAATCTCAATTCGTCACCATAGAAGATAATGTGAAATCTTGGCTGAATCAAATCCAAGCATTAAAATCATAATATTCCTTGTGGGCTTATCAGGGATTGTTTACACCGTTGAGGTTTGAAAGCAACTCACGTAGAAGTTTAGTATTTTCTATTCTTTTTCCAAGTTCTACCAGAATTTGCCTGTCCATCAAAGGTGGCATCCTTCTGAGTTTTTTGCCGCTGTAGACACAGAATCTTAGTGTCGTGCTTCCGTCTTCGTATCGTAACAGCTGAATTGTGGGTTCCCACATCTCCTTTCTCCTTCCCGTATCCAATATGCACTTAACAAAGACTTCCTCAATGATGTATCCTTTTCCCCATTGAAATTGAAACTTTCTTGGAACGATCCGATTGTCACCATCTTCAATTATTAACCTTGGCATTAAGGATCCCTGTTCAACACAATAAAAATATTAGTATTTAAATATATCATAAAATTTAGAATATGGTGAACTGAATGGTTCTTCAACGAAATGAGGTTATTCGGAATCCTCTTAAGTATGCAGGTGCCGGGATTTGAACCCGGGCTAAAGGCTTGGAAGGCCTTTGTGCTACCAGGCTACACAACACCTGCTCGGTAGGGGTGAGAATTAACACTCTTTACATAAACATTTCCAATTTATCAATCATTTTTGAAATTTCAGAATAACCTGATATATCGGTTCTTCATTTTATACAGTTTAATATACTGTTTCAATACTAGCGGTTTTCAACGTACTCTAACAGAAGAACTAATTGTCTCTGTGGGAGAAGCGTACGGTTTAGAAAGTAGGTCAATGAAGAAAAATTATTTATTACTATGTTATACAGACCGGTGCGAAAAAATCTTCTTATTGCGGGAATAATCCTGCTGGTCGTAGGGGTGGTGTTTGTAGGCACATCGCTTTCCCTGGAGGATACGTCACTGCATACATCCTCAATTCTGAACTTCAATTCATCAACTAATGAGTACTACTCAAGTGAAATCAATCTTAATCCCTCTAATGAGCTGATTGTTGTTTCAGGCGATAAATACTATCTGATCCCTTCATCAGATCTGGCAATATCAAACTCAACCAATTCTGTTTCTTTTCAGATTCCCCCGACAACTTCATTTGATGGAAATCAGATATATTCAGCACTAAATGGCAGCTACTATCTGGTGTCGTTTGCATCTTCTCCATCAATATCCTACGCAGTAACGAACACGCACTCTATCAGCATTGTCTACCTTGGCTTTCTTCTTCTTGTTGGAATAGCGTTGTTTATTTCAGGAATAGTGATATCTATTACAGGCGCTATGTTGAAGCCAAAGGCCAGAACATGGGAAGTTAAGTGAACATAGCGTAATACTGTACTTCGCCTCTGGATTTGATTGAAAATAGTGACATTTTTAAAGGATACAAGAGATAACGCTCAAAAAGAGTAAAATATTGAAGAGTTATCATTGTACAATGAGGGAATCTTTTAGAGAGGAAGAAGTCAAATCCTTGTGGAGGGAAATACTTACGGACAAGGGGCTAGAGATATCACGGCTGAATGACCCGGATTCCAAGGAAAGGACAGTAAGCATAAAGTATGAGGAAATCGACGAACTGAATAGAGACTTTGCACTGAATTTTCTTAAATCACCTGAAGAATACATAAGATGGCTGAAAGAAGAGCTGACAAACAATTTCCTCTCAGAAGATTTCAAGGCGAGACACGACAATAGGATTAATATCAGTATCTCCTCCTCCCTTCCTGATATCAAGAAGAATATAAGAGAACTCAGAAGCGCAGATCTAAACACTTTCATTCAAATTGACGGAATAGTGAAAAGGGTTTCAGAAGTTGTTCCTACAATAACGCTTGCAGCCTTTAGATGTGGATACTGCAAATCAGTTGAGCTGTACCCTCAACATGGAAACAAACTGCTGGAACCAGCTACTTGCAACCACTGTAACAGGGGGAAAGATCAGACAAAGTTCCAGTTCATTCCAGAGAAGAGTATATACATGGATACACAGAATATTGAAGTTCAGGAGAAACCGGAACTTCTCAAGGGGGCCTCACAGCCTGCCAAAATTTCAGTTCATCTGAACGATGAACTTTGTGGAAAATTTAATCCCGGCGACAGGGTCGCGGTGAGTGGCATCCTTAAGGGTAGACAAAAATTTGTTGGAAATGCCCCAACAACTCAATTCGACATCTATCTGGAGGCACTGAGCGTTGAAAGGGAGTCATCAGAGTACGAAGAGGTGCAGATCAGCGATGAGGACGTTGAAACAATCCGATCCCTGTCGAGGGATCCTGAAATATATTCAAAACTCGTGAAGAGTATGGCACCTACGATATTTGGGATGGATCTGATCAAGGAGGCCGTGATATTACAATTATTTGGGGGTGTCAGGAAGGTTTTTGAAGATAATACATACATCAGGGGAGAGATACACATCCTCTTATTTGGTGACCCAGGAACCGCAAAAAGTCAGATTCTAAAATATTCAGTAAATCTTGCACCTAAATCTATATACACTTCAGGAAAGGGAAGTTCAGCAGCAGGTCTCACCGCCGCCGCAGTAAAAGACGATTTTTCCGAGGGAAGGTGGACCCTTGAAGCGGGAACTTTAGTGCTTGCTGATGGAGGACTGGCGGCCGTGGATGAGCTTGATAAGATGAGCAGAGAGGATAGCGGAGCCATGCATGAGGCGATGGAGCAGCAGACAGTCACCATTGCAAAGGCAGGCATCAATGCAACACTGATGTCCAGGTGTGCTATCCTGGGAGCAGCAAATCCAAAATATGGGAGGTATGAGGAACAGGAAACATTCAGGAACCAGACTGATTTTCCTCCATCACTCCTTTCCAGATTTGATTTGATATTCGTGATCGTTGATCGCCCAGGTAAAATAGACTCGGATATGGCTAATTATATCCTGAAGGTTCATTCTGATGGAGAGAAGATTGCCAGCGGGCAAGGTATAGAGAAGTCCGAATTCAGACCTTATATAGATCAGGAAACAATGAAAAAGTACATTGTATACGCCAGGAAATTCTGTTACCCGATACTTTCTCCGGCAGCCAAAGAGAGAATCAGGAATTTCTATATACAGAAGAGGGAAGCGGGAATAAAAAGCTCTTCTGTAACAATAACTCCCCGACAACTGGAGGCCTTGATCCGGCTATCAGAGGCATCTGCAAGGATAAGGCTATCCGATAGGGTATCCGAAGAAGACGTAGCAAGGGCAGAAAGATTGATGGAATCATTTCTCAATGAGACTACCGTTGTGAATGGGCAGCCAGACGTGGACTCCCTGATTTCTGGGATCAGCACGAGGGAAAGAAAAACAATATTCAGCCTGAGGAAGATTATAAGTGAACTGCAGGGAGGAGAAGAGAAGGAGGCCGCCTATGAAGACATAGTGGCAAGAGGAAAGGAGGCAGGACTGGATGAATCTGAAATTGATAAACAAATATCAACCCTGCACCAGAGGGGGGAGATAATAGAGGTGAAAAGCGGAAGGTATAGGCTGATGAGGAGTACAGGTTAGGCGAATTATGGGAAAAATTGAACTAAGAGGGATGAAAATAATTGATCTGGACAAGGATTTTTGAAACGCCTCATGATACCTTGCTAGCCGCAGCCGACGAAGAATTGGTCGGAAAGGAATTTAGGGATAAGAAATTCAGGTTAAAGGTATCGGAAAGTTTCTATAAGGACGTTCTGGTAAGCGAGGAAACAATGGGAGAACTACTAGTCCTTTGCTCCGTTGCCAATCTCGTTGGAGAGAGATGTGTCGGGAAAGCTGTAGAATTAGGTCTCGTTTCCGAAGACAACATACTTTACATAGATGGGGTGCCACATGCCCAATTTTCCCTCCTGGAATGACGACATTTACTTCAGGTTCAATCCCGAAGAAGTTTCCAAGGAATTTGGAGTTCCAATCGATAAATTGGATGATTTCCATATATTCGCTGTAGCTAGCCATCCCCTAAAACTGGATAGGGAATATAAAGCCAGGGAGCCATACTGGGTCTACCCCCTCACTTACGCCGAAACAAACTCGCTCATCAGGAATGGATCTTACCCTCTACCCCTCAATTTCTGGAAAAAGAAACATTCATTCACCATCAACAATAGAAAGGGAAAAATTGAATTTCCTGAGGTAATGGCCATACTGAATTTAACGCCTGACTCTTTTTACAAGGGCAGTCGATTCTCTCCAGAAGAGGCAGAAATAAAACTTGATTCACTTTCAAAAGTAGGGGTAAGAATGGTCGATATCGGAGGAGAAAGCACCAGGCCAGGGAGCGATACCGTTGACGCAGATGAAGAATTCAACAGGATAAAAGAAACAGTGAGCAGTGCGATTGAAAAGAAATTTATCGTGTCGGTAGACACCTATAAGCCTGAAGTGGCAAGGAGATGTCTTGAAATGGGCGCAGATATAATAAACGATGTCATGGGCTTGAGAAACGAAGAAATGGGTCTCCTCTCCAAAGAATACGACGCTCCGCTAGTATTGATGCATTCCAAGGGGCAATTCAAAACAATGCAGGATTCCCCATATTATGAAAATGTGATAAACGAAATAATTCAATACTTCTACGGGAGGATAAGACTTGCGACAAAGATGGGCATAGAAGGGAAAATAATAATAGACCCGGGCATAGGCTTCGGCAAAAGGTATCAGGATAACATATCAATATTGAGAAATTTAAGAGACCTGAGTCTTGGATACCCTCTGATGATAGGACTCTCTAGGAAATCGTTCATTGGAAAAATGATGGGAGAGGAAACAGACGATCGGGCAATTTCATCTCTCATCCTGAACACCATAGCGGTAGAGTCTAGTGCAGATATAATCAGGGTTCATGATGTTGAAGAAAATATTAAATTGGTAAAAATAGTGAAAAAAATTAGAGAGAATTATATATGAATGAGATAGTGGTACATGATTATACCAATGAAAAGGATGGAGATGGTATTGACCACCTTGACCAGTGGGTTTATTGCAGGGCCAGCAGTATCCTTTGTTGCATCTCCTACCGTGTCTCCGACTACAGCTGATTTATGGGCTTCCGATCCCTTGCCGCCGTAGTTTCCCTGTTCAATGAACTTCTTTGCATTATCCCACGCACCCCCTCCTACAGTCATCATGATCGCCAGTGGAAATCCTGAGAGGATTACACCAAGAAGCAAGCCACCGAGGGCAAGAGGCCCAAGAAGGAAACCAACTATGATTGGAGTTAGAACTGCGATCAACGCTGGAATAAGCAACTGTCTGAGGGCTTCCTTTGTTACGATATCTACAGCCTTTCCGTAATCAGGTTCATCCTTTCCCTGTAATATCCCTGGTTTTTCCCTGAACTGTTTCCTCACCTCTTCGACTATCGAATATGCTGCCTTTCCTACAGCATTCATGAGGTAGGAGGTAAAGAAGAATGGCAGAGAGGCACCAAGGATGAGACCCGCTAGCACAACTGGATTATCTATCTGGATGGTAGAGAATTGGGCAATAGCAGAGATCTTTATTTTGAATGCAGCAAAGAGTGTGAGAGCTGCAAGGGCCGCGCTTCCAATTGCATATCCTTTAGTGACAGCCTTGGTTGTGTTCCCGACAGCGTCAAGTGGATCTGTAACTTCTTTCCTGGTCTTCTCATCGAATCCCGACATTTCAGCTATGCCACCGGCGTTGTCTGTTATTGGACCATATGAATCAATGGATATGATCATTCCAGTTGCAGAGAGCATACTTGCAGCTGCAACAGCTATTCCGTACAGACCAAGCTCAGAATTGTTACCGAATGAAATGTAAGTTATGGCGAAAGATGTGATTATACCCCCAATTATAACTATGGCCGGTATGAAAACTGCCTGCAGCCCATATGCAAGGCCCGTGATTATATTAGTTCCCGTCCCAGTTACTGACGATTTTGCAATTTTTGCAACAGGGGAGAATCTTTCTGAAGTGTAATATTCTGTTACATAGACGAGTATACTCATTATTATTATGCCTATGATTGCATCAAAAAATATCGACAGGTTTCCATTCATCAGATAGTAATCCACCACGTAGAATCCAGCTGCTGATATTATCACTGTAACTATGAGACCTTTGTAGAGTGCAGTCATTATTCTCTGTTTTTCCCCCTTCCTCACAAAGAATGATCCAGCTATTGTTGCCAAAATTGCCACACCGCCGATAGCAAGGGGCAGTATTACTCCGCTAAGGGAAAGTTTCCCTGTCCCAGAGGCATAGATGAGGTACGCAAGAAGCATTGCAGAGACTGCAGTAACAACATACGTTTCAAAGAGGTCCGCGCCCATTCCTGCACAATCGCCAACATTATCTCCCACATTATCAGCTATAACTGCAGGATTCCTTGGATCATCCTCAGGAATACCAACCTCCACTTTTCCCACCAAGTCGGCGCCTACATCTGCACCTTTGGTGAAAATTCCTCCACCAACCCTTGCAAATAAACTAACCAGTGATGCACCGAAGATATATCCTATCATGAGGGTTGGGTTCTGGAACCACATATAGAATCCTATAAGGCCAAGAAGTGCCAGGGAAGCGACAGTGAGTCCTGTCACAGTGCCTCCTCTGAATGCCAGCCTGAGCGCCGGATTCAGTCCTTTCTTGGCCATAATTGCGACACGGACATTTGCTCTCACCGAAATGCTCATGCCTATGAGACCAGCAACTGCTGATCCTATTGCACCGACCAGAAATCCCAGAGTGATTTTCCAGGCATCGGTAACTCCAGAATAAAAGTAAAAGGATACGAATATTATGATCGCAAGGATTGCAGCAAACGTGAAAATACTCGTGTACTGCCTTCGCATAAATGCATTTGCTCCCTTCATAATTGACTTTGAAATTTTTAGTGGCGTTTCATCTGTCACAGGTATCCGCAACAGCATAACGCTCTGAATTGCAGCAAATGCCAGGCCAATCAATGCCGAAACTAAGATGAATAGCTCCCATCCAAGCAGGTAAGTAGGCATAGACCCTGAATTTTTAGGCGTTAATAATCTTTCCTTTAATTAGTCAAATTCCAATCAAAAAAATGGAACCCTGTGCGGTCAGCTGTTAATAATAATGAAAGGGAAATATAAAAAATATAATCAGAATCAGGATTCTATCCTGAGTTTATTCCTGTCTATCTTCATTCCCCTTGGGGTTACGATTATGTACTTGTTCCCAAGAGCAACAACATCTCCCCCATTATCACTGGCAGAGCGCTTTAATTCGCTAACAATGCGCCTGAGCTGTAACTCGTCAGACTGCACGGCACCATAGTCTAATATCAAGACGTCACCGTTCAGTACAACATCATTAAATTGAGGAATCTCCTCGAATTTTGCAAGTTCCCCTATCTTCACGGAAGTGCCTGCACCAGGTTCATCTGAAAATTGATATTCATTAAGATCTATGTATTTCCTTGGCTCCTTTGGTGGTCTATCTGTTCTAATTATTGTTTTCTTTCTGAATTGCATGGGCATCAAAGCTCACCTTTTATTTAATATATCTCTCCTTAATTAATATTTTCATTGATGGCAGGCTTCCACAGAAAAATATTTTTGCTTGAGGGAATAGAGGTAAGACCCGGCTTAGCTCAGTTGGTAGAGCGGTGGACTGTAGAGGGACAGCGCTGTGGCGCAACCGCCGCTATCCACAGGTCGCTGGTTCAAATCCGGCAGCCGGGATTCTAGATTTAGTTAGCTCAAATGTTTGCCATTGCACGGTACCCGTTCTTATTCTTGTCATAGTCAGCTTAGTGTTATCGGAATCTCAGTAACGTTTGGCAGTGTAATTTGGCGGCTCTGAGATCAGCATGACATCATGTGGATGACTCTCGCTAATTCCAGCAGCGGTAACCAGAACGAACCTGCCTTTTTTCCTTAATTCTGCTATCCCCGTTGATCCTGTGTAGCCCATTCCTGACTTGAGTCCCCCTATCAGTTGGTAAACTGCATCTGCCACCCGACCCTTGTAAGGCACTGCTCCCTCAACCCCTTCAGGCACAAACTTCTCAGCTCCTATTTTTCCATATCTATCATTTTCACCACTCATTACTGCCCCTAGCGATCCCATGCCCCTGTACGTTTTGTACCTTCTTCCACCTATGTTCATCTCTATTCCTGGTGCCTCATCAGTCCCTGCAAGCAGTGACCCGAGCATAACGGTACTTGCTCCCGCTGCTATCGCCTTGGTTATATCCCCCGAGAATCTAATTCCTCCATCTGCGATTACAGGAATATTGTGTTTCTCGGCAGCCTCGGCGGATTCAGCGACGGCTGTTAATTGTGGGATACCAACTCCAGCTACGATCCTTGTGGTGCAGATAGATCCTGGTCCTATTCCAACCCTGAGACCATCGATGCCCGCTGAAATGAGATCCTCTGCCCCCTCTGCAGTTGCCACATTTCCAGCAATGATGTCAACATCTATCACTTTTCTCATTCTCTTAACAGAATCAATCAGATTGAGATTATGCCCATGGGCGCTATCCACTACAATAACATCGGCACCTGCAGCTTCCAGCATTTTTGCCCTTTCAATATCAAAAGGTCCCACTGCTGCCCCGACAAGCAACTTACCCTGCTTATCCCTTGTTGCTTGCGGGAACTGTTCTCTCTTCATTATGTCCTTCGCCGTGATCAGACCCGTTAGTTTTCCGCTGGAATCTAAAAGAGGAAGTTTTTCGATTTTATTTTCCCCCATGATTTTCAGAGCCTCATCAATAGAAACATTTTCACCGGCCGTGATCACATCCTTTGTCATCAGCTCCCTTACCTTTTTATTGCTCTCCTTCAGAAATCGTATGTCTCTATTGGTAAGTATTCCAACGAGTTTCCTACCTTTCACGACTGGAAGTCCGGCAATTTTTCTCTGGTTCATGATGGCAATGGCATCCCTTACAGACAAATCGGGATCAACTGTGTAAAGTTCCCTTATTATCAGAGATTCCTCCCTTTTGACCTTCTTTACCAGGTCAATCTGTTCTTCCCTGGTATTGTTCCGATGTATGATTCCTATGCCGCCGAGCCTTGCCATAGCGACTGCCATTTCATTTTCCGTCACCGTATCCATAGGCGAGGAAACTATAGGGATATTCAACCTGATATTCCTAGTAAGAAAAGTGTTTACATTGACCTTAGTGGGCTCTATTCTGCTTGGACCGGGAACAAGAAGTACGTCGTCATAAGTATATGCCATTTTGGCATTTTCAAGCTTTGACGTAAACATGATGCGCAATAAATGTAACAATATAAACGTTATCCCGGCAGACCTTTCACCACCCCACATTTAATTTGCCTTTTTACTGGCTCAAGGTACAAATTACAAAATCACTTTATATAAAGAATGAATTACTGTGTGCAGGGGGAGCTCTGAAAAGGGCTGAGAGGATCAAATAAGGATCGACCCTTGGAACCTGATCCAGGTAATGCTGGCGGAGGGAAGAAAATGAATGAAAATGTGATAAAGAAAAAAACCAGTTACACTGTTTATCTTGTGGTTGGACTGGTGATTGTTGCTGGTGGATTGATATATTTAGAATACGGTAATATTATACCCCAGTCGGAGCCCGTCATAAATATACTGACTTATGGGTCATTTTTTCAGTATGGATCTCACCCTAACAAAACATTGAATTACATAATAGGCAATTTTGAAAAATGGTACCATGTGAAAATCAACCTGATATATTCGTCAGGAGATTTGTACAGTCAGGTAACCCAGTCTGGAGGGAAGGGATACGACATTGTGATAGGGCTGAATAACATTGATTCCTATCTCCTTGCTAATTCAAGACTATTCTACAGGTTCCATGTTAGCAATGAAACATATCTAAACAATTCCCTTTACTCGTATTTAGGATCTCAGGGAGAAATGATTCCTTATGAATATTCTTTTTTGACAACAGATTATAACTACTCAGGTCCAATACCGGTCTCAGAGATCAGTAATCTGAGTTTCACGGATCTGTACAATTATTCTTTTTCAAACCAGTATATTCTTGAGAATCCCACCACCAGCATTAACGGTGAAGAATTCCTGCTTGGACAGATCGCCTTTTATAACGGGATAATGGGGCAGAACTGGACTACCTTCTGGAAAGAGGCAAGAGGCATTCAGATAACTTCAGACTGGTCATCCGGATTTAGCCTTTTCGAGGAAGGCAAAGGGCAAATGTTCTTCTCATATGAGACAGATCCTGCATACAACGACTACTTCAACTATTCAAAGATAGGTACAACTCCGTTCCATTACGACGGAAGAAATTACTCCTGGCTAGAGATACTGGGATTGGGGATACTGAACTCATCTGCCCACAAAGCAATAGATGAAGAATTTGTCAACTGGTTCATTGGAAGGAACGTTGAAAGTTTGATACCTCTTAATGAATGGACGTATCCCGCTTCCATGAATGTTACTCTTCCCCCGGTTTATTCGGACAATCCACCAGCATCATCAATAATTCCCCTCAACGGCTACCTGAATTATTCTTCTATATCCAGAAATATGTCAGGATGGTTATTAGAGTGGAGTCAACTTGAATCCCAGACATAGGCCTTACAACTTCCTTTTCTCTGGATATCTAATCCTGGTAGTGATATTACCGCTTGCATTCCTCTGTTATGATTCGTTCTTTGCACCTGTTTCACACCTCTTTGTCAGTGTAATCGCCCTATCTCTGAAGCAGTCACTTCTCCAGGCCAGCCTGTCAACTCTGATTGCAGTTCCGCTTGGCCTCACGTTTGGGATATTACTGATAATTTACGCAGGAAGATGGAAGAATGTAATCATTTCGCTACTGCTGATAACATATGTGATGCCTGGACTGATCATGGCCCTGGGGATAATCTCCCTATTTGGATATTCGTCCAGGTTTTATGAAATTATATACGGCAACGTAATCTATAATGCCCCGATGATCGCTGTCCTTGCATCTGCTACTGGCAGTATTACCAACCCCGGAGAGATTAATTCGGCAAGGATTCTTGGTGCTGGGAACGCTGAAATCATTAGGAGATTCTACCTCAGAAATTCATTAAAGGGTGCATTGTTGGGGGGATTGATCTCTTTTCTTCTTTCCTTTGAAGGTTTCAGTCTTCCCCTAATCATTGGTGGGCCATCATACTCTACACTGGAAGTCATGATATATGAATTCAAGAGAGTCCTCCCTTCCTTCTCCCTGAATCCGTTCTCTAATGCAGCTCTGCTTTCCGTGATACAAATAGCAACACTTGCCGTACCGCTATATTTCTACATCTCTATAAGGAGTCAATCAAGAAGGACAGAAGGTCGAATGGAAAATCCAATGAGGGAATACAGCTTCGCATCGCTTATTGGACTGATAGCATTCTTAATCCTCGTTTTCCTTCCATTCATATCAATTGTGTATAGGTATCCCCCGTGGACAATAGATGTCGGCGACATCAGTGCAAGGCTTAACATCAGCTTGCAATCCCTTATATACAACACCATATTCTTCTCATTCGCAAGTACATTTTTTGCGTTCATAGTTTCAATATTTCTTGTTTCCCGTCATGACGTCGGCAGGACGCAGTTTCTTATCATGCTTCCCCTAATCTTCTCTCCTGTAACCCTCGCCCTGTCATATTTCCTGCTCTACGGTACACTCCTTCCAATGCCCCTGCTGATCATATTGATTTTCACAATAGTCATCGTCCCTCTCAACATCAGGATGATGAGCCAGTCTGTTGAATCAATACCTCCTTCGGAGATATTCTCATCTCGTGTAATGGGGGATTCATCAATTTCATCATTTTTCAAGGTGCAATTACCCAGAATAAGCTGGGAACTTTCCACGATCATCTCGCTGATGTTCATAACTGTGATGGGAGAATTTTCTTCCATTGCTACAGTTTATACTGCCTCTACTGAAACCCTCACAATTGGAATTTACCAGCTTCTTCAATTGAAGGACATCGGTAGCACATACGGTCTCACCGAAGTCTTCCTCATTGTAATATTTATCTCTTCTTTCGTGATAAACCATTGGGGTAAAAGGGGTTTAATTGGACAGAATTAGATTAGAGGGAATTACCAAAAGCCTAAACGGCAACGTCATTCTGAAAGACGTAAATCTTAGCCTGGAACATAATGAAATCAGGGTTATATTGGGTCCCTCAGGCAGCGGAAAAACAAGCATCCTTAACATAATTTCAGGAATTATGCTCCCCGATTCTGGTCGCGTGCTTAAAGATGGGAAAGATATCACTTATGATAAGATTGAGGAAAGGAGAGTAGGGTTCGTTTTCCAGGATCTGGGGTTGTTTTATTCGATGACAGTTGCGGAGAACATTGCCTATGGACTGAAGTTGAAAAAAAAGGGCATAAACGAAATAAATGAAAAGGTAAAAGAGATTTCAGATTTCTTCGGAATTAGAGATCAACTTCTGAAGTACCCGTCCCAGCTAAGCGGTGGAGAAAGGCAACTGGTTGCTCTCTCAAGAACTCTGGTCAATGAACCTGACCTGCTCTTAATGGATGAACCACTTTCGTCTCTTGACTCTTTTTTAAGGGGAAGCATAAGGTGGTATATCAGGGACATTCCAGCCAGGTTCGGAGTGTCAGTGATATATGTAACTCATGACATGGCAGATGCGGAAATACTTGGTGACTCAATAGCAGTTCTCAACGAGGGAACTATCATACAGGACGGCCCGAAAGCAGATGTCCTGGCTGGACCAAGGAACAGTACAGTTGCAAAGATACTCGGTTATAATGTCTTCGAGGTCGACGGGAAAAAATTCGCAATACGTCCAGAAAATTTCGTGAATGGTGGAGATATCAGATTTAAGATTATTCATGCTGAAAAAGGATTTCACAATCACTACCTGATTGATACACATATGGGAAGATTTTACGTGATATCCAGCAAAGAGATCTTCGAAGAAGATGGTCTATCGTTAAAGAACGCAATTCCGCTATCGGATTGAACGAGAATAGTTCCTCGCGCAACATCCGTAGCAAGCAAATAGATTTATTATTGAGAGACAGGTTACCATACCGGTCCTAATAATGTTGTGCGGATGTGATGAGGCTGGTCGTGGTCCAGTAATAGGTCCCATGGTTGTAGCAGTTGTATGCGGAGACCAGGAGGTCATGAGAAAAATCGGTGTCAGGGACTCAAAAAAACTCACACAGTTCAGAAGGGAAAATCTGAACAGATTGATACTGGAAAAGGCGGAATCTGTTAATGTCAAGATTGTGAGTGAAAAAGAGATAGATGATGCAACGAAAAGGAATGAGCTGAATCTGCTGGAAGCCAAGGTCATGGCCTCGATGTTTGTGAAGGGAAACAGCTACATCGTTGACTGCCCTGACGTGAATGAGGCCAGATTCGCGGAGCTTCTTTCAAGAATGACAGGAATTGATGATATAATTTCCAGACATAAGGCCGACGTGAATTTTCCAATGGTTTCCGCAGCCTCTATTGTGGCAAAGGTGAGGAGGGAGGAGGAGATCAATAAGATCAAGGAAGAAATAGGTGAGTTTGGATCAGGTTATCCTTCAGACAGCAGGACAATAGATTTCCTCCGGACATATTTTTCTGTAAACAAGAAATTTCCTCCTCATGTAAGGCAGTCATGGAAAACCCTTGATAGGATCAATTCTACCCTTTCTGACTATTAAAATTATTTATTCCAAGAGAAGATTGATAGAATAATGAACGGACAAATAGACGAATATTTTAGAAGTCTTAAAGCTCAGGCTAACGTGGAATATGACATTGCAAAGAAAGCCCGTTCTTTTGGAAAGGACTGCAACACCAATGTTGAGATTCCTCAGGCAGAGGATCTGGCCGGAAGGGTTGAAGCACTGACTGGAATAGAGGCATCCGGGATAATAAAGGAACTGACGACAAAGTATGACAGAGAAAGAGTTGCAATAGAGGCGGCCATTTCCGTTTCTGAAAATTTTGACGGTAACGAGGAAGAGAAGATTGAGAAGGGAATTAGGGTCGCGCTGGCCATACTGACGGAGGGGATACTTGTTGCCCCGCTTGAAGGAATTACGGGTGTAAAAATAAAGAATAGAAATGGCAGTAACTATCTAGCCATCTATTACTCTGGGCCGATAAGAAGTGCGGGCGGAACTGCACAGGCCCTGAGTGTATTCATAGGTGACCTATTGAGAAGGAAACACGGGATTGGCAAGTATGAGCCATCAGTCGAGGAAATCGAGAGATGCAAGGAAGAGATTCCACTTTACGCAAGGGTGCAGCATTTGCAGTATGTTCCAACTCTCCAGGAAATAGAGACCGCAGTGAGAGGGTCCCCCGTATGCATCACAGGGGAGGGGACGGAGGAGACGGAGGTTGCTGGACACAGGGACTTGGCAGATATAGAGACTAACAGGATCAGGGGAGGGATGGCACTGGTAATTGCTGAGGGATTGATATTGAAAGCATCAAAGCTGAGAAAATATGTCAACACTTTCGGGGTGGAGGGGTGGTCCATTGCCACAGAGAAGGTTGAGCAGAAGGATATATCGCCCAATCCCAACTACCTCAAGGAAGCAATCGCAGGAAGACCAGCACTGTCATACCCTTCCAGGAAAGGGGGGTTCAGACTGAGGTACGGTCGAAGCAGGAACACTGGCCTTGCGGCTGTTGCAATCAATCCAATTACCATGAAAATACTTGACGACTTTATCGCAATTGGAACCCAGATAAAAATGGAAAGGCCAGGGAAAGCAGGAGCGGTTGTTGCAAATGACAATCTTGAAGGGCCCACTGTCCTCACAGATGATGACTCGTTGGTGAAATTGACCGATGAAACCAAACTGAAGAAGTATGGTGACAGGATAAAGGAGATTGTAGACCTGGGAGAAATAATGGTCTCATTTGGTGAATTCATAGAAAACAACAAGGTGATTTTTCCTGGAGCATTCACCAGGGACTGGTGGGAAAAGATCTGTATGAAATCAGCGGGGTTCATTCCGCGCATCACGAACGAGAGAGAGGCAATAGAGGCATCCCTGAAGTACAACATCCCCTTGCATCCAGACTTCACCTATCTATGGCATGACGTCAGCGTAGAGGAGGCAAAAATTTTTGCCCAGAATTTAGAGAAGGACGGTACAATCAAAGATGACGTCCTTGAGATCCCTCCAGAGGAGTTCAATCTTAGATTCCTACAAGATATTCTCTGCGAGTACACAGTAAACACAAATTTGAAAATCAAGCAATTCCTGAGTCTCATCACACCCCTTGGCCTAGAACAGATAGGAAATAAGCTTGTGAAAAAAAGGGAAATAGAGGGGGATAAAACAATCAACGCCCTGTCCAATGCAGCAGGGTTTAAAATTTATCAAAAAGGGCCCAGCAGGATAGGCGCAAGAATGGGTCGTCCGGAGAAAGCGGAAGAAAGAAGTATGAATCCGCCTGTCCATGTGCTTTATCCAATTGGGACAATCGTGAAGAACAGAAGGGATTTGACATCTTATGAAAAACTGGTACGGGTCGAGATGAGGTCGAGAAGATGCCCTTCTTGTGGGGAACTTACCCACCTTAATATCTGCAACAAGTGTTCTGTCCACACTGAAAAGCTTGACAGGACTATGAAGGTAGATGTCAATATTGCACAGGAATTGCGTATAAAATCTTCTGAATTGGGCATTGACCTTCCAGACAAGATTAACGGAGTAAAGGGGCTGACATCAACTTTCAGGACCCCTGAACCCCTTGAAAAGGGCATTCTGCGTTCATATTATTCAGTATACCCCTTTAAAGATGGTACATGCAGGTTCGACATGTCTGATCTTCCTCTGACCCATGTAAGGCTTGATGAAATAGGACTAACTGTAAATGATGCTGTAAAACTTGGATATGAGCTTGATTACATGGGGAAACCCCTCGAGAATGAAAATCAGATAATTGAGCTCCTTCCACAGGACATAGTTCCAAGCAAAAAGGCCGGAGAATACCTCGTCAATGTTTCAAAATTTATAGACAGTTTGCTTGAAAGAGTCTACCATCTGGAACCTTATTACATGGCAAAAACAAAGGAAGATCTCATAGGTGAGTTGATCATTGGACTTGCACCCCATACATCGGGGGGGATTCTAGGAAGAATAGTCGGATACACGGAAGGGGAAGTTTGTTATGCTCATCCATTCTTCCACGCGTCAAAAAGGAGGAACTGTGATGGTGATGAGGATTCCATCATGCTACTTCTGGATGGCCTCATCAATTTTTCAAGAGATTTTCTACCCGATTCAAGGGGAAGCCTCATGGATGCTCCTCTTGTCCTTTCACTGAAAATTAACCCAACTGAGATAGATAAGGAAGCGCTCAACCTTGATATCACTGGCAGCTACCCACTCGAACTTCTTGAGAAGACACTGAATTACCCTGATCCATCAGATATCCAAAAGTTTGTAGTTACTGTCGGAAACATGGTTAAGAGTGGAGATATGTACCCCAGATGCAGCTTCACCGATGATACCTCATCAATAAATGAAGGAACACTGACATCAAGCTACAAGAGCATAGACAGCATGGAACTGAAACTGGACAAACAATTTGAACTTGCAAGGAAGATAAGGGCGGTGGATGAATCCGATTTTGCTGAAAGGATTCTCAGGTATCATTTCATCCCCGACATCATGGGAAACCTTAATAAATTCGGCTCGCAATCTTTTAGATGCACTACGTGCAACCAAATTTTCAGGAGACCCACCCTTTCCGGAAACTGCCCCAAATGTGGCACGCCACTAATCGGAACGGTTCACAAGGGAAACGTGACCAAATATTTGGAAAAGAGCTACAGCATCACGAAAGAGTTTGAGGTAAGCGAATATGTCAGACAAAGAATATTTGTTTTAAGGGAATCAGTGAACTCAATTTTCCAAGAAAGAAATAATAGCATGAAAACGCTCGAGGATTTCAATGATACCTAGAGTGTATTTCATCGGCACAGCAGGCTCGGGAAAAACCACGCTCGTGAAAGCGTTCCATGACTGGCTTGAAAATCAAAATTTCGATTCCATAATTGTGAACCTTGACCCAGGAGCAGAGGTTCTCCCTTACTCTCCGGATATAGACATCAGGGAGAACATTTCACTTGAAAGTGTAATGGAACAGTATGCTCTCGGACCAAACGGGGCTCAGGTACTTGCTGCCGATCTGATTGTTCAGGAAATTGAGAGGATAAAGGAGACGATCGATTCGTACGATTCGGACTATGTATTGATAGATGCACCGGGACAGCTTGAGCTGTTTGCATTCAGGGAATCATCGAGGCGAATTATTGCAGATCTTGGAAGTGAATCAAGTGCGATTGTTTATCTTCTAGATTCCGCGCTGATGGAGAATGCGTATTCCTACATTTCTGCGCAATTTCTGGCATTGAGCGTCCTAACAAGATTTTACATTCCATTCCTTCCTGCAATATCAAAAACTGATCTGATCACACCGGACCAGAAGAATATGATAGCATCGTGGAACACAAACAGGGAGGAACTTGTTTCAAGCCTCAGGCAGACTCCTGCCAAGCTTGATGTCCAGTTCTCAGAGAATCTGATACAGAGCATAGATTCAATTGACATTCTTGGCAAGCCAATCTTCTGTTCATCCGAATCCAGTGAAGGAATGGAAGACATTTACTCCTTCCTGCAAAACCTATTTTACGGGTCTGATGACCTGGAAAAAAGATAAGTCTGCCAATGGTAAGAAAAATATATATATACCGTCTGACATATGTATGATTATGGTAGACAACAACATCCCTCTAAACCATTCGCAGTTTACCTCACCCGACGATGAGGAACTTGCGAGAATTGTGGAAACAATGAAAGTGAACGTGAAAATAGTGGGCTGTGGCGGTGCAGGAAGCAACACGATCAACAGATGCAGCAAATCTGGAATATACGGCGCTGAGCTTGTTGCAGTTAACACGGATGCACCTCACCTCCTGACAGTGCAGGCAAACAGGAAAATACTGGTGGGAAAGAGAACAACCAGGGGCCTGGGTGCGGGAGCGATACCCCAGGTTGGCGAGGAAGCAGCAAGGGAAGACTATGACGAGATAACCTCAACCCTTGGAAACTCCGAAATCGTCTTTGTTACCTCCGGCATGGGAGGTGGAACAGGGACCGGCGTGGCCCCAACTGTTGCCGAGGCTGCAAAGCGTCAGAAATCACTTGTGATCAGCATTGTAACACTCCCATTCTCCGCTGAAGGAAGGGTCAGAATGGAAAATGCACTATATGGAATTGATAAGCTAAGAAAAAATTCCGATACCACAATAGTAATTCCAAACGACAAGCTACTCGAAATAGTGCCAAGACTCCCCCTGGACCAGGCTTTCAAAGTGGCGGATGAAATATTGATGGAATCATTAAAAGGACTCACAGAAATCATAACTAAGCCGGGTCTTGTAAACCTTGATTATTCTGACATACAAACAGTTATGCGGGAGGGAGGTGTGGCAATGATCGGTATTGGTGAAAGCCTTGGCGGGAAGGCCACGGTAGAAGAGGCAGTAACCGAGGCAGTTAAATCCCCGCTCATTGACGCAGACATCTCAACCGCAAAGGGAGCACTCGTGAGAATTGTCGGGGGAGAAGATATGACTGTTTCTCAGGCAGAGACTGCAGTAAGAATCGTCCAGCAGAGCGTGAACCCGATGGCAAGAATTGTCTGGGGTGCTTCAATTGATCCAACACTCAAAGGTGAATTCAAGGTACTTGTAGTACTGACAGGCGTTAACTCTCCATTCTTCCTTAGCTCCTCGAAAAGCCTTAATGTGAAGGGAGCTAAAGGTTTGGATGCAGATGTGGATATGGTGATGTAAAAATGGAAAGCAGAAATTTCAAAACTGCGTCAGGAATATTCGGATTCGTCGCTTCAGTGCTCTTTGTAGTTTACCTATTCCAGGTAACCCACGGCCTTATAACATCGGTTCTGTACACCTCTTTCGCCTTACTGGCTTACGCACTGGCATCTTATCTGATACTTGGAAAGGCGGTCAGCAGAATAACAAAAGCGATACCCTTTATCTATCTTGGAGCGGGGCTGGCATTGATATATGTCGTTGTTTCACTTGCAGGTGGATCAAATACATTTCTCTATCTGGCACTGACTACAGGCGGAATTGCAGCAATAAGTTACTTCTACGCGACATACTCAAGCAGCTACGGAAGAAGCACAAGGAAATTGAGCCTGAAAACCCATTAATTTTTTCCTTTTTTTTAGAAACTTTTATTATAGCTCCCAGCAATTAGGGCTAATGAAGCGCAGATTGTTCATTTTTGTTGCACTTCCATATGCGAATGGTCCACTGCATCTCGGGCAGATTGCAGGAGCGTATCTTCCATATGATGCGTTTAGGAGATATGCAAAGCTTAGAGGGTACGATGTAATATCAGCCTCCGGAAGCGATGAACACGGCACTCCCATTACCATAAGGGCCATAAGGGAGGGTATTGATCCTTCCGAAATTGCTAAAAAATTTCATGCGATCAACTCGGATATATTCCGGAGGATGGGCATTGAATTTGACGCTTACATCGAGACCTCTTCCAAATTACACGCTGATATCGTTACGGATTTTCTTGGTCGTCTCAACCACAACGGATTCATCTATGAAAGTAAAATGGTACAGCCCTACTGGGCGAAGGAGAAAATATTTCTTGCAGACAGATATGTTAAGGGGACGTGCCCGCACTGTGGCTACGAATCGGCCACTGGCGATCAGTGCGAAAACTGTGGTGCGACCCTTGATCCAACAGATCTCATAAATCCGGTATGCATATTTGATAACACAACCCCTGAATTCAGGGAAACAACACACCTCTTCTTCAGACTTTCAAAATTTGAGGGAGACCTCCTAAAATATATTGACTCTAAGACTTCCTGGAGACCGAACGTTGTCAGTTACTCGATGAACTTCATAAAGGGGGGGTTGAAGGACAGACCGATTACAAGGGATCTTAACTGGGGAGTAAAGGTTCCATTTCCTGGTTATGAAAATAAACGCATTTATGTCTGGTTTGAAGCGCTAATCGGTTATCTGACTGGAGTAACGATGTTCCTCAATGACTATGACCTTGCCAAGAAACTTTGGAGGGACAAGGGAATGGAACACTACTACTTCATGGGGAAGGACAATATTGCATTCCACTCTATAATCTGGCCGGCCATGCTGCTGGCACATGGTGAATATCAGCTCCCCCACTATATTGCGGCGAATGAGTACCTGAATTTCCAGGGAGAGAAATTCTCAAAAAGCAGGGGAGTTGGAATCTCAATGCCAGACATCTTAAACAAGTACAATTCAGAGTATATCAGGTTTGGTGTTTTTTATTCCCTCCCGGAGGAGCACGATTCCGACTTCTCGATCGAAGAATTCGAGAATAAGGTGAACACTGAGCTTATTGATAAATTTGGCAATTTCGTGAACAGGGCGTTGATTCTAGCATTCAAGAAGGGTACCGTAACGGTTGACCAAATTGCTCAGAATGATCTGGATCTTGAAGCTGAAAAATTCATGAGGGATACTCTCAGGTCATTCATTGGTAATATGGAAGAAGTAAACATTCTTAAGGCTTTCAGGAACTGGCTGGACCTTGCTAGATACAGTAATAATTTCATAACAAGGAGGAAGCCATGGGAGGAATGCAAGAAGGACAGTGCATATTGCAATGCAGCAATTTATACCTCCATGAAAATTGTCTTCTACCTTTCTGTACTTGGGCAGGTCTTCCTTCCTGAAACTTCATCAAGGGTTCTATCCTGGCTTGGATATGAAAGTCCTGTTCCGATAACGGACGAGCTCTCATTTCCAGTCTCCAGACTGCTGAAGAAACCGGAAAAACTATTTGAGAAGATTGTTAACAACGGGATCAACCTCAAGTTAAAGGTTGCCCTGATTGAACATGTTCTGGATCATCCCAACGCGCAGAAACTCTATGTTCTGGATCTAAAGATAGGTGATGAGAAGAGAAGGATAGTTTCAGGAATCAAGGACAGCTATTCTGTTGAGCAACTTATAGGAAAAAAGATAGTGGTAGTTGCAAATCTTAAGCCAGCGAATATCAGAGGCATAGAATCCAATGGAATGCTCCTAGCAGCGGAGGATGAGACGGGGGTGCACCTTGTTCTTGCACCGGAAGGAACCAAGGATGGAGACGAAATAAAAATAGACGATTACCAGATATTGGGAGAAGAGATAAATATAGACGAATTCAGGAAATTCGATCTAAAAAGCTGGCGCGAAGGAGAGAATGTTTTTCCAGTGCTTGTCAAGGAAGGGAAGAGCATTCCTCTGGAAGTGAATGGAATGAGACTCACAATCGACGGGAATGTGAGAGAGGGATTGAGAATTAAATGATCGGTGATGTTCACATACATTCCAAGTATTCCCCCGACTCCAATTCTGAGCCAGATGAGATAATAAAATTTGCCAAGATGAAAGGTCTGGACTTCATAGCAATAGCAGACCACAACAGGTTCCATACCCATAAGGGTGACATTATCACCATACCTGCAGAAGAGGTCAGCTCAAAAGACGGGCACGTGCTCGCATTATTCATAGACAGAGAGATACCGTCATCTCTCAGCCAGGAAGAGACTGTAGAGCTGATTCATGAGGGTAACGGTATCGCGGTAGTTGCGCATCCCTTCAGGCTCATTAATGGTGTTAGGTCATCCTTCAGGAATATATATGACGCAATAGAGACAAAGAACGGAAGATGCATGAGTGGTTGCAATGAGAAAGCTTCAATGCTCGCCAGAAGTTTGGGCAAACCCATGACTGCTGGGAGTGATGCACACTTTTACGACGAGATTGGCCGGACATATATCAAAACAGTGGCTGCCGATGTGGAAGATATCAGGAAGGCAATACTGTCAAAGGACGTGGAGCCTCTCGGTCAGGATCTATCAGTCGGCGGTCAATTTAAGTTGTACTATAAGATAATGACTGAAAGGGCCAAGAGGGGCTTCAAACGAATATAATTCAGAGGTCACTTGCTGCGTTCAAAAAAAATAATTAATAGCATACCAAAAGACCAATTATTGAGGATGAAAGCTAGTTAGTTAGAAATTGAAAAATGTAAAAAGAAAAATATGGTAGATTATTAAGAATCTGGCGTAAAGGTATCAATTGCGAATTATGGCAAATCCTTATTTGAAACTCTTAAGCCAAAAGATTTGAAAGAAAATATGACAGTTAAACCAATTACAGTGTTCCCTGCAGAAGATAAAGTCAGTAGATTCATCTCCCGTAATTATGGACATCAAGGGATATTTCACGCCTTTCTTCTGACAAAATTTATGTTAAGTAACGAATCAGCCTGATATGCCATTCCTGCATGATGCAACTCATCATAACAATCTTGAACAGATGTCCTCTGAACGGAGCAGGGGAGATGAGACGGATTGAGCAACAGCAGGATCCTGCATGATTTTTACGGTATATCAAGAGGTTCCAAACTTTTGATCATCGGAAGTTTCTTTGGGAATCTCGCAATGGGAACAATTTTTACAGACTTGTCTTACTTCCTCCACACTGTGAGGGGAATCTCAATAATTTATGCAGGACTTGTTTTCACAATTGAGGGAATTTCGGCTTCCTCACTCGCCATCCCATTCGGTATGATATCAGATAGAAAGGGAAGAAAGATGATGATTATCTACGGGAATATCATATTAGGGTTTTCCGTAATATTCATAGCACTTTCGACAACTCCACTCCTCTTATTCCTGGCTGCAATCATAATAGGAATATCAGATGCTGCCTACACGAGTTCGCAGGGGGCAATGCTTTCCGAAATATCTACAAACGAAAAGAGGACAGCCTCTTTCTCCCTGAACTCACTTGCCTCTAATGGTGCCTGGGCGGGCCGGGGTTTCATCCTGTACCTAATTTCTCCCCTTTCCGCCATCGGAATTACCGAACTGGACGCACATTTAATACTTTATTTTGCCCTTGGAATTGCAACCATAGGTTCAACATTATTCTTTCTCAGGATAAAGGAAATAAAGCAGG
>Ga0207433_10000793_pt1 | contig 71054 bp, 59 predicted proteins | sample YelNatPaOPGAMG01_FD_187559 | JGI IMG/M metagenome (GOLD analysis project Ga0207433, IMG submission 187559) | Hot spring thermophilic microbial communities from Obsidian Pool, Yellowstone National Park, USA - OP-RAMG-01 (SPAdes) (version 3) | ecosystem: Environmental > Aquatic > Thermal springs...
TTACTTGTAGCTATTTTACGACAACAATTTTTAGGCACATTTTCTATACAATGAGTCAAATTGTGAGCTGAACTCTGTGCTAAAACTACTACACTAAATACCTGAAACCTGCATTTTACACCGACCAAATCAAACCTGATAGTATACGCAATTATTAACCAGCAGTTCGATTATGCCGAACCGTATACATGGCTCTGGTGTTATTGAAAAAATGGCTGATCTTATTGTAAAAAAACGCATGAAGAGACAAGGTATGCGTTGGAGCAAGGAAGGTGCAAACAACATTTTAGCCTTGCGTGCAGAATTCTTTAATAAACACGCTCTTAGGGTAAATCCTATACCCCACAAAAATTGATACAAACAGACATGAGAAAAAGCTGGATTTTTAAGAAATTCTTAATTTAATTATTATGATCAAAGAAACTTAAGAACAAAATTGAATTAACTTTCATTTTTTGAAAGGGTAAAAAATATGCGTATAGGAATACTGACTGGTGGAGGCGATGTTCCTGGTTTAAATGCATGTATAAAAGCTGCAGCTACGAGGATTCTGGATGGGGGACACGAAATGCTGGGAATTAGAAGAGGTTGGGCTGGAATATTAAGATACGATCCTGATAATCCTAAAACACATGAGGACCTTATCATACCGCTTACAAGAACAGCAATTCGTACTATAGATCGTACGGGAGGAACAATTCTTCATACTTCTCGTACAAATCCTGCAAGGGTACGGGAAAAAGAAATGCCCGATTTTCTAAAAGGTAAGTTCAAATGCAAGGATGGAGAACCTGCAGACTGCACTGCACATTCTCTACGTGTTATAGATCATCTTAAACTTGATGGACTAATAGTAATAGGAGGGGATGACACACTCAGCTATGCAGTTAGGTTGCATAGAGAAGGCGTCCCGGTTGTATGCATTCCAAAAACAATGGATAATGATGTATACGGAACCGATTATTGCATAGGATTTTCTACAGCTGTTACTAGAAGTATAGACTTCATAAATTCTATGCGAACACCTTGCGGGTCACACGAAAGAATTGGTGTCATTGAATTATTTGGAAGATATTCAGGAGAAACTTCGTTAATCTCTGCTTATCTGTCGGGCGTGGATAGAGCTATTATATCAGAAGTTGAATTTGATATTGACAAATTGATAAACTTTCTCGTTGAAGACCGAAAAAATAATCCAAGCAACTATGCAATAATGACTGTTTCAGAAGGTGCAAGGCCTATAGGCGGGGAAATGATTGTTTCTGGTGAACCAGACCCGTATGGGCATAAAAAGCTTGGAGGAATTGGTCAATACATAGGTAGAGAAATCGAAAAGAGATCAGGAATCGGTGTTATGGTGCAACAGCTAGGATATCTAATGAGAAGCGGCGCTCCAGATGCCCTTGATCGTATGGTTGCAACTACCTTCGGATATTTAGCAGCAGGATTTATCATCGATAAAAAATCTGGAGTTATGGTCGCCCTTCGCGATGGTAAATACACAACTGTTTCTGCAAGTATGATAACAGAAGGTAAGAAAAGGGTAGATGTGGATGAACTTTATGATATTGAAAACTATCGTCCGAAGGTCGCACACCTTCTTGGTAAACCAATGTTTCTGTATTAATGGTTGAAAAAATCCCCTCCTTAATGGAGGGGATTTTTAATTTACAACAAATCTCGGGGTTGCATTTTGCCAGACAATAAATATTTGGAAGAGTATACGCTTGTTTTTTCAGCAGCACTACTTGATGAACTGGGAAGATTTCAAGGATTGAATTTTGAGTTAGAAAAATATCTTAATATTATCCTTGATCCCAAAAACCATACTTTTATAAAAAGAAAAATCGCCGAGACAAATCCAGAATATAAACAACTAATACCTTATGCAATACTTCACTGCAATGGGAAAATATTTACATATAGACGAGGAAAACTTCTCGCAGAAAAAAGACTTCACGGCAACTATTCCATAGGAATAGGTGGACATATCTCAGTTCATGATCCATCTCTTTTTAATACATCATATGATGATGGTTTGAAACGAGAAATGAACGAAGAGGTTTATATTGATTCCAGCTACTCACAAAAAATTGGAGCCCTCTTAAATGATGACTCCAATGATGTAGGTAAGGTACACTTCGGAATTGTTCATATCCTAAGTCTTGAGCAACCACTCGTGAGACCAAGAGAAAAATCAATAAACGAGGCTAAGTTTTTAGCTATTGAAGAACTGCAGGAAAACTTTGAAAAATTCGAAACATGGTCGCAAATTTGCATTAAGAATCTGGATTTACTGATAAGATAAATTTCATTCGAAAAGCAAATTTTCAACATATCTTGCAATTGCAGGCGAAGCTGTTAGCCCAGGTGATTCTATTCCAATCAGATTAACAAAACCTTTCAGACCGCGATTGACTTCATGAACTATCACGAAATCCCGAGCTGGTTCCCCTTGTCTCTGAAGCTTGGGTCTAATACCACTCATATCTGGTGAAATATCACCATCCTCTATCAAAGGTAATATTTTTCGTATGGACTCAGCAAAAGCATGTCTTTTTGCTTCTGATACAGTATAATCGATTTTCCTTTCATGTATATACTCAACATCAGGCCCAAACTTTAATCTACCGCCCCAATCGATAAGAGCATGTACACCCAGTCCCTCGTTTGACGGAACAGGATAAACCAGACGCGAAATGAGTTGCGATTTCGCAGGTATTACCACAAAATAAGAACCTTTGGCATAATGAAGACGCAAGTTCTCTCTATCTACATCTATGCCAACCATCTGAGCTATTGCATCAGAATTCAAGCCTGCCGAGTTTATAACTATCTCCGAGGTTACGGAACTTATGCTGTTCCCTTCCTTAATCGTAATATTGTATTCTCCGCTCTTTGGATCTATTCCTATTACTTCGCACCTGTTTTGAACAATTCCACCATTCGCTTTAGTTTTATAATAAAAGAAATCCATCAGCTCATGAACACTTAGAATTCCTGTCGCGGGTGAAAAGAGCGAGCCTTCCGTTCTAATATTGGGTTCAAGTTCAAGCGTAGACTTTTTGTCAAGCAATTGTAATTTTACGCCATTCCTTTCAGCATTGTGCTGGATCTCGGTAAGCTTTTCGAGTTCGTATTCATTCGTTGCCGTAATAATCTTTGTTACCTGCTTATATGTAATTTTATTCGAACGGCATATTGAATATAATTCGTCCCTACCTTCCACGCATAATTTCGCCTTTAATGAACCGGGCGCGTAATATATGCCTGCATGTATGACCTCACTGTTCCTGCTTGAAGTTTCAAGTCCGTACTTTTCATTCTTCTCTAATAATAAAAGCCTAGTATGTTTTTCAGAAAGTCTTGCAGAAATTGCAAGTCCAACTACACCAGCGCCAATTACAGTAATCTCGAAATCAGCCATGCATCCTCCATATTATTTAGCATCTAAATACAAAGATACAAAATCATTTTCGAAATCGCATTTTCTATCCAATGAAATTCATAAAAATTAATTAACAGAATTCAATAAAAGCTGCTTCAATTTCCCTAACTCATAAACTCACCATAAGTTGAATAATGATTACCTTCCAAAAAGATTCTTGAAATTATTCCTACCTCGATATAGCACACAATAATAAATCATTTATGCAGAGATTCACACAATTGCCGAAATCAGAACTCTTTATAACAATCTCATGGTTCTGAGTTTTCTCATACAAATTTATTGAAAAATATTCCTGCTCCCAATTTCTAGTAACTTAATAGTTACTAATGAAGTTTCAGAAATAATCCATATTTCTGGATTGACCGTATTATTAAATAAAAAAGAGATTAATAATAGAAAGGGAAAGAAAAATTATCATCGGATAAATTCAACTTTTCCTTACATAATCAAGAAAAGTATATCCTGTATGTCGTTCTTCATTTACAAGTTTAAAATGTTGTTTTACGTAATCTTCATATGGCGGGAAGAAGGTATCTCCATCTACTATTTTGTCAACAACGGTTAACCGTAATTCATCTGCTAAAGGAAGCGCTTTTGCATATAACTTTCCTCCACCAATTACAAAAACCTCTGGTTCATTCTCCAATGCCGACAAAGCATATTCAAGTGAACCGTAGCTTCTTACTCCATTTATAACTTTAGATGTTATCACAATGTTAAGCCTGTTAGGCAATGGTCTCTTCAACGAGTTAAACGTGTTGCGACCCATTATTACAGGTTTACCTGTTGTTAGCCTCTTAAATCGCTCAAGATCTTCAGGAATGTGCCAGGGAATTTTTCCACCTTTCCCTATTACACGATTCCGACTTATTGCAGCTATGATTATTAACTTCATATCTATTGTGGAAGAAAGCGAACTTTTACAACGCATAATTAAGAATCTTTAACACTGCTTTTGCTGCGGTAATATCTGCATAATGCAGTCCTTTGATAGGGGCAAGCTCAACCACGTCAAAGCCAACGATTTTCTTTTTACGAGAAACCTTCCGAATACATTGCATTACATCATTCCATGATAGGCCATTTGGTTCCGGCGTTCCCGTCGCAGGCATAACTGAAGGATCAAATACATCGAGATCCAGAGTTACATAAACACTATCAGTAAGATTATCAACCACGTAATCATCCCAGTATTTAAGTAATCGAGTATGCTTGCCCTGATGTATGTCGTGTGCATAATAAGTATGAATGCCTTTTTCGCGTATAAATTCAGCCTCTTCCTTACATTGAGCCCTCACACCCACCTGAACTAACCTTTGAGGATCCAGAAACTCACATACTCTTGCCATCACAGAAGCATGACTGTATTTATTCCCGAGGTACTCCAGTCTAAGATCAGAATGTGCATCAAATTGCAGAACAGAAATATCTGGATACATCTTTGCATGAGCAGCAATAACTGCAGATGAAATCGTATGTTCACCCCCGAGTATGACAGGAAATTTCTGGTGCTCTATCAACTGTAACACTGCATTATGAATAGCTTCCAGTGCATCTTCATCTTTTTTCTTCTCAAGAGTTAACGGAAACAGCGTAACTATACCATATTCTTTGTAAATTTCTCGTTTCGTTTCCTCATCGAAGAACTCTACGTAATGTGATGCCTTCAGGATTGCCTCGGGTCCGTTCTTCGTCCCCTTTCCATACGAAACCGATCTTTCATACGGAATTGGAAGTATGGCAATTTTTGAGAATTCGTAGGTCGAATACTCCTTTTCTATACCTAAAAAGTTTCCTTTTGTGTCTATTATTTTTATCATATTCAAATATCCAAAACTTTTTTCAATATATCTTAAAGCTTGTGCAAAAGCAAGTGCAATAAGAAATTTTTAAACACTTGCAATTGACATTTTTTGTTACGATAATAGCAACAAATTATGATTAATTTTTACATAAAACTTGGGCTGGTATTATTGACTCTAATCTGGTGTGCTGGAATTATATTCACGCCAGTATTAAAAAATACAGGTCACAATAATGAAGCAAAATTATTATATCACCTATATTCAAAAACCTGTCATCAAATTGATCATCGTTCATTTCACATTGCTGGAGAAAAGTTCGCTGTTTGTACAAGATGTACCGGTATATACTTCGGATTTTTCATCATTACATTACTTTCGTTATTGTCCGCTAGAGTCAAAATGAAGAGAAATAAAGTTATTTTAGGCATTTTTGTATCTGTGCTGGTAATTTTAATAATCGATGTTTTTATGAATCTGCTCGGTATATATACGCAGGATACTGTCCGTTTAATCATCGGCATTGCATTCGGATTGGCTTGTGGCTGGTTTATTGTACCACTTATTCTTGAAGCTTGTTTACAGCTTTTTTTAAAAAGCAAAAATACATAGGAGCTCTTTAATGTTATACAAACCCAAAAAAATTAAATGTACAATACTAGGTGGATTAATTATAGGAATTACAACAGGCTTGCCTGTTCTTGCTCAACTAAATACATGTTGCTGTTGCGGTGGTGTAGCGTTATGTGGATTATTCAGTCTATATTTATATAAGAAAGAATTCAGGGACGAGATGGCACCCCTGGAATCTTCTGATGCCTTAATTGTCGGAGTTGTTGCTGGTTTATATGGTGCTGTGTTCTCTGTTTTAATAAGTATGCTATCTTACTTAATATTTGGTCCTGTTACAGAGAAGTTCTTAATTAATCTCCTCGAAACAATGAAGATGAACAAAAATCTTCCTTATGAAATACTTGAATGGATAGATAGATTGATATTCTCGTTTGAAAAATCCATTGAGCAAGGCATAACGATAAGCTGGATACTATTCAATACATTCTTCAATGTAATTTTGTACCCCATATTCTCAATGGTTGGTGCATTAATAGGCTATGGACTTTTTGGTTTTAGAAAGTAGTAATAATAGACCAACGAATCGTTGAAACTGCTTTCAATCAGATACTGACTCTACTTTTTGCTCGACTTTTGCTTTCCTTTAGTTGTTTCTTGCTTTTGTGGAATTGGCACAAATTCTATTTCATTCAGAATAAGTAACAATTCACTAACAGTTTCATATGCCATCTTTAGTGACGATTTAGAAACATATAAAGCTTTATCATGCTGTGTATGTATTAGTCCGAGTATCTGTGGAATATCATCGGCTGCAGTTATTTCCTCATTTCTTGCAATCTTCATCAATCTCTCACTATCTCCCTTTGGCACAATGGAAATCGAAATGCATTCAAGATCCCGTTTTGCAAAAGGGATAAAATCCGATCCTGGATAATCCTTTGCCTCCATTAGCAAAAAGCCATGTTTTCTAGCAATTTCTCGTACGAATTTTATAGTCATATTGCTATTGTCCCCAACAGGACCAACAAACAGCTCTTCACCCAATCCGACAACATCTATATTGATCATTGCAAGATGCAAACTTGGAATGACAAATTTTTTCACATATGCCTCTGCACCAATTGATCCAATTTCCTCCTGGTCAAAAAAGCAAAATTCCACAGTATGGCCCCATTCCTGATCTTTCAACCTATTTATTAACGCTAAAACAACTCCAACACCACTACCATTATCATTAGCACCCGGTGAGTTTTCATATACATCGTAATGTGCACCAACAACTATCCTTTTTGCTCCTCCTCCCATTCTTGCAATGATGTTCTCACCTTCAACCTTTACAGTATCATTTCCCCTTATTATCGTATCTCTAAAAGAGGTCGTGACATAGCCTACAGCCATGCGACGTAAAACATTTTTTATCACCGCCGCTCGCTCCCTGGTTGATTTACCTTCCAGGGCATTAACATAACTGTAGATTTCGTCTTCTACAAGAACAGGAGTCTGTGATACTGTTAATGTTGTAAAGGTAAATACTATGGTCAGATATAAAATGATTCGTTTTCGCATATATAATTCCTTATTTTTTTAACTTAATTCTAAAAGTTGTTTTGAAACCTGACTTACTTTTAACCACCATTAGTTTACCATTGTGATACATTTCTATTATTCGTTTTGTCAAGCTTAATCCAAGTCCCCAGCCGCGTTTTTTTGTTGAAAAACCCGGTCTGAATATATCCTTCCGATATTTGGCTTCTATTCCTTTACCTGTATCAGATACATCCACATAAATATATTTTTCTTCTTCCCGAATGTCATATGAGATTACCCCTTCGTTATTTTCTATTGCATCAAGAGAGTTTTTAGTAAGATTTTCAATTGCCCATTCAAAAAGTTCACGATTTACCCTTGCATTTACTGAAACAGGTGCATGGATTTCCAATTGTATCTTCTTTCCTGTTTGGGGAATGCGTTTTTTAAAATATTCAGTAACACTTTTAATCAATTCCACAATGTTTTCATTATTAAGATCGGGCTTGGAACCAATTTTTGAGAATCTTTCTGTTATTTTCTGCAGTCTCTTAACATCACTTTCCATGTTAACCAGCGTTTCAATAATTTTGGAATCACCTGAGCATTTATCTTTTAATAATTCGATCCAGCCCAGTATGCTTGAAATAGGTGTACCAAGCTGATGAGCAGTCTCACGTGCCATGCCTACCCAGATACTGCTTTGTTCACTTCTTTTGACATAACTAAAACTTATATATCCTATCAGCACGAATAAAGCCACAACAACAATTTCAATATATGGTAATTGCCTTAATTTAATAATAAGATCAGATTCTCCGTAATGAAGATAATTAAGCACAATAGTATCCTGATATGTTATCCTTATTGGAGAATGTTTTTCGTCCATTTCCTGAATCAAGTTTTTCAAATATTCTCTTTGCTTTTCTTTTGATAAAGCAGTATCGATTAAAATATTTTTGGTATATATACGGAAAGGATAGATTGGTTCATTCTTTGCGTCGGTCATGACAACAGGAAAATCGATTGCTTTGATTATTTCATTAAAGAGGAAGTTATATTCACCATCACCAACACTTCCACTTGCCAAATACTCGAAGGATCTTGCATAAAGACCAGCTATTTCCTTCTCCTTCCTGCTTAACTGAGTTACAAGGTCATGAGTATACCAGAGTGTGGAAACTATTATTATAAATGCAAGAGCCAGCAAAATAATTTTGGCTTTGCTCGAAAGCGAAAGTGTTCCAGCTAAATTTGATCTTTTCCCCGAATTTCGTTTCATTTCTTATCACTTTAGCATCAACGTCTGATCACGTCTTGCGCCAACTGAAACCATCCATACTTTTGTACCAAGCGATTCAGCTATAAACTCTATATATTTCTTTGTCTGTCGTGGAAGTTTGCTAAAAATTTTTATATCCGAGATGCGTGTCTTCCATCCCTTAAAAGTCTTATAAACAGGCTCTACCATCTCTAATGTTTGACAATCGGTTGGATAGTGATCAATTCTTTTGCCATTTAGTTTGTAACCTACACAGACGTTTATTTCATCAAATTCATCCAATACATCCAGCTTGGTTATGGCTATTTTTTGTATACCGTTAATCCGAATGGAATATTTCAGGCTAAATATATCTAACCAGCCGCATCTTCTTGGTCTTCCTGTGGTTGCTCCATATTCTCCTCCAATTCGCCTCAGGTTTTCTCCAATTTCGTTGCTCTGTTCAGTGGGAAATGGACCATTGCCTACTCTTGTAGTGTACGCTTTGACAACTCCTACAACTGAGTTAATAGAGGTTGGAGGTATGCCAAGTCCAGTACATGCTCCTCCACTTGTAGGGTTGGACGAGGTTACATAAGGGTAGGTACCGTGATCAATATCCAATAATGCGCCCTGAGCTCCTTCAGCCAATATTTTTTTCCCCTTCTTGAGGGCATTATTAAGGTATTCTGAAGTATCCGTTATATATTCATCGAATTTTCTATCAAATTCTTGATATTCTTGAATGATCTCATCAACGTCGAGGGTTTGTGGTTGACCGTATAGCTTCGTTAGCATTTCGTTACTGGCTTCAATATTACGTCTGAGTTTCTTGCACAAAGCTTCTTTATTTAATAAATCGACCACACGAATACCTGTTCGCATATATTTGTCCATATAAGCGGGTCCAATACCACGTCCGGTTGTGCCAATTTTTGTATCGCCCTGTTCTCTTGCTACATCCAATAACTTATGGTATGGCATAATTAAATGAGCATTGTGACTGATCAGTAATCTACCTTTGACTTTTATTCCTATTTTTTTCAGTTCTTCAATTTCAGTCATCAATGCTACTGGATCAAGAACCACGCCATTTCCTATAACGCAGGTAACGTGCGGATGGAAAATTCCAGATGGTATTAGGTGCAAAACGAATTCTTTCGCTTTTCCACCTTTCTTAGCTGGAATAACTACAGTATGTCCTGCATTTGCTCCACCTTGATACCGAGCTACGATGTCTATATTTTCGCTTAAAAGGTCAACAATTTTACCTTTTCCTTCATCTCCCCATTGAGCACCGACGATAACATGAGTTGGCATACCTATATCACCTCAATTATAAGTAATTAAAAATTGTTAATTATCAACACCTAAATTGCAAAGTGTCTACAAAATATATCTAATGTTTACTAAAGTTACCATTTTTCTTTATGTATTTTTTGCGGATTGAATTTATTCTTCGGTAAATCCTCACCTGTAGGTTTACCTATTGGAATTACATTAAGGGGAATAACATCTTCAGGAATATTTAATATCGATCTTACAGGTTTCATTCTATCTTCATATGGATACGCCGCTGTCCAAATAGCACCTAAACCAATAGCTTCGGCAGCTAATAATATATTTTCGCTTGCAAGCGATGCATCTATAATAGCATACTCAATTTTTTGCTTATGCGCCTTTGCTGGCACGGCACAAACTACTATGGCTGCACCTGCTTTGTATATCATTTTCGTATAAGGTAAAACATCTCCCAGCGCATCCAGCGCCTTTCTTTCTTTAACAACGATAAATTCCCACGGCTGACAATTAACCGCACTAGGTGCTGTCATAGCTGCTTTAATTATAATATCTAGATCTTCATCACTAACAGGCTCACCTGTAAAATTTCGAACGCTTTTTCGGTTATGAATTACAGTCAACGCATCAGGTATCTGACGGCTACTCATATTTAAGTCTCTCTTAATTTTTGCCTTTATAGGTTAATTGAATTATATTGATTTCACATAGTATTTGGTATATATATAATCCTAAAAAAATATGTAAAAAGGAGCAAGTCATGGACAAATTTGTAATTACAGGCAAGAACAAATTAAGCGGAACGGTTACAGTTAGTGGAGCCAAAAACGCTAGCCTTGCTCTTATGCCCGCTACTATTCTGGCTTCAGGTATGTACCATCTCTATAATACACCAGTTCTACAGGACGTCTTAACAATGATTGAGTTACTTGAGACAATGGGTATTGAGTCAAGATTAGACGAACATATTTTGACAATTGACACAAGTAGGATCTCAAAATACGAAGCGCCCTATGAGCTAGTCAAAAGAATGCGTGCTTCAATTTATGTACTTGGACCACTGGTCGGAAGGTTTGGTAGGGCTAAGGTATCACTGCCAGGTGGATGCGCGTGGGGTCCTCGGCCTGTGAACCTACATATTGAGGGAATTAGAAAGCTAGGTGCAGATATTGAAATTGAATCAGGATATATTGTGGCAAAAGCTAAATCCCTGAAAGGCGCACGGATACTTTTTGATATATCCAGCGTTGGAGCCACTGGCAATGTGTTGATGGCTGCAGTACTAGCAAAAGGCGAAACAATTATAGAAAATGCAGCCCAGGAACCTGAAATTGTCCAGCTGGCTGAATTCCTCGTAAAAATGGGAGCCAAGATAGACGGTATCGGCACTGGCAGATTGACTATCCAGGGTGTAGACGAATTACACCCTGCGGACATAGTAACAATCCCAGACCGCATCGAGGCTGGAACTTTTCTAGTGGCAGGAGCCTTAGCAGGTGAGAAGAACGGAATTGTAAGGATCGAGAAATGTAATCCTCAGCACTTGGGCGCAGTTATAGTTAAGTTAGAAGATGCAGGTGCAAAAATTAATATTGGTGAAAATTGGATCGAGTTGACACCTCCTGAGGAAATAGAACCTGTGAACGTTACAACAGCAATCTATCCTGGTTTCCCCACGGACATGCAAGCACAATGGACAGCTCTTATGGCTTTGTCCACTGGTTCATGTATAGTTACAGATACAATATATTTTGACCGCTTTAAACATGTGCCCGAACTTGTAAGACTTGGTGCTAACATCACAGTTAAAGAAAATGTAGCAACTGTTGTTGGTGTAAAAAAACTAACCGGTGCTAAGGTTATGTCCACCGACTTGCGAGCTAGCGCATCGCTAATTCTGGCTGGACTTGCAGCAGAAGGAACAACTGAAGTCCTGAGAGTTTATCACATCGATAGAGGATACGAATCTATCGAAAAAAAATTACAAGCCCTCGGAGCAAATATCAGACGCGAAAAATACGATGAGTTTTAAAAATTAATAAATCCAGGTTTATAACATCGCCAATGAATCAATCCAATAGATACTTTTTCACAAAACCTTTCTATATCTCCGTGCTAGCAATAGTATCATATTCAATAATATGTAATCAGATTCCTCTACTCAATTATTTGGGTTTCGAATTTTCTGCAGCGACAGCATTAACTCTCGGCTTCATAACAGGCGCAGTAACACTATCGGTGCTGAATAAAAATGTTTTTACTGAAAAGAATGGATTCTGGAGTCTAATTAACAAAAGTTCCCGGATTATCGCATTTTTAACTGCTTTACCTTTTTTGATATCATTATCAAATGCTTTTTTTGTAAAGAATTGCTCTATAACGGATGGTACTATTTACTACATTTTGCTTGTTATTCCTTCTGTTATTTTCTCAATGGCTATTGCAATCTTCATCGGTACTGTTTTTAAAAAATGCAAACTCTTGCTCTTTTCTCTCATTTACATATTAATTCTAAGCCAAATCGCTATTGTAACAATATTCAAGCCCCAGATCTACGCATTCAATCTAATAATTGGATTTTTCCCCGGAATTTCATACGATGAATCGATCGACGTGATAAAAAGGCTCCTTGTTCACAGATTAGCCACCATCGCCACCAGTGTGTGCATTCTTACAATTACAGCATTAATTTACAGAAGAGTTGAGGGGAAAAAACACTCACCTAGCGAATCTCATAAGAGTTTTCCAATACTGGAAATAGCTTTGTTAGCCCTTTTTGCACCTAATGTTATTGTCATTTTCATTTATAGTGATAAATTAGGACTTTCATCTTCCGAGGAATTTATCAAAAAAAAGCTTGTTGGTCACTACCAAACAACTCACTTCGATATTTATTATTCCTCAGGATCCTTAAAAGTGGATCAGATTGAGAAAATTGCTTTGTTACACGAGTTTTACTATGACGAGCTATTTAGAAAATTAAATTTAAATGAACCACAGCACATTAAATCGTTCATCTATGCATCAGCTGAACAGAAAGGAAAACTGATAGGAGCTAAGTACACTAATATCGCAAAGCCATGGCTAAAACAGATACACATAAACTTAGCAGACCTTGAAAACGTGCTGGAACATGAAATGACGCATGTGCTTGCAGGCGAATTTGGCTGGTCACCATTTCGAATAGCAAAAAATTCCGGATTAATTGAAGGACTCGCAACTGCAATAACTGGAATTTCAGTTAATGAAACTGTTCACCGCGCAGCATCTCTTATACTTACAGTTTTTCCCGATTATCCAGTAAAAAAACTTTTTACGATATCTGGTTTTATGTCAGAAAACTCGAGAATAAGCTATGCATTATCTGGTTCTTTCTGCAAGTACCTAATTGACACATTTGGTATTAGCAAATTCAAAAATGTTTATAGTGGCAAAACTTTCCCTGATACTTACGGATTTAACCTCAAAGAACTCATCAATATGTGGGAAAAAAATGTTAAAGCAATCAAATTAAACTCTAACGATACATTGAAAGCAAAATTCCTGTTTATGAGGCCGTCTATCTTTCATAAAGAATGTGTACGTTACATTTCTAAATTAAACGAAAAGACCGATGAACTATTAGCTAATCACGAATACCAAAAAGCCTTAGAGAATTCAGAGCTTTCACTCAGCATGACAAAAACATTCATAGCTATCTATTATAAATCGGAAGCTTTAATAAAAATGCAAAGATTTGAAGAAGCTAAAAACTTTTTGAAAGCCGAACTGGAAATTCATAATGAATTACCTGAATACCTTCCAGGACTTTTACGATTAGGTGACTCCTATCTTATGCTCAATTCCCTGAAACAGGCAAAGGAGTGCTACGAGGAACTCTTAAATCTCCATTTGAGCCCATTTTACGATGAAGCCTGCTTATTAAGGTTGAATATGTTACAAATCTGGAACGGCCAAAACGAATTTAAACATTATCTGATTTACTCAAGCATTGATTCCGTACTTGCTTATCGCCTTAAATTGATGGGGAACGATATAGCGTACTTTATTCTTGGTAAAGATTTTTACGAAAAAGGAAAATTCCTCGACGCCATCGAGTTTCTTAACTCCACTCACTTCCAAAATGAAAATAAAATATCTTTCTATGCACAATATTATCTTGCAGGTTCATATTTTAAACTCGGATATTACGATAAAAGTGAGTCTATTTTTACAAGACTTATTCCCGATGCACCCAATGAATACTTTTCCAAGGCCTTGAAGGATTGGTCTGACAAGTGTAAATACATTAAATCCAGAATGCAGATTAAAAGTGAAGAAAATTTCAGCTCATATCCAAGCGGAAAATTCCAATTAAGAAACTTCAACAAGATTCATATCTCAGAATTTAACAATTAGCTCCGAATAATTTAAGATAGGATCGGAGCAATTAATCTACCGGGTGTGGAGTAAGAAGATTTATCCCAATGTTTTAAATTTCGAACAGATTTGCGTTCAGGATTCCTGCTGATGCAATATTACTTTCGATAGAGAAAAATCGTAACTTTTCCTTTTTTCTAATTCATTTTTCCGTTTCCTTGAATCGTTCCGGACATTTCGATGAGATGCGATACCCGAATGCAAATAATAGTTAAATACCAATTGTGTTTAAGAAAGCAGAGGCAAACGCACTGGGGTTGATTTCAATGAGAACATTCAAACTCATTTCTCACCTTTTTGAAAAATTATAGAAAATATGTAAAATCTTAGTTAAATTTGCTAAAAAAGAGGTAATTATTATGGAATGCAATAAGCAAAAGAATTTATCTAAATGCAATTGTAGCTACGAACCTTGTTCGCGAAAAGGAATGTGCTGTGAATGCTTGAGATATCATTTAAATCATAGAGAATTACCAGCCTGTTGTTTTCCTGATGATATTGAAAGAACATACGATCGAAGCTTCATGACATTTGCAAAAGCTGTAATGAGCGGGAAAATAAAGGCTTGATAACCTTTTTAGTAAAACAGCTTTTTACTTCTCAGCTTCAACTCTATTCTATATACTATTTCCACAAGTCAGAAGCAGGCAGGGCACGAGCGCATTGTTTAAATCTATTGCATATGTTACAAGGCAACCAGATTTTGGACTGAATACCCAACACAAAGGCGTATTCTTGAATCACACACCCGACCCTCAGAACGCTAACATTTGAATTGGTATAGTTTCGATAAATTACACAAGATTTGCAAAATCTGATTGATGTAAGGTTCGGATAGAAAAGATGATTTATAGAAATCAACTTTGGAGTTTTAATTTTTGCAGCAAGCGATATTAAGATATGGAATAACAGGTCCTGGTAGCATTTAAATTGCTTATTCAAGTATATGCAATGTATGAATAGGTTTTCATAGTTTCATGTATCTATATTATTTTTTGGTTCTACCGCTAACTGTGTGAAACAAGGTCAAGTTTTCCATTAAAGAATAGGATAGCAATTCGTAGGTTGTTAAAATTTCTATAGCCGTGCCCAATAGTCATAAGTTTCTGAATTGAACCATTAAAACCTTCGGCACGTGCATTAGTGATTTTGTATTTAATGATGTTGACAATCCCTTGTTTATGGTTCTTTAGTGTCTTTGCTACTTTCTTCATCGTAACAATATTTGATTTCACAACGTTTTCATACCAAGCATCAAAAAATACTGATGCTTCTTCCGGCGTTTGTCTTTGAAATATATCAATAAAATTCTCTCGCATCTTCCATGCCCTTGCTGTTCGTAGATTCGAATGATTGATCTCCATAAACCTCTTCTTCTGCTTGTCTGTCATATTCTCTGAACTTTTCAACATTAAATACTTCGTCTCTTCAACAATGGCTCTGTTCTTACTTCTTTCCTCCGTGTCTCATCTATTCCTTTATTGAGATAGCTAAAAACGTGAAACTTGTCATGAACAATTTCAGCATTCTGGCACTTTTTTTATTGCACTAAGATAGGGCTCCCACATGTCTACACATACTGACTTTACCTTAATTAATTGCTCATCCGTAAATGTTTTTCCCACAAGAAGTTCCGTCGATTCTTGTGTCCGCTCCCGCCCAACCTCTATAACACGACCACCCACAGGACCGCTGATAACTGTTGCATAACAATGCCCTTTCTTATAACTCTTCTCGTCTATACTTAAACTCACTATTCTATCGGCTGACAAATCCCTGCGTCTTAGCCCTCACTCAACACTATTACTCATAACTCTATGAACCTTCTTTGAAGAAGTTGCGTACGATGCTAAAGTAAAAGATTCACAATATTTTAGCTTCGCATGGTATTGAGACGGTTCGAGAAGCGTATAGTAGTCAGAAGGAGTTAGAGAAGGTATTGGCGTTGGAAGTTAATGCTGCGGCGAAAGTTGAGTTACAGGTTATTGTGGAGCAGATTCGGAACTTGAACGATTGGATTGCGAAGTTGGATCAAGAGATGACCGATCGTGGAAAAAAGACAGATTACGAGTATCAAGGGCATAGGTTCAAAGAGTGGGACGATCTTGTTGAGCATTATTTGTAATGTGCAGGATTTTCCTAACGATAAGAAGTTATCAGCGTATTTTGGTATGGTGCCACGGGTTAACAACTTGAGTCAGACAATTCATCACGGACACATTACAAAATGTGGCAGTTCATTGGGGCGAACAACATTGGTGCAATGCACTCTTGTTGCCATCAAATATTCTCCCTATCTTCGTCGGTTTTATAACAAGCTTAAAGCAAAGGAGGGCAGTGGTAAAGCAATTATAGCAACAGCACGAAAGTTATTAGGCATTATTTATTTGACATTAAAAAATCGTTGGGTGTTTGAAGATTTCCCAAATTTTGTATTAAAAACAACTTAATTCCAAAGGAATAACTTTGCTATTAACTAATTTGAGTAGAATTTTTCACTTGTATCATAGGAGGAAAAATTATGCAGCTTGTAAATAACCCTTTCTGTACTTTTAGGAGAAAATCCTATCTTGTCTACAAGAGCTACTTTCGTTTGTCTTTTCTCGCGGAAGCACTCAACAGCTTAAAGATGGCAGTTTAATACAGACCGAAACGTAATAAGATAAGTTGCATATTTAAGTTGATAATACGGGGGTTCCCATCTGAAATGTGCTCTTCCTTTTATCACATAATTACCTTTGTGAGAAGATATTAACACGTCCCACACGCACGTATATCATTCTGGTGGCTTCCCTTTCCGCTCACATTAAGCTCCATGTGTCCTAGGCTGTGGTTATACCATGACCCAGGCAAAGTCTGTTACTATTAGTCTTTCTCCCATTCTGGCTTCGAGAGCCTCAACCAGCTACCCAATGACGGTTACTGAGGCTCTTGAAGCAACCGTCTAACAAACAGTACCCGAAGCATCTCTGCTTCGGGTAAATAGAACTTATCATCTAAGCAAGAACAACGCACGTTATGCATACAATTTAGCATACTTTTTTGCAATTCAATTTGTAGAACAAGATTTCATCTTGTCCTACGATGCCTATTCTATAAACACAAAAGCCTCACCAATTATCTGATTAGGCTCTTGTGTAATGCAATTCATCAATTTATTTATTTCACAAGCAACAACTTCTTCGTCTGGCTAAATTTACCCGCTTGCAACCTGTAGAAATATACTCCACTTGGAAAATTCCTTGCATCCCACACCTCTGTATATCTTCCTGCCGGCAATTCACCAGAAACCAACACAGCTACCTCTCTACCCAATGCATCATATATCTTCAATGTAACGGGGGACTTCTCCGGCAATGTAAATGTAATCCTTGTAACAGGGTTAAATGGATTTGGATAGTTCTGATAAAGCTTAAATTCTCGAGGGTTATTTATATCTGAAGAAACTACAGAAGTGGGAGGTGTTATATAAAATTTGAATGTATCCTGTGACGCAACAGTAAAAATTCCATCAGTTACATTTACTGTCCATGAATATAAATCAGGTTCTAATAAATCCATGATATCAATAGATATACTTGTATCTTTTATACCGTGAATCGTCGTGTCAAAAGAAGCTCCTTTTATATTCAATGAATATTCTATGGTATCAGCAGGATCAGGATCAATTGACTTTGTCCATCCAAAAACAATAGGTTTTCCTGGAGTTACCAATTCAATTGTATCGCCATTTTCTGGACTTAATAAATTAACTGCATTTGGAGGATTATTAAATATGCAGAAAGCAATCGAATCCGATTTTCCTCCACCTGGCGGGTTATTCGTGACCGAAAAGAAACGAGTCCCAGTATCAGGTAGCGCTGTAATGTAAGCAATTAAGTTCGTCGAATCTACAAAAGTAACCGAATCTATTTTAATGCCATCGCCTACGTTAACTGAGCTAACACCATTTATAAAATTTGCTCCTTCGAAGTGTACACCAAGCTTCTGTTTTCTTGAAGCAGATGTGGGCGTAATTCTTGAAAGAATTGGAAGTGGATTGCCAAATCTTAATGGATTTTCGGCGGGGGATCCTATTCCAAATTCAGAAAATCCAGTCAAACCTATGCGATGTGCAGTTGGAACTTCATTCGAACCTGTGCAATCCACATGGGAACCGTTTAACACCCACGGACTTTCGCTATTTGAACGCTTTAGTATGCGCAATAATTTATAATTGTTAATTCCATAGAAACCCGTAGCCGTTAAGTCAATATTATAAATGCCGCCCGATAACCCATCATCAGTGACTAACCGCCAATACCCATTTTGTCCAACATTAACAACACTAACTCCATCATCGTTGAGCGGGCAACCTTTATTGCCCGGATCCTCCTGTATAAATGTAGCCGTTATTGTACCACCACTTGTTGGGGCGCTAGTGAACGATATATTTACAGGCATGCAGGTTTCTTCTACGCCTAAGGGGAATAGCACATTATTTATCGCCGTTGCAGGAATCCAACGCCTGAAATTACCCATAATACTTCCAGATATATAAGTAAGTGAGCCTATGTTACTGCTAGATGTACCAAGGGTAATAATGTTTGTATCGGTTTCTATTGCTCCTGCATTTAGTATTAAACTACTACTTACTATAGTATTTTTCGATAATACTACATGGTTGGAAATTTTATCTATTACTAATCCATTAACAATAGATGGTAAACCATCTCCTGTCACTTGCGCAACTCCACCGTAATAGATAAAGTTGCCGTTGGGATTTATGTATCTAGTACCAGTGTTCTGCAAATTCCCTAATAAGTTAGAACTTGATATACCATCTTTGTGTCCAATTCCAAGCGTTGAGTTATCTTCCATAATAAAATTACCGCTTCCTTCAACTATACCTGTTCCGCAGAAAAATTTGCCATAGTTATATACTGTCGTAGCTTCTGAAAGAATCATATTAGCACTTTCCATCGAAATGTTACCATGATTGATGCATGTTGAAACTGTAAGCGTATCATTTGTATTCCAGTCCAAAAATCCATCATTAATGATTAATTTTCCAGCTCCTCGTAATCTTCCACAATTGTTCAATCTCGCACCACCAGATATTGTAACCCCCTGAGAATACCCATTAATTAATGCCGTCCCACCATACAAATATACTGTACCGCTATCCGTGATAGTTGAGCCATCTTCAAAATTATGATCTCCTGAGCTCAAATGTATGTAAGCACCCTTTGCAACAGAGATTACTCCTCTATACGTACCGCCGTTTTCAACTATTAGCGAGCCTGATTTAATATTGAGAATATTGTTGTTTATAATTGGTATTCCAAAGTGTGTTATATTACTGGAATGATTGTAAACCCCATTATTTATGATTGTACCACTAGATGCTCCGTTAATATCAGCTTGTGCTTGCCCATAAAAAGACGCACCTGATCCAATCTCAATTGTAGCACCATCAGCAAGCTCAATGTTCCCGTCAATCCATGTTACTGACGCCCCATTTTCCAATATCAGATTACGTCCTTGTAAATGCTTAGTTCCTTGAGTAAATGTTCCCGTAGCACCAGTCAAAATATCAATATCCCCTATCCCTGACAACGTACCGCTTTCCCAATTGAATAAACCTGATATTAATACATTGCCATTACTCGATAATGTTCCATTTCTTAGTGTCAAAGATGAGATTGCAACAGGGCTATTAAAACTAGCAAGGCCTGCATTAATCGTGAAATTTGTTATACGAGCTGTATCACCATTACATGTACTGATGAATGAACCATTACTATTATTAATAGACAAATTTGTTATTGAAAAAGTACTATCAAAGGTAACACTACCGTTTACAGTCAAATTCTGTATAGATGCACTATTTTTAAATGTGGTTGAACCTCCGTTAGATATAACATTCGTCAATACAACGTTATTTTCAAGTGCAAATTGTAGTGATCCTCCAGTTATTTCTGTTGTTTTTACAGAATACGTTCCTCTACCAGTTATGTTAGTTTTTCCACCTCTAACGGCAAATGTGCCGCTACCGCTGATATTTGAACCTAATACGAGAGATATTGAACTAATACCCACATCCATCTCTATTCTTGAGTTACTGTTGATTGTAAAATTGCCCTTATATGTCCCATTACAAGCAAATCTTAATATTCCAGTACTAACGATAACAGATGCTACACTATCATTATAAAACGGAATATTAATAACAGTTTCACCATTACTATTTTCCTTCGTAATTAATCCATAGTTCAAAAAATTATTTGTTGAACTATTTATTATCGTAGCATCAGTCTTTATATTGAAGTTTGCTTCTATTGAATTTATTATTGATATATCAGAGCAAAATATATTTCCACCTTTCCAATCTATCGTACCCATGTTATTCAGAACTCTACCATACAAGATGCTTTTTTGAGAATCTCCATTTATTGTAAAAGTGGCACCCCGAGCTACAATAAGAGTCCCGGAGTTCATCAAATTTCCGACTGTCCATGTACCACCAAATATAGTTACCACACCATTGCCACTGAGATGACCTCCCACAATGTTGATTGTGCCCACTGTATCTGATGAATTGAATTCAACTGCCCCACCATTAATATTCATTATTCCATCAAACCTGTATCTACCTCCAATACTTATTGTATTATAATTGAAATTTATAGTACCGCTACCACTCACCGAAGAGCTGGAACTCATTGAATATGCTCCCCCAAAAGCTAACACAGCACCAGAAGAAACACTTATTGTCCCATTATTTGTACCACCTCCGCTTAAGTTTATTGTTCCTTTTTCTACTTGAACAACTCCATCGTTATGAAGCTCTACTTTCGTATTGAAGTTTGCCGTTCCAGTTCCATTGGTTTTCTTTAATGTACCAGCATTATTTATCATAAAACAATAATTAGTATCTAACTGGCTGAACGACGCATCATTTTGAATATCAATAACACCACTGGATCGATTCTCGATAACAGACACGAGAGAAGCAATTAATCCACCCGTTCCGCTAATTATTATATTCCCGTTATTGTATAGAGTTCCATTAAATCCTTTGTCGTTTGACCCACCAATGTTAAGCGTACCTGTTGTGCCAATCGTTAAGCTGGATATTGAAGAAATATTACCTCCAGTCCAATTCATCGTACCATTAATTGTTGCGCTTGTACCACTTAGTGTACCAACGGCTAAATTTAAAGTAGTCCCTGATTGAAAGCTCGCATTGCTTGCATTTACTGTCGCCCCTGATATTTGTATTGTCCCATTGCCCGAAAAGATTGTGGAATTCAACTGGTGCATGCCGTTAGAAAAGCTCAATGTTGCACCCGATGAAATTACAAACGAACCACTTTGTGTACCACCTGAAGCTAAATCCAATGTACCAGATCGAACATTAATGGTCCCTGAATTGTTAAGAATGCCTCCATTTTTAAAGCTCGTTGTTCCAGCGCTTGTTTTATTTATTGTCCCATTGTTCTGCAAAGTTAATGCACCACCGGACTCAGCTGTAAATAATGTATCGCTTTGAATATTGAACGTTGTATTATTATCGATTGTTGCTCCTAACCCTCCTTTAATGCTTCCTGTACCACTCCACGTAATAGTACCCTGATTAGTCAACCTCGCATTATTAATTATAAATTTATCGCTTGCTCCGCTAATATTTAATTGGCCCGTAACATTTAAAGAAAGAGAAGTTATTGTACCTCCAGTCCAGTTCATTGTACCACTAATGGTTGCACTTGTACCACCTAATGTACCACTGGCTAAATTTAAAGTAGTCCCTGATTGAAAGCTCGCATTGCTTGCATTTACTGTCGCCCCTGATATTTGTATTGTCCCATTGCCCGAAAAGATTGTGGAATTCAACTGGTGCATGCCGTTAGAAAAGCTCAATGTTGCACCCGATGAAATTACAAACGAACCACTTTGTGTACCACCTGAAGCTAAATCCAATGTACCAGATTGAACATTAACGGTCCCCGAATTGTTAAGAATGCCTCCATTTTTAAAGCTCGTTGTTCCAGCGCTTGTTTTATTTATTGTCCCATTGTTCTGCAAAGTTAATGCACCGTTTGTCGCCTCGAAAGAAGCATTACATTGTATATTAAACTGACTGTTATAACCGGAATTGCTAAATGTTGAGTTACCCCCTCTTATATTCCCACCATACCAATTTATAGTTCCACTGTTTGTAATTGTAGCGTTATTTAAATTTTTTTCATTTGTTGTAGCTATGTTTAATATTCCGTTAACGGTAAGATTAAGAGAATTTATTGTGCCACCGTTCCAATCCATCGTAGAACTACCAGAATTTATTCTTACCTGACCTGATCCGGCGATACTACTACCAGAATTATGTTGCAGATTCCCATATATTTCTAAATCAATGTCTGTACCATCATTTATTGTAAGCGTCGAACCTGATAAAATTAGACTGCCACCTGGTTCTACAACTGTCTGATCTATTATAACTGGACTATATAAAGTTACAGTGTGTCCACTTCTAATTGTAATCGTCCCATTAGCTTGCGTGGGATATTCGATTGCCGATTCCCAGGTAGAACCATTATATTTTTCCCATATACTTGGATCATGCCAATTGCCACTTGCTTTCGACCGGTAATCATCTACATTTTGCGCAAAAATAATCCCAGCATTTAAACAAATAAAAACTGAAATAAAAATGCGTAGTAAATTTCCTTTCATTGGTATACTCCAATTTTTTTAAACATTATGTCAATTTTTTATCTAAATTTATTCAAAAGATTTTTTATTATACTCCTCCCCATAAACGCAACAACAAAATGCTTTTGCAGGCTTATTTAATATATGAAAAGTGAGCTGTTTTTGCAATGAAGAATACTTTAAATACGTACCTAAATCTGCTAATAAAACTAATAAGTATAATGAAATCCAATCTCTGCGTTTTAAGACAGCTAAGAAATTCCCCATCACTAAAGCGAGATTAACATTTTGATTTCTACGTAGAAAAAATATTGTCATTTATTTTTTTTCTTTTCTTGGACCAGAAACATAAAGTAATTAATTGCTCACTTCGAGAACCTCAGCGAACTCGCTTTGAGAAACTTAGCCAGCAACCCGAGGACGGTTACTGAGAACTCGAAGTAACCGTTACGTACAAAATGGACTTATCTCACAGTCTATGGCTATAGCATGCCCTCTGCAAAGCGTATGTTTCTATTTTATACTGAAGCTAAACGCGTTTTGGATAAACTACTTCAATAAAACTAATTTCTTAACATCCACAAATTTTCCAGCTTCTAACTTATAAAAATAAATACCGCTTGGTAAGGATGATGCATCAAATTTAATATTGTACCTGCCAGGTTCTTGCTCCCGATCGATCAAATTCATGATTTCTTTTCCAAGTATATCATAGATAACCAGACGAACTCGATTCCTCTCCGGTAATTCATAGCTTATAGTCGTTAATGAATTGAAAGGATTCGGATAGTTTTGTTTCAATAAAAATACAGCCGGGGTAGAAGTGCTATTATCCATTACAACTGTCGGTGGCTTATATGGATCAGAGCCAACTTTATATTCATATGCTCCCATATCTACTGTGCCAGCCGCTCCTGTAGTTTTATTTAATTTCCTTGGATATCCAGCACCGCGTATATCATACTGTTCAGTTACATAATCGTTATTCCCAGCATCGACGCAAGAGGAAATGCCTAAAACTCTGAAATCATTGTTGTTAGCGTCTACAAAGAGAGGATCAGAGGTTGTACAACTTGAATCTGCTGAAAATGCCCCATATGTAGCATAAACATCGTATGTTCCATTGGCATAACAAGAATAGTTCAATGTAGTTGTACCAGCTTCCAGATAAAATTGTCTTCCAGTAGACGAAGCAGTATTACCCCAAACAATACAATTTTTTAACGTCGGTGAAGCATAATAAGTGCGTACACCCCCGCCATAGGTAGAAGAATTGTTGCTTATAACACAATTGATAAAAGTAGGATTTGAATTATTACAATATACTGCGCCCCCCCCATCCGATGTTGTATTTGAATAAAATAAACAATTGATGTATTGTGATTGATTCCCTCCAATATAAACTGCCCCGCCACAGCCTCCATCATTTTGTATAAATGTGCAATTTTTTATAATAGGATTGCTTTGGTTTCCATTAAACATTCCACCTCCATGATTGTGTGGAGCAGACAAAGTATTAGCATTTCCATTTTTAATTGTGAAGCCATCGAGGATTGATGAATTGCTCAGAACATAAGCATTGTCTGGATGGTAAAATACATGGTAACAATTATCAGAATTGTCGCCTTCTGTTCCTATATCTCCGCTTAATATCGTCTCATTTGCCTGACCTACTCCAAAGTTTGTCCTTTGACTTACCGATGTCTCCGTCCCTGCGAATCCTCCGTAAATTGCCACTCCATTTATCATTCGAAAATGATAATACCGCGAACCTCCGCCAAGTCCATAATCATAACTGGGCTTATACGTTCCTTTCGCTACCCAAATTTGGTCTCCTGTACAGGCTGAGTTTAATGCGGTTTGTAAAGATCTGTATGCATTCTTCCAACTAGTACCATCGTTTGAGCCACTGGCTGAAGAATTAACGTAGATAATTTTTATACCTGGATCCACCCCCATCGTAAATTCATATGCACCAATATCTATTGTGATATTTTGTATTCTTGCTTGCCCTCTTATATCGTATGCTTCAGAATTATAATTGTTATTCCCTTTGTCGATGCACGGTGATCCCCATACAATACTATATGGATACAGAGGACTTAACGTACTCCCTGCAAATAGAGGATCAAGATTAATACAATGAGTATCGTACATAAATTGCCCTCCCTCAATGAAAACATCACCACCTGACCAGCCGAAACATGAGTAGTTTAAAGATATCTTTCCACTATTTAAATAAAACTGATTACCATACTCTGATGACTCATTAGCCCATATAATACAATTGTTAAAAGTAGCCTCTGAGTTGTATGCATTATATACTCCTCCACCATATTTAGATGAATTATCTGCAATTGTGCAATTTACCAAGATCGGTAATGAATGATTATTATAAATGCCACCACCTTCTAAATTAACTTGATTTTTATTAATTAAACAATTGATAAAAATGGGAGAAGATAATGTGGAATAAACCGCTCCACCTGAATTTGAAGAATTTAAAGTAAAAGTGCATCCTTTCATAATTAGTGAAGAACTATCAAAAATATATATGCCACCACCAGTAGACCCAAAATTCGCTACAAAATTACAGTTTATAATTGTTGGTGAGCAGCCATCATTGTACATACCACCACCTAACATATTTAGCTCTGCTCCATTTGCATTTCCACCTTTAATTGTGAAGCCATCTAATATTGCAGAATTCGTTAATCCCAAACTACTTGGATGATAAAACACATGGTAACAATCGTTACTATCACGTCCGTTATCATTGAGATCTCCGCTTAGTATTGTTTCATTTATCTGATTCAATCCATAAGCATAACGTTCGCTAATTGACCTTTCCGAACCCTTAAATCCACCATAGATTGCAACGCCATTTTTCAAACGGAAATGGTACAAACGAGGATTTGAATTATTTCCTAGGCCATAGTCATAACTCGGCTTATATATACCTTTGGCAACCCAAATCTGATCACCAGATTCTGAAACATCCAGGGCAGTCTGCAATGTTTTAAAAGCACTTCCCCAGCTAAATCCATTCGTATCAGTGTGTTCTGCACAGTTAACATAGAAAATGCGTATTTCTGGATCACTTCCGCTTGTCCACTCACAAGCACCAATATCAATTGTATCGTTCTGTATACGACTCCTTCCGCGTATTTCATATGGCTCTGTATTATATTCATTGTTTCCCGCGTTTATACAGGGAGAAGTACCCGCCAGTACGTATGGACGGGTTGTATCATTTCGTACAATGACAAAGCGAGGGTTAGCTGTAATGCAATTTTCAGTTGTGAGAGTACTCTCCTGGTTGTAAATATCATTTGTTTCGTTCCCATAGCAACAGTAACTCAAGCTTACTGTCGACCAAGCTAAATATAATTCTTCTCCATATGTTGTAGCTTTGTTTCCCCAAATAATAGAATTTTGAAATATTGGAGAAGAATACATATTATACATTCCACCACCATTTGTAGCAAAATTAGAAGTAAATGTGCAGTTGATTAATTTTAGTGACGAAGAAAAATTGCATATTGCGCCTCCATCTCCAGCCGAATTCTTTATAAAAGCACAATTAATTAACTCTGAATTGCCAAAGGAAATGGAGTAGGTATATATTGCACCACCTGCTGAAGCTACATTATTTATAAATACACAATTTATAAAATTAGGTGATGATAAGTTGTAAATGGCTCCACCAGATTGGAGTGCTGAGTTAGATATAAATGTGCAATTTCTTATTGTTGGTGCTGCATTGTAATTCCACATTGCACCGCCACAATCATACCCGATACTATCGGCATTTCCATCTCTGATAGTAAAACCATCCAATATAGCAGATCCTGAAAGATTAATATCCATTGGATGATAAAATACGTGATAGCAATTGTCAGATTTGTTTCCTACAACTCCTCTGTCGCCACTTAAAATGGTTTCATTTTCTTCCCCAAATCGAAAATTTCTCCTTTGGTCTACAGAAGTTTCGTTACCACTAAATCCACCGTAAATTGCAACACCATCAACCATCCTGAAATGACATAGACGCGGATTGGTTCCTGTTCCATGGATGTAATTGGGTATGTATGTACCCTTTGATACCCATATTTGATCCCCATATTGAGCAGAGTTTAATGCATGGTCCAGATTATCGAAAGCATTTTCCCAGCTTGAACCGTCCTTTGCACCTGCTCCTGTTGGAGTTACATACCATATCTTTTGTGCACCCAGTTGAAACCCGAACATTAAAATTATAGATAATAGAGTAATCGATATTTTATAATGTTTTTTCATAATACCTCCAAAAAATATGTTTATTGATTAGAAAAGCAATATCTCTTTATTTCTTAATTCATATTACTTTTAGCAATTTTTTACTTTTTATCCCACCCAATTGTAGATGAATACGATAGTCTTATAACCAATGAAAAGCAAAAATTTCCATTTTTCTAAATTTAAAAAAAAATACCTTTCTTCAAAATAAGAATCTAAATAGTTATATAAATAATTAAATGTTATGCCGTAAATTGACTCAGTATTCATTATATTTAAATGAACACGGAATCAGAGTCAGTAACATATTACATAATAATTCAATTATCATATGAAATCATTCCTACCTACTTCAAAAGAGGAAATTAAGCAACTTAAATGGAATCAAGTAGATGCAATACTTATATCTGGCGATGCGTACGTAGATCACCCAGCTTTTGGCATTTCAATAATTGCACGTGTGCTGGAAAATGCAGGCTATCGAGTTGCAGTTATACCTCAGCCAAACTGGAGAGATGACCTGCGCGACTTCAAGAAATTGGGCCCACCGAGATTATTCTTCGGTGTAACTGCCGGCAATATGGACTCAATGGTCAATCACTACACTGCAAATAAACGGCTCAGATCTGACGATGCTTATACTCCAGGCAATAAAGCAGGTTTCAGACCTGACTATGCAGTTGAAGTCTATACCAAAATTTTGAAGCTACTGTATCCAGAAATTCCAGTTGTCATTGGCGGAATTGAAGCATCACTACGGCGGTTTACTCATTATGATTACTGGAGTGATTCTCTAAAACCATCTATACTTGTAACATCCAAAGCGGATTTGCTTGTATACGGAATGGGTGAAAAAGCTATTCTGGAAATAGCTGGAAATCTTGCCAGGGGAAAAACAATACATACATTAATTGATATTCCTCAAACCGCTTATGTTACAAACTCTCCCCCACCTGATGCCATCCAGCTTTTTTCTTACGAAGAATGTCTGAAGGACAAAAAACTGTTTGCAAGAAATTTTGTGCTTATCGAAACCGAGTCAAATAAACTCGAGCAAAGGAAACTTGCAGAAAAAATCGGGGACAGGTGGGTCGTGGTAAACCTGGCATACCACCCTTTAACACAGGATGAAATGGATGCAATTTATGATTTGCCGTATACTCGTTTGCCTCACCCGAGGTATCATAAGAAAGAGCCTATTCCTGCATTCGAAATGATAAAGGATTCTATTACCATCCATAGGGGCTGTTTTGGTGGATGCTCTTTCTGCACGATATCCGCTCACCAGGGTAAATTCATATCAAGTCGGTCCAAGAAGTCAATTTTAAAAGAGATCAAAATCCTAACCTCAATGCCAACTTTTAAGGGACACATTACTGACATTGGTGGACCAACCGCGAACATGTACCAAATGACCGGCATCGACATTGCTATTTGCATGAAATGCCAACGCCCGTCCTGCATTTATCCTAATATTTGCAGGAATCTTAATATCGATCTATCACCATTAATTGAACTTTACCGAGAAGCTCGAGAAACAGAAGGGGTAAAAAAGGTAACAATTGGAAGTGGCATCAGATACGATTTGATAATCGATAGAAATAATAAACCATTAAGCAAAAAAGCACTTGAATATTTTGAGGAACTTGTGCGGTTTCACGTATCAGGCAGGCTTAAGGTAGCTCCAGAGCATACATCAGAGAAAATTCTTAAGCTTATAAGGAAACCCCATTTTAATATGTTTATTTACCTGCACAATCTTTTCTATTCGACATGCAACAAATTCGGACTGCGCCAGCAGATTGTACCATATTTCATTTCGAGTTTGCCAGGTTGTACAATAGACGATATGGCTGAGCTTGCTTTGCAGGCAAAGAAACTCAAGTTACGCCTGGAGCAGGTACAGGATTTCACACCCACACCGATGACGCTCGCCTCCGTAATGTTCTACACAGGTTTAAATCCTTACACAATGAAAGAAATTTATATTCCGAAAACAATAGAAGAAAAGAAACTCCAGCAGTTGTTCTTTTTCCTCCACAAGGAAGATAAAAAACAGAAACTTAGAACTGAGCTAAAGAAACGAAACAGACATGATTTAATAAAACTGCTTGGAATAAAATGAGAGCACAGAATTAAAGTAAATCACCTTCCACTTTTATTTATAGCAGAACACTTCTTAGAAAAGATTCTTATGTCGCAGAATATAACTACGCAATACCCTGGGCAAAGCCTGCAACCACCACCTGAGAGTTCCATGTTTCGCGGTCTAAAGTATGCAGCCACCTGTCTACCTCCTCCAGCTGGTTTCGAGAACCTCAACCAGCAACCTAGCACGGTTATTAAGGCTCTCGAAATAACAATCGTTAGAAAAAGTACCAAAAGCATCCTTGCTTCTGGAGAAAGGAAATCATCATTAAAATATGAGCACCGAACAATATCCAAACGCTTTAGCGTACGTTTTTGCAATTCCATTTGTAGGACAAGATTTTATATTGACCTACAATAGCAAACCTGCTTTTCAGTAACATTTACTTAAATCTTTTGTCTAAGACCGTGGCTATGCCATTGGCAAAGTCTGCAGTTACCAATCGGTTAGCATCTGAATTTTTGGGTAGCCGCATCCCTTTGGCTAGGCAATTACATTGTGATAGGGTGCGAAATTAGACTAACAGCAGAATTTTCTCAACAGAAAAACTTCGCGTTCTTTGCATATCCCTTGAATCATTGCAATGGAAAACTTTGGGTATAGTGCAATTGCATTTTTCTTGTACCCATAGCAAGCCTTCCACTACTTCATCAAATGAATTTAAACACTCAGGTACGCAAAACCTTAAATAAAACAGTTCAATAATATAGTAATGATATGAAGATAATAATTAGTACTGATGTTTAATTCAATAACCTGCAAAATAATGGAAATTTTTTCAAAATTACAGTGGGATTCAAGTAGCAAATTTCTGGCATAGCAGTTGAAAGAATTTTAGAAAAAAGGATTAAACATGGCACAAAACCCTATTATAAATTCAACTGTTCAATTAACTCGCGATCGTCTACCGATTTCAACAAAAATAACATATGGTCTCGGCACAGCGCTTGACATGTGGGGATTCTGGTTATATCCAGCGGTTGCATTTGCCGTATTCAATATATATCTGGGCGTAGATGCATGGCTTGTTGGTTTGGCACTAACACTGATTAGAATTTACGATGCTATTGCAGATCCTATAGCAGGCTGGATTTCTGATAACATCCGTTCAAAGTATGGTCGGCGGCGACCATTTATACTCATCGCTGGAGTCCTGGCTGGATTTGGTTTGCCGGTATTGTTTTTAGTATCACCCGAATGGTCTAGCACCAAATTTCTTGGGCTCTCTGTGGTTTTTTGGTATATGATAGGAACATCATTCATTTATATTCCATTGATGACTCTCTTTTCAATTCCATATAATAGTCTCGGTGCGGAGATGACACCAGACTACGATGAGCGTACGTCTGTAATGACTTATAAAAGTGCGATGCAGAAAATTTTTGAGGTTGGCAACTTCTACGCTCTCAAATTCACGAACCTATCGTGGTTCCTTTTGCCGGGTAATGCCAGTAAAAACACGTTACTTGGTATGCAAGTGTATACTTCCATACTTGGGTTGCTCATGGCAATTTTCGCTATTACAATATTCATTACAATAAAAGAAAGGTATTACAATAAAGTTGTGGTCAAGATCACAAAACGTATTTCGCTAAAAAGCTCATTTTATGAAACTCTTAAATGTAAGCCCTTCAGATTAATTATGGGAGTGGGAGGTTCATTTGTTATGGGAACAAGTATGGTTGGCGCACTTGGATATTATGCTACTGTATATTATGTTTGCGGAGGAAATACTATTGAGGGAGACAACTGGAATTTCTGGATGGGACTTGCATTTATGATTGGTGGATTTATTGGAGCACCGACTCTTGGCGCAATAGCACACAGGATAGAAAAGAAATTTGCTGTAATGGTTGCTGCCCTTATTGGAATCATAGGCTATGGTGGGTCGTGGTTTCTTTACACCCCGCTAATTCCCTGGTTACAAACCATTGCATCCGGCCTTATGGGGATGGCATCGTCCGGAATCTGGATGCTACACGGTTCAATTGGTGCAGACGTAATCGACTATGATGAATTAACAACAGGAGTTCGGCGTGAAGGTTCATTTTCAGCCTGTGGTTCGTACATACTAAAGCTTGGTAATTCGCTGGGTTATTTTGTCTCTGGATTAATATTAAGCTGGACAGGATTTAATCCGTCTATAGGTGCCCAGAAATCAGAAACGATTTTCGGAATTCGACTTGCTCTTGCTAGTGTACCAGTAGCTGGCCTTCTAATTGCAATATATCTAGTTTCAAAACTTGACCTCACAAAAAAGCGATGTGAGGAGATAAGGATTCAACTAGAAGCAAGAAGAGGTAAAGTTTGAAAGGCAAATTATATATTCATCCCAAATAAATTAGTAGACCGTTATAAACTGGTAAGAGAGAATCAATTAGTCTAATAAAAAGCCTTTTTATTGAGCTTTACTAACTAATCCAGAAATTGAAACAAGCTGTTTTCTATTAATTTCTGACTGTTCTGCTAAGTCAAGCTTTTTGAGAAATGTTCATTTAATTAATAATAATCGCTTTGTCTCCGTGAATTTGCCTGCTTGTAAATTGTAAAAATATATTCCACTCGACAACTTCTCGGCATTCCATTGATATTCATAAGATCCAGCCACCAATTCTTTATTAACAATTGTTGTTATTGCTTTACCTAATGCATCATATATTCTTAAAGACACGAACGATCTTTCTGGTATAGTAAACCTGATTTTTGTTATAGGATTGAATGGATTAGGATAATTTTGTTCAAGGCTAAAATTACCAGGTTTCATGGTTTCATTATTCTCAACACCACTTTGAGAATTAAACAAAGCAATGTTTTGAGCGGAAAGCTCACCAACTTTAGTGAATCTTCCGCCTACTACCAGTCCAAGTGTATCGCTCAAAAGAAAATTAACAGGACCATCAGGACCTTGACCTAAACTATCCCATTTAGCACCATCCCAACACATAATGTTATGTATAATAGAATATGGCGGTGTATCAAAATATCTTTTAACTATTCCATCGCCGCCAGCATATAACTTACCTCGATATGATGCAAGAGTATATACTTGAGCCATTAAGCCATCTCCTACTGATGACCACTTCATTCCATCCCATTTTGCGATATTCTTAGCAGGGCTACCGCCAGCAGTATCAAACAATCCACCGATATAAAGACATCCGTCGTGCACAGCTAGTGCAGTAACCTTGCCATCCGTTCCGCTTCCCAGCGCACTCCACGTTGAGCCATCCCAGCAGGATACGTGATTCGCTGGAATGCCACCTGCTTCAGTAAAATACCCGGAAACAACAAGTTTATTATCATAAACTGCCATATCAGTAATCTTATCGTTAACACCAGAACCAACAGGATGCCAAAGAGAACCATCGAACCTCGCTATATAACCAACCTCCTGTGGAGATAATGGATCACCACCAGCACTTCCAAAATTCCCTCCCGCATACAGATTTCCATTGTATTCAATCAGATAATAGACTTCCCCATCTATACCACAACCATCATCACCTAATCCATTACCACATGTTGTCCAGCTTCCATTGTGCAACCTTGCAACATTATTGTACCAATTATTTTCAGGAGTTAAAACCGTGAAGAAACCACCGCCAAATAACGTGTTATTGAACACCGCTAAAGTATAAAAAACACCTACACCCAATGGGTATATTAACCCATTATCAACTGTTATCCAATTTGATCCATCAAAGTAGCATGGATAATCACTTGCTACCCAAAGATTATTATTGAATCGCACAATAGAGTTAACCTGCCATGTCACACCGCTTCCAAACGCAGACCATTGCTGTGCTTTAACAGAATTAAAAATGGTGCATACAATTATCATTAACAAGATAAAAAAAGTTAATCTCTTAGACATGATTCTTCTCCTCATAGTTATTTTATTGATTATTTTAAATACAGTTTGGTTAATGGCACCAAAAATAAAATTAGCTTATTCCCTATTTATATATATATACATATTACAATATTATTATGAGTAAAAAAAGTAATATTGAACACATTATAAAGAATTTAGGTTTAAGTGGGATTTGTTCACTAAGACGTTTTACAGCGGGATGTGCGAAAATCAACTCAAAAATAGGAAAAGGTGGGACATTCTTCATTACCCACCGTGATAGAGAAAAGAAGAAGGCCCACCTTTCACCTTGTAGCGCTTACAGCTAACCCATTAATCCAGAATTTTCCTTAGAAACGCAGGCTTTTCGGTATCAGTTTTATCTATTTTTTCTCTCTCAAGATTCATTTCTCTAAGTGGATTATTCGGTAGTTCTATCCCACGTCTCGCAAATGTCGGCATATCAAATCGATGCACCTCTGCAGTTCCAACTGGTACATGGTCAATAAGCTTTGCAGTTGGCTTCGCTGGTCTTTGTACGGCACCAACTGATTTATTAAATCCTGTTGCGATAACTGTTATTATAATCTCACTATCAAGATTCTCCTTTATCACAACACCGAGTATTACATTCGCTTCTTCTCCAGCAGCTTGATAAATAATATTTGTCGCTTCATTTACTTCTTCTAAAGTAACATTTCTTCCGCCTGTAATATTAATTAAAATGCCTTGTGCACCTGCAACAGAGACTCCTTCCAGCAATGGGTGCGAAATAGCTTTATGTGCAGCATCTACTGCGCGATTCTCTCCTGTAGCAACTCCTGTTCCCATAATAGCGTCGCCTTTTTCTTTCATAATTGTTCGTACATCTGCAAAATCCACATTTATTATTCCGGGCACAGTAATTACCTCCGATATACCACGAGTTGCATTGTAAAGTACTTCGTTCGACATTTCAAAAGCTGCGATTAACGGAGTACGTTTATCTATAATATCAAGCAGTCTCTGGTTTGGAACTACAATCAATGTATCAACATTCTTTCTGAGTTCCTCGATTCCCTCCTCAGCCTGCTTCATTCTACGCTTGCCTTCACTGTTAAATGGTTTTGTAACTATCCCAACAACCAGGGCTCCGACACTCTTAGCTATGCTTGCTACTAATGGTGCACCGCCAGTTCCGGTACCGCCTCCCATTCCAGCAGTAATGAAAACCATGTCACTGCCAGCCAACGCTAGAGCTATTTCCTCCCTATCTTCCTCAACAGCTCGAGCACCTATGCTGGGATCAGAACCTGCTCCTAACCCACGAGTCAAGTTTTTACCTATCTGTATTTTATGTGTAGCTTTATTATTTCCCAGAGCTTGCAGGTCTGTGTTGATTGCAATAAATTCAACACCAGTAAGACCTTTATCTATCATTCCATCGACGGCGTTACCTCCGCCGCCACCTACTCCAACTACACGGATTTTTGCTCCTGAGTTTAGCGATGTTACAAGTTCTATAGCCACGGTGGGGTCTCCTTTTTTGTTTATATTTAGTTATTAGTGAAACATATTTATAATTCTTCAAACCAATTTTTCATTCTCTGCAATATAGACTTTCCCTTACCATTCTGAATTACCGCTTTCACCGCAGACCGGTCCCTGTACTTAAGCTCATGAATTACAAGTCCAACTCCTGTAGCATAAATCGGATTTTCTATCTCACGTACAAGTCCGGAACTGAAGCCTGTTGGAATCCCAATTTTCACGGGCATACCAAGCACATCTCTTGCAAGTTCAGCCATTCCTTTAATCAATGAACCACCACCAGTCAAAACAATACCTGCAGATAAATGTTTTGAATAACCCGATCGTTTAATTTCCATCGCTGCAAACTCCAGAATTTCCTCCATTCTCGGTTGTATAACTTTACAGAGTAGATGCTTATCAATTGTAATCGGTGGACGTCCTCCTATTCCAGGTAATTGAATTTCGTGATCGTCCTCAATTGCAGGTTCATAAGTAAATCCATACTCGATTTTGATTTTCTCTGCCTGGTCCGTCAAGATCCCAAAACCTTTTCTGATATCATCTGTAACTTTTTTGCCTGCTATGCCTATTACTGCAGTATGCCTTATGGTACGCTCCTCGAACACTGCTAAATCCGTAGTACCTCCACCAATATCAAGCAAAGCCACGCCAATTTCCTTTTCCTCATCATCTAGCACAGCATAACTGGAGGCAAGTGGTTCCAAGACCATATCATTTACGTGAAGTCCCGCTCTCTGAACGCATTTATAAATATTTTGAGCTGCTGTCACTAAGCCAGTTATAATATGCACCTCTGCTTCCATTCGGACTCCAGACATACCGACAGGATCATAAATACCATCCTGACCATCTACAATAAATTGCTGTGGTATCACGTGTATAATTTTCCGATCAAGTGGAAGGGCTATTTTCTTCGTATCTTCTATAAGTCGATCAACATCCTCCTTTGTTATTTCATTATCTGGTCTGCTTATACTAACTACACCTCTACTTTGAATACTCTGAATATGATCACCCGCAATTCCAACTGTTACCGATTTGATTTTTACTCCAGATTGTTGTTCGGCATCCTGCACAGCCGATTGAATAGAACGGACTGTTTTTTCTATATTAGTAACAACACCACGCGTTAGTCCTTCAGAGGAACTTCTTCCAATACCAAGAATTTTTAACTTTCCCGGATAATTTTCATCGGGCGCTGCAACTATAGCACATACCTTTGTAGTACCTATATCTAATCCAACAGCTATTTCATTTTCCATATCAAAAACCTTTATTTTATTTTCATATCATAACACTTTTCCTGATTCTTTATCATTCCAGAAAGTTACTATCTGATCTTCATACCTTAAGTCGATGTATTTTAGATTGCTTAAACCTTTCGAACGGATTACTGTTTCCCAAAAAGCTTCAAGCTTCGTTAATTTCTTTGCTAGATCTCCGTGCCCAAAAATAATCGGAACAGCTCCATCTGTTGTGTATAAAACTATGTCACCACTATCCTTCACCTGTATTTCCGAAATATTATGATAAAGAGGCCGATTAACTTTTTTCATTACTGCAAGCAGTAATAAACTCTCTTGAATTCTTTGGTTTGTTACTTTTTTCCCTACGTTATTTTTATTCCCAATCTTCGTACCGCTCAAAACAGGTAAGTCAAAAGCGTCTGTTAATGTTCTCTTTGGAATAACAACACCATCTTCATCCATATACATTATCTCCTGTCCACTTACAAGCACCAATGGCGTCCGTTCTATCAATTTTATATGAACCGTATTAGGTAATTTTCTCTGAACAATTGCATCTTTAATGTAGTAATGCTCCAACAGTTTTCTTTGAATATCTGTTAGATCTACTCTGTAGATCAGTGTCCCGACCTCTATATTTAACAGCTTTAATACTTCTTCTGTTGTCACCATTCTATTACCGCTTACGGTAATATTTTTTAACTTCAGGTTAGTCTTCCATCCGTTAGCGGCAATGATTATAATTAATGCAAAAACAATCAGAACAACCGAACTCCATATTTTTGTTTCGCTTGTCTTCATAATTTATTTGAGTTACTGAATCCTACCATTTTTATTTCAAGCTCGAGCATTACACCTGAATTCTGATAAACTGTACGCTTGACCAAGTCAATCAACTTAACAATATCTTGTGCTTTTGCACCTCCAAGGTTGACAATAAAATTCGCATGCTTTTCAGATACCTGAGCATTCCCAACGCGTTTTCCTTTAAGTCCCGCTTGTTCTATCAATTTAACAGCATATGAATTGGTGGGATTTTTAAAAATACTTCCTAAATTTGGATAATTAAGCGGCTGTTTTTCGTTTCTTTTTTGAATAATTTCTCTTCTTTTCGTCATAAGTTTTTCTTTATCACCTTTTGGCAAATCGAATGTCGCGCTCAATATTACATCTTTTGCAGTGAATCCTGAACTACGATAACCAAACCCACATTCTGACACAGGTAACTCACAAAGTTTGTCATCTCTAAAGATTTCCACCTTAACAAGATGATTGGAAATTTCGCTTCCATACGCACCTGCATTCATTACAACCGCTCCACCAACACTACCCGGAATGCCACTTAGATTTTCAACTCCTTCTAATCCATTCTCTATGCAATAATCAACAAACTCCGTCAAACGAACACCTGCTTCTGCCACAACAAAACCATTCTTCATAAACACTTTTGTAAGTGCTTTTTCAAGATTTATAACTGCCCCTCGAATTCCTTCATCACTTATCAAAACATTGCTACCCCTTCCCAGTATCATCCATGGATACTTACGTTCGTTAAAGTATGTTAAAATAGCCAGTAAATCTTCCTTATCTGCTGGCTCAATAAAAAAGTCTGCAGGTCCGCCAACCTTCATCCAGTTATGCTTGCTCATTGGCTCATCAACTGCAATTTCACCGCGTAGAAATTTCTTTATGTCAACTAATGAAATCATTATTCCTAGTCTTTAATAGTTTAGCTTTTGTACTTTTTTAAAAATTCTTCTCCATATTTCCATATGTCACCGGCACCCATTGTAATTACTATATCACCGCTTTTAACAATCGATTTTAGAAAATCTGGCACTTTAGTTTTATCGGGCACATAATAAACCTTTTTATGTCCAAACTGTTTTGCAGCATTCACAATAAGCTCACCGGTAACACCTTGAATAGGTTCTTCACGAGCAGGATAAACATCTGTAACCACAAGAACATCTGTCATCAGCAATGCTTTCCCAAAGTCCTCGTAAAAATCTCGCGTACGTGTATACAAATGCGGTTGAAAAACACAAACAATCCTTCTCTGCCATCCAGCCTTTACACCCGATAATGTAGCCATACATTCGGTTGGATGATGAGCGTAATCATCGTACACCGTAATACCATCTACCTCACCTTTTTTCTCCCATCGTCTAAAAACTCCTGTAAATTTCTCTATGGCATTCTTAATATTCTCGAATGGTATACCCAATTCTAATCCCACAGCAATTGCAGCCAGAGAATTCCTCACATTATGTTTACCAGGAACCAATAGTTTTATCTGTCCTAATTCTGTGTTGTTGTATATCAATGTATATGTAGATGTATTTTCCTTATGCTTCACACCTATTGCCTGAACATCTGCTTGCGGATTTATGCCATAAGTTATTATCTTCTTTTTGCTTAATGCTGGCATAATATCCAGTAACGATGGTTCATCAAGACACATCACTATAAATCCATAGAATGGAACTTTCGTGGCAAATTGCACAAACGCATTCTCCAAATCTTCAAGATCTCGATAACAATCCAGATGGTCCACTTCCAGAGTAGTCAGTACTGCTATTGTTGGAGTAATCGACAAGAACGAGCGATCGAATTCATCTGCCTCAACAACTATAAATTCACCATGTCCTAAGCGAGCATTGCTTCCGCCCAATCCATGTAATCTCCCACCTACAATAACAGTTGGATCTAACCCACCTTCTATCAACACAAGTCCAATCATTGATGTTGTTGTAGTTTTACCGTGAGTACCTGCTATACCAATTCCATATTTCAGACGCATTACTTCTGCAAGCATTTCTGCTCTTCTTACGACTGGAATCTTCCGTCTTTGTGCTTCAACTATTTCTGGATTGTCTAAAGGCACGGCTGAAGAATATACGACGGTATCTACATCCTTTCCCACATTTTCCGCTCTATGCCCTTCAAAAATTTGAGCACCTAATTCTTGCAGGTGATCAGTTATTTCAGAAAGCATTTTATCCGAACCACTTATTTTGAACCCTTGATCGAGCAAAATTTCTGCTATTCCGCTCATGCCAATTCCGCCAATACCAACAAAATGTAATTTTTTTATGGACCTAAACATTTTCACCTTCTTCTTCTAAATCTGAATTTTTTAACTTTCTTTGGTACTGTTGCCGAAATTTTCTCCATTTCACGCACGAGATCACGGCTACGTTCATAACGGCCAACTCTAATTCTTATAGGCAAAGGTTTGTTCCTAAACTTGATCGATACTTGCTGGAAATGCCCAGCAGTTTGAGTAAGTCTTTCCTTACCAATGTGCATCCATTCAATGTCTGATAGCATAAAGACTCTTTCTCTATTTCGAGAATGAAAAACTATCCTATCGCTTTCTATTACCAGTTTTCGACCTCGCCATATATTAAGGAGTAAAACAGCAATGGAAATAACACAGAATATCACGATTATGTAAAGAATGGGATCCTTGAATACAAAACTAAATTGATTTTCAATGAAACTTCCACGAATAACTGTATATAGGACAAGTGTCAGCAAATATATGACCGTTTGCTGATAGTAAAAATCAAGTTTATATCTAAAAACCTTGTCTGCCATTTTAATTCACCATTGCGAGTATTCTTTTTGCGATTTTTTCACCTGCATCTGGCTTCCCAAATTTCTTACAGGCTTCAGAAAGCCTGTTCCTTTTTTCATCATCTTTTAATAATTGGAATATCTCAGCCTTGAGTCTCATCTGAACTTCGCTGTTTGGAATCATTATTGCTGCACCTGCTTCCGCAAGCGTTTTTGCGTTATAAGTTTGATGGTCTTCTTTCGCATACGGATACGGTATTAGAATCGCTGCCTTACCTAATCTTGTTATTTCCGCAATCGTTGTTGCTCCAGCCCTACAAACTACAACATCGGCAAGTGCATATGCATATTCTATTCTATCTATAAATTCCCCAACCCATATATCTTTCTGTTGCTTAAACTTATCCACAAATAATTTACCGACAGAGCCTGTTTGCCATATTAACTGAACATTATAATCAATCAATTCAGTTAAAATATTACTAATGCTTTCGTTTATTGAACGCGCACCTAAACTCCCTCCGAATACAAATACCGTCTTCTTTGCTGGATCAAGATTGAAATACCTTGAACCTTCCTCTCTTGTCACTACTTCCAGAGAGTCACGTGTCGGGGTGCCAACATACTCAACGTTATCTTTTCGCCTAAGCCATTTTATTGTAACATCAAATGAAGTGAAAACGAGATTAGCTCTTTTTGAAATCAAGCGCGTAGTCACTCCAGGATAACTATTCGACTCATGAATCACTGACGGGATTTTCATAGCAATAGCTACAAACAACACAGGACCACATACATATCCACCTGTACCTACAACAACATCTGGTGCAAATTTTTTTATCAATGCGAATGATTGTGCAATTGAAACAATCAGTTTTACCGGGAATAAAATATTACCAACATTGAAACCACTCTGGAGTCCACTTATCCATATAGTTGTAAAAGCATAGCCTCTTTGTGGCACAATTCGAGCTTCAATTCTTGACTTTGTACCTACAAACAGTATTTCTGCTCTTGGATTGAGCTTCTTTATTTCCTCCGCAATAGAAATGGCTGGAAAAACATGACCACCTGTACCGCCTGCTGCTATTAATATTTTAGTTTTTTCGCCTCTCAACTCTAATAAACCTTTCCTAAACCTGTAATTTGTTGGTAATCAGATTCTGTACTTTTAGACTTTACAAGTCTCGGATGCAAATCCGTATAAGCAGATATATTCAATAAAACACCGATAGCAAAAGCCGAAAACACTAAAGATGTACCACCATAGCTAACAAAAGGCATTGGTAATCCTGTTGTTGGTAAAATTCCTAATGCAACGCTTGCATTGACCAATGCATACAATGTTATGGTAATTGTAATTCCCATCGACAGAAATCTTCCAAAATTATCCCTGGCATGTTTAGCTATTCTGAATCCCCTGAGAAATATGAACAGAAATGCACTCAGAACAAGCAAAGTTCCCACTAAGCCGTATTCCTCACCAATAATTGCATAAACAAAATCGTTGTAAGATTCTGGCAAGAAAAGATCCCTTTGCCTGCTTTCCCCTGCTCCAACACCAAACAAACCGCCGTTTCCAAACCCAATTATTCCCTGCCATAATTGATAATTGAACCTGTTACTCGAATCAAAGTCGAAAAATGTCAATATACGATTTAATTGATAAGGCCGATTAAGAATATATGCCATACAGAAGATATAAAATGAGAAAATAATTGAAGCTACCGTAATCAAGCCGAAAAGATGCATCAATCGTGCTCTACCGATAAAAAGGAGTACTATAGTTAAAACAAACAATATTAAACCCGTGCTAAGATTTGGTTGAGCCAGTATCAACAAACTAACAAGTCCAATCCAGAATGCTACAGGCAAAAATCCATTTTTAACATCTCTTATACCTATCCCTTTTCTATCAAGCAATGTACTTATGTGAAACAATAGTGCAAACTTTGCAAATTCAGAAGGTTGAAAACCAAATCCACCCATTCGTAACCATCTGATTGCCCCTTTAGTTTCTCCGCCAAGCAAGAGAGTAATAAATAGCAAAATCACGGCAACAATTAACGTAGCTTTCGTGTACTCTTTGTATATCCGGTATGGAATACTCAACCCTAAAAATAATGCAAATAGACCAACCAATACCTTTGTAATGTGTAAATCAAGGTAATGATTTTGCGTTTCGTACTTTTTAAGTGACCACTCTGCAGAAGCACTGTACACTACTCCCAAGCTCAGCACCATTAGTGCTAAAACAACAATCAAAAGCCACATATCGATATGATTACGTTGCATCAACTTGTCCCTTTTTAGCCAGTTTACTAACTAATTCTTTAAAAATTCTGCCGCGATGTTCATAGTTTTCAAACCAATCAAATGACGCACATGCTGGAGATAGTAGTACAATATCTCCACTGTTTGCAAAATTATAAGCTTTGAAAACTGCTTGTTCCATTGAAGATGCCTTTTCAACATGAGTTAAATGAGAAAACGAATTTACAACCTTATCGGCTGATTCTCCAATAGCAATAATTACCTTTACTTTATCCTTTACCAAATCGTATAAGCGCGAATAATCGTTACCTTTATCTCTTCCGCCTAATAAAAGAATTATAGGCTGTTTGAAAGCACGCAAGGCATACCAAACAGAATCAACATTAGTAGCTTTTGAATCGTTATAAAACTTAACACCATTTACCTCTGCGAAATACTCTAACCTGTGCTCAACTCCTCTAAATTCCTCCAGAGTTTTCTGTATGACTTCAACTTCAACTCCAAGTAATAAACAAGTTAATGTTGCCGCCATAGAGTTATAAAGATTATGGATACCCTTTATAAATATTCTATCAATATCAATAACTTCTTCTTTCTTTCCACTTAGTCTGCTGACAAGCTTGTTGTTTTCTATGAAAGCGCCTTCGATTAATTCCATTTTTACACTAAAACCTAACTTCTTGCATTTTGCCCGTGAAACTGTTTTTACCGTCCATTCATCATCCACATTATAAATCAAAACGTCGTCACCACTCTGGTTCTTGAAAATTCTTGCCTTAGACGCGCTGTAGTTTTCCATTGAATTATGATATCTATCCATGTGATCGGGTGTAATATTAAGCAATACTGATATACTGGGATGAAAAGATTCGATATCATCAAGCTGGAAACTGCTCACTTCCAGAACAGCAATGTCCGTTTCAGCCAATCCCAGAACGATTGATGTGAATGCCGGGCTAATATTCCCAGCAACAATATGTTTCTTCTCTGCATTTTTTAAAATCCTCCCGATTAGTGTTGTTGTAGTTGTTTTACCATTACTACCCGTAATAGCCACAATAGGAGCACGACAGAACCAGCTACCAAGCTCTAATTCACTAATTATCCTTATATCCCTTTTCCTTGCTTCCAGAATAACGGGAGAATTACCTGGAACCCCAGGACTAACAACCATTAATTCGCATTGATACACTTTATCGGAATGTTTCCCTAATTCATAATCTATATTACTTGCTTCCAATTCAGAAACATACGATTTCAACTTATCACTTGTTGCAATATCACTAACAAAAACATTTGCACCTATGCGTTTTAACAATTTTGCGACCGATACTCCACTTTCTGCTGCACCTATAACTGTAACATTTTTATTTTTTAAATCTAAATTATTCATAGTTCTAAACTATCTAACTTTAAATGTAGCCAGACTGAATATCATCAAGATGATTGCGATAATGTAGAATCTTGTCACAATTTTCGGTTCAGGCCAGCCCAACAATTCAAAATGATGATGGAGCGGTGCCATCTTAAACACTCTTCTTCCCTCGCCATACCGCTTCTTGGTATATTTAAAATAAGTTCTCTGAATTATAACAGAGAGAGTCTCCATTAGAAAAACTCCACCGAGCGTAGGCAGTAGAAGTTCCTTTTTAATTAACACGCACATTGCACCAATTATACCGCCAAGAGCTAAAGAACCGGTATCGCCCATAAAAACCTGAGCTGGATAAGAGTTGAACCAAAGGAAACCCAATGACGCTCCAACTATTGCCGAACAATATATTGCCAGCTCCCCATTTCCACGCAGATATGGAATAGTTAGATACTGACTCCAGATAGAATGTCCTGATATGTACGAAATTATAGCCAGCGTAAGAGACACTATACCCACATTACCGATTGCTAGTCCATCCAACCCATCCGTTAGATTTACAGCATTCGAAGTAGCAGTTATAACAAAAATCACCATTGGTATATAGAAAACACCAAAATCAAATTCCAGATTTTTGAAGAACGGTACTGTAGTGCAGGATTTTATTCTAACAAGATCAAGATCAATCCATTGCGGGAAGAAATAAATTACCCCCCCTACAACCATTCCTACAAAAATCTGCCCGATAAGTTTGTACCTGGCTATTAAACCTCTTGGCATCTTTTTAACCACTTTAAGATAATCATCAAGGAAACCTATTGCTCCCAGAGTGATTGTCACAAACAAAATAATAATGAAATAAAGATTTTTTAGATCCATCCAAAATAATGCGGGAATTATTACAGCTAATAGTACAATTATACCTCCCATGGTAGGGGTGCCGGCTTTTGTTAAATGCGTCTTGGGAGCTTCCAATTTAGCTGACTCACCAATTTGCAATTCTTTCAACTTCCTTATGATCTTTGGACCAATCCAGAATGAAATAATCAATGCCGTAACAGCTGCAGCACCAGCTCTGAATGTTATGTATCTAAATACACCAAGTCCAGGTACATGAAAGGTTTTATATATATATGTAAATAAATAGTAGAACATAGATTACCCTTTTGCTTCCTGCATAAGTTTATTAATTAAACTTGATGCAACTTCATCCATTCTCATCCCGTGCGATCCTTTAATAAGAACAATATCACCACGCCTCAAATTGCTAGCCAGGTATAACACTAGACTCTCCTTTGATTCAAAGTGCATTTTCTCCTTCGGAAAAGAGGAATCATGTATAATTCTCGCTAAAGTACCATATGTTAATAGAATATCTATCTTGCTTCTTGAAATTGATTTTCCAATTAATGCATGCATTTCTCTTTCTTTATCTCCTAGTTCAAGCATATCAGCCAGTACTGCAATCTTTCTGCCGGTAGATTTCATGCGCTTTATAGTCGCCAGGGATGCAAGCATTGAATCTGGATTTGCGTTATAAGAATCGTTTATGACTGTTACTCCCGCAATTTGTTTCACCTGCATTCTGTTTTCTGGCGGTTGAAATAAAGACAAAGCTCTCTGGATATTACTGGTTGGCACTTTCATTATAGTCCCAACCGCTATAGCTGCAAGTGCGTTTTGTGCATTATGTAATCCGGGCACTCTAACAACCACTTCAAATGCTTTCTTACCTTTCGGCATTATTTTAATCAATGGATGAGCATTTCCATTAATTGATAGAATTCTACCTTTTATATCTACCTTCCTTGCATTTATACCGTAAGTAACTTTCTTTCTCGCTTTTAATGACAGGCTCTTAATATACTTATCATCAAAATTAACAAACAGTAAACCATTATTGGTAATTATCCACTCAAACAATTCACCTTCTGCTTTCGATACACCTTTCAGCGAATGGAAAAACTCGAGATGCTCTCGCCCAATGTTTGTAATAATTCCATGAGTCGGTAAAATAATTGAGCAAAGGTAGTTTATTTCACCTGGATGATTCGTCCCAACTTCAATTACACCTACTTCATGTTTTGCATTTAGGTTAAATAGAGTTCGAGGAACACCTATTTGATTATTTTGATTTCCTTCTGTTTTTAAGACGTTATACTTTGTTGCCAGAATTTGAGCTATCATCTCTTTGGTTGTTGTTTTACCATTAGAACCACCGACAGCAATAAATGGGATTTTGTACTTTTTCCTAATTTGGAGAGCCAGTTGTCCTAACGCTAAAGTTGAATTTTCAACAATTATTTTTGGGACGTGAATACTGTTAAGCATTTCTCCATTAAGCTTAGCCCATTTATGCTCAACAACAATTGCCGAAGCTCCTGCATCAACAGCTTTGGATACAAAATCATGGCCATCATACTTACTGCCAACTAGAGCTATAAACATGTCTTTCGGCTTGATGGTTCTTGAATCTGTTGAGACACCATTAATAATAAAGTTCCCTTCCTCAAAGCCTAAAGCACTGAGGTGTGGAATTCGAAGTATGTCATTCTTTGTTAGCTTCATTGATTAAACTTTCAACTACTTCAAAATCACTAAAGTGCATTTTTGTTTGCCCGATAATCTGGTAATCTTCGTGTCCTTTGCCAGCGATTAAAATTACATCACCCCTTTGTGCACACTTAATAGCTCGTTTTATGGCAAGTTTTCTATCCACTTCCCTTAAAACACTTGCACGCCGAGTAATTCCACTAATTATTTCATCGATTATTTTTTCTGGATCTTCACTCCGTGGGTTATCAGAAGTAACAATGACGATATCACTATAATCACCAGCTATTTGCCCCATAAGCGGTCTCTTTGTTTTATCCCTATCTCCACCCGCACCAAAAACTGTAATAATACGTCCTCTATTCTGTAATGGCATAATCTCATGAATAGTTCTTAGACAATTTTCAAGTGCATCAGGTGTATGCGCATAATCAATGATAGCAGTCCATCCAAAAGGAGATTCTATTCTTTCAAACCTACCACGAACGCTTTTAACGTTTCTTATTCCCTCAATTATTTTCTCATTTGGAATACCCAATGCAACAGCCGATGAAAATGCAGCTAATATATTATATATGTTAAATTTACCCAAGAGGTTTGTTGAGAAAGATATTTCACTGTTTTTACTTTCGATGGTTAGTGTTGTACCCCTGAAATCATATTTTAAATTCTTCACACGAAAATCGGCAGCTGAGGATATTGCATAACTTATGGTTTTGCATTTGACGAAATCGTGTAACATCATACCATAATGGTCATCATTATTGATAATAGCATAACCAGTAGGCTTAATTTGCGTAAATAGAATTTTCTTTGCTTCAAAGTAATTCTCCATGGTACCGTGATAATCCAAATGATCTTGAGTAAGGTTTGTAAATACTGCAATATCGTAGTCTATTCCGCCAACCCTTGATTGAGAAAGGGCGTGCGACGAAACTTCCATAACCGCATATGTACAACCTTTGTCTAACATAGATCTCAATAATGCATTCAATTCTAAGGATTCAGGTGTGGTATGTGCAGCAGGCAATTTTTCTTTTCCAATTTTATACTCAATAGTACCTACCAAACCAACTTTTTCTCCTGCCGCTTCCAGAATCGACTTTATCAAATGGGTTGTAGTTGTTTTTCCATTAGTGCCAGTTACTCCGATCATCTTCAAAGTATCAGACGGATTACCATAAAAATTAGACGATAATATTGCCAGTGCTTTTCTTGTATCAGGCACGACTATTTTAATTACTGATGAATGCATACATAAAGAGTCAGGCAGAACATTATCATCCTGTACAACAATAACCTTTGCTCCTTTAGTGATAGCGTCCTGTACGTAGATGTGACCATCAACCTTTGTACCTTTGATAGCAACAAAACAATCTCCTGGCTGAATCTTGCGTGAATCGTATTGAACGCTCTTAATATCAGAATTTCGCATCAGCGCTGGTTGTCCATATTCTGCCTGATACAATTTTGTTACTGTCATTCCTTTTATCAATTCAGATAATTTCATAATATTCCTTTTAATTGATGCTTAGTTGAGAGATACTTCGCTGTGAACATATCAACTTTATTTTTGAACCTTTTGCAATTCTTTGACCGGCATTCGGAAACTGTTCATTGACAATTCCCGAACCTTCTATATCTACTTCAAAGTCTTCTGCAGCTAATCGGTTTATGGCTCTCCTTATACTCATACCTTTCACATCAGGTACAATAACAATATCCTCGGAAGGAGTTGAGTTATCATTTACTATTAGCGAAACAGTTTCGTTCATCTCAACTCTTTTCCCGGGTTCAGGTGATTGTTTTACAACCAAATTGCCTTTTCCGAAAATCTGAGAAGTCAATCCATATGTCGATAACATTTTCTGTGCTAATGAGACATGCAACATACGAACATCTGGAACAGCAACTTGACCGCCGGTTAGTAATTCTTGTCTTATAGTTTTACGTGAAAATTTGTATGAAGTTGTTAGTATCCTTTCTGCAATTGCACGAAAAGCCGGGCCACTTGTTAAGCCACCATAATAACCATTGCGTGGATTATCAAGCATTACCAGACAAACAACTTGCGGATCCTCAACTGGATAGAAGCCTACGAACGAGGCAATGTAACTATTGTTTAAATATTTTCCATCAATATACTTTCGAGCTGTTCCAGTTTTTCCAGCTATTCGCATACCATCCATAAAGACCTCTCTTCCAGTTCCACGCTCCACTACTCCTTCGAGTGCTTTCGTTATTTTTTCCACTGTTTTCTGTGATATTACTTTTCTGACCGCCTGGGGTACCTGTTCAACCATTTTACCATCATGACTGACAATTTTCGAGACAACATATGGCCTCATCAATATTCCTTTATTTGCAATAGCTGAATAAGAACATGCTATTTGAATTGGTGTTGCACCAACCTCATAGCCATAGGACATGGCATAAATTGTCGTGGGCGACCATTCGCTATCACACGGTTTCTTTAAAATTCCACGCACTTCTCCGGGAAGATCAATAAAAGTGGTGATTCCATATCCAAACGCCCGAGCTTGTCTATATAACTTCTCTGGTCCAATCATCTTTCCAACCTTTGCCAATACAATATTACTGGATACCTCAATAGCTTGTTGAAGAGTTAAGTAGTCAAACTCTTTCGAATCACTTATAAAACAAAACCTGTCGTTGTTTAATAACACTTTCATTTTTCCATGCTCAGCATATAAACGTGTGGAAAGGTCAACTATTTGATTCTCCAGAGCCGCTGAAACAGTAACCAGTTTAAATACAGAGCCTGGCTCAAACACATCACTAATTGCACGGTTTTTTGATAATGCAACATCGAACTTGCCCACTTCATTAGGATTCACTGATGGATAAACAGCTAGTGCCAAAACCTCACCCGTCTTCGGATTTAACATAACTACTATTCCACCATCAGAATTCGTGTATTCTACCCACCTCTTCAACTCTTCTTCCACAACTGCTTGATAAGTTAGATCAATAGTTAAATAAATATCCTTTCCATCAATTGGATCCTGCCGAGGGTAGTCTATTGAGGGACGAACTCTGCCCAAACCATCCTTTTGCATCACTACAAATCCATCAACACCTTTCATATCATTATTATATTGCAACTCAACGCCTGCTATCCCAACATTATCAACATTTGTAAATCCAATTAAAGTACTTGCAAGTTCATCGTAATGATATAATCTTTTTGGTTCATTTATAACAACAACGCCAGGCAACTTATCCACTTTTATCTTTCTGGCAAATTCAGGATCAACCCTTCTTTCAAGCCAGACAAATCTTTTTTCATTCTCCTCATCACTTTTCTCGCGAAGCTTGTTAAGGTAAAATGCAACTGGTTTTTTAAAAAAATGCGAGAAAGTTTCTGCCACGGCTTCCCTGTTCTTCCCCACTATTTTTGGATCTGCAGCAAAGGAAATATACATAGTATTGGACACCAGTATATTCCCGTTACGATCATAAATGTTTCCTCTTGTAGCTGGCAAAACAAATTTTTTCTCATATTGTTTTTTTGCTATGTTTTTATACTTCGGCGAGTCTATGAGCTGAATTTGAACTAATCTTAATGCAATAACTACAAAAAAGACCAAGAAAAGGAACTTCAAGAAAAGAAATCTGGGTCTGGATATGATTAAAAGCTCCTTTTGCTGAATCATATTTTCAATTTCGCGATCCATTATTTCAAACCACCAGATAGCTCTTGAATAGTTTCGTTTATTAATTCCTCCCTGCCAGGCGCAACTTCTAACCACACGGGCAATTGTTTATTATCCTGCAGTCCCAGTTGCTCAGAAGCAATTTTTCGAATCCTTTCTAAACTGGATAGTTTATTTATCTTTGCCTTAAGTATTTCCTGTTCGTTTAACATCTCCATGTGTTTACTTTCCATTTGATTTATCTGAACAATCAATCTGTTTACCGCTAACTTATTGCTGATGTAAAGAACACTAGCTATCGCAAGAGCAAATAAGAAAAGAACAACAGTAAATGGAGAGATCTTTTTCGTCTTTTTCTTTTTTGCGTCTGCCAATATTAGCTCGCCTATACTTGATACATGAGGATTATATACCGAACTGGTTCCCTGATAACGATTTATATCATCAGTATATTTTGGAATCGAATTATCAGTTCTATCGTTTAAACTCCCAGCTCTTCCAACAATGATTGGATTTTTTATCTCTTCTGCATGCATAAACTATCCAACTTTCTCCGCTACTCTTAGTTTTGCACTTCGTGAACGAGGATTTTCCTTAACCTCCTCTTTGGTCGGAACAATCGGCTTCCTGGTAATTAGTCTTAGCATTGCAACTGGTCTAGCTTCCGAATATACATCCATTTTTGAAAATGTCTCTCCAGTCGACATATTTCTAAAAAATTGTTTAACTATTCTATCCTCCAGAGAATGATAAGAAATAACTGCAAGCCTTCCACCCTTATTTAATAAATCTACACTATCTTCCAATGACAGTTTCAAATTCTCCAATTCGTTATTTACCTCAATTCTTATAGCTTGAAAAATACGTGCCAGTGACTTTGTTAAATATTTGCCACGTGCTACTTTTTTGATTATTTCCACAAGTTCACCTGTTGTCTCTATAGGAGAACGATTCCTTGCTTCAACAATAGCTTTTGCAATTCGTCCTGCGTTTCTTTCTTCTCCATATTTCATAAAAATCTCTGCTAACAAATTTCTACTATAAGTATTAACTATATATCTTGCATTCTTTTCCTGAGTTTGATCCATCCGCATGTCAAGCTTTTCATTCAATTGAAAACTGAAGCCCCTTTGAGAACGACTGAGCTGATAAGAAGAAACACCCAGATCAAATAAAACACCGTCCACTTTCGAAAAACCATACTGATGTATAATTTTCTTAACCTCTCTGTAGTTTGCTTTCGTAACAATTAGCCTGTCTCCATAACTTGCCTTGATTTTTTCGCCTTCTTTCAATGCATCTTCGTCAACATCAAGGGCTATTACCTTGCCTGTATTATCTAATGCATCTAATATAGCTCTGGAATGCCCTCCACCACCAAAAGTGGCATCTAAGTAAATACCACTACGGCTTGTCAACAACAGAGAAATGGTCTCTTTTAAAAGAACTGGTGTATGATAATTACAAGCAACCAAAACGGTCAATATTATTCTTTAGGTTTAAAAACCTGCTCAGCAACAGTTTCATACGTATCAGGCTGATTACGTTTGTACTCATCATAGACTGCAGGATTCCACATTTCTATTCTGTCAAGCACACCTATTATAAGTACCTCGTCTTTTATATCTGCAAAACTTAACAACTCAGGTGGTATCGTAAGTCGATATTGATTATCAAGTCTGGAATCACTCGCCATTTCAAATAATGTACGTGAATAAAATCTATGCCTCGCATCTAGAAAAGATAAACTACGCACAAATTGCTCCAACTTCTCCCATTCATCTTGAGGATATACATAAAGACATCTCTCAAATCCACGAGTAATCACAAAATTCCCTTTAGATTTTGCTGAAATCTTCACACGCAATTTTGCTGGAAGTGCAACCCTGCCTTTCTCATCTACTGAATAAATATGTCTGCCCTTAAAAGATGACATAAACTATCATAATATTATTTATAATATCATAATCTTATATTTCCCAAATTCCCCACTTTTCCCCACTTGAATTGAAATTTACTGAAATACCTTACAAAGTCAAGCAAAAAAACATTTTTTTAACAAAATAAGACCTTATAGAAAGCAAAAAGCTTTCCATTATAAACAAATCATCCATGGGTAATTATTGTATGCCACCACTGTCCATGATGTGCGGTTTTTTGCTTTTTTACACTCAATTTAATAGCTTTCGTAAGAACATTATGAATAGAAGAGATTTTATAAGTCGTTCAATTACAGCCAGTCTATCATTCTTAGGGGTCATTCAAGCGAAGCTCTCATCCGTCCTTAATCACAATTCAAAAAAGCAAACGATGAAATTGAGATATTATCCATATACTCTGGAACTAAAACACACGTTCACAATATCTACTAGCTCTCGAAAAACCACCCCAGTAGTACTAACAGAAATAGAATATGATGGAATAACTGGTTACGGTGAAGCCTCATTGCCACCTTATCTGGGTGAAACCCAAGAGAGTGTAATGAGCTTCTTATCAAAGGTACACCTGGAAAAATACGAAAACCCTTTTGAGCTTGAGACAATCTTATCAGACATAGATAACATTGCAACAAATAACACAGCAGCTAAAGCTTCAATAGATATTGCCCTGCATGACCTTATTGGAAAATTATTGAGACAACCTTTATACAACATCTGGGGACTTGATAAGAATAAGGCTCCTTTTACTTCCTACACAATCGGTATAGATACGCCAGAAATCATAATACAAAAGACAAAAGAGGCCGAAGCCTTCAAAATACTGAAAGTCAAACTCGGAAGGGATAATGACAAAGAAATAATACAAGCAATTCGTAAAGTGACAGATAAGCCCATTATTACTGATGTTAATCAGGGGTGGACTCAAAAAGATAAAGCTCTTGATATGATAAACTGGCTAAGTGAACAAGGGGTTATCCTTGTTGAACAACCAATGCCAAAAGAAAGAATAGAAGATCTTGCATGGCTCACTGAACATTCTCCTATACCAATTATCGGCGATGAAGGTGTGCAACGTTTAGCAGATGTTAAGAAGGCAGTGGGAGTATATCATGGAATTAATGTAAAGCTTATGAAATGCACGGGTCTGCGCGAAGCCTATAAGATGATATTACTTGCAAAATCACTTGGTCTCAAAGTTATGATAGGTTGTATGACAGAAACTTCCTGTGCCATTTCCGCAGCTTCTCATCTCTCACCCATGGCAGATTGGGCAGATCTGGACGGAGCTTTGTTAATCAAGAACGACATCTTTGAAGGAACAAAAATTGAAAATGGCAAAATCATAATTTCTGATAAACCTGGTATAGGTGTAATTAAGAAATCTTAGGCAAGAAAATACTCACCCTTTTTTAAATTTAAATGTGAATTCCATATTGCTTGATTACCTTCATCAACTTTTCGTAGTTTTCGAACACAATTCCTTTCATGCCGACTTTTATTGCACCATCTACATTTTCATAAATATCATCAATTAGAAGAATCTGTTCCGGTTCAATCTTTTTATCACGAAGTATATACTCATAGAACTTGCGATCGGGTTTCATAACATTGAGTTTATAAGATAGATAATAATCACGAAAACTCTTTATAATTTCTTGATATTCCTCAGAAACCTTCCTGAAATGCAATTCATTTGTATTGCTTGCAACTGCAATATGATATTTTTTTAAAATCTTAGACAGGAATTCATTGGCTCCCTCAACGGGTGTTTGCATTATGCTCTCAAATGCACCAGCGATTCGTTTTTCAGAAAACCTGTTATCAAATTTCAGCCTCAAATTTCTCAAATATTCCTCAGTAGATATCAATCCTTTTTCATATTGCCGTGTTATTTTTGCGTAACTTTCTTTATAGTAGCTGATTTCATTTGCAGAAAGTCCCAGACTTTTCCAAAAAGCATCAAAATCGATTTTTATTAAAACATTACCGAGGTCAAACAAAATAATTTTTATCATCGTCCACAGTTTTCAATTTTTATTGTTCCGCTTATCTCCACTTTAGCATAATATCCGTGTGCTGCAGGACCACAATTAACCATTTGAGTTTTACCAAGAACATCCTTCCCGCGCGCTTCATGTATATGACCGCAAATGAGAACATCAGGGCTATGTGTTAGAACAAACTTTCTAATGGATTCACTACCTACATGTTTACCCAAAAATATTTTGTCCAGTTTTGTGTTATATGGTGGAGCATGACTTACCATTACTTTTATACGAGCTCTTTCAACATCCTTCCATCCTTTTTCTGCTATTTTATATATTTCCTCTTCAGAAAGTTCATAAGGTGTGTGCAATAGACTTAACGGACCGGCGGGAACTCCCCAAAAACCTACTTCTTCTATTATTACACCTTTACCATTTATTGAGCACCCCATTTCTTCAATCACGCCGTCTATTTCCTTCGAATCCATATTGCCACTTATAGCCAGAATTGGTTTGCCGTTTTGTATAAAATCTTCAAGTGCTTTTTTCGCTTCCTCTCGGTGTCCATGAGTTGTAATATCTCCACATATTACAATTAAATCACATTCTTGCTCTTTTCTCAATATATCTTTCGCTTTTTCATAATTTCGATGTATATCACTTAGTGCAACTATTTTCATATTACTTCTCTCTATTTACCGTTAAATAATTAGCAAGATATATAACTTCTCATTCGGTTGAAAATGGAATTCTCAATTTATATTTGAGATATGGACCTTCCAAATTTTCGGTAAGCATCATAACATTAATTATGAGCTCATTTTGTAATATGATACATTTAAGGTAATGAAACATGCGATAATTGGTACCCCAACCGGTTAAATCTTTCATTCCCTCGCATTCTTCGCCGTTCAGTTTATGAAGTAATCCACCACCCCCACCGATGACAAGAAAATGCTTGTCGTACATTGCATCTTTAAAATGCTGAAACGTATGTGCGTGTCCACTTAGAAACAATTTTGCTTTGCGGGACTTTCTGAAAGTCTCAACAAAAACCTTTCTAACTTTCTTCGAGCCTCCAACTATACTGCTATTAGAATAGGGCGAATGATGACACGCAACAATAATCATGCTTACAGTAGTTTCATTGTCCAGTCTATTCATTTCTTTCTTATACCATGCCTCCTGAGCTTCAATTTCATCAACACTTAATTCATTAAAATTTGAATTCAGCATCATTATAGCACATCTCTCTATATATACTACATACCCTGTTCTCACATATGATGGGAACCTTTTTCTGAAATTATTTTCACCTTTCTTGCCACTTAAAAGATAATCGTGGTTTCCCATCACTGCATAAGCCGGGATATTTTTTAGATTTAAACTCGCAAGAAAAGGATCGATTAATTTCCATTTGGAGTCAATTGAGCTCATTGCTGTCACATCGCCCAGAAAAAAAACAGCGGAAGTTAAAGTATCTTTTAATATTGAATTTAATAGTATCTCAGTTGCTTCTTCATTCCTATGAGTCTTTGTAAAAATTTCTTCATACCATAAAGGTATTTGTGTGTCGCTAATGAAAATGATCTGCTTATGGGTTCTGTTGTTATTATCCGCAATTCCATAACAGGCTAATGAGCCAATCAATATAAGTGCACAGATTATCAGACCAAATATTCTTTTCATGCAAATCTACCTTTCAGCCTTCCTGCAGTTTCATCAATATTCCTTCCGACCTGAATAAAAATTCATTAGCAACCCAACCATCATCATATCACTTACTAATGCTGAACCACCGTAGCTCATCAAGGGCAGTGGAATTCCTATTACTGGCATTATTCCCATTTCCATACCAATATTTATAAAGGTCTGTACCATTAGTAAAGCAGTTATACCTAATGCAGATATGCTAGCAAATCTATTCCGGCAAATGCTTGCAATTTTTAAACCACGTACAAAAAGAATAACAAAACACAGTAAAATTAAGGAAGCACCGAGAAATCCAAATTCTTCCGCTGGTACACAGAAAATAAAGTCAGTCCACTGCTCTGGTATGTAGTTAAGCTGGGTTTGTGTCCCTTTCATATAGCCCTTTCCGAACAATCCTCCTGAACCTATAGCAATTTTTGACTGTATTACATTATAGCCTGCACCCTTATGATCCAATTCTGGATTCACAAATGCTGATATTCTTCTTTGTTGATACACAGGCAGTTTATCATAAATAAAATGAACTGACAATCCAACTGCAAGCGTTATGCCAATTGCAAAAGCCAAAGCAAGTTTATTTTCATGCAGGTAGATTAACAAAAATGACATCACTGATGCTACAATCAAAAGTGGCACAATACCAAATAATGAAGCAAAAGCGGATGCTATTGGAGAAATTATGGTAAGCAAAAGAAACCGAGAAGCTCCAGTCCAAAATAACAATGGAATAAGAATCAAAAAGAATACTATAACTGTTCCTAAATCTGGTTGTATTAGAATTAGTAGCATCGGTAAGAAAAAAATTCCCAAACCAAGAACAAAATCCTTAATGCTTGTAATAGAGATATCTATTTTTGAAAAGTACCAGGCAAACATCAGAATTGTTGCAACTTTAGCAAATTCAGATGGCTGACCGCCTAAGCCTGCAATGCCAAACCATCCTTTGGTACCTTTAACTACTGTTCCAAAAATAAGAACAAGAACCAGAACAGCCAAGCATAAAGCATAAAACCACGGTGATAATCTTCTTATTAAGCGTAATGGCAAAAACGCCATCATTAACATCAAGACTAATCCACAAGATGCCCAGATTAACTGGCGCTGAAAGCTTAACGCATTATTAACATCGTAGGTGGCACTATAAATAGATATCAAACCAATGACAACAAGTACCAAACAGGCAAAGAATAAATAGAAATCGAAGTATTCTCTAAAATATGACAACATATCTAATCACCTTGCATAATTTGATTACCAGCTCTATTACTATCTGGTTTTGATGCTACTATTTGCATTTTTCTTTTTATTTCTCCAAATAGATATTTTTCAATCACAAGTCCTGCAATAGGAGCAGCTTTTGCACCACCTGCTCCTGCATTTTCAAGTAAAACAGCCACTGCAATTTTGGGTTGGTCGAACGGAGCAAATCCTACGTACCAGGCATGGGTTGGACCATGTGGATTTTCAGCAGTACCTGTTTTCCCTGCGGAAACGATGCCCTGAATTTTAGCAAGCCTACCAGTTCCTCCTGGCTCTTCAACAACGCGCCGCATGCCCTCGCGTACAAGCCTTAAAGTTTTCTCACTAATCCATGTTGGAAATTCCTGGTGGTCTATGATTTCAACTCTATTAGTTCTCTTATTTCTTATTGCATGTACTAAATGTGGTTGATGCAAGGTACCACCATTTGCAATAGTTGCAACATAGCGTGCCATTTGAAGTGGTGAAACACCTATTTCACCTTGCCCAACACCCAAACTTACCAAAAACCCCTGTGTCCATTTACCCTTTCCATAAACTCTGTCATAATATTCCTTCGAAGGTATAAGTCCCGGTGTCTCCTCATTCAAATCAACATTTGTTGGTAGTCCAAAACCAAGTCTTTTTCCATACTCATAAAGTTTATCAAGACCAACTTTTAATGCCAGCTGATAGAAAAAAACGTTACAGGACTGTTGAATGGCTTTGACGATGTTTACCGTCCCGTGGACATGGTTATCCAAAAAAACTTTATCTCCAAATTTAAATGCACCTTTACATGTTATGTAGTAATTTTCATTAATAATACCTTCTTCAAGAGCTGCTATTGCAACCACCATCTTAAATGTTGAACCTGGTGGATAACGAGTCATTGTTGCACGATTAAATAATGGCTTGTCAGGATGATTGCTTAACTTCTTCCAATCCTCAGCAGATGTGATACCACTTAAAAGAGAAGGATCAAAATCCGGTTTACTAACCATTGCTAGTATACCACCATCGTTCGGATCAATAGCTACTAATGCCCCTCGGTAGTTTGTCATTACTGATTCAGCAAATGCCTGAAGTTCAAAATCAACACTCAGTATTAGATCGAAGCCCTCTTTTGGAGGAGTATCTTTTGTACCACCTTCGAAGGGACCTATTACTTGACCTTTCGAATTGACAGAAATAAATTGATAACCTTTCTCGCCCCTCAGGAAATTTTCATAGCTTGCTTCCAGACCCGCAGAACCTATTATATCACCGAGCTGATAAATGTCACCGTATTTTGCTAACTGAGCCTCTGTTATCTCCTTGCAATATCCAAGTAAATGAGAAGCTCGTACTCCAGTCGGGTATGATCGCTTGAAGTCTACTTCATAACTAACGCCCGACAATTGATAAATATTTTCTTCTACTGCGGATAGCGTCTTAAAGTTCACATCTCTTACTATTCGTACCGGTGAAAATCTTGAATAAGCCAAACCTTTTTGTACACGCTTGCGAATTTCATCTGAGCTAATATTCAATATAGAACTCAAAAATCCCAATTTGCTGGTATCGAAAAAGGCGGGTGTTATTGTTATTGAATAAGAAGGAGCAACATCAACCACAAGTTTTCCATTGCGATCGAATATATATCCCCTTACGGGATCTTTCGCCATTACGCGGACGCTATTTTCTTCCGATTGCTTACCGAATTCCTTGTGGTACATCAATTGAAGCTGGAACAATCGAAAAAATAAAATAGCAAATAGAAAAGTAAGAATATAATTTAAAAGCTTTCTTCGGAATTGTAGATCTATCGCATCTGTCTCGATCATATTAAATCAGTGCTATATCTTTTTGCAAAATAAAACACCGGCAGTACCCCCAATAAGGCCGTGTAAATTGTTATAAATGTAGTCGATTCCAGTGTTCTTAAAATTACTGAATCCTGCCCTTGAAAAAATATAATAAAATAAACAAGGTTCTGAATTATTGAAAATATTACAACCAGTAATACATATCGATAGGTTGAAAGTGTCTGTTGTATGGTATTCTCGTTATGAAAATATCCAATTACAAAGCTAGCCAGTGTTTTGGAAAGAGCCGTCAATCCTAAAAATTTTGTAGATACTACGTCCTGCAATAATCCAATGCCAAAGCCGTAAATGGTTGCCTCAATCTGACCTTTGGTTACAATAATATATACCAGAAGAAGAACAAATAAATCTGGAATATAGCCTTCTATTGATATATAGGGTAAAAAGACTGTATGAATTATTAGCAAGCTTATTGCTGAGAATATCAATCTTATTTGTCTAAAATCTTTCATTTCTACTGGTTTTAAAATGTTACTTATAAAAATAAAGATAAGCAAGGAAAAGAAAAATCTTTATGTAGTATTAGAGAAAGAAGTTAAAGTCTATTTTAAGGAATAAGACTTTGAGGTTGCGAAATCATTAAGCAAATCTCACTATCTTTTATCCAGAACATCTCTAACTGTTCTTAGAACACTCGTGATTTCATAGGGCTTTTGTACAAAACCTTTGGCACCAGCTTTTAAGAGCTCAGATTTTATATTTGGCTCAATTAATCCACTGGCAAAAATCACTTTAACAGACGGGTTGATTTCCTTAAGTCTCCTTAATTCTTCTAGACCACAGATGCCCGGTAAGCCTAAATCAGTAAAGACAATATCAATTTGATTTTGGTGTTGTCTGTAAATTTCAATAGCATCGAGTCCATTTCTTGCTATGTAAATCTTATATCCATTTGTTTCGAACATATGCTTAAGTATGTCGATTAGGAATTCTTCATCTTCAACAATCAATACAGTTTCCTTACCGCTTAAATCTGGCACAATCTCAGCATCTGTGTGGATTTTCGTTTGTTCAATTTGAATTTCAGCGGCAGGGAAAAACAACTTGAAGGTTGACCCTTCCCCTATTTTGCTTTCTACATCCAGGAAACCGCCATGGGCTTGAACAATGCCAAACACTACAGGAAGTCCCATACCAATACCTTGACCAAATGGTTTTGTAGTAAAGAAAGGATCAAAAATTCTTTGCAGAATTGATTCATCCATTCCTTCCCCAGTATCAGTTACCGAAACACAAACATAAAGATCCTTATCAGCCTTTGAAAAACTAGCACGCATTTGTTCCAATGGTATCTTATTTGCCCTGATTGAGATAGTGCCACCTTTTGGCATTGCATCTCTAGCATTAACGCACAGGTTCAAGAAGGCTTGATTCAATTGAGTTTTATCACCAGGTATTTTGGGTAAATCTGTTTCGTAACTTTCCGCAAATGTAATCATTTTCGGAAAAGTTTGTTTCAACATTGCGACAAGCTCGCCTAGCAAGGTTTGCAAGTCTATCAGCTCAAATGTGGTCTCCGTTTTCCTGGCATAAGTCAATATTTGTTTAACCAGCGATGCTCCTCTTTGCACACTTTGCTGAATTGCGGAAATGCTTTTCCTGAAAACATTTTCATCTATTTGTCTATCCTCAATAAGTTTTGTGTGACCAAGGATTATCCCCAGAATATTGTTGAAATCATGTGCAATACCTCCAGCTAATGTTCCGATGCTTTGCATTTTTTGAGATTGTAATAGCTCTTCTTGCAGTCGAGTTCGTTCTGTTATATCTCTAATAGCTTCTATGTGAACAGTTTTACCCTTTAAGGTAAAAAATCTCGCTGTAATTTCCACCGGAAATCTCTCTCCATTTTTCTTGCGATGATGAGCAATTGGTAGTTGCACAATCTTATTAGAATCTTTCGGGGCATTTTGTATTGTTTTCCGGTAATCTTCTGGTTCTGTCGACAAATCAGTTATTTTAAGTTTAACAAGTTCGTCGTGAGTGTAGCCATAGAGAGACACTGCTGCGCTGTTTGCTTCTATTATATTGCCAGTAGTATTATCCACCAGAAAAATTGCATCTGATTCCAATTCGAATAATTCTCGATACAAAGCCTCACTTTCTGCCAACTTCTGTTCCGCAAGCTTTCTATCAGTTATATCAGAAATCAACCCATCGTAAGCAATCAAATTACCATTCTTGTCATATTGTGGTACAGGGGTGTTCCTCACCCATCTTATTGAACCATTTTTATGAACAATACGATGTTCCAGAGGATGAACTTCGACGCCTGATACTATATCGGATACCATTTTAACCACCAGAGGTTTATCCTCATCGTAAACCATTCTATACCACAAGTTTGGATCATTCCGATAATCTTCTGAGGTATAGCCGGTTACTGTCGCGCATGCTGGACCATGGTATGTGGACACGGGTTTGCCATTTTCTACCTTAACAGAGTAAATATAGTCCGTTGTGGATTCAACTAACCGTTTAAACCGCTCTTCACTATCTCGTAGAGCCTGTTCTGCTTTTTTTCTTTCAGTAACATCTATGAATAAACCATGCAGTAGCTTCCGACCCCTTACAGTTATTATCCTTCCCTTTATTTCAACATCTTTAATCTTTCCCGATTTTGTAATTATTCTGTCATATAGAACTTCTCCATTCTTTCCAGAAACATGTTGCAAATATGTCAAACTATGACCATTAATTAAATCCTCAACTGGATGTAGAATGCTTTGATGCTTTCCTATTAGCTCATCTCTACTTCTTTCAACAAGATTACATGCTACCTCATTACAATCTACCAGAATACCACTATCCACGTCTGCCACAAATATTGCTTCTCTTGCAGAAGAAAACAATAGTCTATACTTTTCTTCACTTTCTTCTATCATAGCCTGCATTAGCTTCTTTTCTGTAATATCCCGTATGATATGCACTGCCCCCACAATTTTTTTCTTATCATTTAGAATTGGATCTACAGTCACTTCATATGTAATGCCATCCTTCTGCAATTCCATTTTTTCTCTGCTTTTCGATTTCCACATTCTTGGTATTGGACATCCATCAATTGGCTTAGATGTACCATGAACTACTTCCCAGCACTTCTTTCCAATAATCGAACCTGAAGCTATGCGATGCATTGCATTATTTGCGCGTAATATCCTTTGCTTGCTGTCTAGTAAACAGATTGCATCATTAGAAGAATCAAATGTTTTCTGCCATTCCTGAGCTGCTAATTCTAATTTCTTTTCGGCTTGTTTTTGCCTTGTAATATCCTGAACATACGAAATGAAATAAAGGGGTTTCCCTTTCTTATCTCGCACAAGTGTACTTGATACATACCCGTAAACTATATGTCCATCTTTGTGGATGTATCTTTTCTCAAAATTTATCCTTTGAACTTTCCCGGCAAGTGCTTTCCTTAAAAATTCTGTCCCAATTGCCTGATCATCGGGATGCGTAAAGGAATTAATATCCATTTTTTCTATCTGTCTACAGCTATATCCAAAAATCCGCGACATTTCTTTATTCACTTTTAAAAATCTTCCATCCGTGCCAACCACACATACACCAATGTTTGCAAGGTCAAAAATCGCCTTTATAAGGTCACTATCCTTTTCCATTCCCTTTTTCTTGAATTCCAATTTGGATGTATTTGCCTTTACGGACCTTTTATAATTGGCTTTTGCCGAGATTCTATTTATGCGTTCCCTTGATTGTGAGTCCATTCTCAAGCTCGCAATAGAAAAAATTATTTATACAACCTCCTCCTACTTAACTTCTCAATTAAGCTAAACTACAATATTTTATATGATTTGTCAATACCATTAATCTAAATAAAACGAACGTACAAATCAAATTACCATAACCGCTTGGTTTCGCTTAATTTTCGGAAATTTTTGTTAGCATTTTTACTATTTTTGAAAATTCATTTAAATATTTTTTGAAAAACAAAAAAATTTGGCTGGTACAGTTCTTGCCAAATATAATTTGATTTACTAAAATGAATCCATTATGCATGAACTATCAATTGCTCAAAATATACTTGAAATAACCCAAAACAATGTACCAACAGACGAATGGAATAAGGTAAGGACGATACGATTGAAGATTGGAAAAGGTGCGGGAGTTGAACCCGAGGCACTTGAATTTTCATTCAATGCTATAATAGAAGAAACACTTTTCAAAAAAGCTCGTTTGGAAATTGAACTAATTCCTTTTACATTTCAATGTAATAACTGTGGCGAAATCACTACCAACAACGAATTCTTTGCCATATGCCCAAATTGCGGAAACACCAATGTAAAAATTCTAACTGGTCTTGAACTAAATATCTCTGAAATTGAAATAGAAGATAAAACGGGAAAACAATTATGAGTATAATTACAATTGAAAGAAAAGTTTTAGAAAAGAACGATCAGATAGCAGCTCAAAACAGAGAAAAATTTATTCAAAGCAGAATATTTACAATTAACATGGTAAGTTCGCCAGGAGCTGGCAAAACAAGTATTCTGGAAAAGACATTGAGCCAATTAAAAGATAAAATTAATATTGCTATTGTTGTAGGCGATGTCCAAACCGATCTCGATGCACAAAGAATCGAAAAATTTGGAATTCCAGTAGTACAAATTGTAACTCACGGCAGTTGCCATCTTGATGCCAAGCTGGTTCAAGATGCAATTAACAACATGAATCTTGATGGAATTCAGCTGCTTATCATAGAAAACGTAGGTAATCTTGTATGTCCAGCCAACTACGACCTTGGCGAACATATGAAGGTGGTGATCGCAAGCATTGCTGAAGGTGAAGATAAACCCTTGAAATATCCTGCTATGTTCAGGAATGCCTCGGTACTAATAATAAACAAAATAGACCTCTTGGCATATACAAATTGTAATCTTGATCTACTGAAAAATAATGCATTAAGGATAAATCCAAATCTAAAAGTATTTCAAACCTCATGCACAACTAATGAAGGCATTAATGAATGGTGTAACTGGTTAGAACAAAAGGTGAACGAAACATGGAGAAAACAGTAACTGCAACACAAGTACAAAAGGAAACAATTACACATCCTACTGGAGACAATAGATATAAGCTGTTAGACAGAGCTATTGCAAAACATCATGCAAGTGGAGATTCTTTGATAGAAGTACTACACGCTGCGCAGGGTATTTTCGGTTTTCTGGATAACGATTTGTTACATTACATTGCAAATGCGCTTAAATTGCCTCCAAGTCGAGTTTATGGTGTGGTTACTTTCTATCACTTCTTTAGATTAAAACCTCAAGGAAAACACACGTTTGTCCTGTGTACAGGTACGGCTTGCTATGTAAAGGGCGCAAATGAAATTCAAAAAGCACTGGAAAGTCATTGCAAATGCAGGTTTGGCGAAACCACGCCCGACAACAAAGTTTCACTTATGACAGCACGTTGCGTCGGTTCATGCGGTTTGGCTCCCGTTGCCGTACTTGACGACTCAGTTGTCGGAAAAATGACTATTGACGAAGCAATAAAGCGTGTCTCTAAATGGCAACAAGAACAAGAGGAGAATTGAAAAATGACGGTTGAAGATTTAAACGAGCTTGCCGAAAAAGAACGAAATAGACAATCACAATTTAAGTACAGAATTTTGTATTGTTCATCTGCTGGTTGCATATCCTGCGGTTGTGAATCAGCTCGAACAGAAATGAAAAAAGCAATTGAAGAACTGGGTCTACAACAAAAATGCGAACTTGTAGGTACCGGTTGCCTTGGACTATGCGGAGAGGGTCCTCTTATTCTTGTTACCCCTGGCCCCATTCTATATCAAAAAGTTACTCCCGAAGTCGCACGCAAGATAGTGGTTGAGCACATTGCACAAGACAAAGTAGTAAAAGAAAACCAACTGGACTTAAATGACCCATTCTTTGCTTATCAGAAAAAAGTTGTGCTTGAGAATATGGGTAAAATAAACTCCGAAAGCATAGAGGAATACATATCAGCCGGCGGATACACAGCATTAGCAAAAGCATTAACAGAAATGACACCTGAAGATGTTATTACGGAAGTACGTAAATCGGGATTACGAGGACGTGGAGGAGCAGGTTATCCTACAGGTCTGAAATGGGAAATAGTGCGTAAAGGTGTTTCGGACCAGAAATTTGTAGTGTGTAACGCAGACGAAGGAGATCCCGGAGCTTTTATGGATCGGAGCGTATTGGAAGGCGACCCACATCGTGTCCTGGAAGGAATGGCAATAGCAGGATACGCTGTTGGAGCCAGCCAGGGTTATATTTATGTTCGGGCAGAGTATCCTTTAGCCATAGAACGTTTAAGAACAGCAATAAAGCAGGCTGAGAAATATGGATTGCTCGGTAACCGGATATTCGAATCACAATTTAATTTTCGAATAGATCTCAGAATTGGCGCTGGTGCCTTTGTTTGCGGAGAAGAAACAGCTCTGCTTCGATCAATCATGGGAAGACGTGGACGACCAAAGGTCAGACCACCATACCCTTCAGAAAAAGGATTATGGGATAAACCTACCTTGATTAACAACGTCGAAACATACGCCAACATAGCACCAATCATTAATAATGGAAGCGAATGGTTCACAAGCATAGGTACGCAAAAAAGTCCTGGCACAAAAGTTTTTGCTCTGGCTGGAAAAATTAAACGTACAGGACTTGTTGAAGTGCCTATGGGAATTCCACTACGCAAAATAGTATTTGATATTGGAGGTGGCACACCAGAAGGCACCGAATTTAAAGCTGCACAAACTGGTGGACCTTCAGGAGGATGCATCCCAAAAGAACATCTCGACTTACCCGTAGATTATGAATCTCTACAAACTGTTGGTTCAATAATGGGTAGTGGTGGATTAATTATAATGGATAACACATCCAACATGGTAGACGTTGCAAAATTTTTCATGGAATTCTGCATGGATGAATCCTGCGGCAAATGCATACCATGCAGAGTAGGAACAAAACATATCTATTTATTGTTAGAAAAAATATCAAAAGGTGAAGCTACTTACGATGATTTCGAATTATTAAAAGAATTATGTGTAATGGTCAAAGAAACCAGCTTGTGCGGACTTGGTCAATCTGCTCCAAATCCTGTACTCTCCACCATTAGATTTTTTGAAGAAGAATATAAAGCAAGATTGAAACCATCAACAACATTCTGCGATACTGTAGATTTAAAATCAAACACAGCACAAGGAAGATAAACCATGGGAATAGTTACATTAACCATAGATGGTGAACAATATAGCGCTAAAGAAGGTGAAACAATACTTCAAGTTGCGCGAGCAAATAAAATACATATTCCTACACTTTGCTTCTTTGAAGGCTTATCGACAATAGGAGCTTGTCGCTTATGTTTGGTTGAAGTTGAAGGCTCTCCAAAGCTTTTGCCTTCTTGCACAACGAAAGTTACAGAAGGAATGGTTGTAAGAACAGATACCGAGAAGTTAAAAAAGTATAGAAAAATGATTGTTGAGTTATTGGCATCCGAAGGAAATCATCAATGTGCTGTTTGCGTTGTGAATGGGCACTGTGAATTGCAGGATCTCGCATATGAAATGGAAATAGATCACGTACGCTTCCCTTATCTTTTCCCAAAGAAAACTCTCGATGCTACTCATAAAGATTTCGTAATGGATAGGAATCGATGTGTTTTGTGCACACGCTGTGTACGAGTTTGCCATGAAGTCGAAGGAGCCCACGTGTGGGACATTGCAAACAGAGGCATCAATTGCGAAATAATTGCAGATATGAATATACCATGGGGTCAATCAGATACCTGCACTTCGTGTGGTAAATGCATAAGAGTTTGTCCAACAGGTGCACTGTTTGAAAAAGGTGCAACTGTGGGTGAAATGGAAAAAGAAAGAAGTATCATAAAATTTATAGTCAATGCTCGAGTAAAAAGAGAGTGGGTCAGAATCGCTCCAGAAGACGAATAATATAAAAGTATTAAAAGAGAGGATAATTATGAAGCCAAGAGTTGCTACAGTATGGTTAGGTGGATGTTCAGGTTGCCATATGTCTTTTCTGGACATGGATGAACATTTGATAGAATTAGCAGATAAAATTGAATTGGTATATTCTCCTTTTGCAGATATCAAAGAGTATCCAAAAAATGTAGACATTGCACTTGTTGAAGGTGCAGTAACAAATTCAGAAAATGAAGAATTAGCATGCATAGTTAGAAAAAATTCACGTTTTGTGGTCGCATTTGGGGATTGTGCCACAACTGGCAACGTTACAGCAATGAGAAATCCAATACCATTAGAAGAAATTAAGAAACGTTCCTACATTGAGTTAGCCGATAAGAATCCGCAGATCCCTACAGAAATCATTGCGGAACTACTTCCAACGGCGCGTCCGCTGCATGAAGTAATCAAAGTAGATCTCTGGCTACACGGTTGTCCTCCTACTGCGGATCAGATCTGGTTTACTATAAGCGAATTGCTACAGGGTAGAATCCCTGTATTACCACCAGTTTACTTACGTTATGGATAAAGAGGTTAAGTATGAGCAAAACAATTACAATATCGCCAATTACTAGAATTGAAGGACATGCAAAGATTACTATTGTGTTAGATGAGGAATTTAATGTTGCAGATGCCAGATTTCACGTTAACGAATTTCGTGGATTCGAAAAATTCACAGAAGGCAGATTGCTCTGGGAAATGCCCGGAATAACATCAAGAATTTGCGGAATTTGTCCTGCCAGCCACCTGGTTGCTTCGGCAAAAGCTGGAGACGACATTCTCGCAGTGGAAATCCCTGAAACGGCAGAAAAACTAAGAAGATTGTTAACACTTGCTCAATGGTTACAATCTCACGCACTGAGCTTCTTCCACTTATCATCGCCTGATCTTATACTTGGATTCGATTCCAATCCAGCCACACGTAATGTATTTGGATTAATAGCGGAAGACAAGGAATTTGCGCAACGTGGTATAAGATTAAGAAAGTTTGGTCAAGAAGTAATCGAGATTTTAGGCGGAAGACGAATACATACGCCATGGACGGTGCCAGGTGGTGTACGTGAACCGCTAGATCCTGCAAAGAGAGAGCAAATGCTAAAATGGATTCCAGAGGCTAAAGAGACCGTCAAAATTGCAATTGATAGACTCAAAAAAATTCATGAGAAATATGCGAAAGAAATTCCAGAATTCGGCAACTTCAAATCATTGTATGTCGGATTGGTCACCGAAGATGGCGGATTAGAATACTATGACGGTTATATAAGAATTAAAGATGGTAATGACAACATAATAGCAGACAAACTCAATCCAAAGAAATATTATGAATATTTTGGAGAAGCTGTTGAGCCCTGGTCATATTTGAAGTTCCCATATTATAAACCTCTCGGTTACCCAAATGGAATTTATCGTGTTGGTCCACTGGCAAGAGTGAACATATGCGATTTTATCGAAACCCCACTGGCAGAAGCTGAACGGAAAATATTCAAGGGACTCGGAGGAGACGTTGGAGTTGTTAACAACTCATTTTACTATCACTACGCCAGGTGCATCGAAATGATGTTTGCAATCGAAAAAATCGAAATGCTTTTAAATGACCCGAGAATCCTCGACACCAACATACGGTCGCAAGCATCAATAAATAGATTACAAGGTGTTGGATGCATTGAAGCACCAAGGGGTATTCTGTTTCATCATTATCATGTCAATAGAGATGGAGTTATTCAGAAAGTCAACTTGCTAATAGCTACAGCTCAAAACAATATTCCTATGAACAGAACGGTGCGTCAAATTGCGTCTTACTTCATTGAAGGAAAGAAGGGAAAAATATCTGAGGGCATATTGAATCGCATTGAAGCTGGTATTCGTTGTTACGATCCCTGTCTGTCATGCTCTACCCATGCTATTGGGCAAATGCCATTGGAAATTAGGTTCGAAACACTCGATGGTAAAATTCTGGATGTAATTAAGAGATGAAAAGTGTTCTGGTAATTGGATACGGAAACACAATACACTCCGATGATGCCGCCGGAATACATGCTGTTGAGTTAATTTCAAAAAGACATCCAGAATTTGAATGCATTTGTGTGCATCAACTTATGCCAGAACTTGCGGAAGCTATCTCGAAAAGAGATATGGTATTCTTCGTTGATGCCAGTGCGATATCTAACCACGTAGAAGTTCAAGAAATTCAAAGTTCAACCTTTTCAAATCAATCTTACACACATTTTATTACTCCCGCATCGTTGATAGCTCTGAGCTTAAAAGTCTATGGTCATAAACCGCGAAAAGCTTTTATCGTAGGCATACCAGCAAATAGATTTGATTTTGGCGAAGAAATTTCTGAAGAAACAAAGAAAGAAATTAACAGGTGCGTTGAAATCATTGAAGATCTTGTAAATTCATAATTCCTTTATGCGCAATTTACTTCCATCATACTTGGAGAAATTATCAACCAAGGAGATAAAAATCCGCATAGAAAAGCTCTACGAGTTGATGCGTGAGTGCTGTATATGCCCGAGAAATTGCAAAGCGCGAAGATTAGAAGGAAAATACGGGGTTTGTAGAACTACCAATAAGCTGTTTATATCAAGTGCATCTCCACATTTTGGCGAAGAGCCTCCTCTGGTCGGGACACATGGTTCAGGTACAATCTTTTTCACATCATGCAATCTAAAGTGCTTATACTGCCAAAATTATCACATCAGTCACCTGCGTGAAGGCAACGAAATCTCAATACAGCAATTGGCTAATATTATGATAAGGTTACAGGATATCGGTTGTCATAACATCAATCTTGTTACTCCCACTCATGTAATTCCTCAAATAGTAGACGCACTATCGATTGCAATAGAAAAGGGTTTGAGAATTCCAATAGTATATAATTGTGGGGGCTATGAATCAATAGAAACACTCAAACTTCTTGAGAATATAATAGATATTTACATGCCTGATATAAAATATGGCGATAATGCGCCTGCAAGAAAATACTCAGGCGTAAAAGATTATTGGGATGTTGTTAGGCTTGCAATTAAAGAAATGCATCGACAGGTAGGTGATTTACAGATTGATGAGAAAGGCATTGCAACGAGAGGATTGCTTATAAGGCATTTAGTATTGCCTAACAGAATTGCAGGTTCTGAAAATGTTATAAAATTCATTGCCAGCGAAATCTCAAAGGACTCCTATGTCAACATTATGGATCAATATCATCCGGCGTTCAGAGCCTGGAAAATTTCCGAGCTCAGCAGACCTATAACAGACGTAGAATATAAAGTGGCTATTGGTTATGCACGGGAATTTGGACTACACCGCGGTTTTTAAAAATCTTAAAAAATACAGTTTAACGATAGATTGAATACAGAAAAGGTTCTATTTCTAATATTAATTTTTAACCTCAATTATTGCAATTCAATTTCATAGTTTCCACTCACTTACCGCTTCATCTATAATTCGTAATGCATCAACATAATTTACATTAGACAATATTTGTCTTGTTCCCTGAGCAAGGTCCGGATCATTTACAAATGATTGCCATAATCTATTAAGTTTTTCAGAATGTGAAGTGGTACTGTTCCATACGGGATAAAATACATTTTTTTGTAGCGCATACATCAACATTTGTCTGATTAATTTTTGTGCTTCGTCTCTATAATTAGAGTAGATCTTATACACATTATTGAGCACATGTTGTGCATTATTAAAAAGCATACCACAAATAGCACGATAGATTTTTTTTTGACTCAACTTCGCGGGAAAGTAAAATACAGTTTTATCAAATGCGCCATGTGACGCAGAAATCAATTGAGCTCGAATTCCTGCAATCTCAGACACTTCTGGCCTTCTATTCTCTTCTAAAAGACTTTCTGCTTTAATTAACCAATCGCGGAAAGACGGAATAAACCCTGGATCCTTTTGCTCATAAAGTTCAACCAGATGTCTTCCCTCTATAAGAATTTTATATAATTTATCAATAAATACAGTAACTATGATTTGCACTTATTACTCCGGAACAAGTTTCCTGATAACGCGTTTACTTTCGGGTAAAGTGGGCGCTCCTTCTTTTTCCTTCGGAACTTCGGAAGGTTGCTCAAAATCTATTTCTAAGCCTTCTTCAGTTATAGTCATTTTCATATAAACAAGATTGCTTGTTTTAACATCTGGAGTATTTGCTTCTTTTACAGCAGATGTTAATGGATTAATATTGATTCCTACAGGTTTTTTTGGAAGCCCTTCAAATGTCTTATTTAATTGCTCACGTATCAATGCAACAACTTTGGCATGCGTTGCTGCGCTTTTTACCTTTTTTACTCCGCTCTGTGTAATATAATCTCCAATCTTCCTGCTGAATGATTCAGCCGAATAGTCATTTAAATAACCTCTGGATAAATCTTTATCCTCTTTTATAATTCTGACTATCTCTTCTGTTTTTATTTTTATCCTTTGACTTTTCAGAATATTTATTACATCATTCGCCACAGATTCTTGTAGCACATTTGGATTAGTTTTTTGTATATAACCTTCTGGAACATCTGAAATTAGAACTGGAGCAGTAATTTCAACCTGCGGCAATCGCATTCGGGGAATCGGGAAGTTTCTTAAAAGCCCTTCTTCATCTGCAACATATCTTTTGGCTGTCTTTACAGCTTCAATATCCGCTTGTATTCGTGCTCGCGTCAGTTCTTCTAAAATATGACCCAAGAAATCACTAAGATCAGACATAAGCTTTCCTTTAATAAGATGTTTGGCAAATTGTTAAGTTAATTGCCCGTTTGGTTGACTAAAAAGAA
>Ga0207433_10000796_pt1 | contig 70669 bp, 74 predicted proteins | sample YelNatPaOPGAMG01_FD_187559 | JGI IMG/M metagenome (GOLD analysis project Ga0207433, IMG submission 187559) | Hot spring thermophilic microbial communities from Obsidian Pool, Yellowstone National Park, USA - OP-RAMG-01 (SPAdes) (version 3) | ecosystem: Environmental > Aquatic > Thermal springs...
ATGTTAGAAACGATTTTCACCTTGTGTGGAAAAAAATAGTACCAAATGGTGTTGTAGCGTTCGACGATTACGGATATGACCTACCACAAGTCACAGAAACAATTAATCAATTAATAGGAGAACATTACCATGAGATTTTAAAGATTTGGACTGCTGGAACTAAAACAATATTTATTCAAAAAAAATGAAACAAATTTTAATCGTTGGTGCCGGAATCACAGGAATTACTTTGGCAGAAAGATTTGCATCTAAAGGATGCAAAGTTTTAATTTTAGAGAAAAGAGATCATATTGGAGGGAATTGTTATGATTTTAAAAATAAAGATGGAATTTTAGTTCACAAATACGGACCTCATATTTTTCATACAAATTACAAAGAGGTCTGGGATTATCTTTCAAAATTTACTGAATGGATTCCTTATGAGCATAAAGTTTTGGGTTATTTTGATGGGAAATTTGCCCCAATTCCTTTTAATTTAAATACTCTTTGGCAATTATTACCAGAAAAAGCAGAAAAATTAGAGAAAAAATTAATTGAAAAATTTGGTTTTGGAGCAAAAGTTCCGATTTTAGAATTAATAAAAACCAAAGACAAAGAATTAAAAGTTTTGGCAAAATTCATTTATAAAAAAATTTATTTTGGTTATTCAAAAAAACAATGGGGAAAATTACCAGAAAAAATGGACCCTTCGGTTACGGCAAGAGTGCCAGTAGTAATTTCAAGAGAAGATCGTTATTTTTATGATAAATACCAAGGAATTCCAAAAGAAGGATACACAAAAATGTTCGAAAGAATGTTGAAAAGTAAAAATATAGAAATTTTCCTGAAAACAGATTATAAAAAAGTCAAAAACAAATTAAAATACGGTATAATGATTTATACAGGACCAATTGATGAATTCTTTGATTACAAATTCGGGAAATTAAAATATAGATGTTTAAAAATTAAATTCAGAACGCTAAACAAAGAAAACTATCAACCTTCAGCAGTCATAAATTATCCAGATTTGAAGTACCCATTTACTAGAATTACTGAGTTCAAGAAGTTAACCCAGCAAAAACACAAAAAAACAACTATTGGGATTGAATATCCCGGAGACGAAGGTTTTGTGGCCTGGCCATTTTTAGATGAGAAAAATAAAAAAATTTTTCAAAAATATTGGCAAGAAGCAGAAAAATTAAAAAAGAAAAACATTTATTTTGCAGGACGGCTGGCAGAATATAAATATTACAATATGGATGAGGCAGTTAAGAATTCGTTAACTTGTTTGAAAAAATTTTTAAAAAATGAGTCTGTCGATTAATCATAATTATAAAATTCTTATAGTAACCCCTGATTTTTATCCAGAAATAGGTGGTTATTCGCATGCAGTAACAAATTTTAGTCGTTTTTTAGCCTCAAAAGGACATTTAATTCATATTTTAACATTTACACAGTTAGGTGAGAAAAAAGAAATCAAAGAGGAGAATATTAGAGTTTATAGATTAAAGAGGATGAATATAATCAAAGGGTTAAATTTATTTTTCAATGAATATAGAATTGCAAATTTTATCAATAAATTAGATAAAAAAAATAATTATGATTTCATACTTTTTGAAACGGGAGAACTACCATTTGCCTTATTTCTTTGTCTGAGCTTTTTAAAAAAGGAACATAAAACTGGGATTCGAATTCACGCTGCGACGGAAACAGAAATCACAGTGTTTGAAAAAGGTTTTTATCATAGAGTAAGATATTTCTTCATTAAAAAAATTTTCAAAAAAATTCGATTTATTTTATCTACCTCCTCTTATTATTTAGATTTTGTTAACAAATATTATTTAAATGAAAACCCTCTTATTATTGGTAAAAAAATTGAGGCAGTAATTCCAAATATAATTTATGAAGAAAAAGAATCTAAGCAAAATCTTTTCACTTATAAATTAGAAGAAGGGAAAATATTTTTTTTGACCTTAGGGAGAATGAACTATGTGGGATTCATACAAAAAGGAATTCAAGATATTTTAATCTCACTATTTTTTTTAAAAAACAAAGATTATTTTGAAAAACTCCAACTAATAGTTATAGGAGATGGAGAATATAGAGAAAAACTAATTAAATTTTCACAAACCTTAGGAATAGAAAAACAAGTAAAATTTATAAAATCCCTTTCTAACTCAGAAGTGCAGCAACTTCAATCGAAAGTTTCCACAGTAATTCTAGCTTCAAGGTTTGAAGGGTGTTCAATGTTCGCACTAGAATCATTAAAAAACGGAGCTCCATTGATTTTTTCTAATGTTGGCGGAATTAAAGATATGGTCAAACCAAATTTTAACGGTTTATTATTTGAACCTCACAATCCATTCGATTTAGCTGAGAAAATTGATTTTTTTATTAATCATATGCTAACTCAAATTGAAACCCTTAGAGAAAATTCAAAAAAACTTTATAAAGAAAGATTTGATCCTGAATTGACTTATCGAAAGTTTATGGATATTTTGGAAGTTATAATCTCTGTACAAAAGTCAAAAATGTAAAAATTTAAATCATGTTGGAATCTTTAGAAAAATTTTGAAAAAGAAAATTAGGAAACAAAAATTATGAAAATAACCTTCTCTTTTGGAAGAAATTGGAAAAATTATATAAAGAATGTTGTGAATGAAAAAGTAATCTTTGAGGCTAAGGAAAGTCTTTTGAAATATTTATCAGCGGATGAGTATAAGGGCAAAACCTTTATTGATGTAGGTTGTGGAAGCGGCTTATTCTCTCTATCAGCAGTATTATTAGGATGCAAAAAAGTTATGAGTTTCGATATAGATGAAAATAGCATTGAGGCAACTAAGATGCTTAGAGAAAAATTTTCTTATTTAATTCCAAAAAAAGAAATAGAGTGGGAGATTTTTAAGGGAGATATTATGAACGAAGCTTTGGTTAATGAATTAAGTTCGAAAGGAGATATTGTTTATAGTTGGGGTGTTTTACATCATACAGGTAATATGTGGAAAGCAATAGAAAACGCATCGAAGTTGGTCAAGAAAAATGGTTATTTTATAATAGCCATTTATAATTGCGCACCTTCTTCTGAATTTTGGTTAAAAGTTAAAAAATTTTATAATGCTCATCCATTGTTACAACCTCTTTTGATAGCTCTTTATGGAACGTATGTAAGCTTAAGATTTATGATTCGGAGAAAAACTTTAACTTTAAGAAGAGAAAGAGGAATGCATGTTTTTTATGATGCAATCGATTGGTTAGGTGGATTTCCTTATGAGTTTGCTTGTTTCGATGAAGTAAAAGAATATGTAGAAAAATTAGGTTTTAAACTTATAAAAGCTCCTACAAAACTGCCCTGTGGAAAAAATAAAAAAGTGGGAATTTTTGGAAAACTTCGAAGTAAAGATACGGGAAATAATGAATTCGTCTTTCAGAAAATTTAACTTGAAAAAATTATATGTGTGGAATCTTTGGAAAATTGTTTTTTGAAAAAACGAAGATTGAAAAAAGAGATTATAAAGATTGTTTGGATGCGATTTCTCATCGAGGACCCGATGATGAGGGATTTTATGTTGATGAGAATATAATTTTGGGGTCTAAAAGATTAGCAATTATTGATCTATCTCCCGCAGGTCATATGCCAATGACAAACGAAGATGGAAGGTTTTGGATAGTTTTTAACGGAGAAATTTATAATTTTTTGGAACTAAGAAAGGATTTGGAAAAAAGACATAAATTCAAATCAAGAACGGATAGCGAAGTTTTATTGCATCTTTATGAAGAAAAAGGAATCGATTGTTTGAAATATTTGCGGGGAATGTTTGCTTTTGCAATCTGGGACAAAAAAGAAAAAGTTCTTTTTTTGGCAAGAGATAGATTAGGAAAAAAACCTTTGAAATATTATTTTAACGAGAAATTTTTTATTTTTGCTTCGGAGTTGAAAGCAATTTTGAAAGATAAAGAAGTCAAAAGAGAAATTGATTGGGGAGCAATCGATGAATATTTAACTTATCAATATGTACCCCATCCAAAGACTGGATTTAAAGGAATTTTTAAATTGGAACCCGCTCATTATTTGTTAGTTACTTTAGATGGAAAAATAAAAAAGGAAAGATATTGGGATTTAGATTACAGCCAAAAATTAAACCTTTCTGAAAATGAATGGATTGAAGCAATCGAAGAAAAATTAAGAGAGAGCGTGAAAATAAGGTTGATTTCTGATGTTCCTTTGGGCGCTCATTTGTCAGGCGGAATAGATTCTTCAACGATAGTTGCGATGATGGCACAAGAAATGAAAGAACCAGTGAAAACTTTTTCAATTGGATTTAAAGAGAAAGAATACGATGAAACAAAATATGCAAGATTGGTAGCCAAAAGATATGGAACAGATCATCATGAATTAATAATTGAGCCGAATGCGATCGAAATTTTGCCAAAATTAGTTTATCATTATGAAGAACCTTATGCCGATTCCTCTGCATTGCCAACTTGGTATCTCTGTCAGATGACAAAAAATTATATTACCGTTGCTCTAAACGGAGATGGGGGAGATGAAAATTTTGCAGGTTATGATAGATACAATGCCTTCAAACTTTATAAAGATTTGGAATTTTTGCCTGGGAAAAAATTGTTTGGAAAAATAAACGAAATTCTTTATCAAATAACAAAATTAAAAATTTTTAGAAAAGGCTTTCGATTTTTTTCTGCCTATCAGGAGGATCCAATTTCTTTTTATTTAAGATTAATAGGATTTTTTCAAGATGAAGAAAAAGAAAAATTGTATCAGCCAGATTTGAAAAAATTGATTGAAAATTCAAGAGGTTCAAATTTTTTAAGAGAAATTTTTAACAAAACGAAGGGTCACTGGTTAGACAGAATTTTGTATCTCGATATCAATAGTTATTTGCCAGATGATCTTTTAGTAAAGGTTGATATTGCTTCAATGGCTCATTCATTAGAAGTGAGATCGCCATTTTTGGATCACGAATTTATGGAACTTTGCGCCAAAATTCCTCCAAATTTAAAAATGAAAGGGCACAATAAAAAATATATTTTTAAAAAATTAGCATTAAAATATATACCAAAAGAATGCATTTTCAGGCCAAAAACAGGATTTGGCGTCCCGCTTGAATTTTGGTTCAAAAATGAATTGTTAAATTTTCTTAAAGAAAGAATTTTATCTCGTGAATTTTTAAACTACGGATTTAATAAAAATTTTTTAGAGCAATTAATAAACGAACACCAAAAAGGAATCAGAAATCATAGTTATAGGTTGTGGGCTTTATTAATTTTAAGCGAGTGGTTATCCTTAAATTTCCCTTAAGGTAATAAAATGAAAAAAATACTTCCATATAATTTTAGATACCCAAATTACTTATCAGAAATAAAATTTAAAAATGAACTTCCGAAAAAACACTCAACTTGCATTTTAGTTTTATCTTTTAATGAAATAGAAAATGTAAAAAAGCTTGCCTTATATTTATCAAAAAAAATAAATTTGCTTGATGTTTGTTTTATTGATAACCATTCAGAAGATGGAACTTTTGAATTTTTAAATCAAAATTACAGTGGTATCTTCAATGTTCTTCAAACTAAGGAAAATTTAGGAGGCGCTGGAGGATTTTGTGTTGGCCAAGAATGGGTGATTGAAAGAGATTATGAATATTGCATTTTGGCTGAAGCCGATTGCCAACCAATTGATGAAGATTTAATTGAGCGCTTACTAGAATACAGAGATAAAAAATGTATTGTCCATTCTATGTATTATGAACAAAATTGCCCCTCTTTCAATTTTCATTTTACTTTATATCCTGTGGAACTTTTTAAAAAAGCGGGAGTGGTGAATAAAAATCTTTTTTTCAGGGCGGACGATTGGGAGTGGGGAAAAAGATTAGAAAAAGTAATAAAAAAAGAGGGTTACACTCACAAGTTGATAAATAAATTTTATTCACATCCTATATTTAAAAAAGGTTTTAGGATTGGGGTAAATTATTTTCATTTTAGAAACGGTTTGTTAGTGTATGCAAAAAGACCCCAGAAAAATTCCCTTTTTGATGTGAGTAAAAATTTTTTACAATATAGTTGGTATTCTACCTTTTCTTTTTTTAATGATAAAAATATTACAATTTTGAAGCAATTTTTTTTCGCTTTTTTAGACTTTCTTAAAGGTGATTTTTCAAGAAACAGAAAAATGTTAGGAAAATTTAAAAAAGAAGAGGTAAAGCCAAAAGAAAAAATTAAGATTTTAGAGGAAGACTTCCCCTCTTTTTTTAGTAAATATAAAAAATATAGTATTGCCTCTTTTCTTATTAAGACGAACTCACATTTAAGATCATACCTTCAACCTTCCTTTCTTTCCTCTAAGGCTATTTCTTCAAAATTTTCTTTTTCTAATCGTCTTCTTGCATTCTTTTTTAAAGAAATTGTGTTTGTGGAGGAGATTGATTTTTTAAATAGGAAAATTTATTATTTTGTTTACAAAAACGAGAATTTTTTAAAAAGCTGGTTTTTTCTAAGCATATCTGCCATTTTTTCTGTTATTCTTTATTTTGTTTTATTACCCGCAATTTTGTTTACAATTTTAAGATTAAAATTAGAATAATTTTAAAAAGATGAATTCACCAAGGAAAAAAATTCTTTTCATTCTTCCAACACTTTCAAGAGGAGGTCAAGAGAGAATAGCTTCGAGGTTAAGTTTTGCTTTGCCGGATTATTTTGAGAAATTTTTGATTGTTTTTTATAAAGATAGAGTCGATTATCCTTTCAATGGAAAAATTATTTTTTTGAACCTTCCTCTTTTTAAAGGGCCAATTAAAATTTTTGCAAAAATTATTTTTTTGTTTACGAGAATTTTTGTTGTTAGGAAAATTAAAAAGGAAATAAAACCTAATTTTTCTTTAAGCTTTGGGCCGGAAGCTAATGCTGTTAATATCTTTTCAAATTTAGGATTAAAAGGAATCAGGACAATTGTGAGTGTGAGAACCGTTGAAAGCGTTCATTTTAAAAGATATTTTTTTCTTTTTAGGTGGTATTACAATTTGGTGATGAGAATTGTTTATAAATTGGCTGATAAAATTGTTCCAAATTCAAATTGGGTTGCAAGAGATTTAATTGAAAATTTTAAAGCACCAAAAGAAAAAATTTTTGTGATTTACAACCTTTACGATATTGAAAAAATAATCGAGGATTCAAAAGAGGATTTAGGAGAATTTAAAAAATTATTTTCAGAGAAAAAAGTGATAATTTCTGCTGGAAGGTTAGATTCTCAAAAGGGTTTTGAATATTTGATTGAGGCTTTTGAAAAGATTAACAAAAATTTTCCAGATACTGCTTTGGTAATTTTAGGAGAAGGAGATTTTAGAAAAAATTTAGAAGGTTTAATAGAAAGATTGAACTTAGAAGGAAAAGTTTTTCTATTGGGTTTTCAGAAAAACCCATTTAAATTTTTCAAAAACTCATTCATTTTTGTTTTACCTTCTTTATATGAGGGCTTTCCTAATGTATTAGTCGAAGCGATGATTTGTGGACTGCCAGTAATTGCTACTGATTGCCCGGGAGGGAATAAAGAGATTTTGGACCCAGATTATAATTTGAAAGTTGAAAAAATGAGATTAGGAAAGTATGGAATTTTAATCCCATCTAAAAATTCAAAAGAAATTTCAAAAGCAATTTCTCTTTTATTAGAAAATGAAAATTTAAGAAAAGAATATGCAAAGAAATCTTTGGAAAGAGCGAAAGATTTTTCAGTAGAAAAAATTGTTCCAAAATGGTTAGAGATTTTGAAGTAAATGATAAACTTTCAAATACCCTTTTACCATATTTTCTAACTCAAAAATTTCTCGTTTTGTTTTTGGCAATCTTGGGGTTTTTATTTTCTCCAAAAATTCTTTTTCGTTTTTGAAAACGCATTCTTTGCCAACGATTTCTTTGTTCCCTCCAACGTCTGAAGCTAAAATTGGAATTTGAGCAAAAATAGCTTCAATTAAAGTAATTGATAAACCTTCGTAGCGAGAAGGCAAAATGAATAAATCGAAGGCTTTTAGATATTTTGAGGCATCTTTTAATTCACCAATTAAAAATATTTTTTCTTTTAGATTTAATTTTTCGATTAAATTTTCCAATTTTTTTCTCTCTGGCCCTTCGCCAACAATGATTGCGATTGCTTCAGGTTTTATTTTTAAAATTTCAGGGAAAACATCGATTAAAAACTCATAATTTTTTTGATAATCTAATCTACCGATAGAACCGATGACGAATTTGTCTTTTAAGTTGATCTTCGTTTTTTCCTCGAAAAATCTTCGCGACTCTTCTCTTTCTAAAAATTCAGGTTCTGGAATCCCATTGTAAATTACAACCCCATTTTTTACCAATTTCAATTTTTTCGCATCTTCTAAATTTTTATTTGAAACAAAAACGGAAACGTCCACAAAAAAGAGCAAAAATTTAAATCCTAGCCAATAAATGGGTTTTAACCAGAGATTTTTTTTATAATTTGGATCCAAAATCGAAAGACCATGAATTGTAAAAATTGTTTTTGGTTTTGATTTTGAAATTTTTGCTCCGATTGCGCCAACGAGAGCATTCGTTGAATTGAAGTGGCAAACATCAATTTTTTCTTTATCTAAAAATTTTTTGATTTCAAAAATAAAAAATAAGTTGGATAGGGGATTGTGAGTTCTTTTTAACCATTTGAAATTGAGAAATTCAATTTTCTCTTTTTCCAATTTTTCTTTCAAATATTCTCCCTCACCAAATCCAACTTTAACCTCAGCACCCCTTTCTTTTAATTCTTTTGCCAACCAAAAAACAAAATTTGTCGCTCCTCCAACATTTCCGTGTGTGATACAAATTAAAACCCTCATTGTATGATTTTACTTTAATTTTTACCTCTTTACAAAAATCGCTTTTCTGTTAAAATTCCAGTAGGGGACAATTTTGTCCCTTAGAGGAAACGAATATGAAAAAGCTAAATTCGATTTTTGTTTTGACAAAACTTAAAGAATCAAAGATGAGAATTTTTAGTATTTTGGATTTCCAAAGAATTTTTGGCATTGATTATGAAAGCGCAAAAAAGGCAATTTCTCGGTATGTTAAAAAAGGAATTTTTACCAAGCTTAGAAAGGGATTGTATTTTATAACTAATGACCCTCCTCTTGATTTTGAAATAGCAAACAAAATTTATTTTCCTTCTTATGTTTCTTTTGATACTGCTTTGGCTTTTTATGGAATAATTCCAGAAACAGTTTATGAAATAACTTCGGCTACTACAAATAAAAGCAAAGAGTTTTTGGTAAATAATTTGAAATTCTCTTACAAAAAAATAAAAAAGGAATGCTTTTTGGGATATTCTCCAAAGAAAATTCAAGATAGAGTGGTATTGATTGCTGAACCCGAAAAGGCACTGGTTGATTTTCTTTATTTTGTTAGCTTGGGGAAAAGAAATCTTGAATATGAAAGGATTAACTTAAAGAAAATAAACAAGGAAAGGTTGATTAAATTTGCAAAATGTTTTAAAAGAAAGAAAATTTTAGATTTAATTAAAAAAATTTATGATTGAGTTTGAAAAAATTGTTCAAATTGCCAAAAATTCGCAAACGAGAATTGAAAATGTTGTGAGAGAGTACATTCAGCATTTATTTTTATTTTATTTTTATCAGCAAAAAGGTGCAGAAAATGTTTTATTTAAAGGAGGAACTGCTTTGAAAATAATTTATCAAAGCCCGAGATTTTCTGAAGATTTAGATTTTAGCGCAGAAAATTTCAAAAATAAAAAGAGAATTGAAGATTTGTTTATTAATACTTTGGCAAAAATTTCAAAAGAGAATATTCCAATAGAATTGAGAGAAGCTAAATTTACTGCTGGGGGATATTTGGGAATACTCTTTTACAAAATTTATGGATTTGAAAATGAAATGTTTTTTGAAGTATCCTTTAGAAAGAAAAAATTAAAAAAAGAAATTACTACGATTGTTTCAGAATACCTTCCACCCTATATTGTGGCGCAACTTTCACCAGAAGAAATTGTAAGAGAAAAAATAAATGCCCTTTTGGAAAGGGGAAAACCACGCGATTATTATGATTTTTATTTTATCTTGAAACATCCAGTTTTGAGAAAATACTTAAAAAAGGACGATTTATTGGCGGTAAAAGAAAATCTTCAAAAGAAAGAAATCGATGTGAAAAGAGAACTGGGTGTGTTATTATCCGTAACTCATCATCAAGTTTTAAAAAATTTCAAGAAAAACCTCCTTTTTGAAATTGAAAAGTATTTTTGATTTATTCTTTTTTAAAAATAGTTTGGAAAGTTTTAGGTTGACAATTAAAAAACTATTTCTGATAATTAATAAATGATGAAAATTTCAAAAAGGGTAGAAAAAGAGATTAAAGAGATTATTTTTCGATTTTTAAATCCAAAAGAATATCAGGTTTTTATTTTTGGTTCTAGGGCTACTGGTAAAGCCAAAAAATATAGTGATTATGATGTAGGGATTTGGGGTAAAAAACCAGTGCCTTCTCAGATTATGGTTTTAATTGAGGAAGCTTTTGAAGAATCCGATTTGCCTTATAAAGTTGATATCGTTGATTTTTCTTTAGTTTCGTCCAAATTTAAAAAAATAGCCTTATCCAAAATCAAAAAACTATGACAAAGTTGAAAAGTTTAATTGAAGACCTTAAAAAAGCCAATCGAAGATTAAAAGAAGCGGTTACTCTCAAACCAACAAGGATTCACAAAGATGCCACCATTTAAAGGTTCGAATTTACTTTTGAGTTGGCCTGGAAAACTATTCAAGCCTATGTTAGAGACCAAGGTTTTGACTGTAAAAGTCCAAAAAATTGCATTCGCGAAGGGGCAAGGTTAGAGATTATTGATAAGCCAGAAGATTGGTTTGAATTTTTAAGAGAAAGAAATCTCATTGCCCATACTTACAATGAAAAAATGGCAGATAGAATTTACAAAACTGCTTTAAAATTTCCTAAGGAAATCGATAAATTACTCCAAAAAATTGTTGAATAGCTGATAAGTAAACGCTTAAATCTTAAAAACTCTCTTGTTATTTTTTCTTTAAAAGACACCAAAGAGCTCCGCAATGAGAAAGTTCAAAGCCATTTTCTAAAAATGCTTTCATCTCTTTTTGATAAAACTCCCCCAGTTGAGGGTTAAAAACAATAGCAAATTTTAATTTTTGGGAAAATTGATCTTTTAAGCAATTTGGGAAGAATAAAATATTCTTTCTTAAGTACCACATTGAAATTCCCCCATAATATAATCCCATTTCGTTTTGGCCAAGACAAAGTTCTTCATTTGCAATTTGATTTTTTAATTCATTTAACAATTTGATATCTTCTTGTTTCAAAATAAGAAATTTATTGACAAAAAAATCTAATTTTTTTATTGAAAAATAACTACCAAAAACGAAAATTAAAACTAAAAACAGAATTCCCCAAGGCTTAAATTTTTCATAAAAGAAAATACCTAAAATTCCAGAAAATGTAGCGACTGCCGGCAGAAAAAAAATGGGGCCGAAAGGATGAAGCGACCATTGATAGAAAACTATAACATTCAAAAGAGGCATTAAAAGCAAAAGAACTAAAATTGGATAATTGTTAAAGTATTTAAAAAAGAAAACAAAAATTCCAAAAATAAAAAGCCACAGAAAAAAGATGTTGAAATTTAATTCCCCTCTTTGATAAAACCTTTGAAGCCAAGGATTAAAGGGAACTCTTTGTGTTCTACTAAAAAAAGCCGATTTTAAAGCCTCAATTCCAGATTTTCCCTGCAAAATTATAACGTGCAATACGTTAATCAAGAATGCTAAAAAGCAAGAAAGTAAAAGAAAAATTAATAATTTTTTCCTTTCTTTTTGAAAACTTTGGTTTTGGTTGAATAAAAGAAAAATCCAAATAGAAATTGGCATAAAAAAGTAAAACCAACCCATTAAACCTCCCGAAATTACAGAAAAAATCAAAAGCCAAAAATAGAGATTTTTCTTTGTGTAATAGTAGAAAACAAAAAGGGAAAAAGTAATTAAGGCGTTTGGAAGGCTAAAAACGGCCAACTCGTTAGTGGTTCCATAATAAACCGTTCCCGGTAAAATGACGAAAATAAGAGAAATTAAAATCGGAGAGAGATAATTTTTAAAAATTTTTCTTAGAGCAAGATAAAACAAAACAATTCCAAAAGTCATCATTAAAAAAGGGCTTAACCTGGTAGTGATTTCTGAAATTCCAAAAAATTTATACAAAAGAAAAGTGGGTAAAAGGAAGAAAACTGGATGGTTGACATAAAATCCATCATTTTTTATTCTTTCGAAATTAAAACTCTCTTTTGTTAAATACCCATTTATATATTTTCCAAATTTTAATTTTGAAGGGCCAACGTTTAACCAATTGATTGCGGCCAATCCATTTTCTCCGTTAGTATCAGAAGTCACATTGATAAAGGGCATTTTTAAATTTTGATTAGCCAAAGAAAAGAAAAGGATTAAAATTAAACACAGAAAAAACATATTGAGAAAGGCAGGTTTTAGAGTTTTTATTCTCAAAAGAATCATTTCTCCAAGATTTTTGAATCCATGTCTTAAGGGAGAAAGTTTAGATTCACCCTCTCTTTCGTAGTAGGGAATGTGCACTTCTTTAAATTTGAACCCCGCCAAAATACTTTTAATTTTTAATTCTTGAGAAATTGGCATATCCCCACTTTCTAAATTGATTTTTCTTAAAATTTCTTTTTTAAAAACCATCATCCCCGATTGTGTATCTTTAAATTTTCTTAAAAAAAGAATACTAGCAACAAAGTTTAAAAGACAATTTCCAACCCTTCTTTCTAAGGTAAGAGAATTTTTATTTACTAACGGAAACCTTGAACCGTTCACAAAATCTAAGTTATTTTTTTCTAAATATTCTACTAACTCTAAAATTTTTTCTGCGGGATACTGTCCGTCGCCATCTAAAGTAACGATAATGTCTCCTTTGGCTTTTTTAAATCCCCTTTGAAGCGCAAATCCATAGCCCTGGCGCGGTTCTTTTAAGACCCTCGCCCCTAATCTTTTAGCAATTTCTGCAGTTTTATCCGTTGAATTATTGTCTACGACAATAATTTCAAAAACTTCTTTCGGTATAGATTTAATAACCCTTTCAATATTTTTTTCTTCGTTATAACAAGGAATGACGACAGAAATTTTTTTCATAAATTATTTATTCTTTTTTAAAAATAAGTTGGGCGGTCTTTAACAATATTTTTAGGTCCAAAAGCAAAGAACGATTTTTGATGTAAAAAAGATCGTACTGAAACTTCTCTAAAGAATCCATTACCGACCTTGCATATCTGAATTTTATTTGTGCCCAACCAGTAAAGCCAGGTTTTATTATATGGCGCAAGTTGTAATAGGGAATTTCTTTCTCCAATTTTTCAACGAATTCTTGTCTTTCAGGCCTTGGCCCAACTAAAGAAATGTCTCCTTTTAAAATATTTATCATTTGGGGAATCTCATCTAAATGAAACCTTCTCAAAAATTTCCCAGCCTTTGTTACTCTTTGATCTTCAATTTCTGCCCATTTTGGTCCTTCTTTTTCTGCTTCTTTAATCATTGACCTAAATTTTATTAATTTGAAAATTTTTTTATTTTTTCCAACCCTTTCTTGAATGTAAAAAATAGGTCCGCCATCTTCGATTTTTATTGCAAGGGTAATCAAAAGCCAGAGGGGAAGAGTTAAAAGCAAAATTACCGAAGCTACAGCAACATCAAAAACTCTTTTGAATTTGTCATAAATTCTTTTTTCACCCTCTTTCAAGTTTTCAAAAAACCAAATTTTTGAAATTGAGGTTACTGGAATTTTCTCTGTGATTCTTTCATAAAAGCTTGGAAAATCTAAAAAGTTTATGCCTAAAAATAAAAGGTTGTAAAAGAGATTTTGAAATTTTGGATCCTTTTCGAATTCTTCGGTAAAAACAATTGTATTTATTTTTTCTTTTTTTAATTGTTCTAAAAGATCTTTTGATGGATCTATTTCCACCAATTCATAACCTAAAAAAGGCCTTTCTTTTATTTCTTTTTTTAATTTTTCTACTTCAGCATCCTTTCCCAAGATTGCAACTTTCTCTAAAAGGTGGACAGAAAAAAAAGAAAGGAAAAATTTTCTTGAAAAGAAAAAGAAAATTCCAAAGATTAAAGAGTTTAAAATCAAAATTGTTTTTGGGGTGATTTTGAAATGGGGAATAAAGTAAAAGAGAAAAACCCCTAAAATAAAGTTTAGAGAGATAACAGAAATTGTTTTGAAAATCAGCGAAGTTTTTAGAAATTCGAAATCATAAAAGCCAAAAGTGTAAAAAATTATTAGCCAGAGGAAAAATAAAATTGTGAAAGGAAAGAGGTGGGAAAAGAAAATTTGGGTTTCGAATTTTTGGGAATGCCTTAAAAAGAGGGCAAGATATAGGGCAAAATAAAGGAAAATTATATCGAAAAAGAATAAAAGGTATTTTCTTAATTTTATCCCCATTGCTTTAAATTAAAACGAAATTGTGCTAAAATCAAGTAATGGCAAAAGTTAGAGAAAGCGAAATTTTAGTTAACACAATCCGTTTTTTTTCATATTTGATTTTATTCACTCCTTTGATTTTGGGTTCTAAATTTTTCTTTCCATTTGTTGGCCCAAAGAGTTTGTACTTTTTTGCGATCTCTGAAATAATTTTCTTTCTTTGGCTAATTTTGATTTTTGTTGATTCGAGATATCGCCCGAAAATTAATCCACTTTTAATCGCTTTAGCAATCTATCTTTTTATTTTCATTTTAGCCTCGATTTTTGGGGTAAATTTCTCTTATAGTTTTTGGTCAAAATATGAAAGAATGACCGGAATTTTGATGCATTTGCATTTATTTGCTTTCTTTTTGGTTTTGAGCTCAACTTTTAAAGAAGAGGATTTTAAAAAAATTTTTGGAGTTTCAAATTTTGTTGCAATTTTGGCATCTTGGATTGCCTTGGCGAATTTGAAAAATCCAACGATGAGAGGAGGAGGAACTATCGGGAACGAATCATTTTTAGGGACCTATTTATTGTTTAATGTATTTTTTGCTTTTTATTTGATTTTCAAAACAAAAGAATTTACAAGAATTCTCTCAATTGTTTCTTTTTCAATTCTATTCCTTTCTCTTTTATTAATCGGGGTTAATTTAGAAAATCTCTCTTTTACAAAAGCCCTCTCTGCGATATTTTTTAAAGAAGGAGCAAGGGCGGCAAAACTTTCTTTTTATGGAGGCTTAGTTTTGCTATTTTTCTTTTGGTTGATTGCTTCAAAAAGAAAAATTTTAAAAGTTCTTGGCTCTGTTTTTTTAATTTCTTCTTTAATTTTTTCCGCTTTTGTTTTTTATTCCCTTTTAACTCAGCCAGAAGGATTTTTTAGAAAATTGATTGAAAGAGAGGTTGGAAGTTTTGGGGGAAGGTTTCCAGTTTGGCAGGGGGCATGGCAAGGATTTTTAGAAAAGCCATTATTTGGCTGGGGACCTGAAAATTTTGAGTTTTCATATATCAAGTATTACAACCCATGCATGCCAACTCCAGAATGCGGTGGAGAAATTTGGTTTGATAGGGCCCACAATATAATTTTTGATACTCTAATTTCAACTGGAATTTTGGGAATGATTTTTTACCTTTTGATTTTTGTTGCAATCTTTTACATTCTCTGGAAAAATTTTGTCAAAAAGAAAACCGACTTTTTTGCCCCAGGAATTTTTACTTCACTTTTCATTGCCTACTTTGTCCAAAACCTGACTGTCTTTGACATGGTTTCTTCCTTTATGGTTTTTTTCTTATCTCTTGCATTCGTTGCTTCTTTTGAAAAAGGATTTGAAAAGAAAGAAATCAAAAAATTAAATCCACTTTACTTAATTTTTGTTTTAATTTTGTTTTTTGTTTCCTTTTACGAATTCGTGATTTTGCCAACTTTGGCCGATGGCTACGTGATCTTGGCAATAAAAGAAAAAGTCGGAACGCCGGAAAGGTTAAAATACTTTCAGAAAACTCTCTCTACTTCGCCACTGGGCAAATTCCAGATTCGACAATTTTTTGCTGAAAACGAAATGGCAAATTTGGATTTAAAAAATTTGAATGAAAATGTGAAAAAAGAAATTGAATTTTTAATCGAGGAACTAAAAAAGAGCGCAAAAGAATCTCCCTTAGATTTTAGATCATTTTTAAGGTTAGGGGATCTTTATAATGTTTATGCATTTTTCGACCCTGCAAAAGTTAAAGAAGGCGAAGAAATTTTGAGAAAGGCAATTGAAATTTCTCCAAGTAATCAACAAGGTTATTGGTCTTTGGCTCAAAATTTGATTTATCAAGGAAGGGCTGATGAGGTGATTTTTTTGGCACAAAAAGCTGTGGATTTAGAACCCAAATTCAAAAATGCGCATTTGGTTTTGATTAAAGTTTTAAAGATTGCCGGAAAAGGAGATTTGGCAAAACAAAAATTTGAAGAGGCAATCAAAATAAATCCTGATTGGGAAGAAGATCTTAGAAAAATTTTGGAGGGGGCTTGACATTTTCTCTTGAATTTGCTAACATTGAAGCGTGGGTGCCTCCCGCCATAACATGTTATGGCGGGATAACCCGATCCTAAGCGCAGCGACGGACCTTACTCGAGCAAGGTCCGTTGCTGTTTTTATGGAATTTTTTATAATAAATTGGGGCCGGGAGCTGGCACCCACAAAAGACTTAGAATCGGGGTAAAAACCCTCCCGGCCTCCCTCCATAGGGGAGATACCGAGGTTTCTCCCCTCCATGGCGCTCTCCCGCCAGAATATATTCTGGCGGGATCCGCTGTCACCCCTTCCTATAATGAAATCAATTTTCAATCTCCAATCTAAAATTTGCAATTTTGAAATCGATTGGTCTTGCTCACCCCTCCGCTATCGCTTCGGGGATTCGCTCCGCTGTCACCCCTCTTCCAACTAAACAACTAAACAACTAAACAACCAGACAACTAGAAAACTATCTTAGCCACTCGGTCACTCAACCACTTGGTCAACTTGATCACTCAACCACTTGATCACTTTTTTACTTTTCCACATCTTGACAACGATTTTTGCAATGCAAAAATTAAATAAGATCTACCCGAAAGGGGCCACAGATCTTCGCAAGCATTGGTCGAGTGCTTGCGGTAAGATTCTTTAAAACAAAATAATGGCAAAGAAAAAAGGAGGAAAGAAAAAGAAATAATTTTTGCCCCCACTGAAAGGTGGGGGTTGAAACTGATGAAGATTACAATTAAAGCAACGAAAATAGAGTTAACTCCAGAAATAAAAAAATTTTTAGAAGATCAAATCAATTCTTTGGAAAGATTTGCAAAAGGAATTTTTGGTGAAAAATATTATGATGGATTTTTTGGAAAAGGAAAATCAAAAGCAGAAGCAAGAGTTGAAATAAGGGGAAAAGAGAGAGGATTTTATTATGTGGAATGTAACTTGAATTTTCCTCAAAAATTGATAAGAGCAGAATCATTGAAAAAAGATTTGAAATCTGCTATATACGAAGTGAAAGATGACTTAAAGAGAGAAATAAAGGAATACCGAGAAAAGTTTTTTGCGAAATTAAAAAGAGGAGCGAGAAAATTTAAAAGAGAGTTGAAAGTTTCAGAAGCTGCTAAAATAAAAGAAGAAAAGAGAGCCTTAAGAGAGGGAATTTAAAAATCGAGTTGGTCGCTTTTTTACTCTTTGTTTTTCCTCTAAAAGAGGAAAGCTACCAGGGAAATTCCCTGGGTGTAAGCGGCCAACTTTTAAAAACATGAAAAAAACAAAGAGGTCCTTATGGGCCAAAGAAAAATTGAAAAAACAAAAATCATTAGGGATCCATTTGGTTGCCGATTTTTGGTTTGGAAAGAAAATAGAAAATCCAAAAGAGTTAGAGAGAATTTTGATTGAATCAGCGAAGAAATCTGGAAACATTCCTTTGAAATTTTCTTATCATAAATTTAACCCCCATGGATTAACAGGGGTTTTATTGTTGGCAGAGTCACACATTTCTTTTCATTCTTGGCCCGAATTTGGATATTTAGCAATCGATATTTTCAGCTGTGGGAAAAATACAAAACCAGAAAAAGCCTTGAACTATCTCAAAAGAGTTTTAAAACCTAAAAAAGTTGAGGTTTTTATCATCAAGAGGGGAGAAATGAAATGATTAAAAAATTCTTGGGCAGAAAGTGGTTTTTCGAAGGCTTTTTGCCCGGGGAACCTCAAAAGTCGACCTGGGGTTTTTTGATTGAAAAGGAAATTTTTTCTGGAAAGAGTGAATTTCAGAAAATTGAAGTTTTTGAAAATGAAGAATTTGGAAGAATTTTGGTTTTGGATGGTGTTGTGCAACTTTCAACAGAGTTTGAGTACATCTATCATGAAATGCTTGTTCATCCAGCTATGCTCTCTCATAGAAATCCAAAGAGAGTTTTAATAGTTGGAGGAGGAGATGGAGGAAGTTTGAGAGAAGTGGTAAAGCATCCGGTAAAAGAAATATATTTAGTTGACATTGACAAAAAGGTAATTGAGGTTTCAAAAAAATATTTACCCTCTGTTTCTGCTGGTGCTTTCGAAGATAAAAGATTAAAAGTTTTTATTAAAGATGCCTCCAAATTTTTAGACAATTATCAAAATTTTTTTGATGTAATCATTGAAGATTTAACCGACCCCAAAGGGCCCTCCCTCTCTCTCTGGAAAAAGAAATTTTATTCAAAAATTTTAAAAGCCCTGAAAAAAGGAGGAATTGCTTCAATGCAGTTTGGTTATTTTAAAGAGAGGTTTTCAAAGAGATTGAGAGAAAAGGCAAAGAAAAATTTCTCCTTTTTTAGTTTACACTCTGCCTTTGTTGATTGTTTTCCGATGGATGAGCACGTTTTCTTTTTGGGCTCAAAAGATTTTGACTTTGAAAAAATTTCTTTTGAGCAGATTCAAAGAAAATTTCAGAGATTGAATTTGAAGACAAAGTATTATAATCCTAAAATTCATTTTTGCTCAAAAGTATGAAACCATTTATTCTCTTTATTAATGGTTCTTCGAGAAAAGAAGGGAAGACCGCAAAGTATTTAAAGGAAATAATGAAAGGATCAAAGAAAGAAGGCGCCAAAGTAAAGTTTTTACACTTAATCGATTTTAAAATTTTGCCCTGTTTGGGTTGTTATTCGATCTCTCCGAAAAAATGCACTTTTCCCTGCGTGGTAAAAGACGATATGGAAAAGATACACTCTCTTTTGTTAAAGTCAGATGGATTCGTTTTGGGTTCTCCTTCTTATTGGTTTTCGGTTTCGGGTTTGGTTAAAAATTTTATTGACCGCTTAACCTCACTCGAAAACAATGGCTATTTACTCGAAGGAAAAATTTTTGCCGCAGTATCTTGCGCCGAGGAATCGGGAGGAGATGAGGTTTCTCATTATTTAATCTCTGTTTTCAACGAAATGGGATGTGTCATTCCGCCATTTGCTACCCCCTTTTTTAATAGAGAAGCAACAGGAACTTGGCAAAAAAAGGAATTGGAAGTATTGGGAAGAAACATTGTGAGATTAGCCAAAGTAATCAAGAAGGCAAAACTTTTGTGAAGTTATTGACAGGTGTTTTTGCATTTTTAATAATGAAATAAATTCAAATGGTTCCACGTTATTTCTTTTTGACAAAAGGAGTGGGGATTCACAAAAATTATTTGCAAGCTTTTGAGTTGGCCCTAGAGAAAGCTGGAATTTCAAAATTCAATCTGGTTTCAGTTTCTTCAATTTTGCCGCCAAATTGTAAAAAAATTTCAAGGGAAGAGGGATTGAAGCACTTGAAAGACGGAGAAATTATTTTTGTTGTCCTTTCCAAGAATGCAACCAACGAACCGAACAGATTAATCGCTGCTTCAATCGGTTGTGCAATTCCTGCTGACAAAGATCAATACGGCTACATTGCCGAACATCATTCTTTTGGGGAAACTCAAGAAAAGGCTGGAGAATATGCTGAGGACTTAGCCGCCTCCATGTTGGCTTCAACCCTGGGAATTTCTTTCGACCCAGATTCTGCCTGGGACGAAAGGGAAAAGGTCTTTAAAATGTCGGGAAAAATCGTTTATACTAACAACATTACTCAAACCGCCGAAGGTCACAAAGATGGCCTTTGGACTTGTGTACTGGCAGCTGCGGTGTTTATTCCATGAGAAATAAGAAAAGAAAATATCTTTCAAAGAAATTAAAAACAATAGAAGTAAAAAGTAAAAAGAACATTTCAGAACTTTTGAGCGAGATGTCTCAAACTGGATTTCAAGGAAGAAAACTTGGTGAGGCGGTTGAGGTTTTTAAAAGGATGGTCAAGGACAAAGAAACGACCATCTTTTTTGGTTTTTCAGGTTCAATGTCAACCACTGGGCAATGGAAATTGGTCAAGTGGCTAATGGAAAAAAGATTCATTGATGTTTTTGTACCCACCGGAGCCAACATTTCAGAAGATATCCAAGATAGTTTGCATGGTTACTATCAAGGCCATTGGCTGGTTGACGATGAAGAACTTTGGAAATTAAAAATTTTTAGGTATTACGATGTCTTTACCGATGGAATAAAATATCGAAAAATGACCGATTTAATTAAAGAATTTGCTCTTACTCTAAGAGAGAATTATCCCTATTCCACCAGAGAATTTTGTTGGCTCTTTGGAAAGTTTTTAGCACAAAGAAATATTGACTGCCTTTTAGCAACAGCCTACAAAAAGAAAATTTTTGTTTTCTCCCCCGCTTTGGTTGATTCAGAATACGGAATTGCTTTGGTTTTAGCCACTCGCAATCACAAAAAGCACATTATTTTAGATCAAACGAAAGATTTCTATGAAATCACCAAAATTGGGGAGAAAAGTAAAAAAACGGCCGCAGTATTTATTGGTGGGGGAGTGCCCAAAGATTTCATTCAAATGGTAGCAGCTGAAAAGGGAGTAATAAAAGGAGAAACTTTAGATTATCCTCATCATTATGCTATTCAAATTACCACCGATTCTCCTCAATGGGGAGGATTGTCAGGAGCTACTTTTGAAGAAGCAATTTCTTGGGGAAAGGAAGCAAAAAAAGGAAATAATGTACAATGCTATTGTGATGCTACCATTGCTTTGCCTTTAATTTGTCATGCTTTAGCAGAAAGGGTTAATTTTGAAAGAAAACCTCCAAAATTTTTAGAAAAATTATTTAATGAACCTATTCAATAGCGAACCTCCTTTTAACTTTTTAGGTTTTAAAAAACAAAATCCAAAAAAATCTAAAATTTGGATTTTACCAGTGCCTTTTGAGGCAACAGTTTTTAATTTAGGAGGAACAAAAGAAGGACCAAAAGCAATTATTGATGCTTCAAGGAATGTTGAATTTTTTGATGAAGATTTAAAAAAAGATATTTCAAAAATTGGAATTTTTACTTTACCTTTTTTATCTTTGACAAAAAATTCTCCAAACGAAGCAGTTCTTCAAATTCAAAAAGCAACAGAAAAAATTTTGAAAAATAAAAAATTTCCAGTGATTTTGGGCGGAGAGCACACTCTCACTTTAGGAGTAGTTTTGGCTTTAAAAAAGTTTTTCAAAAATGATTTTTCGATTTTACAATTTGACGCCCACTCTGATTTAAGAGAAGAGTTTGAGAGGACAAAATACCATCACGCAACTTTTGCAAGAAGGATTGTTGAAGATTTAAAAATTAAAATTTGTCAAGTTGGAATCAGAGCAATTTCAAAAGAAGAGTTTGTGTTTATTAAGAAAGAAAAGAAAGTTAAAGTTTTTTACAAAAGAAATTATGAGAAAAAAGAAATTTTGGATTTTTTAACAAAGAAAGTTTATTTAACTATAGATCTTGATGCTTTAGACCCTTCGATTATGCCAGCAGTCGGAACTCCAGAACCAGAGGGATTATTTTTTGAAGATATTTTAGAAATTGTAAAGGAAATAACAAAAGAAAAAGAGATTTTGGGTTTTGATGTAGTTGAACTTTCTCCAATTCCTGGATTTTTCGCTCCAAATTATTTAGCTGCAAAATTAATCTCTAAAATTTTGGGAATTATTTTTGAAAAAGACCTCTAAAGAAACTTTGAAATTTTATTTGTATTTTTTATTTGAGTTGTATAATTAAAGTATGCCAATTTTAGCAAAAATTTTTGGTGATCCGAACGAGAGGTATTTAAAGAAAATTCAGCCTCTTGTTGAAAAGATTAATTCTTTAGAAAAGGATTTTGAGAAAATTCCTGATGAAAAATTGAAAGAAAAGACTTTTGAATTTAAAGAAAGGTTGAAAAAAGGAGAAAGCTTAAATGATATTTTACCAGAAGCATTTGCTTTAGTTAGAGAAGCTGCAAAAAGAACGTTGGGACAGCGCCATTTTGATGTTCAGATAATGGGGGCGATTGCTTTGCATGAGGGTAAAATTGTCGAAATGAAAACTGGAGAAGGAAAAACTTTGACTGCGACAATGCCTCTTTATCTGAATGCATTGGAAGGGAAAGGATGCCACTTGGTGACTGTCAACGATTATTTGGCAAGAAGGGATACTGTTTGGATGGGGCAAATTTATCATATTTTGGGCTTGAGCGTTGGTTGCTTGAATCATGAGCAATCTTTTTTGTACGATCCAGATTATAAAAAGCCACCAGAAGAAAAAGAAAAGATGAGGGATGAATTGGGCTCTTTTTATGTCGTTGAAGATTTCTTAAGACCTTGCACCAGAAAAGAGGCATACTTGGCAGATATTACTTACGGAACGAACAACGAATTCGGTTTTGATTATTTGAGAGACAATATGGTTTATAGTTTAGAAGAGATTGTTCAAAGAGGATACTACTACGCCATTGTCGATGAAGTAGATTCAATTTTAATCGATGAGGCGAGAACTCCTTTGATAATTTCTTCTCCAGCGAGGGAAGCAGAAGAGGAATATTATTTTTTTGCCAGAATTGCTGAAAGGTTAGAAAGAGACAAAGATTATGAAGTGAATGAAAAAGAAAAGTTTTTTAATTGGAAGGAAGAAGGGGAGAAAAAGGTGATTTCGATTTTTAAAAATGATCCTTGGACAGAGGGAGATTTCAGGACGATTCATAGATTGGAAAATGCGATCAAAGCAAAGGAATTTTTTGTTTTAGACAGAGATTATGTGATAAGGAACGGCGAAATAATGATTGTCGATGAATTTACTGGAAGGTTGCTGCCAGGAAGGAGATGGTCTGGAGGGTTGCACCAGGCAGTTGAGGCAAAAGAGCATATTAGGGGGCATCCTGAAATCAGGGTTAAGGGAGAAACTCTTACTTTAGCCTCGATTACTTTTCAAAACTATTTCAGAATGTACAAGAAATTAGCAGGAATGACAGGAACTGCTGCCACTTCTGCTGAAGAATTTTTGGAAGTTTACGGAGTAGAAACCGTAGTCATTCCGACAAACAAACCGATGATTAGGGTTGATTTGCCAGATAAGATTTTTAAAACAGAGAGGGCAAAGTTCAAGGCGATAGTTCAAGAGGTTAAAAGAAGGCATAGTTTGGGACAACCAATTTTGATTGGGACAAGGTCGATAGAAAAGAATGAATATTTGTCAAAGCTTTTACAAAAAGAAGGAATTCCCCATCAAGTTTTGAACGCAAAGTATCATGAAAGAGAAGGACAAATCATTGCTCAAGCAGGGAAATTGGGGGCGGTAACTGTTGCAACGAACATGGCAGGAAGGGGGGTGGATATAATTTTGGGAGGGAATCCTCAAAATAAAGAAGAATATGAAAAAATTGTAAAGCTTGGAGGGTTGCATATTATTGGAACAGAGAGACATGAGGCAAGGAGAATCGACAATCAATTGAGGGGAAGGGCAGGAAGGCAGGGAGATCCAGGGTCCTCTCAATTTTTTATTTCTTTAGAGGACGAACTAATTAGAATTTTTGGGGGGGAAAGAATAAAAGCTTTGATGGAAACTTTGAAAATCCCGGAAGAAGAAGCGATCGAGTCAAAAATTGTTTCAAAGACAATCGACGAAGCCCAGGTAAGGGTTGAGGGTTTCAATTTTGATTTGAGAAAACATCTTTTAGAATACGATGGCGTTTTGAATTTACACCGAGAAAGGGTTTACAAAGAAAGGAGAGAAATTTTGGAAGCAAACTCAGAGCAATTGAGGGAAAAGATTTTGGAAATTTTAGAAAGCCGAGGCTATCAAAAAGAGGATTTTGAAAAAAAGGAAGAGGAAATTGGGAAAGAGAGAATTTTGGAAATTGGGAGATATCTTTACTTGAGAATTTTGGACGACCTTTGGATAAATCATTTGGAAGACATGGAATATTTGAGGGATTCTGTTTCTTTAAGAGCTTATGGACAAAGAGAACCCTTGGTTGAATACAAAAAGGAAGGAAACAGAATTTTTAGAGATTTTTTTGAAAATTTATCTGAAACTTTCTCAAAAATGATTTTGGCTTTAAAATTAGAAGAGAAAAGGGAGGTGCCAGTCCAAATCTCTTCAAAACCAGGAAGGAACGACCCCTGCCCTTGCGGTTCTGGGAAAAAATATAAAAAGTGTTGTTGGCCAAAATATGGATGAAATTTATTCAAAGAAAAAAATTTACCTTTTTAACTTGGCGATTATTTCTCTTACTTTTTTAGCATTTAACTTTTGTTTCCCTCAATTTTTGAATTTGCCAAAATTTCCCAGAAAAGATTTTAAATTGGGTTTGGATTTGCAAGGAGGGATCCATTTGGTCTATCAAGCAGACCTTTCTCAAATCGATGAGAAAGAAAAAAAGTCGGTAATGGAAGGTTTGAAAGATATTCTCGAGAGGAGAGTAAACCTTTTTGGAGCCAGAGAACCTTTGATTCAAGTTCAAGGAGAAAGAATCATCGTTGAGTTGCCAGGGGTGATCGATCCAGCAAGGGCAATTGAAGAAATTGGAAAAACTCCTTATTTGGAATTCAGAGAAGAGAGCGAAGAATTCCGAACCATTTTAGAAAAAGAGCAAAAAGAAATTTCAGAAAGCGAATTATCCAAACTTTTCAAGCCCACCCCTTTGACTGGAAGATATTTAAAAAGAGCAGAGGCTGTTTTAGACCCAATGACTTCAGAACCAACAGTTTCTTTGGAGTTTAACGAAGCGGGGGCAAAAATTTTTGAGGATTTAACTCAAAAAAATGTTGGGAAGCGCCTGGCAATTTTTATCGATCAGAAAATGATTTCCGCTCCGGTAGTCAGGGAAAAAATTTCTGGAGGGAAAGCCCAAATTACCGGACGCTTTACTATCGAGGAAGCCAGAGAGTTGGCAAGAAATTTGAATGCCGGAGCCCTGCCAGCACCGATTGAATTGATTTCTCAAAAAAACGTCGGACCGACCCTGGGAAAAATTTCTCTTGAAAAATCTATAAAAGCAGGTGTAATCGGATTTTTAGCAATCTCAATCTTTATGATTATTTTTTACAGATTGCCAGGACTGGCAGCCTCTCTGGCGCTGATCGTTTATTTATTTTTCACCCTTTCTCTTTTTAAACTTTTTTCTTTCACTTTAACCTTATCTGGCATTGCTGGTTTTTTACTTTCTTTGGGGATGGCAGTCGATGCCAACGTTTTAATTTTCTCGAGAATGAGAGAGGAGTTGAGAGAAGGGAAAAAATTTAAAGAGACGTTAGAAGAAGGAGTAAAAAGGGCTTGGCCAGCAATCAGAGATGGTAATTTGACTACCATTTTGGCTTGTCTCATTTTGTTTTTCATCGGAACGAGTTTTGTCAGGGGATTTTCTATGATCTTGAGTCTTGGAATTTTAATCTCAATGTTCACTGCCATTTTTTTGACCACTAATTTTTTAAAGGTTTTTGTCGGAACGAGATTGGAAAAAATCAAAATTCTATGGTAATTCCCTTTTTCAAATACCGAAAATTTTACTACGTTTTTTCTTCGATTTTACTTTTTTCAGCAATCCTTTCGCTTTTGGTTTTAAAACTAAATTTTGGAATTGAGTTCAAGGGAGGGAGCATCTTGGAGTTAGAATATTTAGAAAAGAGGCCAGAAGTTAAAGAAATTGAGGGGAAATTGTCAGCGCTCAATTTGGGTGAAACAATAATTCAACCCACCGGGGATAAAGGAGTGATTTTAAGGACAAAGGAAGTTAACGAAGAAACTCATCAAAAAATTTTGGAGAATTTAAGGTCGCTCGGTGAGTTGAAAGAAGTTCAGTTTGAATCGATCGGTCCAACAATCAGTAAAGAACTAAAAGAAAAATCAATCTTGATCGTGACTTTCTCAATTTTTGTTATCGTCTTCTACATCGCCTTTGCTTTTAAAAACCTTTCGCCAATCGTTCCAGTTTGGAAATGCGGAGTAGTCGTTCTTTTTTGCCTTTTCCACGATGTGGTTTTGCCCCTCGGTTTTTTGGCCCTTTTGGGAAAATTTTTGGGCGTTCAATTTTCTATTCCGGTGGTGATTGCTCTTTTAACAATCGTTGGCTATTCGATCAATAACGTGGTAGTAGTTTACGACAGATTCAGAGAAACCCTTCAAAAGTTTCCCACAAAACCACTACCCCAAGCCATCGACCAATCCATTTCCCAAACCCTCACCAGACAAATAAACACTTCTTTGACCACTCTCTTTCCCTTGTTTTCAATTTTCTTTTTAGTTGGGGAGGACCTAAAATATTTTTCCTTAACTTTGATTTTGGGAATTTTGTTTGGAACCTATTCTTCAATTTTTTTGGCGTTAATCATTTTGGGAAACTGGCAGACGATCTCAAAAAGGGAAAAAACAAAAAAGTAAAAGCTCCTCTGGGAATTTGTTTTTCTTTACCCAACCCATTAACCTCCTACACTATTTTGCCATGGCAAAAATATGTAGGAGTTTGGAATGTTAAATTAAATGTTACAAAATGTGGCGATCGCTCCAAATTGTAACACAACCAGAAGTTCTCTCTCAAAATCAAGTTTTATTGTTTTATTTCACTTACCTTTTAAATGTCCCAACCAATCCCATTTCACTTACATTTTAGAGAACCCTATCATTGACAAATTTTTGAAAATTTGATATACTTGGGTAGAACATAAAATTAAAGGAGGTGCAAAATGAAAAAATTGATAGGTAGTATGGGAGTTTTAGTAGTTTTAGCTCTTTCAGGGTGTGCTACTACAGCAACCCAAGAAAGAGCTATTCAGCAGGGAGCCACCTGGGGAGCCCTGGGGGCAGTGGCTGGCGCTCTTACGGGCGTGGCCACTAAAACTCCTGTTGGAAGGGCTACAGCGATTGGAGCCCTCGCAGCAGGAGTTCCAGCGATGGTGTCTGAGATGGTAAAACCATCTCAGGCACAATCAGAACCAGTAGTAGCTCCTCCTCTCCACCTCCCCGGACCAAAAGAAATTCGGATTTCTGGCTGTTTAGAGCCCGAGATTAGATGGGAAGTGATAAAAGAAATGAGAAGTTTAGGATACCAGGTAACGGAGAACTCCTATACGCCCATAGAGTTAAGGATAGAAGTAAAGGAAGAGAGCGACCCACGGATAATTTGTTTGGTGTACATGATTGACAGGCCCTCAGGCAGAATTATTGCCCAGGGCCGAAGTGAAATCCCCTATTTTGTGGTTTCACAACGAAATAGGATCAACAAGAAAAAGGAGGCAGTAATAAAGGCAGTTCGCTCCCTCCAATAGAAAGGAGGGAAAAAGAGGCGATCTTCGGATCGCCTTTTTTAATACTTCCTATTTTAATGAAAATCTGCTAAAATAAAAAAGCAAGTTTTTGATTTATGCCACTTTCTCTAATAGAAGAAATAAAATCTCGATTAGATATTGTTGAGGTAATTTCCTCTTACATACCTTTGAAAAAATGCGGAGCCAACTATCGAGCCCTTTGTCCTTTTCATTCAGAGAAAAAACCTTCATTTTTTGTGTCACCATCAAGACAAATCTGGCGATGTTTTGGATGTTTGCGGGGTGGTGATGTTTTTAAATTCATAATGGAAATTGAGGGAATTGAATTTGGAGATGCCTTAAAAATTTTGGCAAAGAAAGCAGGAGTTGAATTGAAACCGATTACTCCAGAGTATCAAAAACTAAAAACCGAAAGGCAAAGGTTATATGAAATTTGTGAATTGGCTTGTAAGTTTTTTGAAAAACAATTGGAAGGAAAAACTGGAAGGGAAGTAGTCGAATACTTAAAGGAAAGGGGAATTAACGATGATTCGATGAAAAAGTGGAGGATTGGCTGGGCACCGGACACTAAAAGATCTTTACTTGATTTTTTGTCAAAAAATGGTTACAAAAAAAGTGAGATCGAAAAGGCTGGGTTATCAATAAGGACTGAATCCCAAGAATATTTTGACAGGTTTAGGGGAAGGATCATTTTTCCAATTTTTGATTTAAACTCTCAAGTGATTGGTTTTGGGGGAAGAATTTTTCAGAAACAAGAAACAGCAAAATACATTAACACACCAAACACTCTCATTTACGATAAGTCGAAAGTTCTTTATGGCTTGGATAAGGCAAAGGTTGAAATTAGAAAGAAGAACTTTTGTATTTTGGTTGAAGGTTACACCGATGCAATTTTGGCTCATCAAGCAGGGTTTGAAAATACGGTTTCAGTTTCTGGAACTGCTTTAACTCAATACCAATTGGCGATTTTGAAAAGATATTCCGATAATTTATATTTGGGATTCGATATGGATATTGCGGGAGGTTTTGCGACAAAGAGGGGAATAGATTTGGCTCAAGAATCAGGTTTTAACATTAAAGTTTTGATTTTACCAAAAGAAAAAGATCCTGCAGATATTATTTCAAAAAATCCCAAAGAGTTTGAAAAAATAGTTTCGAACGCAATTTCAATTTTGGATTTTTATTTCCAAAGTACGTTTTCAAACTTTGACAAAAGTACTCTTGAAGGGAAAAAAGAAATTTTAAAAGTTTTATTACCCGTGATCAAAAGGGTTGAAAATAAAGTGGAACAGGCATTTTGGATTTCAAAATTAGCAAAGGAGTTGGATACCAGAGAAGAGAATATTTGGGAAGAATTGGAAAAATTAAAATTTGAGGAAAGGGGGATTGGTTTTGAAAAAGAAGAAACAATTCCCCAGAGAAACCGAGAGGAAGTTTTAGAGGAAAATCTTTTGGCTTTGGTTTTAAAATTTCCCGAAAATTTAGATTTAATCGGAAAAGAAGAAATTCAATTTTTTAGCGAGGAAGGGAGAGAGATTTTAGAAAAATTGAAATCAAAAAAGGAAGATTTTTCGGATAAAACCAAAGAATATTTTGACGTTTTATCTTTGAGGGCAGAAGTTGAGGAAATTGAGAAAGAGATGGTGGTTCCCGAAATTAATTTTTGCCTGAAGGAAATTAAGTCAATTAAATTAAAAAAGAAACTCGAAGAAATTTCTAAGGAATTAAAGGAGGCAGAGGAGAGAAAAGATGAAAAAAGGGTTAAAGATTTAATAGAGGAAATCAATCAAATTTCAAAAAAATTAAGCAAACTTTGAAAAAGAAAAACCATGAAAAAAAGAAAAATTAAAAAGAAAATTAAAAAAAAGAAAAGAAAAGAAATAAAAAAGAAAAGAAAAAGAATCAAGAAAGAAAAAAAGAGTAAGGTTTTCATTGAAGACAAACTCTCTCAAATAATTCAAAAAGGAAGGGAGAGGGGTTTTGTTACGTTTTCAGAAATTTTGTATTTCTTCCCGGAAATTGAAGAGGATGTTGAAGGATTGGAAAACCTTTATGAAAATTTAGAAAAAGAAGGAATCGAAGTGAGGGAACACAGGGAATTTTTAGTACCAGAGGAGGAAGGGGAATTAACCACTGAGGCAAGAATTGACCCAGTTCAAATGTATTTGAAAGAAATTGGAGAAAATCCAACCTTGAGCGCAGAAGAAGAAAGAGAATTGGCAAAGAGGATTGAGAAAGGGGATGAGAAGGCAAGAGAAAAGTTAATTAAAGCAAATTTGAGGTTGGTGGTTTCGATTGCAAAAAAATATGTTGGAAAATCTCCTTATATGACACTTTTGGATTTGATTCAAGAGGGAAACATTGGATTGTTTCGAGCAGTTGAAAAATTCGATTGGAGGAAAGGATACAAATTTTCAACCTATGCAACCTGGTGGATAAGACAAGCAATTACTAGGGCGTTGGCTGATCAAGCACGAACGATTAGAATTCCCGTCCATATGGTTGAACTGTTAACAAAATTCAATCAGGCAAAAAGGAGGTTAATTCAAGATTTGGGAAGAGAACCGGTAGCAGAAGAGATTGCGTCTGAAATGGGAATTGAAGTAGATAAGGTCCATCATTTAATGAAAATTTCTCAAGGAACAGTTTCCTTGGAAACTCCAGTGGGCGAAGACGAAGAAGACACCCTTTCAGAATTTATCAAGGATGAAAAAATTCCACTACCTTCGGTTGAAGCAGCCAGAGCCCTTCTCAGGGAGAGGTTGAATGAAATTTTGGTTGATTTGACTCCGAGAGAAAGAAAAATTTTGGAAATGAGGTATGGATTGAAAAACGGAATAACTCATACCTTAGAGGAAGTAGGAAAGGAATTTGGGGTTACTCGAGAGCGAATTAGACAGATCGAAGCTCGCGCTTTGGAAAGATTGAGGGAACATCAAGAAATTCAAAAGTTGAAAGAATAAAAAGACCTTTCGCTAAAATTTTTTCCTTCGGTTCTCAAAGGGAATTTTCAAAAGCGAGATTTGTTTTGATAGACGTTTTAAAGTATAATAAAAATCATTATGTTTCACAAAATCATTTTCAAAAATGGACTCAGGATGATTAGCGTAAATCAAAAGGACACTCAGGCAGTGACGGTTTTAGTTTTGGTCGGAACCGGTTCAAAATATGAGAGAGAAAAAGAAAAAGGAATTTCCCACTTTTTAGAACATATGTACTTTAAAGGGACGAAAAAAAGACCTTCTGCTTTAGAAATTGCCGAAACATTAGATAAAGTTGGAGGAATTTACAACGCTTTCACTTCTCAAGAATACACTGGTTATTTTGCAAAGGTTTCAAAAGAGCATTTTGAATTGGCTTTAGATTGGGTCTCTGATATTTTTTTAAATTCGACTTTGCCAGAAAAGGAAATTGAAAAGGAAAGGGGGGTAATAATTGAAGAGATTAACATGAGAAAAGACCATCCGATGGAGTACGTTCAAATTTTGTGGCAAAAGCTTTTGTACGGAGATCAACCTGCTGGTTGGGACATTGCTGGGGAAGTTGATACAGTGAGTAAAATTTCAAGAAATGATTTGGTCGAATACAGAAAAACTCAATATATAGCCTCAAACACTATTGTTTGTTTGGCAGGGAATTTTAGTGAAAAAGAGGGAATCAAAAAAGTAAAAAAATATTTTTCAAAAATAAAAATTGGAAAAAGTAGGGAAAAGCCTAAAGTGATAGAGGAGCAAAAAAAACCAGAAATTTTGTTTGAAAAGAGGGAAACTGACCAAACCCATATCTGCCTGGGAGTGAGAGGAATTAACCTTTTCGATGAGAGGAAATACGTTCAAGAAATTTTGGCTTTGATTTTGGGAGGGATGATGAGTTCGAGGCTTTTTGAAAAAATCAGAGAAAAACTCGGTATTGCCTATTACGTCGCTGCTGATTCCTTTTCTGATCCAGATACAGGATTTTTGGTCTGTCGGGCTGGTTTGAACAATGAAAAATTGGAAAGGGGAATTTCAGAAATTTTGAAAGAGTTCAGAAAAGTTAAAAGAGAAGGGGTTTCAAAATCAGAACTAAAGAAAGCAAAAGATTGCTTAAAAGGAAAAATGAACATTTTGTTGGAATCTTCTGATGCAAAGGCTTCTTTCTTTGCAACCCAAGAAATTTTAGAAAAGAGAATTTTGACACCAGAACAGATTTTCAAGAAAATAGATAAAGTTTCTCAAAATGATATTTTAAAATTGGCAAGGGAAATTTTCAGGCCAGAAAAATTGAATTTGAGTCTGATCGGTCCAAAAAAAATTAAAAAAGGAATTTTAAAAATATGAGAGATGAAAAAATTTTGGACATTTCTTGGGGAACGATATTTAAAATCGCTGCTTTCTTAATCTTGATTTATCTTCTTTATCTGACCAAAGAAATTTTGATTTTAACTTTCTTTGCCTTTGTCATTTCCTTTTTAACAGAGCCTGCAATTTCTTTTTTAGAAAGAAAAATTCCCAGGGGAATTTCAGCTTTAATCGTTTATCTTTTCTTTTTTTCTTTCCTCGGCCTTTTAATTTTCTTTTTAGTTTCTCCAATCCTTTCTGAATCTCAAAATTTTATCAAATCCATTCCCGAATATTTTGAAAAGATTTCTCCAACTCTAAAAAAATTTGGAATTTTAACATCAGAAAATTTTGAGGATTTGCTCAAAGGATTTCAAGATTGGTTGATCAAAGCATCAAAGAGTATTTTCTCAGCAATCTTTGCAATCTTTGGAGGAATTTCTTCAACTTTGACAGTGTTTTTCCTTTCTGTTTTTATTTCTCTTGAAAAAGGAATTGGTGAAAAATTGATTGTGTTTTTTTCTCCCCGAGGAAAAGAAAATCAATTTTTGTCAATTTTTAAAGGATGCCAAGAAAAAGTTTCTGCTTGGTTTGGGAGCAGGCTCTTGAGTTGCCTTTTTGTTTTCCTTTTAACTTTAATTTCGCTTTTGGTTTTCAAAGTAGAATACGCTTTTTCTTTAAGCTTGTTTGCTGGATTTTCAAATCTCATTCCAATCGTAGGTCCGATAATTTCAGCAATTTTAATTTTCTTTTTCGCTTTCTTGAATTCTTTCCAAAAAGCAATTTTTGCTCTTTTGGCTTTCATTTTAATTCAACTAATCGAAGGGAACATTCTAATGCCCATTTTGACAAAAAAATTCGTTGGCCTTTCTCCCTTTTTCACTTTGCTTTCTGTTTTGATTGGCGGAAAGATTTTGGGATTTTTGGGAGCAATTTTTTCAATTCCCTTGGCAGCAATGGTTATTGAAACAGCCAAAGAATTACTTAAAAAAGAAATATAATGGCAAATTTGTACATTGTCGCAACTCCAATTGGAAACTTAGAAGATATTAGTTTGAGGGCTTTGCGAATTTTAAAAGAAGTGGATTTGATATTGTGCGAAGACACCAGAGTAACAAAAAAATTGCTTAATCGTTATCAAATTCAAAAACCGCTTTTGAGTTACCATCAGCATTCAAAGCTTCAAAAGATAAATTACATAATTTCTCTTTTAAAAGAAGGAAAAAATTTGGCCTTAGTTTCTGATTCTGGAACTCCCGGAATTTCCGATCCAGGAAATAAGTTGATTAGTATATTAGTAAATGAATTTATGAGCAATAAAAAACTTAAAGACTCATCAACTCATCAACTCATTAACTCATTAACTATCATACCAATTCCAGGCCCTTCTGCATTAACTTGCGCTGCTTCTGTTTCTGGTTTTCCAATGAATAAATTTTTGTTTTTGGGATTTTTGCCAAAGAAGAAAAAAAGAAAAGAAGTTTTAAAAGAAATTTTAGAATCAAAATATCCAGTGATTTTTTATGAATCCCCTTATCGGATAATAAAAACTCTGAAGGAATTAGGAAGTATGAATAAGGAATTAGAAATTGTGGTTGCTAAGGAATTGACAAAAAAATTTGAGACGGTCTATCGAGGCAAGGTTGATAAAGTTATCGAAGAATTAGAAAAAAGTTTAGTAAAAGGAGAATTTGTGGTGATTGTTAAAAGCAATCATCGACAGATTACTGCGGGTCAAAAACGGGTATTTGGCGGGCAAAATTAAAAAACGCGGGTTAAATCCTCATTAAAACTTCCTACATTATTTTGCCATGGCAAAAATATGTAGGAGATAATAATCTGGAAAAAAATAAAAATAAAAATAAAAATAAAAATAAAAATAAAAATAAAAATAAAAATAAAAATTCGTCAATTTATTGCCATGGCAAGAATTTGACGAAATATTTTTTGCCGGTTTTTTATTTTGAAAATAATGAAAATTTGGAATGAAAAAGCCGAGATGGAAGAGCGCGCTCCGCATCGGTTAAGAAATTATTCTTTATCAAGAAGCCAAATTATTTAAGAAATTTCTTTGTTTAAATCCGGTGGATGATAAAATTTTAAAATTGGATATTCCAAGGAATCGACCAACGCTTGCCAGCTGGCATAAATAATATTTCGTGAACATCCTACGGTCGTCCAGCTCTGAGAACCATTTGAAGAATCAATCAAAACTCTAACGCTCGCTCCAGTTCCTTCTTTCTCATCTATTATTCTTACTTTGTAATCTGTCAATTTAGCTTTTTTCAATTGGGGATAGAGAGAAGAAAGAATATTGCGTAAGGCATTGTCTAAAGCATTGACTGGACCGTTCCCCTTGGCTTTTCCCAGGATTAATTTTTCCTTGAATTTCAATTTGACTTCAGCTTCAGTAAGAATTCTTTTATTCCAAACCGTTCTTACTCGAAAATCTAAGGGTTTAAACGGTGGGAAGTAATTAGGTAGCCTTCTTCTTACAAAAAGTTCTAATGATGCTTCTGCTCCTTCAAAATGAAATCCTTCCTTTTCTAACTTTTTGATTTGTTTTAAAAAAAATTTAACCTGTTTTGGGGAAAGATAAATACCAAACTCTCTCATTTTTTCTTCAAAGCCTGCTTTTCCCGACAGTTCCGAGACTGAAATATGAGATTTATTTCCGACCAATTCTGGATTTATGTGTTGATAACTTTGAGGCCATTTCAATAACGCGTCGACATGGAGACCTGCTTTTGAATAGAAGGCATTCCTTCCTACATAGGGTTGAGAAGGATCAGGGACTTTGTTTGCTATTTGGGCGATAAACTTTGAAATTTGAGTTAATCGAGAAATTTTTTCTGGAGGGAGAATGTCAAGTCCCATTTTAAATTGGATATTTGGCAAAAGAACGCATAAATCCGCGTTTCCGCATCTTTCACCGTATCCGTTAAAAGTTCCTTGAATTTGGAAAACTCCGTTCTTTACTGCTTCCAAAGAATTAGCAATCGCCAATCCGCAATCGTTGTGGGTATGAATGCCAAGAGGAGTTTTTATTATTTTTTTAACTCTTCTAATGATTTTTGAAACTTCCCAGGGCATCGTGCCTCCGTTGGTATCGCAGAGAATTATTCTTTCTGCCCCCGATTTTTCCGCGATTTTTAAAACCTCCAGCGCATATTTCGGATTTGATTTAAAACCGTCAAAGAAATGTTCAGCATCAAAAAAGACAATTTTAGATTTATTTTTTAGAAACGAAATTGTTTCAAAAATCAACCTCAAATTTTCTTTCAAGTCAGTTTTTAGAACCTTCTTTACTTGAAGGTCCCAACTTTTTCCAACGATGGTAACATATTCTGTTTCTGATTTTAAAATTTCTTTAATGTTTAGATCGTTTTTGGGTCTTTTCCCTTTTTTACAAGTCATTCCAAAAGCCACAATTTTCGTTTTCAACTTTAAACTCTTTAATTTTTGAAAAAGATCAGCATCTTTAGGATTCGACCCAGGCCAGCCAGCCTCAACGTAATCTATTCCAAACTCTGAAAGGGCTTGAGTTATCCTTATTTTATCTTTAACAGAAAAAGAAATTCCTCTTCCTTGACTCCCATCTCTTAAAGTTGTGTCATAAATTTCTAATTTCATATCTATAAAAAAATCCTTCCCGAGGAAGGAGTGATATTTTCAATCTTTTAAAATTTTATCACCCCTTCCTCAAAGAAGGATTAATAATGATTTCGATTGAAATTAATTTTTTCTTCATCATTTTTTATTTTAAAAAATCAAAACATTCAGTCAAGGGAAATTTTAAAGGATATTTTGAAAATTGAGACTCCAAAGATTTGTAGGTTTTAAAAAGTGTAATAAATTGGAGGGGATTTCGTCATTATAATAAGATGGAGAAAAAAATCCAAAGGATAATAAAGAGTATCATTCTTTCAACCAATATCAATTTGTTGGTTGTTTTGGTTGTCCTCCTTAGTTTGGGAGGGTTGGAGGAATTTTAAAAAATTCAAAATTCATTTTTCCAACCCTCCCAAATTCGGGAGGATTTTTAATTAAGGGGGCGTAGCTCAGGGAGAGCGTTTCCCACAAGGAAAAGGTGCTGGTTCAACTCCAGCCGCCCCCATTCCAAAGTACATTCAATAGTTCTTTCTTTCAAAGAGAGGTTTTAACCTCTCTATTTATTTAGTAAAATAAAACTATGCGCTACAGTCCAAGGAGGATAGAAAAAAAGTGGCAGGGGATTTGGAGCGAAAAGAAAATCTATAAAACAAAAGATATTTCAAAAAAACCAAAATTTTATTGTTTGGATATGTTTCCCTATCCTTCAGGAGCTGGCCTCCATGTTGGACATTTGAGAGGATACATTGCAACAGATGTGATTTCAAGAATGAAAATGATGCAAGGATATAATTGTCTCCATCCAATGGGTTGGGATGCATTTGGGTTGCCAGCAGAAAACTATGCAATAGCCCATAAAATCCATCCTGAAGTTGCAGTAAGGCAAAACATAAAAAATTTTAAAAAACAACTCTCAAAAATTGGGTTTACTTACGATTGGGAAAGGGAAATTAACACAACAGATCCAAATTATTACAAATGGACTCAATGGATATTTTTGCAAATGTTTAAGGCGGGTTTAGTTTACGTGAGCTTTGAACCAATAAATTGGTGTCCTTCTTGCAAAACTGGTTTGGCAAATGAAGATTTAGAAAGAGGAAGGTGCGAGAGGTGCGGATCAAAAGTTGAGAAAAGACCTTTGAGGCAATGGATAATAAAAATTACAAAATATGCTGAGCGACTTTTGGAAGATTTGAAATATTTAAATTGGCCAGAGCACATAATAAAAATGCAAAAAGATTGGATTGGAAAATCAGAAGGTGTTGAGTTTGAGATGAAAATTTTTAAGGGAAATGAAGAACTGAAAGAAAAAATTAGAATTTTCACAACAAGGATTGACACAGTTTTTGGAATGACCTACGTTGTTTTGGCACCAGAAAATAAAATAATTGAAAATTTAAAATTGCAAATTGCAAATTGGAAAGAAATTGAAAAATACAAAAAAGAGGTTGAGGCAAAATTGGTAGAGGAAAGAGAGAAAGAGAAAACTGGAATTAAGGTTGAGGGAATTTTGGCAGAAAATCCTTTCAATAGAGAAAAAGTTCCGATTTTTGTTTCAGAGTATGTTTTGGCAGAATATGCCACAGGTGCTATAATGGCTGTTCCAGCTCACGATAAAAGAGATTTTGAGTTTGCAAAAAAGTTTAATTTGCCAATAAAGAAAGTTATTGAAGCAGGACAAAGAGAAGAATGCTACGAGGGAGAAGGAATTTTGGTAAATTCTGGAGAGTTTTCAGGGCTTTCTTCAAAAGAAGCAAAAGAAAAAATGGCAAAGTGGTTAAAAGAAAGAAAAATTGGAGGAAAAAAAGTTTATTACAAAATCAGAGATTGGGTTTTTGCAAGGCAAAGATATTGGGGAGAACCGATACCGCTTGTTTTCTGCGAAAACTGCGCGGATAAAATCAAAAATCAAAAATCAAAAATCAAAAATGAATTTAATAAAGGAGAGTTGCTAAATCCTGGGTGGATTTGCGTTCCAGAAAAAGAACTTCCAGTGAAACTTCCAAAAGTGAAATATTACGAACCAACAGGAACCGGGGAATCTCCTTTGGCAAAAATTGAAAAATGGGTGAATACCAGGTGTCCAAAATGTGGGGGGCCAGCAAAAAGGGAAACAAATACGATGCCCCAATGGGCAGGATCCTGTTGGTATTATTTGAGGTATATCGATCCAAAGAATAAAAAAGAGTTGGTTTCAAAGCAAAAAGAGAAATATTGGATGCCAGTTGATCTTTATGTTGGGGGAGCAGAGCATGCAACAAGACACTTAATTTATGCAAGGTTTTGGCACAAATTTTTATACGATATTGGGGTAGTTTCAACAAAAGAGCCATTTTTGAGATTAAAATCAGTCGGGGTAATTTTGGGCCCTGATGGAAGGAAAATGTCAAAAAGATATGGAAACATTGTTAATCCAGATGATGTTTGCAAAAAATTTGGAGCTGATTCTTTAAGAGTTTATGAAATGTTCATGGGACCTTTCGATCAAGAAATTACTTGGCAAGAAAAAGGGGTTGTTGGGGCGAGAAGGTTTTTAGAAAGGGTTTGGAAATTGAGAGATAAAGTTGGAAGGAAGAAGGAAGTAGGAAGTAGGATTTTGAAAATTTTGCATCAGACAATAAAGAAAGTTACTGAAGACATTGAAAATTTCAAATTTAACACTGCAATTTCTCAATTAATGATTTGTGCGAATGAGTTGGAGAAAGAAGAAAAAATAGACAAAGAAATTTTTGAAAATTTTTTAAAACTTTTAGCTCCCTTTGCCCCTCACATTTGTGAAGAAATTTGGCAATTTTTAGGTCATAAAAGATCAATATTTTTGGCTCCTTGGCCAAAATGGGATGAAAAATTGGCAAGAGAAGAAATGATTACTTTAATAATTCAAGTTAACGGAAAAGTAAGAGATAAAATTGAAGTCGAGGCAGATATTTCTGAAGAAAAGGCAAAAGAATTAGCAATTTCAAGAGAAAGAATTAAAAAATGGGTCGAAGGAAGAGAAATAAAAAAAATTATTTTCGTCCCGGGCAAATTGATTAATTTGGTGATATAAATTTAAACCAAATCATTAACTTTCAAACCCAACTCATAACCTCCTACATTATTTTGCCATGGCAAAAATATGTAGGAGTTTGGAATGTTAAATTAAATGTTACAAAATGTGGCGATCGTCATAAATTGTAACAAATGAGAAACGCCTCTTGAGTTCATTTACATAGGTCTGACCCATTTCAGGTCATGTAATTTTGATTTTTTCGAAAAAAATGCTAAAATAAAAATCATGTGTGGAATTGTTGGTTACATTGGAGAAAAAGACGCCTTCCCAATTTTAATTTCTGGATTGAGAAGATTGGAGTATCGTGGCTATGACAGCTATGGGTTTTGCGTTTTTAACAATCAACATGAGCCTTTTTTGTACAAAAAAGTTGGAAAAATTTCCGAAGCAGAAAATGAATTATTAAAATTAGAAGTTGAGGGAAATATCGGAATAGCACACACTAGATGGGCCACCACAGGAAAGGTTACAATTGAAAACGCGCACCCGCATTTTGATTGCAAAAAAGAAATTTTTTTAGTTCACAATGGGATAATTGAAAATTATAAAGAATTAAAAGAAAAACTGATTAAAGAAGGACATAAATTTACGAGCGAAACCGACAGTGTGGCTCCTGAAACAGGTCTTGTTCTTCTTTCTCCCGAAGGGTTACTTGTTGTCAAAGAAATAGGTTCTTTAGTAGATGAAGAAATTGAAAGAAAGAAAGAATTGGTGATTGAAAGAATAACAGATGATGGAAGAAAAGTAGAATATGTGCCTTTGGAAGGATGGAAAGTATTAACATGTAATCAAGAAGGGAGATTAAGCTTTGAGAAAATAAAATGGGGGATACGAAAAGAAAGGGGTAAAAAACCACTTGTATCCATAGGGTCGGCAACCGGAAGGATAACGATTACAAAAGATCATAGTATTTTTCAATACGAAAAAGGTTCAATCAGCCCAAATTCCCCTAAGACTTTGAAGAATGTAGTCAGTATACGAAGAATTCCATCTGTTGAAAAAATTAAGGAAATAACTCTATTAAAATTAGGCGAGAATGAAAAATTAAATAACTCTCTTAGATTATTTGGTTATTTTCCCATTCCTAAATTAAAAAAGTTAATTAAGGAAATTCCAGAATTAAAAAAATATTCTTATATTGACAATCATCAAATTCTCGAAAAAAGAGGAAGGATTTCTTTATCTTTAAAAGAAGCTGTAAGGCTCAATATTTCCAAAGAGTATTTGAGATACTTCTTGATAGGAAGTAAAAGAGGTAGAACGAAATTACCTGTTTTGTTGCCATTAACTCCTGAATTAGGGAAAATAGTAGGCTTCTTTTTATCCGAAGGAAGTTCAAGATTAAAAAAGGGTAAATACTTATCTAAAAGAAGAAAATATTTAGCAGCAGATGTTGTTTTCTGTAATAACCAAAATAAAAAGATTATTTCGGAAGTTATCGATGCAATTTCTAAAACCTTCTCTTTCAAGCCGAGCGTTGTTAAATCAAGGGAGAAAAACGGAAAAACTACTGTAAAAGTATGTGCTTCAAGATTAATTTTGTATCATCTTTTTCAAAACGTACTTAAATGTGGCCAAGGAAGTGATAAAAAGAATATTCCAATAGAAATACTAAACGCGACTAAACAAGTAAAAAAAGCTTTTTTAAGAGCCTATTTCTTAGGCGATGGCTCAAAGAGACATCGGCAGATTTCTACCACTAGTAAAAATATCCTTAATGGCTTAAGGCTACTTTCTTGGCAATTAGGTATTCCTATTTCTTCTGGCATTAGAAAGACTACTACTCTTGGTGGTAAAACAGAATATACAATTAAATTTCATCGAATTCAATTGAGAAAGAGAAAATACCCCTTAAAAGATATTTATAAAGAATATTTCTCGAATGGTAAATTCATTCAACGAATTCACAATGACATTAGTTATGGACGATTTGAACTTTGGCATGCCGATTGTCAGGTAAGGTACGTTTATGATTTAGAAACGAATCCCAATCATAATTTTGTCACAAGCGAAGGTATCGTCTGCCACAATACCGAAGTGATGTGCCATTTAATCGAAAAATATTTTCAAGGAAATTTAGAAGAAGCAGTGAGAAAGATGATGAAAGATATTAGGGGGGCTTATGCAATTGCTGTGATTTCAAAGAAAGATCCTCAAAAAATTGTTGCTGCAAGAATGTCATCTCCTTTGCTTTTGGGAATAAACAAGGATGAATTTTTGGTTGCTTCAGATCCTGCCGCAATTTTAATCAGGACAAGGCAAGTTATAAATTTGGACGATGGAGAAATTGCAGTTTTAAAACCAAACGATTTTTACATCTTAAAAGAAAAACCGATCGAAACAATCGAATGGACCTTGGAGACAACAGAAAAAGGTGGGTATCCTCATTTTATGTTAAAAGAAATTTTTGAAGAACCGGAAGCGATTGAAAACGCAATAAGAGGAAGGTTAATTTCGGAAGAAGGAACAGTAAAGTTGGGAGGAATAGAATCGGCCGCAGAGAAACTAAAAAAAATAGAAAAGATATTTTTAGTTGCTTGCGGGACAGCAAGTTATGCTGCTAGAGTTGGAAAATATATGTTGGAAGAATACGTTGGAATTCCTTGTGAAGTTGAGGTTGGCTCTGAGTTTCGCTACCGAAAACCGATCGTCAACGAAAAAACTGCAGCCATTTTCGTTTCTCAATCTGGTGAAACAGCAGACACGCTGGCTTCTTTAAGAGAGATGAAGAAAAAAGGAATTTTGACTATCGGGATTACTAACGTTGTTGGTTCTACTCAAGCCCGAGAAACGGACGCTGGAATTTACACCCGATCAGGTCCAGAAATTGCCGTTGCCTCAACAAAAGCATTTTCAGGACAATTAGCAACTTTAGCAATGCTCACTGTGTATTTGGGAAGGCAAAGGGAAATGTCATTAGTAATGGGAAAAAGAATTGTCTCTGAATTAGCGAAAATTCCGAATTTAGCAAGAGAAGTTTTAAAGAAGGCTTCAGAAATTGAAAAATTGGCAAAAAGATATAAAGATTTCAAAAATTTCTTTTTCATTGGAAGGAAATATAACTTCCCAATTGCTTTGGAGGGTGCTCTAAAACTAAAAGAAGTTTCTTATTTGCATGCGGAAGGTTATCCGGGGGGAGAATTAAAACACGGTCCTTTGGCTTTGATTGATGAAAACATTCCAACGATTGCGATTTGTCCATCAGATTCAGTTTATGAAAAAATGATTTCCAACATCCAAGAAATCAAGGCAAGGAAGGGACCTGTAATTGCTGTTGCTACCGAAGGTAATCACGAAATTAAGAAATTGGTTGACGACCTAATCTACATTCCTAAAACCTTGGAAATGCTCACCCCGATGCTATCGGTAATTCCTTTGCATCTTTTTGCTTACTTTGTGGCAAAGGAATTGGGTCGCGATATTGATAAACCAAAAAATTTGGCAAAATCAGTGACTTGTGAGTGAAATTTAAAATAAGCCTCCTTTAAAAATAAGGTGTATAATAAAATTAAGAAAGCTTAATTAAATGTGAATTTTTAAAAGAAAGGAGGTGAGAAAATGATTCAATGGGAAGATCTTCTAAGAACTTGGAAAACGATAGCAGAAAAAGAAAAAAGAGGAAAGAGAATGGAGTTGGAAAGAAAAGGAATTTTAAGTGAAACAAGAAAGTTTATTGATCAACTTTGGGAGAATGCCGAGGGACAATTTTTTTACGCAAGATTTGTTGTCGGAGAAGAAAAAAAGATGATTACTGGATTAGTTACTGAATGGATGGTTGATGAAGAGGGGAGAATGTTAGTAAAATTTGCTGAAGAAAAATTAAAAAATGGAAGACCAATAAAAAAAATAAAGGAGGAAGAAATGAAAATTGAAGAAGTCAAAGAAATAGTGGTATTTAAAACAAAAACGGGAAAAGTTCTTTAAAAAGGCCTTGCCAAAAAGGCAGGGCACTTTTTTATCAAGTTATTTTGGAAACTTTTTCAAATTTAGGTTCAACCAGAAAATAATGGACTTATACAAAAATTTGACAAAAAATTTTTATTTGGTAAAATAAAATTGCCCAAAAGTAGGGGAGCCACCGCCCCGCCAGTACATGTACTGGCGGGGAGGAAGGTCCGAACACCTTCCCCGCCAGAACATGTTCTGGCGGGGGAACGCTCCGGGTAACGCCCGGCCACCGTGAGGTGAGGGGTGCGAACAGAGACGGGCTTGACCGCAAGGTCAATCCCTCCCGCCATTACATGTAATGGCGGGAGAATCCAGCTATAAGGTGAAAAAGTATTACGTTGTTTTTGTCGGAAAAACCGACAAATCGACCTTCAAAATTTCACCAAAGGCTGGGGTGAAACGGCTAAATCCCGGCGGGGTGCAACTTCTCTCCCCAGATGTACATCTGGGGGGAGGGGGCTTGAGCCAAAGAGTAATCTTTGGCCCAGACAGATGGTGGCTTAGAAACAGAATTCGGCCTACTACCTACTTTTGGGTTTTTTTGATATAATATAACGTGAAGTTGAGAAAAGAAAAAAAAGAAAAAAAATCCCTTGAGGTTTTTCTGTTTGGATTTTTAACCCTTTTAATAATTTTTTTGATAATCTCGAACTTAAAAATTGAAGCAAAAAGAAAGGAATTGAAAAAAGAAATTGAAGAGTTAAATTCAAAAGTTCAAATTCTTAAAGAAAGAAACGAAAACTTAAAAAAAGCAATTTCTCAACTAAAAAATGAAAGTTATTGGGAGGAGAAAGCGAGGGAAGAAGGATATGCAAAAGAGGGAGAGGAAGTAATTGTAATAAAAAAGGTTGAGGAAAAAGAAAAAGGGAAAGAAAATCCAGAAACGCTTTGGCAGAAAATCATTAAAATTTTTCAAAAATAGTGCGGGTGTAGTATAATGGCTAGTACGCGACCCCGCCCCTTTTCTTGCGGGCATAGTTTAGGGGCAAAACGTGTCCTTCCCAAGGACAAGTCACGGGTTCGATTCCCGTTGCCCGCTCAAAGAAGGGGCGGGGTTGAGATGGTTCGATTCCCCTCACCCGCTCAAAAATTAGTAGATGAGCAAATTAGTTATGAGTTCATGAGTAAGAATTTTTTAAATCTCATCAACTCATCAACTAATTTCTAAGTTGGCCGGAGTAGCTCAGTTGGAAGAGCGTTCCCCTCGTAAGGGAAAGGTCATCGGTTCGAATCCGATCTCCGGCTTATGGAGAATATTCAATTAAAAATTGAAAATTTGAGAAAAAGATTGCAGTTTTTAATGGACTGTCTTTGAGATTGAAAGAAAGAGAAAAGAGGTTGAAAAATTAAAAAAAGAAATGGAAAAGGAAGAATTCTGGAAAGATAGGGAAAGGTCGGAGGAATTTTTAAGAAGATACAAAAAGTTGAAGGATGAGGTTGAAGATTTTGAAATTTTAAACTTAGAGGTTGAAGGTGTAAAATCTGAAAATGAATTGAGGGAATTGGAAAAGGAAATTGAAAAAAGAGAGAAAGAATTTTTCTTAAGCGGAAAGTATGACAAAGAAGATGCAATTTTGATTATCGAAGCAGGGCAAGGAGGGAAAGATGCCCAAGATTTCGCTGCAATTTTGCTTTCGATGTATCAAAGGTACCTTACAAAGAAAGGTTTTAAAATTGAAATTTTGGACCAATCTTTCGGAGAGCCAGGGCCAGAAGGAAGGATTGGAATAAAAAGTTGTACTTTAGAAGTTAAAGGAAAGTATGCTTATGGGTTTTTAAAAGGAGAAAGAGGGGTTCATAGGTTAGTGAGAATTTCTCCATTTTCTGCAAAGGGTTTGAGGCACACTTCGTTTGTTTTAGTTGAAGTTTTGCCAAAAATAAAGAGAGAAGAAATTAAAATAAATCCTTCCGATTTGGAATTTGAATTTATGAAATCTTCAGGACCAGGTGGCCAATACGTTAACAAAAGAATGACAGCGGTAAGAGTTACTCATTTGCCAACAGGAATTACTGTTAAATGTCAAACAGAAAGGTCCTTGGCCCAAAATAAAGAAAAAGCCCTCGAGCTTTTAATAGCGAGGTTGAATCAATTGATGGAACAAGAAAAAGAGAGAGAGATTGAAAAATTGAAAGGAAAGAAAATAGAACCTTCGTGGGGAAATCAAATCAGAAACTATGTTTTAGATCCCTACAAACTGGTGAAAGATTTGAGAACAAAGGTTGAGAAAAAAGATGTCGAGGAAGTTTTTTCAGGAAATTTAGATGATTTTATCGAGGCAGAAATAAAATATGATAAAATTTCAAAACGTAACTAAAATTTTTGAAACAAAAAACAAACAAAAAGTCTTTGCTTTAAAGGACGTTTCTTTTGAAATTGAAAAAGGAGAGTTTGTTTTAATAGTTGGAAAATCAGGAGCAGGAAAGACCACTCTTTTAAAATTGATTTTTGCTGAAGAAAAACCTACTGAGGGAAGAATCTTTTTTGGGGGAAGAGATATTACTAAAATGAAAGATAGAGAAATTTCAAAACTAAGAAGAGAAATTGGAGTAGTTTTCCAAGATTACAAACTTTTACCAACAAAAACCGCCTTTGAGAATTTATCTTATATTATGGAAGTTACTGGTTTTTCAGATGAAGAAATTAAAAGAGATGTTCCAAGGGTTTTGGAGGTAGTGAGATTGAGCGATAAATCCGAATGTTTCCCTCAAGAATTATCAGCAGGAGAGAAACAAAGATTGTCGATTGCCAGGGCGCTTATTCATAGACCAAAAGTAATTTTAGCAGATGAACCCACCGGAAATTTAGACCCCTACAACACGTTAGAAATTCTCAAGGTTTTAGAGAAAATTCATCAAATGGATACTACTTTAATTTTAGCAACCCACGATAAGGAAGTTGTCAATTTTTTAAAAAAAAGAGTGATCACCCTTGAGGGAGGAGAAATACTTAGGGACGAGGAAAAAGGTAGGTTTGTTTTATGATCGATCAAATAAAAAGAACAATTAAATATGGGTTGAAAATAATTGTTAGGGATGGCGAAATTTTTTTGACCTCTGTTTTCATTCTTTTTTTAGTAATCTCTTTAATTTCGTTTTTGTTTATCTTTAAAAAAACAAGCGAATTTTTAATTTCCTCTTTTAAAGAAAAAGCAGATATTTCAGTTTATTTCAAAGAAGAAACTCCGGAAGATGAAATTCTAAAAATTAAAGATGAAATTTCAAAAAATCCAGAAATCAAAGTAGAATTTATCTCAAAAGAAGAAGCGCTAAAAGAATTTGAAAAAAGACACAAAGAAAATCAGATTTTAATGAATGCATTAAAAGAAGTGGGCGAAAACCCTTTTTTAGCATCTTTAAGTATTAAGGCAAAAGAACCTAACCAATACGAAGAATTACTTTCGTTTTTGAAAGAAAAAGAATCTTTCATTGAAAAGGTTGATTATTCTGAAAGAAAACCATTAATAGAAAGAATATTTTCTTTGAGTTCAAACCTAGAAAAAGGTGGAATATTAATTTCTTCGGTTTTAATTTTAATTTCAATTTTCGTCGTCTTCAATACAACCAGATTGTCGATAACTAATTTCAAAGAAGAAATTTCAATTCAAAGATTAGTCGGAGCATCAAGCTGGTTTATCAGAGGGCAATTTTTAGTTCAGGGAATGATTGCTGGAATTTTTTCCGCCCTCATTTCTCTTTTGATTGTGTTTTTGTCTTGTTACTTTTTATCCCCGAAAATTTCAATTCTGTTTGAAGGGTTAAACCTCCTTGAAATTTTTTCCTCAAACTTAGGAATTTTGATTTTAATCCAATTTTCTGCCGGAATTCTATTGGGTTCTATTCCAAGTTTAATTGCAGTTAGAAGGTTTTTAAAAATTTAAATTAAAAATTGAATCACAAAAATGCTTATAATTTAGAAGAATTAGAGATAAACAAAAAAATACGAAAAATCGGAGACAGAAAAAAGAATTAAAAAATTCATAATACAATGCGGGGTCTGCTAATTGGTAGGCAGGCGGCCTCTGAAGCCGCTAATCCTGGTTCGAATCCAGGCCCCGCAGCATGAAAAAATTCACAAAAAAGAGAACTCCTTCTTTGGGAAAGGCAAGGCCAAAAGGGAAAAAGAAGGTTCCTGATGTTCAGAGGATGTGGCATTTAGCAAAAAGGTTAGAACCAAAACAAATTAAAAAAGATTAAATATGGAAGAAAGAGAAAGGCAAAAGAAAATTGTAAGAGAATTTATGAAAAGATGGGAAGAAAGATTTGAACTTTATTCAAAACATATTGAGGATTTTAAAATTCCGAGGATTTTGATTAACAGGAATTTGAACCCAATGGAATTCAAAAAACTTTGGAATGAATTGGTTGAGGAAATAAAAGAGGAAGAAACTCAAGAGATTTAATGGAACTTCAAGAATATCAGAGAAAAAGAAAATTTGAAAACTCTAAAATTAAAATTTTTTAATTTCCATTGACCTCAGCCCTAGAATGAATTAAAATAAAAATACTATGAAAAATCAAGAGGCTTTGACAAAATTGGAAAAGTTGGAAAAAGAAATCCTTAAAATTAAAAAAGGGGGGGGATTTGAATTTCCTAAAAAAATAATTTCTTTGAAAGGAGTTCTGAAAGGAATTAAAATTTCTGAAAAAGATATCAAAAAAGCAAAAAAATCTTTAATTAAAGAAATCAGGATTTAATGTATTACGTTACTGATACTCACTCTTTCATCTGGTATTTAATGGACAGTCCAAAACTTTCTCAAGGGGCACGAGCTATCTTTGATGCATGCGAACGAGGGGAGGCTGTAATTATTATTCCAGCCATCGTTTTATTAGAATGCATTGATATTTTTGACAAAAAGAAAGTAAATTTAAATTTTGAAGAAATTGTTTTAAAAATTCTCCAGGCAAACAATTTTATTTTCTCTGAAATTAATTGGAGTTTGATTTTGGAGGTCAATAAAATCAAAGGATTAAAAGATTTGCACGATAGAATTATTGTTGCCACCGCCAAAATTTTTGATGCACATTTAATTTCGAAAGATAGAATGATCGAGAAATTTTATAAAAGAACAATTTGGTAAAATGTCACTTCAAGAATATCAGAGCAAAAGGAAATTTGAAAAGACTCCAGAGCCAAAAGGAAAAATTTTAGAAACTGGAAAGAGTCGCTTTGTTGTTCACGACCATTATGCAGAAAGAGCAGGGCATCATCACGATTTTAGGTTGGAAATGGAAGGGGTTTTAAAAAGTTGGGCAGTTCCAAAATTGATGCCAGAGGAAAAAGGGGCAAAGAGATTAGCCATTTCTGTTGAAGATCACCCGGTAGACTATTTTAACTTTACGGGGATCATCCCAAAGGGAGAATACGGAGCGGGGAAGGTAAAGATTTTTGACAAGGGAAATTATAAATTGATTGAAAAAGATGAAAACAAAATCGTTTTTGAATTGAAAGGAAAAAAGTTAAAAGGAGTTTATATCTTAGTAAAACTAAAAGGAAAAAAGAATCAGTGGCTGATTTTTAAAACAAAATGAATTTTAATGAGAAAAATGTTAGGGCATTTTATCGTCTCTTGAACCATAGATTTTTAACTGAACTCAGGTTTTTAAAAAGAGGACATTTCCCCGCATTTTCAATTGTGAAAAGTGAGGACGAATTTGTTAAAAAATGCAAAGCATGGACTCCAACCCTCCCACCACCCTCCCAGCCTTCGGCTGGGCCCCATGGAAAAAGAAATGTCTATGCTGGGTTGAGAGATAGAAGGAAAGATCTAAAAAGGTGCGCAAATTTTGGAGATATTATAGGACTTCAGATTGTTACTTTGGACATTGACCCAATTAGAGAGCCAGAAACTCCCTCAACTGATCAAGAATTAAAAAACGCTCTTGAAGTTGCAGAATTTATCAGAAATTGGTTTTCAAAAAAGAGTTACGTTCCACCAATAAGGGCAATGACAGGAAACGGAGTTTGCCTTTATTTTTGTACCCCTTATTATGAAATAACAGACGGGAACCGAGATGAAGTTACAAGAGCTCTTGAGAAATTTGAACAAAATTGTAGAAAAAAATTTAAAGAAATTTTAAAAGAGAGAAATTGCCAAATTGACAGAATGTTTGATTTGCCAAGAATTGGAAAAGTAATCGGAACGATGTCAGTTAAAGGAGAAAATACAAAAGAAAGGCCATGGAGGCTTTCTTATTTTATCGACGAACCAAAAAGGATCGAAGACAAAAAATTTCTCCAAAATCTCTTAAAAGGCAAAATTTAGTTTTTCATTTTTTCACAATTGTGAAATTGTGAAATTCTGAAATTCATGAGAGAAGATAGATTTTTCATTGATACAAAAATTGAAAAAGGAAGGTTGGAGATTTCAGAAAAAGAAATTTTTCATCAGTTAAAAGATGTTTTGAGAAAGAGAGCGGGGGATAGGATAATTTTATTTAATAGAACTGAAATCGAGGCTGAAGCCGAAATTCAAAAATTTTTAAAAGATAAGGTAGAAGTTGAAATTTTAAAAATTGAGAGACCAGAAAGAGAACCAAAAATTTTTGTTTCTCTTTTTTGCTCGGTTTTGAAAAAATCAAATTTTGAATTAGTAGTGCAAAAAGCAACTGAAATTGGAGTAGGGGAGATAGTGCCGATTTTGTGTAAAAACACTGTCAAAACTGGATTAAATTTAAAAAGGTTAGAGAAAATTACAAAAGAAGCAGCAGAGCAATCAAAAAGGGTAACTTTACCAAAAATTGAAAAGATTTTAAATTTCGAAGAGGCAATTGAGAAAGCAAAAAATTTTGATTTAAAAATTCTATTCGACATTTCAGGAAAAGAATTTTATTCTTTAAAGAGAAAAGTTAAAAGCATTGCAATCTTTATCGGTCCAGAGGGTGGTTGGGATAAATCAGAAATTGAATTGGCAAAAAAGGGAAACTTTGAAATTTTAAATTTGGGAAAATTAAATTTAAGGTCAGAAACCGCCGCAATTTGTGGTTGTTTTTGGACAGTAAATTTTTTAAGTTAATAAAATGATAAAAAATCGAGGAATTTTTTATTTAATTATCTTTTTTCTCTCTTTTGCATCTATTCCTTTAATTTTTCATTTAGCAATTGAAAAGAAAGGTTTAAATTTTATATTAAAAAATCAAAACTCACAAAAACCAGTTAAAGAGGAAGAAGAAAAAAAATGAAGCAGTGGTTAAAGATGAAGATTTAAAAGAAAAAATCGGGCAAATGATAATTGTCGGATTTAGAGGAACTTCGGTTTCGGAAAATTCACCAATCGTAAAAGCTATTCAAGAGTTAAAATTGGGCGGAGTGATCCTTTTTGATTACGATGTTCCATCTAACTCTTTTCCACGAAACATTTTAAATCCAGAACAAACTAAAAAATTAATAACTGAACTTCAAAAATTTTCTCCCATCCCTTTATTCATTGCAGTTGACGCAGAGGGTGGAAAAATAAATCGGTTAAAAGAAAAATATGGCTTCTTAAAAATTTCTTCCCACGAAGAACTGGGAAAAATAAACAATCTCGAGGTAACAAAAAAAGAAATTTTAAGACTTTCAAAAGAACTCAAAGATTTGGGGTTTAATGTTAATTTTGCGCCGGTAGTTGATTTAAATACTAATCCTCAAAACCCAATTATTGGAAAATTGGGCAGATCTTTTTCTTCAGATCCTGAAACAGTTTTTCAGCACGCGAGGGCTTTTATTGAAGCTCATATCCAAAATGGAATAATTCCAGTTGCTAAGCATTTTCCTGGGCATGGAAGTTCTTTTTCAGATAGTCATTTAGGAATGGTTGATGTGACAAAGACCTGGAAGGAAGATGAATTGATTCCCTATAGGAAACTAAAAAAAGAAAATTTACTCTTTGGAGTGATGGTAGGTCATATTTTCAACAAAAACATCGACGAGAACTATCCTGCAACTCTTTCTGCTATTTTTTTACAAGGAATTTTAAGAAAAGAGATAGGGTTTGAAGGAGCAGTAGTTTCAGACGATTTGCAAATGGGGGCGATTAAGAAATATTATAGTTTTGATGAAGCAATAATAAAAGCGATAAACGCAGGATGCGATATTCTTTTGTTTTCCAACAATACAAAAGAAGGATACGATGAAAATTTACCCTATAAAGTGTTTGACATTATTTATCAAGGACTCAAAGAAGGTAAAATTTCAAAGCAAAGGATTTTTGAATCAACTGAAAGAATTTTCAATTTAAAAAGAGAATTTGGGATCATCAAATAAAAAGCTGAATCCCCAACTTTTAAAAATATCATCTGAATAGAATAAAAAAGATACGATCAACTATTCCACTTTTGCGGAAAAGTGGAATCCTTGATAGAATAAAGCATGGATTATTTACTACAAGTTTTTAAGGCATTAGGGAATAAAAGAAGGTTTGAAATCGTCGAACTTTTACTTGAAAAGAAACAACTCTCTTTAGAAGAGATTGCTGATCAATTAAAAATTCCCAAAAATACCTGCTGTCGAAACTTAAAGGTTTTAGAAAAAGTTCATTTGATCGATAGCAAAATAAGAAAGGGAAATGCCTATTACTTCCTTAATCGTCCAAAAGACCATCCCTACAATACTCCTCTTTTCAACTTGATCAAATTTCGAAAGCGCCGCCGCCATCAATAACTGAACTAAAATCAATAACTGAACTAAAATCAATAATTGAACAAAAAGAAAAAGACTAAAAATTTTTTATCATCGCTATTCATTGTCAAAATCGAGCATTCCACTTTTCCGGAAAAGTGGAATTCTTGAATTAAATTTTTAAAGAAAATGAAGAAATAGAAAAATCAAAATGGACAAAATGGAAAAACTTGCTGTTAAAACTCAAATTATAAAATCAAAAACTCAAATTATAAAATCATTCGACCCTTGGAGTTCTCCTTATTGCACTTGCCCTAAAAAATTTTCTTTGGATCCTTATACAGGATGCGCTCACCGTTGTATTTATTGTTACGCCACCTCTTACATTCCAAATTTTTATTTTCCGAGAAGAAAGAAGGATTTAATAAAGAAGGTTTTGAAAGATTGTCAAAAAATTCCTGAAAATTCTTTAATTTCGATCTCGAATTCTTCAGACCCTTATCAGCCATTAGAGGAAAGGTATCGAGATTTTAGAGAATGCCTAAAAATTTTTCAAAATTTCAATTTCAAAATTTTAATAATCACAAAGTCAAATTTAGTTTTGAGAGACATTGACCTTTTAAAAAAATTGAGGTGCGCAGTAACGATTACGATTACCACTTTCAAAAGAGAAATTTTGAGAAAGTTGGAACCTAAAGCACCAGATTCTGAAAAGAGATTAGAAGCTCTAAAAATTTTATCTGAAAATGGAATTCCCACTGGTTTGAGATTGGATCCGATTTTTCCATATTTGAACGAAGATGAAGTCGAAGAGATAGTAAAAAGGGCAAAAGAAGTGGGAATTCAACATATTGTAGCATCGACTTTTAAGCCAAGGTTTGATAGCTGGAGAAGGTTTGAAAGGGTTTTTCCAAGAATTGCACGAAAATTGAAACCTCTTTATTTTGAAAAAAGGCAAAAAATAAAAAATTCATTTTATTTGCCAAAAGAAATGAGAAGAGAATTAATGGAAAGAGTTTTTGAAGCTTGTCAAAAGTATCAAATTTCTTTTGCTACTTGTAGAGAGGGATTTTTAGATTTAAAAACTTCAAAATCCTGCGACGGAAGCCATTTGATCAAAAGCTATTTAATCATTTAATATCTTGGAAGGTATTAAAAGAAATTTTTTAAATCAATAATTCCACTTTTGTACAAAGACGCTGAGCATTTTTTCAGTTTTTCAGCCATGCTAAGCGTGGCAAAGGTGGAATACCTCGATGGCGGGATTTTTAAAATAAATTTCGTATTTAACACAATTCTTCTTTATTCTAATGTTCTTAAGAATATTGGAATAACAGGAAATTTTATTTAAAAAAATTGTCAAATCGATAGTTGCACATTTGCGCAATTGCGCAAATGTGAAAGTGTCTTGATGAGCTGCTGGTGGGTAAAAAACCTGTGTTTATTTGAGAGATTTTTAAGATTTTCACAATTTCACAATTGTGAAAAAGTGAAATTCTTGAGTTTATTTTGCCATTTCAGACCATTTTTTTGCTAATTCATCCCTTCTTGGTTTGTAAACAACTTCATAAAAATATCTTTGAGAAAGCAAAACTCCTTTATCGTAAGATTTGACAATTTGCAAAGCTTCTTTCCAGGCATCTTTAAATTTGTCTCCAAACCTCGATTCAATTTGTTTTTTAAATGCTTCTGGAGTTTGAAGTTCATTTCCAATTGTAAAACCCCTTTTTCCCTTTATTTTCACGCAATATGCCATTTCATCTCCAATTTTTTCAATCGTGAAACTCTTTTCAATTTTCTTTAATTCTTTTTCTGGAATTTTAAAAATCTCCCTTGGCAAAGAAATTTTTGGCGGTGCTCCCCTCAGCGCCTTAAATCCCTTTTTTGCTGCAGCATAAAAAATTGCCCTATTTAATCCAAAACTTTTTGCTTCAGCTAAAGAATACCCAAGAGCATAAGCTCTCGCTGCCTGCAAAGTCGCCATCACTTGAAATCTTCCGACCATAAATTTAGATTAGTGTTTTTATGAAATTAATGAACCTTTTTGCAATTTCAACGCATCTTTCTTCTCCAATTTTAAACCATTCCTTTGCCAATTTTAAATTATTTTTTTGCTTCATATAGTACTTTTCCTTTTTTAAAATTTCTTCAATGAAAAGATCTCCTATTTTTAACTTTTTTTAATTTCATTCGGTGTCATTACCAAAATATCAAAAGGAAAATTTATTTTTAGAAGATACAACCTCGCCTCAGGAATTCTCTCTGAAGGAGGCTTTTTTGTTTCTTTCACTAAAAGTAAATCAAAATCACTATCTTTTTTAAATTTTTTATCAGCTCTACTTCCAAAAAGCAAAATTTTCTTTGGATTGTAGGGCCTTAGGGCTTCAATAATTTGCTTTTCTATTTTCTTTAATTTTTTTCTCATTAATTCAATTTTAAAAAATCTTCCATTTTCTCTCAAGCCTGCAAAAGATGAGATACATTTTCGACACCCTAAGATGTTAAAAAATTGGTAAAATTAGAGGGAAACACCTTTCTATTACTAGTTAAAGAGATACAATCCATATAATTTTTCTTTTTCTATTACAAAAAACAGTCAAAATAGCCAAAATAGGAAATTTTCATCCAGAACCTGAAGTTTTCAATTTGAACTTAGCAATTGGTTAGAGAGATTCAACTTCAAGAGACCCAATCAAGCCCTGGGCTACAAAACCCCTATCGAATTTGCCTCTGGATACCCAAATGTGTCAAAAATGTACTCATCTAGTACAACCTATTGACAAATTTTATAAATGTATTAATATTAATCGATTGAGGGCCACTTGGTAAGGAGGAACCAAGTGGGTAGTTTTAGTTCATTAGAAAGGAGGGAATTATGAAAAAGAAAGGATGGTTTCTGCTTGTTTTATTGGTTCTCGTTGGAAGTGTAGGAAGTGTAGGAAGTGTAGGAAGTGTAGGAAGTGTAGGAATAGCAAAGAGGTGTGGCAATTTATCTTTAGTGGAAAAAACCATAACACCGACTCCAAAACCGGTTTCATCGCAAGCAAAATTATCCGAAGATATCTTCATCAGAATTTTCTTTTTGAGATTGCCAGATGGAAAAGAAAGAGAGATATTGGAAAAGGATCCGCGGGCAATGACTCGGGAGGCGTGGCACGCGTTAAATGAGGCCTCAAGAGCGGGTTTATCAGGAAAATTCATCCTTAAGTTCCATAAAAATAGTGTTGAAGAACCGGCTGAATACATGGTAGAGGTAGAAGTCAAAAACGGTGTTGGAATTGTCTCTTTGACGAGAGATTTTTTAAAGGAGTTTAAAGCGTACTCGATTTGGCCAGAAGAAAAGTTGATGCTCATGTACAGATTCCATTGGCCCCCTTCTGGCTGGCAGAAGGGCGAGGTTTCAGAGTTTTTAAGAGCCCGGATACACCATAGAGTCTTTATTACCTATTAGGCTCTGGCTCTTCTGTGGGAGGTGGCTGTTTTAACAAACAATCTCCACCTCCCCCTATTTTTGAAAATGAAATTTTTAAAATTGACAAGTCTCATAAATTATTTAAGTATTAAAAAGTTTAAAATGAAAAAATTCAAAACATTAAAAGGAAAAAATAAAAGAAAAATTTTAGTTTTTTTGGCTGTAACCACTATCTTTTTAGTAGTCACGCATTTATGTTTTCCTTCAATAAAATCCATTTTTTTAACTGGAATAGTTTTTGCTGAAGGTGGAGATGGCGGGGGTGGAGATGGTGGTGGCGGCGGAGATGGTGGAAGTAGTGGGGGAGGCGCTGATGGTGGTAGTGATGGTGGAGGAGCAGACGGTGGAAGTAGTGATGGAGGAGATAGTGGATATGTTGACTATGGGGGGGGAGGCGACGGAGGTTTTGGGTGGTTGTGTACCAACGAATGTTCGTATTCTGGGCAAAAAGAAAGAAGATGTTATGAAAATTATCTTCAAGAAAGAACTTGCGGAAATTATGATTCAGATGCTTGTTTAGAATGGTCAAACTGGTCGAACGTTGAAGATTGTGGAAATTCTTATTGGAAAGAGGAATACCAATGTGCCGGAAAATGGCTTCAAAGAAAATGGGTAGAGAGAGGGTGCTCAAATAATCGATGCTATACTTCTGAAATATGGAAAGATTATTTATACTGCTTAAATTATTGCTGGAACAACAAATGTATTTTACCTCCCGAAGTTAGAACTGGTAGGGTAGTAACATATTAAAGGTCGAAAAAATCAATAAAACAGCAAACCATAAACAAAGATCAAAAAATGAAAATTAAAAATTTAACCTTATTAACCTTGATCACTGCTATTTTAGTTTTTTCTGTGTTAATTCAGAATGTTTTTGCAGTGAGTGCTACCTTATACGGAGAAGTAACCGATGATGGCGGCGACCCAAACATTTACGTTTGGTTTCAATACGGAAGGACTACTTCTTATGGTTATGAAACCTCAAGACAAACAAAGTATGGCACCGGTGAATTTTCCGCAACTGTTTCAGGGTTGGATCCCTGCACTACTTACCATTATCGAGCAGTTGTGAAACACCAAAATTATGACGATACAAGATATGGAGAAGACAAAACGTTTGTCACTCCTTGCCAAGTAAATGTCAACATAAAAGCTAACGATTTAGATGGTCCGATTAGCATATCTTATAGAGAAAGAACGATTACTCTTTCTTGGACTTCACAGTATGCCGACACTTGCACTGCTGAAACGACCAATAAACCTTCTGGTAGTTCAATTAATTGGTCAGGTACAAAATCGACTTCAGGAAGTGAATCAGTAACATTAGACAGAGCTGGTTCATACATTTTTAAGTTGACCTGTAAAAATAATGCAACAGAGAATACAAGTTACGATACTGTGCAGGTAAATCTCAGACAACCAACTCTTGATGTAATTACGAAAGGTGTAGTGATTACTTACTAATGGAGAGGGGGATTTCATCTTGACAATTTTTAAATTTTTTGTAAAATTAAAGATTATGGCAGAAAAGGAAAAAAAATTTTTATTGAGTTTAATAATCGGTTTGGTATTTTCTGGAGGATTAAAGGTTATGGCTCAAACTTGTCCAGAAAGAACAACTGTTAACAGCTCAACTAGTATTACTTTTGTTGGAGGAGTTGCTGATTTGGGAGGAGACACCCAGGCATCGGTTTGGTTTGAATACGGAACTTCTTCTGGAAATTATTCTTTCCAGACAGAAAAAAGAATAATGAATCAACTTGGGAAATATTGCATAACAGTTAATAATTTAGAACCTTGTACTACTTATTATTATCGAGCGGTAATGGAAAATAAAGCAGGTCCCAGTTATGGCGCAGAACAGACAAAAAACACTCCTTGCGAAGGAACTTCTTCTGGAAAAGTTTTAGGAGTAGCCACCGAGGCCTCGACAGGAATAATTAAAACAATCTTTAGCGATTATTTAGTATTACCTTTATTGTTTTCTCTTTTTTTTGTTTGGGCATTTCAATCTCATATTTTAAAGTGGGAAGAGTGGTTAGAACAAAGAAAGAAAGAGTATCAAAAGTTTAAAAGTGAAAAAACTTTGAAGTTTAAAATAGCTAAATTAAAAATTAAAGAAAAAATAAAAATTTAAAATGAAATCTTTGTTCAAAAAATTTTTTTCAGCAATTTTGTTGGGAGTTTCCATATTTTTTATCACTTTTTCTGTTTCTCTTGCGGTAAGTGCCACTCTGTATGGTGAGATAACCGATGACGGAGGAGATCCTAACCTTGAGGTTTGGTTTCAATACGGAAAGACGACTTCCTACAATTACGAAACTTCTCACCAAACAAAATATGGAGCTGGTGAATTTACTGCTTCTGTTTCTGGTCTTGAAGGCTGTACGACTTATCACTATCGGGCAGTGGCAAAACACCAAAATTATGATGACATAAGATATGGTGTAGATAAAACCTTCACCACTCCTTGCCAAACGATTCCTTCCCCTAACGTTGACATTAAAGCGAATGGTTACGATAATTCAATCACTATTCCTTACAACACCTCTGCAACTTTATCTTGGACCTCAGACAATGCCGACTATTGTGTGGCTTCTGGTGCTTGGTCAGGAACGAAGAGAACTTCGGGTTCGGAATCCACTGGAAATTTGACCTCAGGACCTAAAAGTTATACCTTAACTTGCTATGGTCCAGGAGGTTCTGAATCAGATTCAGTTACGATTTATCTTCAGCAAGTTTTGGGCGCGGTGAGTCCAACAATTCAAAAGAGAGTGAGAAATCTTTCCGACGGTCAAACTCAATTTTTTGATTCAATCTATGCTGATCCTTTAGAGGTTTTGGAATTTCAGATAATCATTAATTCTGGATCGGGCGCCCAAAATGTTGTAATAAAAGATGTTTTACCAGACAAAATTTCAATCAGACCAAATTCTTTAAAGATCGACGGCGTGTTAACATCAGGAAATATTGTTTCTGGAATTTCTCTCGGGAATTTAGGCACAAACCAAACAAAGACAATTACTTTTTTAGCGGACATTGCACCATCAAATCAATTTTCCTTTGGCCAAACAAATTTAACAAACACTGCCACAATTTATTGGAACGGCGATTCTCTTTCTGATTCAGCCACAATCATCGTTAAAAAAACAGGGGTTCTTGGTGCAGCAACCTCTGCCCAAACTGGATTTATCACTGACTTTATCAAATACTTTTCTTTTCTATTAATTTTTGGTTCAGGATTAATTTGGCTTTTCAATTCCCACGTTTTTAAATGGGAAGAATGGTTGGATGAGGAGAAAAAAAATTTTCAAAAATTCAGAGCCGAAAATCTCTTAAAATTAAAGACCGCCAAATTTAAATTAAAAAAATATTTTGGGAAATAAAAACACAAAAAGATTACCGGCTAAAAAAGCCGGATTTTAATTTGATTTTTAATAAAAAAATTGTAAACTAAAAGCGAGAATAGATTCGTAACATCTAAAATGGGTGGATAGCTCAATGGCAAAGCAATCTTTTAGTGTTTTTGGGCTCGTAGCTCAGTGGTAGAGCGTTGCACTCACATTGCAAAGGTCGCTGGTTCAAATCCAGCCGGGCCCATTTCTTTAAATACGGCGGGGAGGTTGGAGGTCTGCCCGTAGTCAACCGAAGGTTGTACTTCGGGGTTCAATTTCTCCCACGCCCACAAATTTAAATTTTCAAAATTCTTAAATTCGACATTTGCACATTTGCGCAAATGTGCAAATATCAAGAGAATAAACGATATCTAAAAATTACAAACGTTGCGATCGCCAAAATTCGCAACATATGAATAATTTTTAAACGAAAATGACCTTAAGTGTTACAAAATATTACGATCGCCACAAATTGTAACAAAACAATTTAGGAAATCCGACCTCTTTACTCAAGCCGAATTTCAAACTGCCCGCCAAAAACGGGTATTTGGCGGGCAATATCTTTCTTATTAGGAGAGCTTGCAAGGACTGACCTATGTCAGCCTGATTTTAAATATTGACAAATCTCAAAAACATTCTCTGCTATTCTAATGTTCTTAAGAATTTGAGAATGATGGGGGGTTAAATTGGGGACAAAACATGCACTCGGCGTGCGAATGAACTTAAAACAAAAATTTGTTAAAATGAATTTACATTCATAAAAATGGAAATTTATACTTTGGGAACTTCAAATAGATCTTTTGAGAAATTTTTAGAAATTCTGAAAGAATACAAAATTGAAGTAGTTTTAGATGTCAGACATTGGCCAACTTCGAGATTGTTCCCTCATTTTAAAAAAGAAAATTTGGAAAAATTTTTAAAAGAAAATGGAATCGATTATTTTCATATTGAAAAACTCGGTGGCTATAGGGAAGGAGGATACGAAAATTATATGAAAAGTGAAGAATTTAAGGTGGGACTTGAAGAGCTAATAAAAATTGCAAAAAATAAAAGAACAGCGATTGTTTGCGCTGAAAGATTTCCTTGGAAATGCCATAGAGCATTCATTTCTCAAGAATTGGAAAGGAAAAATTTCAGAGTAATTCACATTATTGAAAAAGGTCAAATTTGGGAACTGAAAAGAGAGCTACGAAAAATAAAACCGAGTTGTGAGAGAAGGTTAAAAAAACATTCTAATATTCTGCAGAATGTTAGAATATTATGAATTTAGTTTTAATCTCAGTTATTAGTTATTTTTTGGGATCAATTCCCTTTAGTTATTTGGTTGCCAGAGCTTATGGAAAAAACCTCTATCAAATAGGATCTGGAAATATTGGAACTGCAAACGTTTGGAGAGCGACTGGGAAAATTGAGGCAATGCTCATGGCTCTAATCGGAGATTTGGGAAAGGGAATTTTGGCAGTATCTTTGGCTCAAAAATTTTTCCTAGGTCAAGTTTTACCTCAAACCCTGGCCGCTTTTTTTGCCATCGCCGGTCACAACTGGCCAATTTTTTTGAAATTTAAAGGAGGAAGAGGATTGGCAACTTTAGCCGGAATTTTACTCTATCTGAACTGGAGAGCATTGATTTTAATTCTTTTGTTGCTCGGTTTTTTTATTTTTTTAACAGAGATTTTAATGAAAAGAAGGTTGAAACTGGAGAGAAATTTTAGACAAAAAATTAAAAGACTTTTTACTATTCTCATTTCTCAAGTTTTGGGAAGAGTAATTGGAATTTTAACATCTGCTATTTTACTTTTTTTCCTTTATCCCATAACCTTCAAAATAATTTTTCCAGCAGCAATTTTAGCAGGAATCAAACACATAAAAAGGACAAAAACATTTTTGGAGGGGAAAGTAGTGTGAGCCAATTTTTCAATTTAAAGATTCAATCCTCAAATAATAAGCAAAAACCGAGAAAGCAACTGAAACATTCAAAGATCCTTTTTCCCCAAACATCGGAATTTTTAAAACAAAATTTGCTTTCTTTAAAGTTCTTTTATCAACACCTCTAATTTCATTTCCAACTAAAATTGCCAATGGGAATTTTGGTTTGAATTTGAAGTAGGGGAGAGCTGATTCTTCGGTTTCCAGGGCAACGATTTTTATCCCTTCTTTTTTTAATTTTTCTATTAACTTCCCAACATTCTTTTCATACTCCCACTTTACTGTTTTTTCTGCCCCAAGTGCGGTTTTTCTAATTTTTTCAGGGTTCCTTTCTGGAGTTGGAGTATAACCTGTTAAATAAATTTCTTCAATGGCTATAGCATCGCAAGTTCTAAAAATTGCTCCGACGTTGTAACAACTTCTGATGTTGTGCAAAATTGCAAAAATTTTTTTCATTTTAAAAATTCAATGATATCTCCGTCTTTTAGTTCATAATATTTTCCTACGATTTTAAAACTTTTTAAATCTTTCTCATAAAGTTTTGCTCCTTTAAATCTTTCCACCCATTCTTCATTTATCTCTTTTACAAAATCTATCAACTTCATTCCTCTTTTCAAAATAAAGGGACTTTCAAAATCAACCTTCTTTCTCGGCTCTTTTGGATAAACCCTAATAATTTTTAAAGATTTAAAAATTTTTCTTTCTAACTCTTCGATTCCGATTTTTCCTTTCACCGAAATCCCAAAAATTTCAAAACTCTTCTTTAATTTCTCAAAATTTTCTTTTCCCTTTTCTGAATCAATTTTGTTTCCCAAAAATAAGATTTTTTCTTTTTCAATTTTCCACTCATTCAAAATTTCTTCAATTTCTTTCAATTGATTTTCAAGATCATTTTCTAAATCTGTTAAAACCAAAATCGAATCTGCCTGCCTTGCCAAATTTTTTAGCCAACCAGGTTTAAAATCTTTTGTTATTGGCGGGGTATCTACAATTTGGATTAAAACATTCTCATATTTTAGCATTCCTGGAGTTGGAAATTGAGTGGTGAAAGGATAATCTGCAACTTTAAAATTTGTATTGCAAAGCAAATTTGTTAAAGAAGTTTTCCCAGAATTTGGAGGTCCTAAAATTAAAACTTGGCCTGCTCCTTCCTTTTTCACAAAATAAATTTCCTCTCTTCTTATTTTCTTTGGCTGTACTCTTTTTAACTTTGCAATTTTCTTTTTAATTTCCTCTTGTACTCTTTCTGTTCCTTTGTGCTTTGGACAAATGGCAAGCATCTCTTGCAAAATATCAATTTTCTCTTGAATATCTTTAGTCTGGTTCAGTTTTCTTTGCAATTCGAAAAATTGGGGAGGCAAATTTGCTGGCATTATTTCATTATAGAAAAATTTGATATAATCGAAAGATGGAAATTAGACAATTGGTCGTCGGTCCTCTTTTGACAAATTGCTACATTTTAATTTCTGGAAACGAAGCAATAGTGATAGACCCTGGTGCAAACTTGAAAGAAATTTTAAAAGAAATCGAGGGTAAAAAATTAAATTACATTATTTTGACCCATTATCATTTTGACCACACATTAGCCGCTCCAAAATTGAGAGAAAAAACCGGAGCAAAAATTTTAGTTCATAAAGGAGAAAAAGATTTTATAAAATTTCAGCCAGACCAATTTTTGGATGGGGGAGAGGAAATAAGGATCGGGAATGAATATTTGAAAATTATCCACACGCCAGGGCACACGAAAGGATCGATTTGCATTTTAGGAGAAAATTTTATTTTTACTGGAGACACAATTTTTGAGGATGGATATGGAAGAACAGATTTGCCAGGGGGATCGGAAGAGGATCTTAAAAATTCTCTTGAGAAATTGGAAAAAATTATCAAAAAAGGAATGAAAGTTTATCCAGGCCATGGTCCAATTTTTGAAAAATGATCAAAACTTTTAATGGGAAAAAATTAAAAATAAGAGAAATGAATCGATCGGATCTAAAGAGGGCAAAAGATTTTTTAGATTTTATTAATTCATTAGTTGAAGAAGAAGCGATGATTTTGGAGAAAAAGAAAAAGAATTTAAGGGAAGAAAAAGAGTGGTTAAAGAATCAATTGAAAGAAATTAGGGAGAAAAAAAGAGTAGCGATTTTGGCCGAAGATGGAAATAAAATTGTCGGAATTTGCGATTGTCGTTTGGGAAGAGGAAGGCAATCCCATGTTGGTGAAATCACAATTGGGGTTAGGAAAGGATATCAAGGAATTGGGCTTGGGAAATTTTTGTTTGGAGAGATTTTGGAATTAGCAAAAAGGAAATTGAGACCAAAATTTTTTCAGCTTTCAGTTTTTGAGGGAAACGAAATTGCCAAAAATCTTTATAAAAAATTTGGTTTCAAAGAAGTTGCAAAAATTCCAAAACAAATCGAGTATAAAGGGAAATTAATTTCAGAAATCGTAATGATAAAAGAGGCAAAATGAAAGAGAAAATTTTAGTTTCGGCTTGCCTTTTGGGAATAAATTGCAAATGGGACGGAACCTCGAGTAAAAACGAAAAAATTTTAAAATTGGCAAAAAATTTTATTTTAATTCCGGTTTGTCCTGAAATTTTGGGAGGATTACCAATTCCGAGAGAAAGAGCAGAGCAAAAAGGAAAAAGAGTGATTACAAAATCTGGAAGAGATGTTACAAAATATTTTGAAAAAGGAGCAAAAGAGGTTTTAAAAATTGCAAAAATTTTAAAAATTAAAAAAGCGATTTTAAAACAAAAAAGTCCTTCTTGCGGTTGTGGAAAAATTTATGATGGAACATTTTCAAAAAGATTGATAAAAGGAAATGGGGTGACAGCGAAACTTTTAAAGGAAAACAAAATCAAGGTCTTTACCGAAGAGAATTTTGAAGAAATTTTTAAAAATGGATAAAGAATCAAAAAAGAAAGTTAAAATTTTTGGGATTGCATCTTTTTTGAACGATATGGGATCTGACATCATCTATCCTGTTTGGCCTCTTTTTGTCAGGTCTTTGGGAGCGAATATGTCAGTTTTGGGATTTTTGGACGGTCTTGGCGATGCTTTAGTTTCAATTTCTCAAGCAGTTTCAGGATACATTTCAGATAGAATTCAAAAAAGGAAAATTTTTGTTTGGCTTGGATATTTAATGGGAGGGCTATCAAGAATTGGCTATGCAATTTCTAAAAACTGGGTCCATTTAATTCCCTTTAGAATTTTAGACAGAGCAGGAAAAATCAGGGGAGCACCAAGAGATGCAATAATTGCTGATTTATCAACAGATCAAGATAGGGGAGAGAATTTTGGATTTTTGAGGATGATGGATAATTTGGGAGCAGTAGTTGGAATTTTGCTTTGTATTTTACTAGTTAATTTTTTAGGTTTTAAAAAACTCTTTCTTTTAGCATCGATTCCTTCTCTAATTGGCGTTATTTTGATTTTAATTTTCGTCAAAGAACAAAAAAGAGATTCGACAAAAATTTTCAAAGGAATTTCTTTAAAATCTTTCACTCCTCAGTTTCGCTACTTTTTAATTTTAAGTTCCATCTTTTCTCTTGGAGCTTTCTCTTACTCTTTTTTATTAGTTTTTGCTAAAGAATTTGGTTTCAAAACTGGCTTTATTCCAGTTTTATATTTGATTTTCACTGCCACAGCTGTTTTATTTTCAATTCCCTTTGGCAAACTTTCAGACAAAATCGGAAGAAAGAAAATTTTAGAAATCTCATTTTTCTTTTGGATTTTAGTTTGCCTAATTTTTTTATTTTTTAAAAACTATTTTGGAATAATTTTGGCATTCATTTTCTATGGCCTTCACAAGGGAGCTTTAGAACCTTCGCAAAGGGCTTTTGTTTCAGAATTAGTTCCTCAAGAAATTAGGGCTTCGGCTTTGGGTGGCTATCAAATGATAATTGGTCTTTTTTCTCTTCCTGCATCATTTTTAGCCGGAATTTTATGGGACAAAATCGGTCTTTTCGCCCCATTTTCATTTTCTTTGTTTTTGACAATTTTAGCCCTCATTTTGCTTTTTAATTTGAAAGTTGTAAAATAAAAAAAAATGGGAAAAACTATTTTTTTCATCCTTCTTTCGATGATTTTCATTTCTGTTTTTGGATTTTCTTTTACTATTTTGTATCATTTTCAGAGATTCAAGCCCCACATTCAATTCGAAGAGCGAAAAATTTTATTGTTTTTGTTTTTAGGTCAATTTTTCTTTCTTTGTTTGAGTTTTGCCTGCTTTCTTTTAATTTAAAAAATGTCCGCTTTAGAACCCAACGAAAGAATCTATTTATTAAAGAGGCGTCATCCAATTGTTCTCAAATTTCAAATTTTACCCCTCGCTTCTTTTTTGATTTTTCTTTTCTTGTTGGTTTCCTTTTTCCTTTCTCATAAAATTTCTTTGCCCGAGTTATTAACTGAAAACTTTCCACAATTCTTGTCTGTTCGATTAAATTTTGTTCTTGCCTTTCTTTTTTCTTTAACTTTGCCAATTTTCTGGTGTTTAATTTTCTTTGAAATTACTAAGTACTATTTCACCTACTGGATAATTACCAACCAAAGAATAATCGAAACAAAGTTAGTCGGTCTTTTCAACGTTCAATACTCAAGCGTTGAGTTAGACAAAATTCAAGACATCACAGTAAAAATCAAAGGACTTTTGCCATCAATTTATCATTTTGGAGATTTGAAAATTGAAACTGCTGCTGAGAAGGGAGAGTTTGTTTTAGATCAAATTGAAGATCCGGAATTGGTAAAACAAATAATTTTTGAGGCAAAATTTGATTATCAAAAAACAAAAATATGATCAAAGTTATCAAAAAAGGAGGAGAAAGGGAAAAATTCAATTTGAACAAAATTAAAAAGTCATTGATTTTTGCTATTGAAGCAACCGAACTTTCACAAGAAAAGAAGAACGAGTTAGTTGAAAAAATAACAAAGAAAGTTTTGGATTTTGTAAAAGAAAGAAAGGAAGTCTTTACAGCAGAAGTTGAGGCGAAAATTCTTTTAGAATTGGAAGAAAATTGTCCAGAAGCAGCAAAACTCTGGCGAGAATACAGAGCTCAAAAGCAACGAACAGCGAGCAATGAACAACAAACAAAAGACAGCGAACAATAAATAACGAACAATAAAAGATTAATCGATATTCCAATGTTCTTAAGAACATTGGAATAAGAGAGCATAAATTAGAAATTTGTCAAGAATTTATTAAGAAAATGGCATTAAAGAAAACTTATCGACAATTAGAAAGGATTGTTAGAGGATTTTCTAATCATCGGAGGATTGAAATTTTAGAGCTTTTAGAAAAAGAACCAGAACTTTCTGTTTTGGAAATTGCAGAAAGATTGGGGATCAATTTGAAAACCGCCTCAGAACACATTAGGCGATTAACAATCGCAGGATTAATTATGAAAAGGTCAGAAGGAACCAGCGTTCGCCACAAACTTACTGAAAGGGGAAAGAAAGTTCTAATGTTCTTAAGAACATTAGAATAACAGGGAATGATTTGAGATTTTGTCAAGCGAATGAAGATTCTATGAACGAAAATAAAATTCAAAACGCAAAAAAGGAAAAAATTTTAATTAGGGAAATGCCAAAGGTGGAGAGGCCGAGGGAGAAGTTGATTGAAAAGGGACCAGAAAATTTGAAAGATGAGGAACTTTTGGCAATTTTGTTGAGGACTGGAATGAAAGAGAAATCGGCTTTGGATTTGGCAAGAGAAATTTTGAGGAAGTTTCCAAAAAAGAAATTTCAAAAATTAAAATATGAGGATTTAATTAAAATCAAGGGAATTGATAAGGCAAAAACTTGTACGATTTTGGCAGCGATTGAATTTATAAAAAGGATTTTGAAAATAGGGGAGGAGATATTGCCAAAGGTTGAATCGGTAAAGGATGTCGTTGCCCAATTTTCTTATTTAAGGGAAAAGCAAAGAGAACATTTGGCAGCATTATATTTGAACGCCAGAAATGAAGTTGTTTTCAAAAAGCATTTGTTCGTTGGAACCTTAGATGCCAATATTTGCCATCCAAGAGAAATTTTCAAACACGCAGTAGAACAAAACGCAGCTTCAGTAATTTTAGTTCACAACCATCCATCTGGCGATCCGACTCCTTCAAAATCCGATCTGGAAATTACAAAAAGAATTCAAGAAGCCGGAAAAATAATGGGAATTGATGTTTTAGACCACATCATCATCTCAAAAAACAAAATTTTCAGTTTTAAAGAGAAAAAATTGATTTGAGGCATTTACGGCTAAAATAATCATGGAAGAAGAACAAAAAGAAGAAGTAAAAGAAAGCGAAAAGGTTGAAACTCCCAAAGAGGAAATTTTACCAGAAGAAGCGCCTTCAACCGAAGCACCAGCAGAAACTCCCCAAATTCAACCAGAAGCCCAAACAGAGGAAACACCACTAGAAGCTCAACCAGAAGTTAAAGAACCCCAAATTGAAACTCAAGAAATTCCTCCGGCTGCCCCAATACCTCAACCACCGTCCCAGCCAGAAATTTCAACTCAACCTGGATCCTCAATATTGCGCCAACTTTGGCAAAAAGCTTTAGAAAAAATAAGAGAAAGAAAATCCAAAAGATTAGAAAAGATTCTCCAGTTTGCCAGCAAAAAAGGAGAAATCACAAATGACGATGTTGAAAAATTATTGCATGTTTCGGATAGAGCAGCCAGCCGCTATCTCAATGAATTAGTCAGGCAAGGAAGATTAAAAAGAATAGGATCTCCTTCGCACGCCAAATATCAACTCCCTTAACCTTGCCCGTCAAATACCCGTTTTTGGCTGGCAACTTGACATAGATAATAGATTTTATAAACTAAATGTAACAATAATTGTAACTTTTAGCAGATAAATTATGAAAGAAACTGGTTTATCAAAGATACTGAGGTCTAAAAATACTGTCTTTACTTTTAAAGATATTTCTTTGCTTTGGGCCGAAACCGATAGAAATTTAATAAAGAGAAGAATAAATTATTATGTCAAAACGGGTAAGTTATATTCAATTAGAAAAGGTCTTTATGCCAAGGATAGAAATTATAATAAATTTGAATTAGCAACTAAAATTTATATCCCATCTTACATTAGTTTTGAAACGGTTTTAACACAAACTGGAGTAATTTTTCAATTTTATCCTCAAATTTTCGTCGCTTCCTATTTGACGCGAGAAATTGAAGTTGACGGCCAAAAATATTCTTTTAGAAAAATAAAAGATGTGATTTTAACAAATCACAGCGGTTTAGAATTTAAAGAAAATTATTGGGTTGCATCTCCAGAAAGAGCATTTTTAGATTTACTTTATTTAAACAAGAATTATCATTTTGATAATTTGGGCCCATTAAATAAAGAAAAAATTTTTGAAATTTTGCCAATTTATAAAAATAAAGCCCTAGAAAAAAGAGTAAAAGAAATTTATGGCAGTTGATATTTCAAGACACAAAAATATTCTTTTAAAAATTTTAAAAGATATTTACACTGATACTTCTCTCGCCCCTCTTTTGGGTTTTAAGGGTGGAACCGCTCTTAATTTATTTTATGACCTTTCTCGTTTTTCTTTAGATTTAGATTTTGACCTTTTGGACGAGAAAAAAGAAGATTTTGTTTTCCAAAAAGTTTTAGAAATCGCAAAAGAATACGGAGAAATAAAAGATAAAAGAAAAAAGAGATTTAATTTATTTATTTTGCTTTCCTATGAAGAAAAATCCCCAAAAATAAAAATTGAAATTAATCTCAGACAGTTTGGGTCAGAATACGAGATTAAATCATATCTTGGAATTTCAATGAAAGTGATGAAAATAGAAGACATTTTCGCTCACAAATTGGTAGCGATGTTTGAAAGATTAGGAAAAGCAAACCGAGACATTTTTGACAGTTGGTTTCTTTTGAAAAAAGATTTTCCAATTAACAAAGAGATCGTAAAAAAGAGAACAGGGATGGAATTTAAAGAATTTTTAAAAGAATGCATAAAGAAACTTGAAAAACTACCAGAAAAAGGAATTTTGACTGGTATGGGCGAACTTTTAGACGAAAAAACAAAAACCTGGGCAAAGAAAAATCTTAAAAACGACCTATTGTTTTTATTGAAGCTCAAACTTGAAAGCGAAAAATAAATTTTTCTAAACCTTGCCCGCCAAATACCCGTTTTTGGCGTGCAAGCCAAAAAATTCTTTTGAAAAAGCCATTTCTCCTAGGTCAGACCTAGGGAAAATCTTTGCTTTAGTGGGGGTTGAAAAAGCCAATTTTTTATGCGAAAATGAAAAAATGGAAATCAAATTAACAAAAGAACAATACGAAAATTTACTCAAACTTGTCTATTTGGGAAATTGGATGGTTAATGCCATTCGTTCGGGTGCTGAAGGCGATGAACAAATTGAAAAATACAATGAAATAGAACAATATATTTTTTCTTTTGCCAAAAAATTTGGTTTAGAAAAATATATTGAATTTGATGAAAAATACAATCAATTTTTCCCCACAAGAGAACTTGAGCAAAATCCTGAAGTAGAAAAATATCTTCAAGATTACAACGAAGAAATTTTCTGGCAGGAATTGGCTGAGAGATTAGGCACTCGCGATTTTGTTAGAAAATACAGCAAGGAAGCAATTGAGAAAATGGATCCTGAAGAAAGATTTTTAAAACATCAAGAATTTATTATCAAATACGAGGAAGAATTTGAAAAAAACGGAATTGAGAATCTCGAAATTCTTAAAAAATTAGACGATATTCTCTAATTTAAATTTTTATAAACCAAAAACTTCAAAAAAATTACTGCGAAAATCATTTCAGGTTATTAGTTTTAATCATTCAGAAAAATCAAAAATTCACAACAACAAACATTCTCACATTCTGCAGAATGTTGGAATATTTTTGTGGCTTGGTATAATGAATTTGTATGAAAACACCAAAACAATTGGAAAGACATTTTAAGGGAATAGCCAATCATTGGAGGATCGCAATTTTACTTTTAGTAGCGAAAAAAGAAGGGATTTCTGTTGACCAAATTACTCAAGAATTGAAAGGAAATTTCAAAACAATTTCCCAGCATACTCGCTATTTGGTTCAAGCCGGTCTTTTGCGAAAGCAATATCAAGGTAGGCAAGTAATTCATTTTCTCTCACCCTATGGCAAAACCATCGTCAATTTCATAAAATCCTTTCAATCAATTGAATCTGGCAAAACCTAGTAAAAACTTTATTAATCTTAAATTAACCTTTAAATTCGATCTTAAACGACATTCTAACATTCTGCAGAATGTTAGAATATTCTTGTGTGCTGGGAATGGTTTAGGATTTTAAATTAAGTTTTAATAAGTTTTAAATTGAGTTGACATTAAGCACCAAATTTCGGTAGAGAATTGAAAAAGCCAATTTTTTATGGGAAAATGAAAAAATGGCAGAATTTTATAAAGAAAAGGCAGAAAAAATTATGAACGATAAGAAAAATCCCAAAGTTTGGATTTTAGTAGGGAACGAAGAAAATTGGGAAACGGCACTTCAAGATAATATCTGGGGAATTAAGAAAAATTTAAAAAATCGATGGGATAAACTTGAAAAAGGAGACATTTTAGTTTTTTATATTTCACGGCCAGTAAGTGGAGTAGTGGGATTTGGGAGAGTTGAAACAAAATTTAAACAAAATAAGCCTCTATGGAAAGATGAAATTAGAGCAAATAAAGTGATTTATCCTTTTAGATTCGAATTTAAGATTGATTACGCTCTTCCAATTAATGATTGGAGACAAAGAAAAATAAATATTGGAGATTTACACATAAGTACATGGGCAGGAATTAACTCTTTACCTTCAAAGGAGAAATTTAAAAAATTAATGGAAAAATCCAAAGAATTATGGAATTTTGCGTATGAAGAAATCATAATAAAAGAAGAAAAAGTAATTAAAAAACCTCCAATTAAACTAACCCATAGGGAGGTGCAAGAAATGATTAAAGAAATTGGATTATTACAAAGATTTATTGCTGAAACTGAGTATCCTATGGAAAATGAAAAGCTAGATGTAGTTTGGCGAAGAGTAGAAAAATCGGTACCAACATACGTTTTTGAAGTCCAAATTGGAGGCGATATCTATCATGCCTTAGGAAAATTAAAACATGCTTGGGATATTTGGAATAGTAATCTTTTTCTAATTATTGAAAAAGAGAAAATTCAGGAAGTAGAAAAACTTCTCAGCGGTACATTTCATGAAATAAAAGATAAAATTCGAATTATAAATATTGAAGATGCAAAGGAGCTTTATCAAAGTAAAAATAAAGTTAAAGAATTAGAGAAAAAACTTGGAATTACTATATAAATAAATTCATTTTAGCTACTGGAATAAAGCTTAGGATAAACCGCAATAAGGTATATGAACTTCAAATCCCTCTTTCTCCTCTCCCCGAGCAAAAAGATGTGGCCCATCTTGATAATTTGCGAGAAAAAATCGAAAAACTAAAACAACTCCAACAAAAACAATTAGAAGAACTCGCCAAACTCAAAAACTCTATTTTAGACAAGGCATTCAAGGGAGAATTATTGTAAAGCGCAAAACAACTTTTAGAAAAAGCAAAAAGAAAAGTTGAAAAATTAATTGAGAAAAATTGACTTTTGGGGAAAATTAAATTAAAATCAGCCAATAAGCTGGTTTTTTGATTTTGCGAGAAAATATCATATGTTAGAATCTGGAACAATTTTAGCTGGGATATTGCAAGGGATATTTGAGTGGTTACCAATTTCGAGTGAAGGTGTTGTTTCTTTGTTTTCTC